>MDSY01006804.1_pt1 | contig 14956 bp, 11 predicted proteins | sample 811131 | NCBI WGS metagenome assembly MDSY01 (sample SAMN05326643, study PRJNA326480) | marine metagenome | isolation source: seawater | place: Atlantic Ocean: South West | collected 2010 | reverse complement strand
GAAGGTCGACTGTGCCTGGACAGGGTTCCCTCAGTTCTGCCGCGCGACCGACGACGGTGACTTCACGGCGTCGGCCATGTGCTGCAAATGCGGAGGGGGGCTCCCTAAAACGCCTGAGGACTCTACGCCGCCGCCGCCTGCGTCGCCGCCCTCGCCCCCGCGCACGCCCAACCTGACCCCGAAGTGCACCAAGGAGAAGGTCCCCGTCTGTGGCATGGACGGCGTGACCTACGATAACAAGTGCCTGGCCGAGGCGGCGTGCCAGTCCGACTCGACACTTGGCAAGTGTTATACTGCCCCTTACTGCAAGGACAAGAAGCCCAAGTGCAAGGCAAAGAAGTGCAACAAGCGCACGATGTTCAAGAAGAAGTGCCAGGCCACCTGCGCGGCGCACTGCCTCGAGGACCCGGAGAACAAAAAGTGCCCCAAGGACAAAGAGAACAAGAAGTGCAACCCGTCCAAGGGCAAGCCAGTGGACTGCACCAGCAAGAAGACCAGGAAGATGTGTCCGCTGAGCTGCCCCGTCTGCGTTCTCCCTGCCTTCGACTGCTACACGAAGGAGGTATGGTCGGATGAGAAGATCAAGTGGTGCTGCGACAACATGCAGATCGGCTGCCTGGCGTGATATTGTGGAGCGCTCGACTGCTGTCAACGAGATCGAGTGACCCCCCGCCCCGCGCCTGCCATATCGCGCGCCGCGGGCGCCCTGCCTGTGGCTCTCTCGGCCTGGTTGCGCCCCACGCGCCCCGCGCGGGAAAAAGACATTTGTATACACAATTTGAACACCGGAAGGAATATAAAATGCACTCCTTTGACTCTGCGTTTAGGAAAATAACTCTTCTGCGTTATTTTTTGTGAAATTCACTACTGTAGTAGGCCTACAGCTAGAATTAATAATGTGTGCGCTGTGATATCGGAGGACTATCGTGTATCGAGTAGAATACAACACAAAACTTATTACAGGCCAAATACTACACCCGCTGTTCTCGTGCGCAGAGCGCGCCTCGTAGAGCGCTCCCAAAGTGGCGCTTGACCTCGGCCCACCACGCGCGCGTCCGCTCCTGCAGCGCGTCGAGCTGCGCGGGGTCGGCTTGCAGCTGCTGCAGCAGCGCCGCGAGCTCGTCGACGGTGCGTACCACCACAAAGGGCAGCGGCATGCCCATCGCCTCCACGAGCGGCTGCAGCGCGCCGCGAGTCGCCCGCGCCGCCTCGTCACCGTAGAGGCAGGCGGTGCCGACCGCCTCCTCGCCCGGACCGAACTCCTCGACCAGCAGAGGCACCGCGCCCGCCTCGAGAGACTCCCACAGCCGGCCCGAGTCGGGCGAGGAGCCAGGCAGGTGGAGCGCCGTGCCGCTCTGCAACATGTCCTCGACCCAGCCGCTCTCGTTGCAAGCGGCGCCGTAGCACGCGCGCCGGCCGCGCGGCGCGAGCAGCGAGGTGTCGACGGACGTGGCCGCACCACCGCCGGCCGCGGTCGCGCGCAGCGCGGCGCGCAGCGCGCTCAGCCGCGCCTCGCGGTCGCTCTTGTCGGTCGACCCCAGGAAGGAGACCAAGTGCCTTCGGCGCGAGGCGCGCGGCACTGCGATCTCGCCGCGCGAGATCCGCTCAGAGAGCGTGACCCACTGCGGGCCCAGCCCCAGCCTGGTGTCGAAAGCCTCAACTCGTCCGCAACGTTGGGATGAGGCTGGTGCCTGTGCCTCAGCTTCTCATTAGGGCTCTACACGGCACAGCGCCGCTGCTCCAGAGTGTGGCGCGCCACCCAGAGCCAACCGTGTCCGCCCCAGGATGCAGGCGTGGCGAGCTGTGGCGCTCCCGAGAGGGCGCCTTGGCGCTTTCAACGCGCTGCCTCAGCGGGTACCAGCTCACCTCGCGCCGCGCCGCCGCGGCAGCAAGCGAGTGTGGCGCGCCCTCCTCGCTCGAGTCTGCAAACCAGTTATTGCGGAAGGCGACGCGCCACGCATCGTAGCGCGCGGCGGCGGCCGCCGCCTCGGCTTGGTACATGAACGAGTGCGAGATGTGTACCAGCGCGAAGGCCTTGGGCGCGTAGCCGTGCGCTCCGAGCACCGCGGCCGCCGCGCCGAGCTGCGCGTCCTGCAGCACGAAGACCGTGCGCTCGCACAGCACACCGCGCAGCGCCGCCCTCGCGCCGCCGCCCTCGCCGCCGCCCTCGCCGCCGCCCTCGCTGCCGCCTTCACCTTCGCCCTCGCCGCCGCCCTCGCCGCCGCCCTCGCCCGCCAGCACGCGCTCGCTGAGGGCGGCGAGCTCGTCGAAGCAGACCTCGCGCACCTCGCACCCCGCCAGCAGCACGCGCGTGAGCCACGGTAGCTCCACCGAGGCGGCGTGGCACGGGAAGATCACCGGGGTGGCCGCGCCCTCGCACCGCGGCGGCGCGGTGGCTCGCGCGGGCGGGCGCGCCGCCACCGCGCGCACCGAGCCGTTGAGCGGGAAGGGGTGGACGGCGCGTGGCGCGCGCGCCGCCTCGCGCACCTCGGCCGCCGCCTCCTGCGCGGTCGCGGCCGCCCAGAATGCGAGCAGCTGCGGCGGCGGCTCGGCGCTCACGACGACGCGGCCGCCGCAGCTGCAGGCGAGCGCCTCCGCGGTGCGCCCTGCCGCGGCCTGCTCGCTCACGAAGCGCGGCAGAAAGGCCTGCGACGACCGGTGATGGGTGGCGGTGCGCGCGAGGAAGGTGGCGCGGGAGGCGGGAGGCGGGGGTGGCTGTGGGGCGAGGTGGCGGGGCTGTGGGGCGGCGGGCTGTGGGGCGGGCATCGCTGCACTATCACCTGGTGCACGAGGGCCGCCGTGCACAGCACGTACGTCGCGCCGCGTGGCGCGCCGCGCAGGCCGAGCGCCGCGTGCTCGACGGCCGCGTGCGTCGCCTCGAGCGGCGCGTAGCCCCACTCGCACCCCAGCGCCGCCCACGCGCCCGGCCAGCAGACGGGCTGGCTGCCACCCTCGAGGGCCGCAAGCACGCGCGCCGCGAGGGAGGGACCTGCGGCCGGCGGTGGAGCGCGGAGCGCGCGCGCGAGCGTCGCAGTGGGCAGACCGCGCATCGTGTCAAGCCGCAGCAGGCTCGTGCCTCCGGGGCGGCCGAGCCGCGCCGTCAGAGGCGATGAGAGCAGCCAGGGCGCGCCGCGCAGCTGCCGCCAGAGCGGGTCTAGGTCGCCCAGGACGAGCGCGCCTGGCTCGAGGACGATTAAGCCCCGTGCCTTGGGCAGCAGCTCGATCGCCAGCCACGCGGCGGAAGCCACGTTGGGCGGGCTCTCGAGTGGCATAACGTGTACTGCGGCGCCACTGGCTTCGTTGGCGTGGACGGCATCGTGGAGCGGGCCCAGCATACGGCGCAACGCGGCGAGGTCACACGCAAGGACGAGGTTCATCGGCGCGCGCGCATTATGGTAGACGAGCGAGCGAGCGAGCGCGATAGCCTGCACTAGCTGCGTGTCTGGTACGGGCAGCAGCACCGACAAGTCGTCCCACAGGCCAGAACTGCGTGAGCTCGCGACGCGCCAGCCGTCAGCCGGCCTATCAGGGACGGTGGCAGGGCACATGGCATCGTGGCAGCCCGGTAGGGACCAGACGTGTAATGAGAATGAGTCGGGCATGCGCTCGGCCCGTCAACTTCCCAACACGGCGCGCGAGCCCGCGCTTCTGCTAAAACTCGCATGTGCTTGCGTTCTAGTCCGCTAAGAAGCGTCCGCTATAATCCCTCCCTGAGGGCTTCAACTTAACTTCACGAGCCCGTCCTGGCGCTCGCTCGGGTCTGGGCAGGAGAAGCGCGCTTCTCAGCCGCACGCCACTCATGAGCAGCGCCTACGAGGCAGGACTGGAGTGCTATGCCGCGCGGTACGAGGACCTTCTCAAGGGCTACTGTGCCGGCGACCTCCAGCATTGCGATTGGAAAGGGTTACGTGAGCACCACGCTAAGAATGCCCTGACCGAGGACCGCGTCAAGTCGTGCCGTGCGTGGGATACGCAGTGCTACGCGATTCGCTACCCTGAGCTGAGGCGCAGCTACTGCAGCAGTGCATCCTCTGCCTTGGACTGTGATTGGCTCCGGCTCCTCCAGCACTGGTCGAGCACCGGCCGAGCACAGGGGATGCAGCTCGATTGTGAGACACCGGAGCTCCTTTGCTACGCGGGGCGCTACCCGGACCTGCGCAGTTCCTTCTGCTCGAGCGGTGGTGGCACCGTGTCAACTGACCTAAGTGATTGCAATTGGCCTAAGGTTTTGGAGTTCATGCTCGGGGACGGGCAAGAGGAGGGCCGCCTCGTGAGCTGTGACCCCCCTACGCCTCGGCCCCCGCCCACGCCGCCCGCGCCATTGCCCCCGCCCCCGGTGGTACCGCCTCCTGGTTTGCCACCACCCTCACCACCGGTATGCCCGCCTCCGTCGACGCCGCCGCCCTCGGTGCCACCACCAGAGACTCCACCTCCTTCTCCTCCGCCCCCAACCCCTCCACCACCAAGACCACCATTGCCTGCCCTGCCGCCACCACGACCTCCACCGCCACTGCCGCCACCACCCCAGTTTCCTCCACCGTCACCGCCACCGAGCACGCCTCCTCCAAGTCCACCCCCACCGAGACACCCGCCGCCGAGCCCCCCGCCACCGGGGCCGGGCGCACCTCCGCCATTTCCGCCGCCACCCGCAAGCCCGTCGCCCTTGCCGCCGCCAGTTCACCCACCACCAGACCCGGCGCAGCCGCCACCCTCGCCTGTGCCACCTTTGCTTCCGTGGCCGGAGCCGCCCTTGCCACCTTCCCTGCCGCCACCGCCCACGTGGCCGCCGCCACGAATGCCACCAAGCCCGTCGGCGCCTCCGCCCTTGCCCCAGGGGCCGCCACCCTGCGCGCCACCACCACCGCGACCACCGCAGCAGCCTGCGCCGAGTTCACCCTCGCCGATGAAGCCATCCCCGTCGCCGCTGCCGACGCCTCCTCCACCCCCGCTTCCACCTCCATCGATGCCGCCATCTCCACCGCCGCCCCAGCCACCCCCGGGGCCGTCGGCGCCACTGGACGCGCCTGCTCAAGTGGTCATGACTGCCTCGTCGTGCCAGTCGGTCACGCTTGAGTGGGATTCCGTCGGTGGTGCCAAGACCTATCTCGTCGGGTACACGGAGTCGTTGGCTTCGGATGCCGTTGCGACGCCCGCTGTGCTTCTGTCCACCGCCTCAACAGGCATGGAGGTGACAGGGCTTCGAGCAGCGACGCGGTACGCCTTTCGTGTGGCTGCCCGCGGCAGCGACGGACGGCAAAGCACGTGGGCAACCGCTTCATCCACCACAGAACCGCCGACGCTATCGCCCGAATCGCCGGGGGCACCGAAGGGAACGAGTGGAAGCGAGTGTGGCCAGCTTAGCCTTCGCCTGCCCGAGCCCACTGGCTGCCGGGCACCGGAAGAGTTCAGCCTTCAGTACCTGCCTGACCCGACTGGGCAATGGCTTGACCACGAGCAACACATCCGTGCACCGACGGTCAGTGTGAATGGTCTCCGCCGCGGCGGCACCTACGAGTTCCGTCTCATCGCCTCGAACGAGGTCGGCAGCAGCTTGCCCGGAGCGTCCTCAGGCCCGCTGGCCTCGTGCCCCGGCAAACCCTCGCATGCGGAGGTGGTGGGGTCTGAAGGCCGCCTCCCGTCCTGGAAAGCGAATGCCGTTGCGAGCAGCCTCGTGCCAAGCTCACCCGTGGGTGCCGCGTTGCTCACCACCGTGTTTGTGCTAGTGGGTGGCCTTTTGTGCTGGCTGCGGGTGCGGTGCGCCCGGCGGGACACGCGGGGGCGGTACGTGCGAGCTGAGATCTCGGCAGAGCAGTGGACGGTGAGTGGCGACGAGCCGGAGAGCGTGGAAGCTGACCTTCCCTCCCTCCGCGTCCTGTTCCAGACGCCTGGATCAACCACCTCGTTGCAGGCCGACGTTTCCACTCAGGGGTTGACGTCCGTCTCGTCTACGCGCCGGCAGCTCGCCAACGTATTCAAGGAGCTGCACGGGCTGTCAGTGCCGGCGGACGCCTTGGTCGTGCAGTACGAGAACGTGCATGGCGACCTGGTCCACTTCCATTCGGCCTCGTCTGTGAAAGACCTGCTCGCCGCACGACGCATCGTCGTGAGCGGACGACCTCGCTACGACGCGGCAAAGACGGCACGTGCGACGAGCTATGCTTTTTAGGCGCGTTGATGGTTGATTGGGTTGTATACACATTCTAAGGCATTGAAGCTACAGAAAATGTTTCGTCCCTCCTTTCCCCCCCGTGGTGCGGAATGTGAGTGTGGTGAGTTTTGCTGGAATTGCGGTGCCACAAGCACCCATTGCGATGGCACAAGCGCTGATGCTGTTCACGCTGATGCTCGCCGGCTCATCAGCATTCACGACTCTTCCGAGCCCGCTTAGTCATCGTCAGACGGCGCTCTCCGCCAGTCGCGCTCTCACCTTTCCTGTCATGGCTGTGGCCGCAAAGAAGCCGGTCGTCAAGAAGAAGCCGGTGGCCAAGAAGCCCCCCGCGCCGAAGAAAAAGGTCGTCAAGAGAGTCGTCAAGAAAGTAATCGCCAAAAGGCCCGCGCCGAAGAAGGTCGTCAAGAAAGTTGTCAAAAAGCCGGTCGCAAAGAAAGTGGTGGCCAAGAGCGTGGTGCGGGACCCGAGGTTCGCCTACGAGGCTAAGCTAAAGGCTAAGCGCGTCGCCTCACAGAAAGCTGCGAAGCTCCGGGAGCTGCAGAAGAACAAGATAGCGCAAGCGCGGAAGGAGAGGTCCAAGGCCTACTGCGATAGCGAGTTCTCCGGCAAGATCGGCCGGAAGGGAGCCTTCAACTTTCGCACGATGCTCCTCGGCTTCTCCGTGAACAAGGCCAAAGAGATCGAAAAGCGGACCACGAGGTCGAACAAGTACTTTTGATGTTGCTGCCTGACTCACCGGGCACATGCCGGCATGACCGATATGCCCGCACATGCCGCACACGTTCTCAATCCTTGCGCGTTGTGTAGTAGATGACTGTCTTGTGTTGCTGATGGAACTAGATGGAACGACCCAGTGGTCCCCGCTTGTTATAAAGGCAAGTATAATAGCTCTGTGACGCAGCGCGCACTGAGATCGTCTGTGGAGTGTGTGGTGGGGTGTGAGGTGTGTGGGGGTGTCGTGGAGAGATCTGGACACATCTTGGAAACACATCTGGAGACGGGCGCGGGGCCTGGAGAGTTGCGCCGTGTGTGTGTGTTGTGTCGCAACTTCGTCTCGCGATGAATCACACATTTCTTATTACAATTAACATGCACTGACACACACACAGTAAAGTAGAACTCGGCACCACGCCGGAGGCTCATGATGCATGAACTGCTGGGTGCTTCCATTCGGAGGATTTTTCCAAGCCGACCCGCGTCCTCGTCGACGTGTGGGGCCGGCCCTTCATTCCACCTCCGATGCACCCGGTTGCGATGGTGCCGATAAGAGCGGCAGCGTAGCAGGTACGCGCCTACGACGATCAGGTGAGCGCGGTGTCCTGCAACCAGTCGGGCGGCGGTGCCGCGTACGCCTCCGCCGCGAGGTAGCCGTGGTCATCGTACGGACGTCTCAAGAGCTGCAGTAGGCGATCTACCTCTCCAAAGTCGCCGCGCTCCGCCTTCTCGATGGCCTTGGCGGCCATGTGCTGGCGGAGCACAAAGCGCGGGTTTGCGCGGTTCATGATCTCCACACGGTGTTGCGCTGCAGCAACCGCGTCGGCCGACGCCTCTCGCTCGCGCAGTAGCCGCCGCCGGTAGAGCTCCAGCCACTCCGACCATGCGCGTACGTCGGCAATGCGCAGCTCCCGTGGCGAGGTGGCGGAGAGCTCCTCGTACGCAGCGGCGCGTGCCCCCTCTCTTTCCACGACGTACCCGTCGATGCCGAAGCTCGCCAGCTGATCTGGCGCAGTCTCCGCGATCTCCCGCAGTCTCGCGAGGGCGCGCGGGTGAAAGTTGGGCCGGTTGCGCTTCAGGCGCGCCCTGAGGCTGAGGCAGTTGGCGAGGATGTACTCGCGCGCCGGGTCAAAGGCCTGCGGGGTCATCACGCAGGCCTCCTCCGAGACGGGCAGCTCGATGCGCGAGAGCGCGCGGAAAGAGATGGTGAAGTCGGCGGAGGTCGACTGCATCAGACTCAGCAGCGACCCGAGCAGCTCGACGTCGCCCTCCTCGCGCACCACCAGCAGCCCCAGCTTGCGCATAAATCGATCGTGCCGCTCGGCCTCGTACGCGGGCCAGAAGGCGTCGAGGGCGCGCGAGGCCTCGCTCTGCGCCAGCAGCGGCGCCAGCGCCTCCGCGAGCCGCTCCAGGTTGAAGTGGCACACGCGCGGCTGGTTTGCGTATGAGTACCTGCGCACCGCGTCCGACGTGTTTGGCGTGCAGTCCTCGTCGTAGCAGTTGAGGAAACCAAAAGGCCCATAGTCGATGGTGTCGCCAGTCAGCGCCATATTGTCCGTGTTCAAGACGCCGTGCACGAAGCCCACCGACTGCCACGCCGCCACCAGCCGCGCCGTCCGTGCGACCACCTCGGCGAACATGGCGGCGCACCGCTCCTCGGGCGAGCTGTGCGCCGCGTGTATACTAGGGAAGAGTACCTCGACGCTGTACTCGACGAGCGGCGTGAGTATCTCTCGCTCGAGGCCGGCGCTCGGCCCCGCGGGCGTGCCGTCGGGCCCGGCGGGGCGGCACACCTCGAAGGAGCCAAAACGGAGAAACGAGCGCGCCACGCGAGCCACCACCGCGCAGTGCTCCTCCTTGGCGTTGCCGTTGCGCAGCACGTCGCGCAGAACGCGTGTGTCGGAGGTGACGAGCGCCGCCGCTCGCGTGGTGGGGATGCCAAGGTGGTGCATCGCCTCGGAGCAGAGAAACTCGCGGATCGACGAGCGGAGCACCTTCCGCCCATCAGCGGTGCGCGAGAAGGGCGTCAGCCCGGCGCCCTTGAGCTGCAGCTCCCACCGCTCGCCGTCGCCGTTCACGAGCTCGCCCATGTACATCGCCGCGCCGTCGCCGAGCTGGCCCGCGAAGGTGCCGAACTGGTGGCCGCAGTAGCAGTGTGCTGCGGGCTCGGCGCCAGGGGGCACCACGTTCCCTGAGAAGTACCGCGCGAAGGTCGCCCTCTGCGCCTCTGCAGCCGGCCCGTCTTCGGCATCGACCCAGTCCACCCCGAGCAGCGAAAGCGCCTCCTCGGACACGGCGACAAGCCGCGGCGAATCGAGCGGCGTCGGTTCCACCCGCACGAAATGAGCGCCACGAACCTCGCGCGGCGGCCCGGCCGGCACGGGATCCACGACTAGGCGTCTCAGCGCCTCATTGTCAAAAGATAGCTGGAGCGTGGTAGGTGCGGCAGAGGCCTCCGCTGCGTTCGCAGTGCAGAGGACTGGTCGCCTGTGCGTCCGGCGCTGGACTGCCGGCGACGGTATTAGCGTCGCGGTGGCTAGCAACCACGCCCACGCCATGGCGGTGGTGGTGGCCGCCGCGCGGCGCAATTGGGCACGGGGAATACTGTGCAAACGACGTCGGCGCGGGTTGAAGTATTTTGCCCTGAAGTGAGAGGAATTAACCGACATGGGACCACTAAACACGGAGAAACTCAGCGTCTAGGTGTCCGACCTACGGGCCGCAGCAGGTAGGCTGCCTCCGGTCCAGAGCACGTCTGCCTGCCAGAGATCAGAACCCCGTCCCCGGTGGGCCGAATCCCCGGCTCTACATTACAGCTTCCGTACTTTATTCAGCGACGCTCGCTCTCATCATCGGCGGGGACGGCGCGTGCCCATGCTCCTGCTCACCTGGCTGAGCTGCAGCCTGCTGCTGCACCCTTCCGTGCGGCGCAGCACGAGGCCACGCATGCAAGCCGAAGCAGCAGCTGAGGTTGTGGGCGTCACCTTTGAGGAAGAGTACTCAGACCGCCTTCCCGAGTGGCTGATCACTCGCGCGGCGGAGCTCGGCTACACCAACCCGACGCCCGTGCAGCAGGAGACGCTGGACACGGTGCTCGACGGCCATGACGCGATCGTGCAGGCGAAGACGGGCAGCGGCAAGACGCTTGCCTACCTGCTGCCGATCCTCGCAAACCTCAAGCCCACCTCCTCTGTGCAAGCCCTCGTGCTGCTGCCGACGCGGGAGCTGGCGACGCAGGTGGCTCGCGCCGCGCGGCAGCTGGCAGCCGGCAGCCCTGACCGGCTGCTCGTCATGGCCCTAATGGACGGCTCAGGTGCCAAGCGCCAGCGTAAGTGGCTGGTCGCGGAGCCTCCGCAGGTCATCGTCGCCAACGTGCAGCAGGCGGAGTCGGTGCTGCGCGCGGGGCTGCTCAGGATGGGCGGGCTGCGCATGCTGGTGGTGGACGAGGTCGACGAGTGCGTCTCCACCGACGCCACGCGCGCCCTGCTGCACGGCTTGCTCTCCACACAGCTGCGCGTCCCGCAGTCGACTGCGGCTGGCGCGCCGGTCCGGCAGACGCTCTTCGTCAGCGCCACGGTGCCGCGCTCGCCCTCCGGCCGCCTCGCGAGCACGCGCCCGCCCGACCGCCACACACCGTGACGCGACCCCCCCTCCCCTCCCGAGCCCTGCCGCTGCCACCGCGCTGCGCAGGTGCCGCAGCGAAAGTACTTCGCGTCGCAGTGCGTGTCCAGGGGCTGGTGCCGCACCGCGCCCAGGCTGCTGCACGTGCAGCCTGGGCAGCTGCTGCCGCCGCAGCTGCGGCACGCGTACGCCGTGTGCGTCGAGGCGAAGCGGATGGCCGCACTGCGCGTGCTCCTCAAAGCACAGCCCGCCTCTGCGGGCGCGACCATCGTCTTCTGCAAGGAGGGGCGGCCGATGGAACGCATGGCCGAGGCGCTCGCGGGGCTGCAGGAGTCCGGCCTGCCGCCCGACGTGCTGAGCGACGGGCAGCACCTCGGCTCGCGCGCCGCGGCGGTGCGCGCGCTGCGCGACGGCAGCCGCACGCTCCTGCTCTCAACCTACGGGATGTCAGCCAGGGGGCTGGATATCCCGCAGTGCTCGCACATCATCCTCTTCGACCTCCCGAAGACGCACGAGGCCTACACGCACGCCGCGGGCCGCTGCGGCCGCATGGGACGCCCCGGCAGCGTGACGACTATCTGCACCGACAAGGAGCTCTTCGTGCTGCAGAGGATCGCAAACTCGCTCAACCTCGACTTCGAAGATGCGCGCCGCAGCATGAGCAGCGCCACGCGCCGTCCACGAAGCGACAAAGCGAGCTCCAGCGAGTCCAGCGAGTCTAGTGAGTCCAGCTAGCCCGCAGCCTCTCCGCCCCTCCAAAGGCCGCGTCCCCGCCGACGTACGTTCCGGCCACCCGGGCGCACCCCCCCGGGGGCGGCTAAAGCGTACGGTACTCGTGCACCCCCCCGCGCCGAGCTCGTAAAACTTTACGAGATCTCGGGCGATCGCGCGGATTCCGGATTTTTTCCGTTGGTTCTTTACTTATTTCCTCCCTAGTCCCGTTTTTACTCGCGTAACCCGTATAACATTAACAACACTAACATATGCTCTAATCGATCTACAGATGTAGAATCGAGACAACAGCTCGGCGTGTGCTTGGATCCCGTGCTACGGCTTTAGGTGTTTTTTTTTCCAACACGGCTTTCTCTCGCAACTCGCATGAGATTCCAGTCTTGTTGATTGTTGTTGTTCGCGCCCCTCCCGAGCTCCCCCCGCCCGGGCGTGCCTCTTGCCTCTTGGGTTGGGCGTGTCGGGCCGGCATTTTCTTATCTCAGTTTCAAGTTCAGCCTTCAGTTCAGCAGGGCCAGGGGTCCTGCACGTTTTAAATTATATACATCGTGTACAAACGTAGACAACACTAAGGGGTCAGTGGAGAAAACACCCAGTGGCCTAGCATGGACGCCAAAGATGGATGGTCCGCGAGAGTCCATAGTGCGGCGATCGGATTGGGCCCGTGTGCATGGGCCAATCATGCACATCCGGCCCAATCCGATCGCCACCCTCGAATAAAGTCTCTAATGAGAGCACGCGGCGGATTGGCCGAATCATGCACAATGATTGGCCGGATCATCCGGGCCAATCCGCCGCGTGCTCTCCTTAGAGAGTCTATTCGAATGCCGCGCCACGTTGATGATGGTGCTGGCCGTGCGGTGAGCGCAACGAGCGCAACGACCCTTTTGGGCGATGGCATGCTCCTGCTCTCGCCTCAGCTTCGGGCCGTTTGGGCAGTTGCACGCGGCTTCTTTGTGTCGCAGCTCGCACGAAGAAGGGAGTAGCCTTCGAAAGTGGATGGGCCGCCGCTGCGGCCCGCAACAGAATGCTCTGCCGGAAGCTGGTGGCTGGTCTTCCTGCAGGTAGGCAGGCGCCAGCCACTGGCAGAAGCCGTTTGGCGAGCAGGCTAACTGATGGGGATCAGGGGGTCGTCTGCCTCGTCTTCGTCCTCCTCGTCTGGCGTCGGCTCGACTTTCGGGGTGCTCTTCTTCTGATGGCCGCCTGCGTCACTGATTGCAGCATTCTCCAGCATGGACTTCGTGTGGCCTAGCTTGCTCTGCAGGTTGATCATGCCCTCCATGTACTTTTGTCGCTGCTTCTCCTCCTCCTTGGCCTTCTTCTCAGCCTTGCTGAGCTTCCTCTGCGTCTTGGCATTCTCTCTGTGGAACTTCTCGCGCAGGTTTTTCAACTCATCGTTAGCGTTCTGCAGCTGGTCCTTGACCACCTGGACGCTACTCTGACTCGCTTGTGCCGCCTTCTCAGCGGCCATCCGCTCCTCCATCTCGTAACGCAGGCTGATCTTTGTCTGGATCACGGATGCATTCAGCGTCAATATGGTCTCGTGCACCGAACGGATCTCCTCTTGCTCCGCTTTCTCCCTGATGGTTAGGGAGCGAAGCTCCTGCGTCTCGTCGTTGATGATCCTGCTCTCGTGCAGGATGCGGAGCTCGGTCGAGTTCAGTTTGCCATAGCAAGCCAACGCAGAGTGCTCGACAGCGGCCAGGCGCGTTTGCAGCGAGTGCACACGCTCTTGGCTTTGGTCGAGGTCACGCTGCAGCCGGCTTGCGCTGAATTCAAAGTTGGTGATGAAGAGAACCTGCAGGCTCACAATGACCAGCAGCGGTGCCCAAGTCTTCACGCCACCGTCACCCTTGGTCTTTGCTTTGGCGGAGCTGCTTGCGCCGCTCGAACGTTCGTTCGCCCCCGAGCCCGTGCCGCCGCTCGGCGTGCCGTTGCTTCGCTTCTGCAGCGAGCCCTCCTCCGCCCCCTCCAAGTTGGAGTGTGCGGACATGTTCTCGGCAGCGCGTTGGGCGTGTTGTGCAGGTTGCGGTAGCGGCGCTGCGCGGCGGCGCCCGTTAGGCCGGTTACCGCTATCTACCTAAGAGCGACGGGTGTGATATGTCACTCGTTACCCTGGCGCCTCGGTGTGCAAAACTTCGCTGCTGTCCCGTTTTTTTTTTGACACCCCCAACTTGAAGCCGTGGCCGCAGGTGTACCCCGGCGTCGTACGCGGGGCGCGCGCGCTGCGGGACTGTGAGCGGCGCGCGGCGGCCGCGGGCTGGCATACCGGCTGAGCCGCCTGACGTTGTCCGCTGGAGCGCCCCCCCAACTTCAGCAGTCCGGGCGAGAGGCGTCCGACGGCGGCAAGCGCACAATGCTGAGATACAAGGGCGCCGCGCACTTCCGGCAGCGGATCATCCTCGCGACGCTCTCTGGCCGTGCGGTGCGCATCGACGACATCCGTTCGGAGGAGGAGCAGGTGGGCCTTCGGGACTATGAGGCGTGCTTTTTGCGCCTGTTGGAGAAGGTGGTGAATGGGTGCGAGATCGTGATCAACGAGACGGGCACGGCGATGCGCTACCGGCCTGGCATCATCGTTGGCGGCGGTGGCCACGTGCACGAGTGCGGCACATCCCGCGCCATCAGCTACTTTATTGAGCCGCTCCTCGCGCTGGCCCCGTTTGGCAAGCTGCCGCTCGGCATCACGCTGCGCGGCGTGACCAACGCGACCGGCGACGTGGGCGTCGACGTGCTACGGACCGTCACGCTCCCCATGCTCCGCCACTTCGGCCTCTCGGAGGGCCTCTCACTACAGGTCAACAAGCGAGGCGCGCCGCCCCTGGGCGGCGGTGAGGTCTACATGCAGATGGCCATCGTGCGCGAGCTGACGCCGTGCGACCTGACCGAGACGGGCAGAGTCAAGCGAGTGCGCGGCGTGGCGTACGGCACCAAGGTCTCGCCGCAGATCTGCAACCGCCTCGTCGACGCGTCGCGCGGCGTGCTCAACCACTTTCTGCCCGACGTGTGGGTCTACACCGATGTCTTCAAGGGCAAGACGTCAGGCCTCTCGGCGGGCTTCGCGCTCACGCTGGTCGCCGAGACGACCAGCGGCGCGCTGCTCTCCGCCGAGGCCGTCGGCGCCGGCGGCGTGATGCCCGAGGAGGTGGGCACGCAGGCGGCCGAGGCGTTGCTGCAGCAGGTGCGGGAGGCGGGCACGTGCGACTCTGCCAACCAGCCGCTCGCGCTGGTGCTGATGGCGCTCGGCCCTGAGGACGTCTCCAGGCTGCGACTCGGCACGCTGACGGAGCACAGCATCGGGCTGCTGCGCCTGCTGCGCGACTTCTTTGGCGTCACCTTCCAGATTGACTCCGAGCCCGACGGCTCGGTGGTGCTCACCTGCCGGGGCGTCGGCTTCAAGAATCTGTCCAAGAGGACCACCTAGCGGTTGAGAGTTCTCCTAGGTTCGAGCGGAAGATTATCTATAGAAACGAAAGTAAAAAGACGCGCGCACACACACACACGCCTGTGTCGCCGCGCATCACTGTGTGTTGCGGTGACTCTCCGCCTGTCCCGTGTCTGACTATCTAGGAGCTCGCGCCGACCGCTGCTTGACCGTTGACGCAGCTGGGCGGCTGCGCGGTGGTCAAGGGCGCGGAGGCCACCTACTCCTGGCGCGACGGCGCGGCATATCTGTAACACGGGCCTCCAACACTTTGAAGGGCTAAAAGGTCCCCCCCCCTT
>MDSY01045147.1_pt1 | contig 14961 bp, 7 predicted proteins | sample 811131 | NCBI WGS metagenome assembly MDSY01 (sample SAMN05326643, study PRJNA326480) | marine metagenome | isolation source: seawater | place: Atlantic Ocean: South West | collected 2010 | reverse complement strand
CTCAAAAAAAGAAACAAAAACAAGAAGAAGTTTTGAACTTTATGTCTAGTAATAATCTCGACGTGTGTCACGTTGGAGACGACTCTAAACTAGAACTTAAAAATACGGCCGTCAGTAAGCCTATTACGAAGGGTGATGTTTATGATAGAATATATAAGTATTTCTCTGAAGAAACCTCAAAAACTGATGATATGGATACTCAAGAAAAATCAAAGTTTTTACACGATTACATTTATATCGAAGGTCGCGAAAAGGTACCTACACAAAAATTAGTTTCTAAATAATCTTAAAAAGTGATAATATCCTTGTAACTATTTGCTATGTCCAAGGCATCCGTGTCTTCTTCATGTATTTCATACTTTTCTTTTTCTAAAAGTTTTATGTAATTATTTAATGTCAGTGATTTAATATTTGATTCAAAATCTATTTTGATCAAACCTATATCTGAATTATACCTATCAGTTGTAAAATTTAAAACTGTTAAGTTCATTCCAGAGTTAACGTTATTATACATAACTATATGTTCTTTATACACCTTATACATTTCAAATTGTTTAAAGTGCGTTATATCAAATAAATTCACATTTGTTTTTTTTTCTTGGATCTCTCCATTTTTAAGAAAAATCAAAAACGACTTCATTCTATACTGTTAACAGGACATTTTAAATAACATTTTTAACCCTGTATATTACAAAAATAAATTTATATAAAAAAATATTTTATTATGAATTATAATCAGCGATGGCTCGGGCGCCCGTTAACTGGACGAACGATGTTAAGGATAAAATTGAACAGGCAGATGACGAGAAACTTTTAGAATACTTTCAGATTTTAGATATGAAATGGTCTATTAATAAAGAAGATAGTCTTATAACTAGCGTGTGCGAAAAACTATGTATTGGAGATCTAGAAGCGATTGACACGAGTATTCTGTCTATTGAAATGGAAAAAGCTATTTTTGAAACTACATTACTTTATTTCAAATTTAAAAAATACATACCCGACTTTGAAGATTATCAGGATCGCTGGAACAGAATTTACGAAGTCATTTTTTATTCAGAGAGACTTATCCGTGACACTCATATACTTTATCGTACAATCGAGGCAAATAGAAATTCACTATGTAATGAAGACCCAGATGTACTTTTTAAGTATGCCCGTTTCACAGACGATTCTAAGAAAACGCCGTATCAGTGTCTTCTTTTGTACCTTTTGGAGATGTTTTCAGAAGAGGGGTTTACAAAAGCGGGAGGAAATTTGTATAAACCCGTAATCTACAAAAAACACAACACGCACGCTTGGAAAAAACAGTGTACAATCAAGGATTACATCTATCAAAAGACTGATCACAAGGTCAACTTTAATCAGTGGAAAAATGCTACGGCCAATGGTACTAGTAATATCAACAACGCAGAAAAATACTTCAATGAATTTATCGGACCCGAGTTACCGGCATTAAATAAAGATCGACACTTGTTTGCTTTTAAAAACGGTAATTACATAACCAAGTATAACACAGCTGAACCAGGCGATACACCTGTGTATGTAGACGTATTCGTTCCGTACGGTGAAAGTCATCCTTATCTTAATAATTTGTCTGTAGCAGCAAAATATCACGACGTGAAATTTGATAACTATGATGAGTATTCAGAAGACGAATGGTTTAACATTATCGCACATTGTCCTACATTTAAAAGCCTTCTAGATTATCAGGAATTTACAGAAGAAGTTCAAAGATGGTTTTGTACATTTATGGGCAGAATGTGTTTTAATCTAGGTGATATGGACAACTGGCAAGTTCTATTGTATCTACTCGGTCAGGCTGGTGCCGGAAAGAGTACAATCGTGATGAAAATTATTCAAAAATTTTACGAAGAAGAAGATGTAGGCATCATCGCAAATAACATCGATGCAAAGTATGGTATCAAGCCTCATGTAAATAAGTTTATGGTACTTGCTCCAGAGATTTCTGAAAATTTCAAGATGGAACAGACTGATTGGCAGCTTCTAGTTGAAGGAGGACGCAACACTTATTCTGAGAAGTATAAATCCGATGAAACTATCAACTGGGAAGTTCCAATGATGATGGGCGGAAATAAAATTATGAGATATAAAAATAATTCAGAAAGTGTATCGCGTAGAACAGCGGTAGTAAACTTTTGGAAAAAGGTAGTAAATACAGACACTGAGATTGATAAAAGGCTAGCAAAGGAAATACCGAGTATCATGAAGTTGTGCATTCGCGGGTACTATCAGACACTTAAGAGACATGGTAAGAAAGGTATCTGGAACATTCTTCCACAATACTTCAAAGAAAACAAAGAAGAGATGGAGCAAACTACTAATTCTCTTCAACATTTCTTGAAATCTGGTAAAGTTGTATTTAACAAGAAATTGTATGTACCTCTAAAGATATTTTCTCAGGTATTTAACGATCATTGTAGGGAAAATAATCTACTGCGAGAACAATTCACCAAGGATTACTATATGGGTATATTCACCAATAACGAAATTAAGGTGGTACAACAGGGTTCTAGAGAATATCCTCCTAATTCTGGTATCATACTTAAGCGTACTACATTTTTATATGGTATCGATATTCCAGGCGATGACAACGAAATTCCAGAAGATGACCCGGAATAAAGTACATTTATACGTTAAAAGATTCGTTTTAATTTATTTATTAAAAGTAAATGTCCAAGGAAATGATACCGGAATTACCCTTTAATGGCGACACTATATTTAAGGTCGGGACGGGGTGCGTAGTGATTATAATTATCTACTTCATCTATAATTTGTTTTCTAAGATGAAGGAAATAAATAATAAAATGGACTCTTTTTTAGCAGAAACGCCTCATTCACCCGAAATATCTGAATTACCGAAAGATGTTATGGAAGAAATGTACGAAGATAACGAAAACAAAGCGTCGAATATAGATTTAACCGGTGTTGACCCGGTACAAGATTTAGCAACTATCGAAGAGTAAACTCTAAATAGGACACGAAAGAATACTTTCATTTATCACAAGTGTGTCAATCACGCATCTATATATTTTTTCATATGAAGTAATGTCATTTCCGCCTGTAATTATAACACTACCTGGTCTAAATACAATACATGACATTACTTTATTAAAATCTGGCTCTTGCATTTTAATGTTTACACCTGGGTATTTATTCGGGTTAAAAGAATAAGTCTTGAGATATTCTAAGCCTCGTTGGTCTAAAATTTTACACAAATCTGTCTGTTTTATGAACTTATCTATCTTAAAATCTGAATTTATCATGCACACTCTAACATTAGATATTTTCGCTGTTTCACTTGTAAAAGCGTTTAATGTTTTAAGTCTTTTAAAGATCTTTCTTATTGCGTATGTCGCAGAATATGGGTTAAGAATCCCCGCCAATTGGATGTTCCCATTTGAAAATATTTTGGCTGAAACCTTGGATTTATTCTGATACTTCACTGTTATGTAGATATTAGCACAGTTATAAAATTGTTTTTTACCATTTTCATTACTGTACTCTGAACTGTACTTGGAAGTCTCTATAAGACTATTAAAACAACAACACACTGTCATAGTAGATATATCCCATTTTTTTATAATTTTAAATGATGTATGTGTTCCATCTGAACGCATCCGTTGATACACTTCGTCAAAAACTTTAAAATTGGAGTGACAAATACAATCTGTATATTGAGAACGCGGGTCGCAAATTGAGCACGTTGTCATAGTGTACGTGTTCTTTATATACTAATTTGTTTCTTTATATAGTTATTTTATGTAATTATCTATCTCTAAATTCGTTTACATTTTCTACTATATCGATGTAATCAAGTATCAGTTGCTTGTTTACAGTTTCTCTACAAGCTTTTAACAACATCGATACCATTTCTTTAGAATGATTGTTTACAAGATGAGTGAAATAAAATATAAAACGTGGTAGATAAAAATTGTAAGTTTCTTCTAGATTCAATTCTTTATTATTTATGTCTTTGATAATGTCGTATAAACAATACGTTAATATGTTAAGATCTACATCTCTAATCATATCATCTGATACAATCAGATTATTAGTTGACTTGCGGTGATAATAAATAATAAGTTTATTAATTTCTTCTATCTTTTTATTCGATAAACTAATCCTAGTACAAGGATCCCTAAAGTCTGACCTCTTATTTAAATAAATTACAAATGTATTAAAATCATAATATATGTACTTGTTATTATTTTTAGTACATATCCATGGATATCTAAGTTCTTCGTGGGAAATTGGGCAAATGTCGTTAAAATCTAATATTTTCCTAAATTTTCTTTGAATTACTTTAGCAGCCGAATATTTAGTTAATATGTCTAAAAGAACGGGTTTTTTAGTATATTTAACTAATTTAATTTTATAAATTTTACATATGTTTCTCAAACATTTAACTGTTAAAATATTAGAATATTTCATCATGTAATTAATTAATGTATCTTTTTAAATTATTTAATAAAATATATAAAAAGATAAAATATAAAAACTACAAATGACATCTTTTAAGATATCTAAAAAAACAGTTCATACAGATTCAAGAACATCTATAATAGATAAACACCTCGACACTCTTACCAAAATAGAAGACGATAAAAAAAATTTAGATAAATATCGTTCAGAATTAGTTTTGTTGAAAAAAACAAAAAAGAATTTTGAAACTAAAAAGAATTTTTCGGACGGTTTTAGTATATCTCAAAAAATAGATAATTTAGAAGATAAAATTATAAAAATTGAAAATGATACAGATTTATCTGATTATTTATTTAATTCTATAAATTTTATAAAAGATATAGACAATAATGAATGTACATTGGTAGAAAATACGGCGGAAGATGGTATATTTAAGTATATTTCTCTTGATTCAAAAAGCAATAAGGGCGAGATGTATAAGATGTATATGGAGAAATGTTTCCCAGCAGAAGTAAACAGAAATATTGAATACAGACGAAGTAACATATTTAGATGTAAAGATTGCGGGTGTAAAACAACAAACGACGTTTCTTCTGGTCTTACAATCTGTTTCGACTGCGGTCTAACAGAAAAAACTAACATTTCAAATCTTCCAGAATGGAATCACGCAGAAACTCACGAATACATCAAGCCCTATAGTTATAAGCGAACAAATCACTTTAAAGAGTGGATTAATCAAATACAGGGCCGCGAAGGAACTCTTATACCTAATGAAGTTATAAATTTACTTGTCGTTGAAATTAAGAAAGAAAGATTAAAAGATAAGTCTCTTATTACATATTCTAAAATTAAAGAATTTCTTAAAAAACTTAAATTCAATAAATATTATGAGCATATTCCAAATATAATTCATAAAATAACCGGTAATAAACAATTAATTATTAATAATGAACTTCAAGTTAGATTGGTTAATATGTTTAATGATATACAAGACCCCTTTGACAAAAACTGCCCAAAGAATAGAAAAAATTTTTTAAGTTATTCTTATACTTTGTATAAATTTTTTCAATTATTAAATAAAGAAGAGTATCTTGTATATTTTCCTTTGCTTAAAAGCAGAGAAAAACTATTTGAACAAGAAAATATATGGAAGAAAATATGTGCAGATCTCAATTGGGTGTTTACGCCATGTATATAAATAAATTATCTATTTTAAAAAAGGTCTATATTCGCTGTACTATTTTTGTAAGATACTGTAGTTGTTCCTACGCATGTTACATTGATATAAGATCTCGGACCTGCGACTGTATTAAAGTTTATTCTAAGTCGAATACTATTATATCTATCTAATGGTACACTTGACCCGGAATAGGCACTAGAAGCCAGTGGTATAACCAAAGACCCTATTCCGTCTTCTTTATCTACACCATTGAATGTGTATCTGTTATAATTCAAACCTAAATATAACTTAGTTGAAAAGTCTATAACGTCCGGAGTCATTGTTTTATTATAAGAATATCCATTTAATTCTAAATTCATATCCTTGATGCACACAGTAGAAGTTAACCATCCGGATATAATAATGTGCGATGCGTACATATTAAAATCGTCTAAATCTAATAGAAGATTTCCAGCGTTATCTGCGTCGAAATATAAACTCTGTGTAATTTTAGGATTTTGAACGACTCCTTTATTGAATATATCTATTTCTGTATCATCCAATTCAAACTTTTTACAATAAACTCTTAATCGTTGGATTTCTGTTGAAAATTTTAAATTAAACTCACCATTTACATTACTGTAAGTGTCTCCAAGCTGAAATCCGTAATTGTCTGCTAAAAAGGAATCGATAAAGTAATTTGGGTCTCTATCACATGGAATTAATGTATTATTCATAAAATTATCAAATACTCTATTGTTCATGTTGCTAGACACCAAATCGTTCGTCCCTATTATATTTTCAAGATTGTTATAATAAACTTTAATAGACAACTTTTGACCCTTTAATAATCCAGATGGGAATGAACCACTCTCAGATATATTATGAAAAGTTTCTAATTTAGAATTTAGTGTTTTCGTAAAACCGGGTATCCATGTTGTAAACGCTGTGACCCCATTTTTATTTATTGTGCTGCAATTTTTTAATAAATTAGCATACTCCCCTGCCCCAAATTCCGTGTCTAACATTGCTTTGATATCGTCGAATGTAAGGGTTTGCCAGATCTGATTTCCTACATGATATTCTATTCTGCTAAAAAGGCGAAGAATGGATAAATTTCTAAGGAAAATTCCTTTTATTTCTGGTATATAAGGAAGAATATCTGTTAGTCTCTGCGCGCCTTCGGAAAAGGCGAATGAATTAAAAGTGGTATCATGCGTCGATGTTGTCATTAAGTTGGCGCGGTTTTTGGGATATATTCCTGTCCAGGATTTTCCATCTTTTGACAGTCCTACATTATATTTCCCTTCGCCTATAGCAATCCATACACCGTGCTTGTGTACAACATCAAATACTACATCAAAAACTTTTGAAGCGTCGGAATACGTCCATTTTTCAAAATCGTCCGAGTGAGATATAGGGGATAATACTCCTTTACCTACTGCTACATATCTAGCCGAACCTACTCCATTTATAAAATTGTCCCCCTTAACTTCTGCTATTTTGTAACAGTGTCCTCTCGTCTTATTGGCTAAAGTTTCGGCACCTAATTTTATATGTTTAATAAATTTTGGATATTCTCCATTTGCGGTTTTATCTATAATTGGTATAAATGGATCTCTATATGAATTTAAAATGAAACCTTGAATAGAATTATATCCTACGTAATACATATCTTTCGTCTTTGGAGAATGTATGGTAGAAATTATTTTTCTACTTATTCCATCTATTTCTAAGTCGAATGGACGATTGAGCCATTTTTCCCTATTAACCGAAAAGCCCGGCGCAGCCTCCGCAAGCAAGAAACCATTAAAGGTTCGTTCTGACGTGGCCGAAAATTCTTCTATACCGGGGCTTTTAAACGGGGTGTGATTACTGAAAGTTAAATTATTTCTATTATCTAGATCTATAAATATTACTGCCATTATAAGTTTTTCGGGAAAAGTGAAGCCGACCACTGGTCCGGCGCGAGCAACATAGCTAATATTGGTTAAAATAGATGTATTTCCATTTATATTTACAATTTCCATATTATTTACCTCATGAATAGAACTAGATGATAGCTGATCCAGCTGCTCGCCGCCATCCTGGAGCGGAAAAGATGTATAAATCCATTTATTGTTCGCGATGTCGTCTGTATAAGCTAGGCAAACATTATTTTTAATAAGATTATTACCAGTATCCTTTTTATATTTTGGTCTACCTCCGACAAACCAGTGTCTCTTGTAAAAACAAACTGTATAAATTTCTTCAAATTCGAGTTCGACCTTTCTGCTAGTGCTACTACTACCGTAATACCCAAACCAGCCGGGATAAGATACATCAGATAAACATAGATTCGCATTACCTATACCTTTTCCTACTATAACCACCTTGTCATCGGCGAAAACGATGTCATTTATTTTTTCAAATACAGTATCTTGCCAAGGCGCGCGGATTTCATTAAAATCTATTGGAGGGTCGTAATTTGTGATCGGTACATCATCTGAAGATGTTCCGGGTGCATATATTAACTTCCAAAAATATGTATTTCCGTGACTTTGCGATCTTTCACTAAGCGAAGGCAAAGATCTAATAGCAAGAATACCGTATGTATTACCATCTTTTGTATAACTACCTGAACAATATATAATATCACTGGATACATTTGTATCCCTATAGAATCGTTCCATATCAAAATTACATATAAAGTCTTTTTTGTTGTTTTGTAGTCGATGATTTGTATAAAGAGACTTAGCGCCAAAAAATACTATATCGTCTTTGTTTTCCAAAAAAGTATTACTAAAACCAGCATGGCTAAAACTGTAATCTGAAATTTCAGTACTCTCTATGAGTGTTAATGTTTTTTCCGTTCCATCTGCCCTCCCCGCCCCATTTCCACATATAATAATCCTATTACCATTTTTAATAACATCATTAGGTTCATAAAGTGTTCCAAAATTACCCTTAAATACTTCCTGTGGAACAATTTTAAGAGGAGTAATGTAACTTTCGATTATATAATTAGTTCTATCTGCAATAAGTTCTTCGTCTATATTTACTTTAATACCTCCTTTAACCGTACGATCATGAAATAAGCTTAATCCTAAATACCTATCAATGTTATTTGCTAATTCTTTAGGTTTAAAACCAAGCACTGATTCATTAATTCCTGTTACGAGTATAGATTTGTGATGCCGAACATTCTTTGCATAAATCTTATCAACAATCGCGCCGCCAGAAGAACTGGGACTGACTTCTCGCCAATGTATCGTATCGTAAGAGGTTAAATATTTTGATGTCTCTGTTGTTACGATCCAGATATTTTCTAAGAAAGAAATAGATGAATAAGCATAATCAGCTGTTACAACCTTTATAAAATTTCCAGTTGAATTGTCGTATGAGTAAATATTATACTTACCGGGAGGAGATTCTGTTAATAAAACTGCCCTGTTAAGAGAATCTGTTTCAAATTCTGGTACACTCGTACTTGATGTCCAGGTAGTTTGTCCGTCAACTGGTATAGAACCAGGTATTTTATTACCGACGAACGATTCTTTTACAAGCTCGTAAACGGGTTGAACAGCACTAGTTTTTCTTATACTTATGATAGTTGCGGCTAATTTTTTATACGCGAGAATATCTTCAGTTTGTTCGTTAGCTATTAATGTAAATGTCGGATTATTGTATAGATACTTGATATCTGAATTAATAGTCTGTGAAATTATATTTTTACCGTCTGCTTTGTGTACGTATATATCAAATTCGTTATTAATGGATGTTGCTAAAGTTAAATTTACTGCGGCGTATCTCTGAAGGATATCAGCCGCGTTAAGAGCTTTTATAGTAGTATTATTACTTATTACATTAGGGCATATCTGATAATGATCTATATCTAAGATACCCGATGTTTCCAAGACGACTGGTGTTTGCGGGTTCGCTGCGTCCGATTTTGTTATATTAAATGTTATTCGAATGTCTCCTTGTAAATTACTAACATAACCAGAAATAAATTCAATTCTATGTTCCGGGTCATTGTAATCTGATACGGAGGCCGCGTCGTATTTGGGCCGCAGGTGAACTGATGTGCCTTCACTAATTACAGAAAATTTTAATGGGTACCAATTATATCCATCGTTGTTAGACACAAATATGGCCAAATTGAGACGCGGAATGGATGTCTCGCCGCCTGTCACGCTAAAATCAGTACCACTGGCATCGCCCGGTGGTCCTGCGGCAACCCACAAACCTTTGTCATTATTAACTAAAAATTTTACCTCTGGAATATAATATTTTAAGTCGTCTAATACCCCAATGCGAGATATCATTATTTCACTATACATCGGGTCTGTACCAAAAGAAACGTTTATAAGGTTATTGTTACTCATTAGGGTATATGGCTGCGCGACCGATGTATTCGTGCGGGAAATAAAAAGGTATACTATATCTCCACCCGTTAGAGGCATGTGTTCATCTTGATCTATTCTTTTGGTTTCGTCTATACCACTGCGATAAAGATTCTTATTATCACTTGAATGCGATGTTCCATTATGATTCCCACCGCTCACCAAATTAAATTTATAATCGGCGTTGTTGATGACGCCCTCGTAGAAGTCTGTGCCCAACAATTTTTTAATTTTAGTTTTTAATTGGCTAATTGTTATACAGTATCGAGATGTAAGGTCCTCGGCTAATACACTTACAGTGCGTCGAGGCACCTCGCCCCCGCTCCCGGTGCTTGTCCCAGGAGTAAGCGGTATAGATATATATATAATCTTTAGAGATCCATCGAGATACGTATCCGAACGTAATGGGTGATTATCTGCAAATCTAATCTCTAAATTATAAGGACTACTAAATGTATCTATTATTTCGTCGGAAATGCCGGTAACATGTGTTATAATGGAATCGGTCGACGGATCGCCATACACCTTTTTAGTATCGGCATGTAAGTGCGCCACTGATTCTGCCGTCGCCGCCGTTACATTTTTTATACACACTAAATAATTACCTTCAACTCCGCCATACACGTCCTTCAACCGTAGTTTCAAGTTTTGGACCGTTTCATTTTTTGCTATAACCATATAAAAATTAAGTTTATCATTTAAACGTTCATCTACTGGTTTATTACTGCACTGCTTTGCAGTACCGCCCAATCTAACGGATTTGGCATCTGCAGGGATTTGGAAAATGCTTGTGTCTTGACTTACCTCTATGTCTATTTTTTTAGTTTGTAAAAACCCTAAATCGGCTACATTAGTATTATCGAATTCAGTTGAACTCGCTACAAAACTCTGCGGGACTTTGCTTCCCGAATATAAATCTATGCCATTTAGCGTATAGATAATGCTTAATGAGTACTGATTATTAGTTAAACCAGTCATAGCATTTATATTTTGTTTAAATTCGCCAAGTGTCAGATATTGGGTGCGCGCGTATGATTGGTCGATTATTACCCGAGCGCTTCCGCCACCGCCTCCGTCAATCACAACAGTTTCTGTACCGTCGTAACCGCTTCCACCGTCAATCACAACAATGGAAGATATGCCCTGAGATGTCAATACTGCCGTCAAAACCGCATGGGTACCATTTGGATCACTTGGCGCCACTGATACATTTGGTGTGGACGAGTATGTGCCGGGTGCTAAAATATCGAAGCCAACAATCGGACCTGTAAATTTTTTGGAGGTCATTCTTATATTTTTCCCAATGGGCCAGATGGGCTTCATTGGGGCGCTGTTATTATTTTTTGGAATATTAACCCAAATATGGTCGTAGTCATTTATAACAGGCATGTTTTTAATTCTTATATCTAAATAGGGACGCAAGTCAGTTTTTTTACCAATAACATAACCAGAGCCCGCGGCTGTAACTGTAAAGCCCGTCACTGCTCCACCTGATCCGCTAGTGAAATTTAATGAAGTAACTGGGGTATATGGACTGCCCATACCAAACATTGTAATACCGTCTGAAATAGTAACAGTTTCTGTCCCATTATATCCTGAACCGGGTACTGTCACCTGAATACTCGAGATCGTAAGGAAGCTCCCCAACCCCGCCGCCGCCATCGTCGCCACTGCGACGGCCGGAGTACCACTTGGATCTCCGACTGGGAGGTCAATTGTAATTGAGGGAGTCACTTCCCAGAACACCCCGGCCGGAATTGTAAATGAAACGCTCTGAACTGACACATTATTAGAGCTGACCGTTATTGAGGCGGCCGCTCCAGACCCAATTCCCGTAATAATAACAGTTTCTGTTCCGTCGAAACCGGATCCGGCATCATTTACAGTAATGGAACTAATAGCACCATTATCTACAGCAGCTGTTCCTGTAGCTCTAGTACCGGATGGATCATTTGGTACGGCATATACACTCAGATTTAGAATGTTTTGAACTGTTACATTATCAGAATATTCCAGCATATTATTTCTGTTTATTAATTTAATATCGTTAATTACATACCCAAAAAGGTTGCTATATAGGCTTTTCAAAGCACTCAATTTCATGGTTTGTGTGTAATCATTAATTACAAACGCAGTTTGGTTAAGTTGTTCATGGGTCAATGTTTCATTTTTTTGATACATTTTAGATAGGGGATAATAATTGTCTGGACCATAATACATATTCACATCTTCCCAGTTTGAGCCATTATCATAACTCCTTTTGATTTTGTTATTATTATCTAATCCGAGTAAAACTTTTTGCTTTGCTCCGGTTATATATGCAGTGTTTATGTCGTCGTATTTTATGGCAGACGATAAAATACAATCTTTGTAATTATAACTACTAAGTCTTTTAGAAATTGTATCTCGGGGCATATCAAATGAGACCGCATTGGAGACCACCGCGGTCATGACGTTAGCGTTGTAACTCAATGTTTTTATCTCAAAAGTTGTTTGAGTCTCGGCGAAGTCTGTGTGAAAATGTTCGGGCGCACGGAGTACTTCATCTGTGTGATCCTTAAATCCTGAAATAAATATACTATCGGTATTATGTTCAATTATAGTTGTAACTATTTTCAAAGATGTGGTACCATTAATTATGTCGATGAGATTACTTTGGGGAGTCCCGATAGTCGCCGCGTTTACTAAATCGCTTAATTTCAAAACTTTATAAGGGTCGCTACCGACCGGTACGCCCCCAATAATTAAAAACTGTATATTCGCGACCGATATCAATGCGATGTCTATAATTTCGGAGAAATGCGATAAAACGTAACTATACCAAATATCATCACCTGTCAAATTTCTTATAGCTATATTATGTGTACCTCTACCTGCAACTATTTCGTAATTAATACCAGAGTCTGTAATATTTAATATTTTATTTACATTCCCAACGCTGTGGCTACTTGCAGGTGTTACTACATCAGGTAATAACCTCGTGGACAAATCTATATTCATAGAATTAAAGTCTTCTCCTGCCAGGGAAAAAGATTGACTCAAATCTCCTGTTTGTGTCTGTAGATCATAAGTTGTATCCGACAGTAGGTCCTCGAATTTAATGTCTGTTATCTTGGAGTCCATTTCGAAATTTAAATAGACGTCTCCGAGCATGTCAGAGTTTTCGTCTGGTGTGAAAATCTTATACCTTTCCGAAGTGATACTTTCTGATTTACCTGCACAGGTCATTTCAGAAATATTACAGCCGTGAACAATTTGTTTTGTAGATACATTCTCGTTTATAAATACAGACCTTAAATCTTCATTTTTATTTATTTTATCCGTAACGGCTAGAGCCTGTGTACCTCCTCCATTATATGCGGCGTGAGTAGCGTGAGCCCCTCTCCCCATGGTATTAATTAATATAAGTAAAATATAATTATTTATATTATTTAACATTAAATTTGAATTGTTTACACCGCTGTACCAATTTAGTACATCGCAAGCGAGGCGGCGCCGCCCTTGAATAGAGCGGTGGTCTCGCCGATGCATGTAATACTGACGTATGGGGAACCCGCAGCCGGGGCCGAGGTGAATGTTAGAGTTAGGCGAATGCTGTCGAAACGGTTAAGGGGAACCGACGAACCAGAGTAAGCACTGCTTCCTAGAGGGAATACAAGAATACCGGTACCGTCAAGAGACTCTGTCTGGTCCTTTTCGACACTACGGTTAACGTATAGACCTAGCGAAGAAGCGGCCGCCCAATCTAGCATCTGCGCAGGAAGAACACCCGAGAACGAAGACGAGTTCAACTTAAGCTCGGCAGTCTTGATAAAGCAGTCTGCTCCAAGGTCGCCCGAAATGATAAGATGCGAACCATATAGAGAAAAGTGGTCGAGATCGATGGTCTTCTGCGAAACACCTGCGACATCCGTGATCAAGGCATTCTGAGACATCTTAAGACGCTTTGGAAGACCTAGGGGCATTGACTTCATCTGGTCGCGCTCATCGTTACACATAATAATGTGCTTAGCGTAAAGCTTGACAGTACTTAGAGTAATTGGAGCCGGACCTAGAGGGATCGACGCGACCGCAGTGCTGATCGTATGGTCGTCGTTGGCGTTTGTGGAGTTGGTCAAGTACTGAATCCCTGAAATATAAGGAGAACCAGCTACAGAATAATTATTGTAGCCAGGGCCGGTGCCAGCGCCTGTGGCACCTAGTTCCGTGCCCACGACTGGCGGAATAAGAGATATCTCATCAGTTGCCGCGAAGTAAATCTTAATCTTGACAGATTGATGGGGTGCCGCTGCAAGAGGGTAACCGCTTTCCGAGACATTAGTAAAGGTCTCTAGCTGAGGGGCAAGTGTTTTAGTTAAAGCTGGGATAATGAACGTAACGTCGACATCCTGCGCAGTGTCGAAGGTGGTGGCTGCGCCGGTGGTAGAGAGTACCGTGGTGTCCCACGTAGTACCCGTGTTAGAAGGCCGGCCTCTTCTCGATACAGTATCGTAAGCGCCCTCAGACATTTCAGTGTTGTATACTACACGAACGTCGTCTTTCTCTAGTGTTTGCCAAATCTGAGTACCGACCTGGTATTCAATGCGATCTATTATATTAGTCAATGCACCCAACTTGAACTGAAATTTCGGCTTCTCCGCCGCTACAGTGATATCCTCGAGGCCGCTCTGGTCGTTTTTGCCTACCACGATGTCGCCCGTTCCAGCTGCCGTACCCACAAAGTTGTTCTGAATAGAGACTTTCATATTAAGATACAATTCTCCAAGGCAATCGATGTCGTTGTTAATAGTGAAAATCTTGCTTCCGCCGGGGGCCGCACTGCCACTGTTACCACTGGCAGGGACCTCTAGAATAGTCGAACCGTGAAGTAGCTGACGAGTAGTATCATTCTTGTTCCAGAAGACCGACATTACGTCGCCTTCCTGATCCTGAATCTTGTTAGTAACGGCGAGACCCTGGGTACCACTTCCG
>MDSY01012675.1_pt1 | contig 14963 bp, 9 predicted proteins | sample 811131 | NCBI WGS metagenome assembly MDSY01 (sample SAMN05326643, study PRJNA326480) | marine metagenome | isolation source: seawater | place: Atlantic Ocean: South West | collected 2010 | reverse complement strand
TACTGTCACAACCACTTTGATTAGATAATACTTCAGTGTACTGACCAGACTCTGTATAGGTTTGTCCATTTGTATTCCAAGTATAACTATCACATTCAGTTACTATTTCTGAACCTGTGCTAGAATTGGTTATGGTCAAATCCAAAGTAACCGTACTGTCACAACCATTTTGATTGCTTAAGACCTCAGTATATTGTCCTGATTGAGTATAAGTCTCACCATTTGTACTCCAAGTATAACTATCACATTCAGTTAAGATTTCTGATCCTGTATTAGAGTTTGTGATCGTTAGGTTTAATGTTACTGTAGAATCACAACCCGCTACATTCGTTAAGTTGAAAGTAGCAGAATTATTACTTGCCGTATAGGTCTGACCGTCTATCCATTGATAACTATCACAGGCCGTTTGTACGTCTATTCCCGTATTTACTGTACATTGATTTATTTTATGTACAAAAACATCATAACTTCCCGTAAGGTTAAATGTTCCCGCTCCAGTGTCAAAATCTACCGTCCCTGAGAAGTATCCTGTTGTATAGACATTTCCAGATGTATTTACTGCGATAGAACTTCCCTGATCATTCGAATTACTCCCAAAGGCTTTTGCCCAAATAAAATTACCTGCAGCATCTAATTTTTGAACAAAAACATCATAAACTCCTGCAGAAGTAAGGTTAAATGTTCCTGCTCCAGGGTCGAAATCAACTGTGTCTGAGAAAACTCCTGTGGCATATACATTTCCCGATGCATCTACTGTCACGGAATATCCTCTATCATCCAAAGTACTCCCAACGGCTTTTGCCCAGAGAAAATTACCAGAAGCATCTAATTTTTGAATGAAAGCATCATAATTTCCTGCCGAAGTAATGTTGAATATTCCTGCTCCAGGGTCGAAATCTAGCGTCCCTTGGAAGTATCCTGTTGTATATACATTTCCCGATGGATCTACTGCGATAGAATATCCATTCTCAATATTAGTACTCCCAACGGCTTTTGCCCAAATAAAATCACCTGCAGCATCTAATTTTTGAATGAAAACATCGTTATTTCCTGTAGAAGTATGGTTAAATGATCCTACTCCAGGGTCGAAATCTACCGTTCCTTGGAAGTATCCTGTAGCATATACATTTCCAGATGAATCTACTGTGATTGAAAGACCTCTATCATCAAAAGTACTTCCAACGGCTTTAGCCCAAATAAAATTACCAGAAGCATCTAATTTTTGAACAAAAACATCACCGAATCCTTCAGAAGTATGGTAAAATAATCCTGTTCCAGGGTCGAAATCTACTGTTTCTGAGAATAATCCTGTGGTATATACATTTCCTAATCCATCTACTGTGATTGAAAGACCAAAATCATTCGAACCGCTCCCAAAGGCTTTTGCCCAAATAAAATTACCTGAAGCGTCTAATTTTTGAACAAAAACATCATGATTACCTGTAGAAGTAAGGTTAAATGATCCTGCTCCAGGGTCGAAATCTACCGTCCCTGAGAATATTCCTGTGGCATATACATTTCCTAATCCATCTACTGTGATGGAATATCCAATATCATTTGAAGTACTCCCAAAAGATTTTGCCCAAATAAAATTACCTGAAGCGTCTAATTTTTGAATGAAAACATCAGCACTTCCTGCTGCAGAAGTAAGGTTAAATGATCCTATTCCAGTGTCGAAATCTACCGTCCCTGCGAAGACTCCTGTGGTATATACATTTCCAAATTCATCTACTGTGATTGAAACACCATGATCAAAATTAGTGCTCCCAAAGGCTTTTGCCCATTCGAAATCAGCTTGCTGTCCAAAAGAAAGCGTTGATATACAAATTGCGATAATTAGTAATAGTCTTTTCATAAATGTGATTATTCACGCGTCATAAATGTAACTCAATTTTTCTCTTTTGATTAAATAAATGAAGGATAGTCCTGTCCCCGAAACCAAAGACGACTCATCGGTATTTTTTATCGGTGAGTTTTTTTTGACCTATATCTTTACCTGAAGGGTCAGGTAAAAGTTCCTAGGTGAGCCAGGAATAATACCAGGTCCGGGATAAGCTACAGCACGTCTAGTAAAGTACGAAGCGTTGGCGAGGTTATTGACGCCAGCTTCAAGCTGAAACCTCCCAAATATTGCTTTCCCTGATAAGTCCATTATGGCATAGGAGGGAATTAGACCATTCACTGCGTTGGCCTGAGAGGTAGAATTGGTTGCATCGGAAAAATGCTCTTGGGTAAAGCTATATTGATAAGAAATAGAGAATCGATTTGTTCCAATCGTAAGTCCTGTTTTTAGAACGATAGGAGGAACTAATTCTACCTGCTTCCCTTCAAATGCGGGTTCTTCAGAACGAACATATACCGCATTATTATAGGAGAAATTCACAAAGGTACTGAGACGGATATCAGCCGTATCGCTGACAATGATTTTCCACCAATCGACCTCACTCATGCATTCAACACCGAATGTTCTGGCCGCAGACACGTTTGTTCTATACTGATAGGTTGAAAACAAGACGGGATCCACTTCTAAAGTGGTTCCTATACGATTGTTATAATACATTGCATACACTGAAGCATCAAAGAATAATTTATTACTGATCTGACCGCGGATTCCAATGTCAGAGTTGAACCCAGTTTCATCTTGCAGGTCAGGATCAATTTTGAAATTGGGGTTCTGGATTTGCATTTCCGTGAAATGGATGCTGCGGTAGTTTTGGGAAAAATTGGAGTACAACTCAATGTCCTTAGTAGCCTTGTATGTTATTCCAAGTCCAGCAATGACAAAGTCTCGGTTGCTTGTGCGATCAGAGGTAAAGAGTGTATCAAACACTATGTTTCCAGCCAAATCGAAATTAGTATAGCGATAGCTTCCTGTGGCGTTTGTGCTGATGTATTCATAGCGAAGACCTGGGGTAATGCTAAGCTTTTTTGAGACATTGAAAATATGCTCTCCGAACAAGGCAAGATTAAAGCTAGGGAATTGATAATCGGTATTTACATTGCTGTTGGTTGCACTACCATCTAATCCTACAAAATAAAAGTCAGGGCCATATTCTTTATTGGCTGAACCTTGACGGTTTTCACTATATCCTTTGTAAACTCTTATGCCACTCACAAAGGCCCAGGGTTGGTCAAAAGCCCGGTATTTTTGAATGAACCGTGTTTCATTTCCAATATTTTTGAACATCCCTGAAATCAAATTTCGTCCTGCTTGTTCGGGATCTAAATAGATGGGATCAATGCGATTGATTTGGTCCAAATATCCTAGTGACTCTCTGCTTGCAATAAGACCGAAGGTTTTAGAGCTTAAGCTGGCATTTGAGGAGAATACATGGTTGAAATTTAGTGCTGCAAGGTTCCAATTGACCCTGAACCAATTCCTCTCTCGAACTGAAGTGTCTGGATTCGTATTGAAAAGATTGTCTGTGAGCCCACCTGGTTGTTGCGCTAAGTAATACATTTTGGTGAATTCGATGCCGAGTGTTGATTTTTGGGAAAGCTTTTTCGATATTGATATATGTCCTTGTGTTGATTGAAACCCTGAATTTGGACGCCATTCGTTTCCGAATTTATGGTTTCCATATGCGATATAGTTCCATGATTTTATGGTTCCTGAAACAGATAGAAATGAATTGTTTAGTCCAAAAGAGCCAAGCGTATGTCTCGCGATGATTTCTGCTTTTTTATCCTTGACTCCTTTTTTAAGCTTATAATTTATAAGTCCGCCAAACTGTGGTCCAAACTGCAATGACGCAGCACCTCGGATCATCTGTATTTCTTCTACTGCCTCACTCGGTGGGGTATAGTAGCTTTCAGGATATCCAAGTGCATCAGCACTAATGTCATAACCATTTTGACGTGTATTAAAGTTGACATTTCTGCTTGGGTTTAGTCCCCTTCCTCCCAGACCGATTTGAATGCCGCTTCCATCACTTTCCCAAATATTGAGACCGGGAACCCTTGCAAATATTTGTCTGCTTGAGTTGGTTGCTTTATTTGCATCGATGGTTTCTAATGAAATCACCTCTGTTTTTTTACCCTGAGTCAGAATGTCACCCTCAATGGCTTTCATCCTCCTAATAAAATACGAATTGTTTTTGTTGCGTGCGACCTGGATTTCATCTAAAGTATATTCCTTACTTTTTTGGAGTGTTACTTTGAGTACAGGCATTTGGCTAGTAAATTTAATTGTGTCTTTAAATTCATTAAAACCATTTCCCTTAATGGAAATATAATAAGATCCATAGGGTATCTTGGGACTCATAAAGAAGCCTGTTTTATCAGAATAAAAGCTTTTGTCTAGCTCAATAATACTTATTTGGGCAAATGGAATTTCATTTCCACTTTCTGAATTTATCTGCCCGCTTATCTGTCCTTTCTGAGCTATTGAATTAAATCCTAAAAAGAAAATAAATATTAAAAAAAGCTGGCTAATTTTCATTTTGTAATATCCAATCTTTGTGGTGAAAACCTCTTTTTATTTTTGACAAATTTACGTCGGAATCTATAAATAGCCTACTTCCTTTATTGAAAAGACTAACATAAACCTCTGCGGTGACTTTTGCCTGTTTTATATTTATTTCAGCTCCATTAGATTCGATAATGACTGTATCGCTATATTCATCGCGAAGGTGATGTGCGAATTGTAAAATCATATCGGGCTGAGTGGACATCATTTTTTCTTGTTGTGGCGTGAGGTATTCTTTATTATCGATTAGTTTTTTCGTCCCATTGTCAGGGTGATGGATAAAGAATTGAGCGTATCCCGCCTTTTCAATGAGCATTACTCTCCAGCTAAAGCGATATCCTTGCTCTGTCCAGAAGAGATCTCCTGGGTAAGCCAAATATCTCAGCGGTACGATTAGCTGAATTAAAATATAAAGGCCCAAAAGTAAACTTATAGCTCTTTTGTTTTGAGTAGGAGCTTTAATTTCGGTTTGGACTGTATTTTTTGATTTGAGCGCGAAGCGGTCTTGGATCCAAACCACTATATTTTTATGGAAGTCTGGTGAAAAGAAAATCAACGTACTTACGATCATGACATATGGAAATACCCCAATTGGAAACATGACTGCGGTTAGGCCATGAAATATAATGACCAATGTATAGCCATAAATTCTAAATCGATTATTGAGGAGAATAAATACAATAAATAAGTCAAATAAAGCCCCTCCCCAGCTGAATAGATAAGCCGTAAATTCGTATTGCATCAGCTCACCAATGAATGGCAGATCTGTTTGATGTTTGAGCCAATTTCTCAAAGGTTGGGCTTCAAAAAGCCAGTCGTAGTTTAATTTTGAAATACCCGCGAAAATATAGACTACGGCCATTTGAAATTTCAAGATATTTATGGTCCATGCCTGAACTTTTTGTTGCTTTGATGTTAAGCCGAGATAGGCGTCCAATGAGCATCCTTTATTTGCAGGAAGAAACATCAATAGAAATCCAATCAGACTTATGAAATAATAATGGTTTAGGTAATTTGTTTTATCAATAAGCTCTATGTAGGTAAAGCAAATGAAAAAAACGATCGTGCTGATTCGGTAAAATAAACCTAGCGCAATAAATATGGTGCTTAAAAGTAATAAGCCGAAAAGCAAAGATATTCCATACAGGTCGAAAGGTTTTACCCAATCAAAACCCAAATAAGTAAAGAAATAAGAGGGTTGAATATATAGTTCATACACCCAGCCATTTAAAATGAACCTAAGGGTACTTAAAAACATCATTATTCCGAACAGTATTCGGAATACGATGAGTGGGGAAATAGATTTTTCCGAAAATGTCTGCCTATACAACCATTCTTTAATCCCCGTCATTATCCTGATAAGTAATAAGTACACCAAGCGCTGATGTCATATCTACTTTTAGATAAGGTACGAGTTGTTGTAGGGCTGAATAAGCCTCAGTAACAGCGGGTTTGTTTGTTATAATTTCGTTGCTCAATGGGTCGTTAAGTTGCTCCAATTTATCAATAATTTGGTCAATTTGGCTATTGATTACTGAAGAAAGCGTACTTGAATTTTGAGTTGCCCCAACGAAATTGATGTAATCATCAAGACCTAATCTGTTTTCTGAAGAACTAAATGATTCTCCATTGATGTATTTTTTCATTGCATTTACTGACTCTATGGCAAACGGTAGTGATTCTTGGTGGTAATAGCACTCGACAAGTTCTGGCATTTCTTGCTGTGAGAAACCATTAAAGGCACCCAGTGGAAGACCTATTTTCCCTTTTCTGATAATAGATTCGTAGTGATAACAGAGCCCATTCACAAGGTTACTTATGGAGCTTCCCTGCGCATTACTTTCGCTACTGCTATTGCTTTTGAAACTATCCTTGTACGAACTCGTCCATTCGGTCAATATATAATTCGACCAATAGCTGATGTTGTCAACAACATCTGTTAGGTATGTCATTGCATTCGCATTGTTTGTAAAGTAAGTAACATGGTCCTCACTTGTCATACCTGGCTGGTGCAATAGATAATCTAGTGCCTGGTATCCTTTGGCATCATTATTACTTGCTTGGTCCAAGTTGTATACACCAAGACTTATGTTATTATTGATCACATCCGTATCCACCGGATGTAGATTAACCTGATTATTCAGAATTACAAATGCAGCTGGGCCAAAGTCTAGGAAACAAACTTGCTGCCATGACAGTAGCGCGTCTTTCCAGTTCTGTTGAAGCGCTTCAAAAGCATCAAGAGTCGGATCAGATGAAAATCCGTTTGCGCTATTCGATAAGGCTATATTTTTTTCATTGAAATTTGTGTATGCTGGAATAATATAATTGTCACAAATGTTGGTAAGCATTTGAGTTTTTTCAAATGGTTCGTAGGTGCATGTTGCGTTGTCAGCAATCTCCGCATCCGCATCGTAGTTGATTGCATTTTCATCCATACAACCTCTTTTTCTACATGAAAAAGAAAGCAATACTACTATACCAAAAAAGAATACCTTAAGTATTCTCGTATTAGACTGAATTCTAACTACATCACTCATTTCAATCAAGTTTTTTTATAAAAACCCGGGCAATTAAGCCCGGGTATGTATGTTTTAATTTTACAAATCGTTTTTGAAAGCCTCAAGTCCAGATGCAGCAGCAATCATGTCGATTGTTGCATTGATAGACTGTGTACTTTGCGTGAATCCTTCAAATCCACCGTCAATTTGTGCTAAAAGTCCATTAATGGCGTCAGGCGTCATATCTGGGTTAGCACAGAACTGCATTCCGTAGATGAATGCCCAAGCTTCAGACATATAGTGGTTTACTTTATTTTGAGATTCACCGTCAGCAACTTTTTGCTTTGTTGAATTCAAGTAGTGAATCGCCATACCTGCAACCATTCTTCTTGTTTCTTCTTGGATAATTGCAACTTGAGCAGGTACTTGATCTGTCAATCCAGCGCTGATTGCCGCTCTACCTGTTCTGAATGCACGACTCATTGTAGTAGCCGAACCTAACAACGTTTCTAATGTGTTGTTTGCATACTTACCCCAAAATCTATTTGTACCGTTTGTTGGGTAATCTACAGCGTCAGTAAAGTAACCATAAGCTTCATCCCAGTGGTGCTCCATTTCAGTGTAGTATTTTCCGTTTGCAGGATCTACAGCTACTGAATTATCATCACTTTCGATACCAGCAAGGTAGTTTCCAGTCATTTGACTTGCAAAACAAGCACTCATTAGACCTTTTTCAATCAACTGAGTCCACTCTTGACCAGTTGCTGCTTGAAGGTAGTAACCATCCTCTGTTGGAGGTGTAGCTGCTGCTGCATCAGTCATCCATGCTTCGAATTGTGCTTGAACTCCAGCATCACCAAGAGCAGTCTTGCTCTTTAATTGCTTACCGTTTCCAACTAATCCTTGATCAGACCATCCTGTGTAAGAATTGTCATACATAGACAATAAAGTTGCTGCATCTAGTTGGTTACTTCCACCACTTGTATTTGCAGTTTTAAGGTATGAAGTCATTTCAGACAACATGTCCATTCTTGCAGTTTGTCCACCGTAAGAAACAGTAGAGTTACCATCGCTATCAGAAAATACATAAGTTGTAGGAACTTGAAGTTCTTCACAACTTCCATCATCTTTTTCTGCTTCAGAATCGTAGTTAATTGCGTTTTCGTCAGTACATCCTTTTTTCTTGCATGACCCCAGCGCAAACAATCCGACTACACTTAATAATAGTACACTTTTTTTCATTTTTTTTATTTTTCTTATTACGAAATAATATTTTCGAGAGCAAAAATACTACGGGTATTCATTCTTCACAATACCATAAAAGAGGTATTATTTAGAATTATTCTAAAGAACCGTTCTTATGCGACAATGTTAAATTGAATTCTTTACATAAATTTGACTTTGGTCTAATATTTGTTAATTTCAAAAAAAATCTCTGATGAAGATTGTGTTGTTTTATTTTCAATTCCTCTTGTTAGGAGCCTTTTTCAGTGGAGATTTACCCTACAATGAAATTGCTACTGCTTTCGAGGAAAATGACGCCGAATTAGTTATATCATATTGTGAGAATCCAGTTCTACTTGTTGTTGATGGCACTGAGGGAATATATAACCACGCTCAGGCCTCAATGGTATTGATGGAGTTTTTCATGCATCATCCCGATGGAGATTTTGACTATGAATTCCAGGGGAACGAGGAGGATGATGATATTTTTTCTGCGGCAAAGTATGTAACAGAGACAGAAACCCTTTCTGTTCAATTGTCTTTTTCTACTGAACTATCCAATAAAATCCAAAGTATCCAAATCCGGAATTAATTCTAGGTCTTAGAATTTATTTTTTCAATTCCATTTCTTCTATCAGGTGCCCAGCTTTTGAGTATTTGTCTATCACCCATAATACATAGCGAATATCAACTACAATGTTTCTACATCGATTTGGATCGAACATATAATCACTCATGGTGCTTTCCCAGCTTCTATCAAAGTTGAGTCCCATAAGGTATCCGTCGGCGTCAAGTACTGGAGATCCAGAATTACCACCGGTGGTGTGGTTAGAACCAGAAAAACATACCCAGAGCTCGTCATCTTGAGCATATCGACCGTAGTCCTTTGCTTCAAATAATTCAAGCATTCTTGGTTTTATTTTAAAATCCGGATTTCCTGAATTGTATTTGGCAATGATGCCATCCAAGGTTGTGTGTTCAGTGTAGACCTTTCCATCTGCAGGCGCTGAACCTTCAAGCTGACCAAAAGTAATTCTTAGGGTACTGTTTGCATCTGGCCAATGTTTTTTATCCGGAAACATTTCTAATTTCCCTGCAACGTACGTTTTTAGGAGCGCGTCCATAGTTTGTGAAAAGCTACGGTAATTTGGAATGACATTATCAATCCAGACCGCATAATGTTTTGTGTAATGATCGTATCCAGGGTCTTTTTGTAATTTTTTAGCTGATTTCTTATTGAACTTTTGGATGAACTGATCAAATCGTTCTTGGCATGTAAACACGGATTTTTCAGCGATATTGGTTGTTGCATCAAATGATTCAGGACCATCCATTTTAGAAAAGTATTCTTGGGTTAGTAGCGATAAGATTTCCATATCAATCTCTTGGTTGTAGTTTTTGAAAAAACCCTCAGAAGTTTGAAGCATTTTTTCTTTAACCTCATCGATTTTTCCTACTTCCACATACGTTGAATAATTGTTGATGAGGTCATTTGTAGAACGAATCAATTTAAAGTACTCTGGCCCTACATAAAAGTATTCAATCCCCATTGCGTATTGATATTCATATTTAAAAAACTCATCGGATAAAGCATTCATTTCAGCTACAGTTTCTCCATACTTTTGTTTCCAATTTTTATTAGAAATGGCTCTTTCAGTAAATTCTTGCTCAGTTTGTTTCTTTAGCTTAACCGCATCCAATCGCTTTAATCCATCTATCTGTCCAATCCACTTTTTCCAAGCATTAGAAATCCGAGCTTGCTTAGAGGCGTACTGAATTCTTATGAGTTCCGAATTCTTCATTGCTTTATCAATCACCGATAGAGAAAGGTCTCTCATTCTTATACGAGATGGACGTTCCTGCGTGATAATTTGCGCTAAATAGCTTGAACAAACATGCTGCTCTGTACTACCTGGGAATCCATAGACCATTGTAAAATCGCCATTTTTTCGATCCTTCATTGATATAGGTAGATAGTGCGATGGAGTATAAGGTTTATTCTCACTGTTATATTCAGCTGGTTTATTGTCTTTTCCAGCGTAAATTCGGAATACAGAAAAGTCTCCGGTATGACGAGGCCAAACCCAATTGTCGGTGTCCCCTCCAAATTTTCCGATGGAGTTTGGTGGTGTTCCAACAAATCTGACATCCAAGAAGGTCTCTTTTACCATTAGGTAATATTCGTTACCGTAATTAAAAGCCTTTACATTTGCCGTGTAGTGTGTTCCTTTTGTAGCACTCGCAATAATGTTTTCAATGTTCGCTTTTATTTCGTTTTGTGCGAGATCGGATTTCACACCGCGTAAAACTTGCTCTGTTACATTTTCGATACGCACAATTCTCATTGCTGTCAGTCCTGGGTTTGTCAATTCTTCACTAAGATTACTTGCCCAATAGCCGTTTTCGATATAGTTGTTTTCAAGAGAAGAATGGGATTGAATTTGTGAATAACCACAATGATGATTGGTAAGCAGTAGTCCTTTTTTAGAGACAACTTCAGCGGTGCAGCCTCCTCCAAATTGAAAAATAGCATCTTTTAAACTCGATGAATTGACACTGTATATGTCCTCTGCACTAAGCCGCATTCCTTTGGCCTTCATGTCTGATTCAAAAGCTTTAATCAACGAAGGGATGAGCATTCCTTCATCTGCAAGCACATTGTTAATTAGTAATATTCCGAGTAAAAGGCTAAGTATTTTTTTCATTAGTCAAATTATTTCCGCTAAAAATAGAGTTAATCATTTGATTGGGAAAGTCAATATCCAACAAATGCGTAATTTTGTAGTCTAAAAAAAACCGTGAGAATCTTCAAAGGTATTGATGAATTGGGAGCATTTAAAAACTCCGTGGTAACCATAGGGACATTTGACGGTGCCCACAAAGGCCATCAAAAAATTCTATCTCGCCTAAATGATCGAGCCAAGGAAACGCAAGGCGAGAGTATTTTATTTACTTTTTATCCGCATCCAAGAATGATTGTTTTCCCTGAAAATCATAATCTAAAGCTACTTCAAACAATAGATGAGAAGATCGAAAGCTTAGCTGCTTTTGGTCTGGATAATTTAATAATTTATCCCTTCACAAAGGAATTTTCTCGCCTGACGGCTTTTGAATTTGTTCGAGATATTCTGGTTGAAAAACTAAAAGTTAAGACCCTTGTCATTGGATACGACCATCAGTTTGGAAGAAATAGGGAAGGGGACTTAGAGTTTTTAAAAGAAACAGCAAAAATATTTGACTTTGACGTTGAAGAGATTTCTGCAGAGGAAGTACAAGAGGTAAATGTGAGTTCCACAAAGATCCGTCAATCCCTGAACAAAGGTAATATTGAAAGGGCGAATGAGTTCTTAGGGAGGCCTTTTTTGTGCACCGGTATTGTTGTTGAAGGAAAAAAGTTAGGCAGAGAGCTTGGTTTTCCGACACTCAATATTCAAGTAAATAATGATCATAAAATCCTTCCGAAGGATGGTGTTTATGCCGTACAAGTTCTGATTGATGCGAAGAATTTTAGAGGGATGATGAATATTGGTCAAAACCCAACAGTAAAGAATAGTGGAGACCAAGAAAAAAAATTAGAGGTTCATATCTTTGATTTTGACAAAGAGATTTATGGTACTGAAGTGAAGATGTTCTTTCATAAATTCATTCGAGACGAGAAAACTTTCTCTAATTTAGAGGAACTAAAATCGCAACTGATTAAAGATGAGAAAAGCGTTCGTAAATATTTTAATACTGTTCGTATTTAATTCCTCTTTTTCTCTTATTGGCCAGAGGTATTACTCCTTGAAAGAAGCGCTAAATACCCCGGTAGATTCGGTCTTTTATCTAAAAGTTTCTAGAAAAAAATTAACTGAAATACCTCAGGAGGTATTTACATTCAAAAATTTAAAAGGCTTGGATCTTTCAAAGAATCGCCTCGTTAAAATTTCACCTGAGATTACGAAATTGTCAGCGCTCGAAAAGCTGAATTTAAGTAAAAATAGATTTGAGATTTTCCCTAAGCATATTATTAGATTAGAAAATTTGCGTGAACTCATTTTAGGCAGTAATAAACTTGGATACATTCCAAAGAGCATTGCTAAATATCCCAAATTGGAGGTGTTGGATATGTATGATAACCCAATGGGAGAATTGGGTGATGGTATTTTTTTACTTACTACGCTGCGCAGGTTAGATTTACGCGGGTTAATGTATAACGCAAAATCTCAGGCTGAGATAAGAAATAAGCTCCCCAATGTTAAAGTTCTATTTGACTCCCCTTGTAATTGTATGGATTAAAAACCATCATATAATTTTGACATTCTCCTTGATTCTGCTATTTTTGTTTTGCTAAACTAAAACAAAACTAAACTCTTAATGAAACTCAACGATCCATTTTCTGTGGTACTTTGATTCGGACGATGCTGCTGATGTGTTGCTTATGCACCTTGGTTGAGCCGATCATTTTTAACTGCTTTTAGAGCAGTTTTCTTGTAGTTTTTTACTTAAGGGTTTTCATTAACTCAATTATGAAAACGACTTTACTATTTTGTCTTTTCTGTTCCGTATTTGTTTTGCGCGCTCAGGAAAAGTACATCGAGATTCAATCAGGTTCAAAATATGCAATCGAGGAAATTCAATTGGCTGTTCAAAAGGCAAATTGGTGCGGGTACTATCACGAGACTTCTAATTTTCAATTGAAATTCGATGATGGAGCAGTTGTTTTTTTAAAAAACAAAGCGCAAGTATTATCAAACGGAATCGAAATAGACCCCAGTTGCTTTCAAAAAGAATTAATCAACTCCAATAATGTTTATGTCATTTCTTCTGAAGGTTGGTTATTGGTCCCTAAAAGAAGTCAGTCATTCAAATCTTTAAAGTCGAACTAAAATGAAGTTATTTCAATTTTTATTATTTGTTTCTACATGCACCTCTCTTGGTTTATTTGCCCAAGGCGATGACTGTTCAGATGCCACCGATTTGGGTAGTTTGCCAACTCCGGCGTCATGTGCTGGCCTTGGGAATGGACTAGGCGCCACAATTACAACCAATGGCACGTCTATTGGGTCTACAGCTGGGAATCCATATGTCTATATGACAGATTGCGGTACAGGAACAACAGATATGGCTCAAGGTGCCAATGATGTTTGGTATTCCTTCGTTGCTACAGGAACGATATTGGAAATTAATTTATCAAGTGTTTTTGCGAATCCAAATGTCGGACTTTGGTCAGGGAATTGTTTAAACCTGATTGGTCGAGGATGTGTCATAGGAGATGCAGCCGGAAATATTAATGCTTCCGTTTTTGAACCTTTAACACCTGGAGAAACATACTATGTGCAAATAAGCGGAAACTTTCCATTTTCTCAAGGAACTTTTACACTTGACTTAAATAACAATAATGACTGTAGTGATTGTCTTCAGGGTGGTATTTTAACAGCTAATCCACCACCGATAAATGGAACTTATGCAGCTGATCAGACTGTTGAATTTTGTTATACACTTACAGATTTTGATGCGGTCAGTGCCAATTGGCTTCATGCCGTTCAGGTAGAATGGAGTGCAGGATGGGTCACAACGGCAGCGAATGTTGTCACTACATCTCCCCCAGCATGTAATTCCCCAGGTAATTGGGCTTGGAATCCTAATGGTGTTGGTATGGTAAATGGTGTGAATTGGCCAGCGGGATTTTACTTCAATAATTCTTCTACTACAGGCTGGGGAGATTCAAATGCCGAGTCATGTGATCCACAATTCTGTTGGACCTTAACAACTTTACCCATTTCGCTTTGTTCATCGAGTACACCCTTGTCCGTTACAGTCAATACCTCGGCTGATGGCGAGTCTGGTAGTTGGACTAGTCCTGCTTGCCAAGATGATCCTTCAACAGTATTTGAAAGTGTACTTTCTTGTTGTTCCTCTCCTCCAACAATGTCATCTACGAATGTCTCTTGCGGATCAGGAGCATCAGATGGAACGGCAACCATACAGACAACTGGATTTGCACTGCCTTGGACCTATCAATGGTATGATGCTACTGGAGATCTTATTTCAACAACATCTTTCTCATCGTCAAATACCAATACACTTTCTAATTTGTCAGCGGGTAGCTATACTGCTGTGGTTATCGATAATACAGGATGTTCGGTAGGAAACACAGTCGTTGTTAACGCACCGACAGCAACTGAACCCGATTTTTCCTTAATTCCATATATATGTGCAGGTGAGCCTTTGAGTTTACCTTCTGTGAGTGATGATGGTGTATCTGGGACATGGTCTCCAGCGATTGATAATACGGTCACAACGTCATATACCTTTACACCTGACCCAGGAGAATGTGCCTTACCTACGAGTACAATAGTTGTTGTTCGTCCAGCTCCAACTATTGATCAAATAGAAGATATAACACAATGTAATGGTATACCAATTGATTTGACAGCAGTTATTTCAGGAATAGGTGCGTCAGTTGTATGGTCTGCACCAAGTGGTGTTTTTTCTAATCCAAATTCAACCACTACAACTTTTACACCGAGCATTACAAATGGTTCAGTAACAATTACAGCTGTTGTATCAAGTGTAATTTGTACGATTACCAATCAGGAGGAGTTTAACGTTAATCTGACCGAGTCTTTGATTCCAAGTTTTTCTCCAATTCTAGGTATCTGTAGCGGCGATGTATTAAGCTTACCTGCAACGAGTACGAATGCTATTTCCGGATCATGGTCACCAGCGGTTGACAACACAACAACGACTACCTACACCTTTACACCCGATGTTGGACAGTGTGCAAC
>MDSY01009946.1_pt1 | contig 14963 bp, 17 predicted proteins | sample 811131 | NCBI WGS metagenome assembly MDSY01 (sample SAMN05326643, study PRJNA326480) | marine metagenome | isolation source: seawater | place: Atlantic Ocean: South West | collected 2010 | reverse complement strand
CGGATCCGTTCGTGAATTTGAAAACGAACTAACCGTTTTAGATGTAGCTAAAGATATTAGTGAAGGTTTGGCTCGTAATGTCCTTTCTGCTCGTTTTAAAGATAACATAGTTGAAGCTTCTACTGTTATCACCTCCAGTGGTAAATTAAAACTATTTACTTGGAATGATGATGAAGGGAAAGCAGCTTTTTGGCACTCCTCTGCTCACGTTCTAGCGCAGTCTATTTTAGCACTTTATCCAGAAGCTAAACTAACGATTGGTCCTGCTATTGAAAACGGCTTTTATTACGATGTAGATTTTGGAGATCATTCATTTTCAGAAAATAACTTGCAACAATTAGAGCAACAATTTCTTACGTTTTCGCGCCAAAAGTTTCAATTCAAAATGAGGTCTTCTTCTAAGGCAGATGCCTTATCCTTTTACAAAAAAGAAAACAACCCTTTTAAAGTTGAGTTAATCGAAAATCTAGAAGATGGAACAATTACTTTTTGTGATCATTCTGATTTCACCGATTTATGCCGAGGAGGACATCTCCCTAATACTGGATTCATAAAAGCAATTAAATTACTAAGTGTTGCCGGAGCATACTGGCGAGGGGATGAGACAAAGCCTCAACTCACAAGAATATATGGGATTTCATTTCCAAAACAAAAAGAACTTACTGCCTATCTAGAACTTTTAGAAGAGGCTAAAAAAAGAGATCACAGAAAACTAGGGAAAGAACTTGATTTATTTACTTTTTCTAAAAAAGTAGGTCAAGGTCTTCCACTATGGCTTCCTAAGGGAACTGCGCTAAGAGAACGATTAGAGAACTTTCTCAAAGCTGCCCAAAAGAAAGCTGGATATGAGCAAGTAATTTCTCCTCACATCGGCAGCAAAGAATTGTACAAGACATCAGGTCATTACGAAAAATATGGTGCCGATAGCTTTCAACCAATAGAAACTCCTCACCAGGGAGAAACTTTCTTACTAAAACCAATGAATTGCCCCCACCATTGTGAGATTTACAACTCACGACAGTGGAGTTATAAGGACCTTCCTAAACGTTATGCTGAGTTTGGTACTGTATATCGTTATGAGCAAAGTGGAGAGCTTCACGGCCTTACACGTGTTCGTGGATTCACTCAAGATGATGCTCATATTTTCTGCATGCCAAGTCAGTTAGATGAAGAATTTAAAAAAGTTATCGATCTGGTTCTTTATGTCTTCAGTTCTTTAGGTTTTGAAAATTTTACAGCTCAGGTATCTTTGCGTGATCCAGAAAAAGCAGAAAAATATATTGGATCTGACACAAATTGGCAATTAGCAGAAAGTGCAATCATCAATGCAGCAAAAGAAAAAGATTTAAATTACGTTATCGAATATGGTGAAGCTGCTTTTTATGGCCCAAAACTTGACTTTATGGTCAAAGATGCATTGGGAAGAAAATGGCAATTAGGCACGATACAAGTAGATTATAACTTGCCTGAGCGATTTGAACTTACCTACAAAGGAAGTGATAATGAACTTCATCGTCCGGTAATGATTCATCGAGCTCCTTTTGGAAGTTTAGAGCGATTTATTGCGATTTTATTAGAGCATACAGGTGGAAATTTCCCGCTTTGGTTAACCCCAGAACAGGTAATTATACTTTCTGTAAGTGAAAAATATGAAAAATACGCTGAAAAAGTTTCAAATGAGCTGGAAAATCACGAAATTCGCGCCCTCGTAGACAACAGAAATGAGACTATTAGTAAAAAAATCCGCGATGCTCAATTAAGCAAGTTCCCTTTCATGCTCATTGTAGGAGAAAAAGAGGACGCAGACGGAACCGTTTCTGTTCGCGAACGTAAATTAGGAGATATAGGCAGCATTAGCATTGCTACCTTCATAGATAATATAAAAATTGAAATAGATAAGACTGTTTCGAAGTTTGAAGATTGAAGTTTAACTAAAAAAATAGAGTCATAGCAATACGGAGAAAAAGAAGCAATCGTCCAGGTCGTGTAATCAAAGTTGATCCTCATAAGATTAATCAAAAAATCACTGCACAAGAAATTCGCTTGGTTGGAGATAACGTAGAAATAGGTGTTTACAACTTACCTAAAGCACTTGCGTTAGCACGTGAGCTTGAATTAGACTTAGTAGAGATATCTCCCAATGCTTCCCCTCCTGTTTGTAAAATTCTTGAGTACAAAAAGTTTTTGTATGAGCAAAAGAAAAGAGATAAAGCGCTTAAATCTAAAGCAACTAAAGTAATCATAAAAGAAATTCGATTCGGTCCACAAACCGATGAGCATGATTATGAGTTTAAGAAAAAGCATGCAATTAAATTCTTAACCGAAGGTGCAAAGCTTAAAGCTTTTGTGTTTTTTAAAGGAAGATCAATTGTTTTTAAAGAACAAGGACAAATTCTTTTACTTCGATTGGCTCAAGACCTAGAAGATTTAGGGAAAGTAGAACAGCTTCCTAGATTAGAAGGAAAAAGAATGACCATGTTCATCAGTCCGAAGAAAAAATAACGACCACTAATTTAATACCAATAAAATGCCTAAAATGAAAACTAAATCCAGTGCCAAAAAGCGATTCAAGCTTACAGGAACTGGTAAAATAAAAAGAAAGCATGCATTTAAGAGTCATATCTTAACGAAGAAGTCAAAAAAGCGTAAGCTTAAATTGACTCACTCAGGATTAGTTCATGAAAGTGATGTAAAAAGTATCAAGATGCAATTACGTCTACAATAATCGTAGTTCAACTTAGGTTCAATCAAATTTAACCCTGTTATATAGGCAACTAAAATTAAAAAGCGTAGTATAACTACCGCCTTTAACAAAAAAGAAAAAAATATGCCAAGATCAGTAAACGCAGTTGCAAAAAGAGCACGAAGAAAAAAAGTCCTTAAACAAGCAAAAGGATATTTCGGTCGCCGTAAAAATGTATGGACAGTTGCCAAAAACGCAGTAGACAAAGCTATGCTTTATGCTTACCGCGATAGAAAAACAAACAAAAGAAACTTCAGGTCCCTATGGATAACTCGTATTAACGCTGCTGCCCGTATTCACGGTTTATCTTACAGTCAATTTATGGGTAAAGTCAAAGGCAATGGAATCGAATTAAATCGTAAAGTTTTAGCTGATTTAGCTATGAATCATCCGGATACTTTTAAGGCCGTAGTTGAAAAAATAAAATAAATACTCACTATTAGTAATAAAAAGTAATTTCAAAAAGGAATATCGTCATCATCTTCTCCAAATGCTTCATTAGAATTAGGAAGTGAATTAAGATCAATGGGGGCTTCGTTCATTTTAGACTGGAATTCAAATGATGAATCAAAAGTATCTAAGTTATCAAATTTACCAAGGTTACCTGTAAATTTTAAACGAATATTACCTAAACCACCATTACGATGTTTAGCAACAATAAATTCTGCTTGACCATCGGAAGGTGAACGTTCATCATCATCCCATTCGTCAATTCCGTAATATTCTGGTCTATAGATAAAAGAAACTATATCCGCATCTTGCTCAATAGCTCCAGATTCACGAAGATCGGAAAGTAATGGCCTCTTTGTTCCTCCTCTTGTTTCTACAGCTCTAGAAAGCTGTGAAAGTGCAATCACAGGAATATCTAACTCTTTTGCTAAAGCTTTTAAATTTCTTGAAATAGTAGAAATTTCTTGTTCTCTATTACCTGCTTTATTTGAGATTCCTGCTGTCATTAACTGAAGGTAATCGACTACAATTAATTTAATTCCATGTTGAGAAGATAAACGTCTAGCTTTTGCCCTTAAATCAAAAATAGATAAAGAAGGAGTGTCGTCGATAAATAAAGGAGCTCGTTCTAAATCTCCAACTTTAACATTAAGTTGTTCCCATTCGTGGCTAGCAAGTTTTCCTGTCCTCAATTTTTCAGACGAAAGGCCAGTTTCTGCAGAAATTAATCGAGTAATTAACTGAACTGAAGACATTTCTAAAGAAAAAAACGCAACAGGTGTTTGCTGAATTACAGCTATGTTTCTGGCCATCGATAGTGTTAAAGCAGTTTTTCCCATCCCTGGTCGAGCTGCAATAATAATTAAATCAGAAGGTTGCCAACCAGATGTTAATGAATCAAGCTTTTCAAATCCTGTTGCAACTCCACTTAAGCCATCTCGTTTTGCAATCTCTTCAATACGCTTTTTAGCTTGAATCACTAGATTTTGAGAAGTTTCTGAAGACTTTTTTATATTGCCTTGTGTAATATCATAAAGCTTTGATTCTGCAACATCCAATAAATCAAATACATCAATGGATTCTTTGAAAGCATCATCAATAATTTCATTTGAGATTTTGATTAAGCTGCGTTGAATAAATTTTTGTAAAATTATGCGAGCATGAAATTCAATATGCGCAGAGGTAGAAACTTTTTTTGATAATTGAACGAGATAAAAATCTCCTCCAACTTTATCAAGTAATCCCATTTTACGTAAGTGAGCAGAAACCGTAAGTAAATCGATTGGTTCAGAAGTTTCAAATAAAGAATGAATTGCTGTAAAAATATATTGGTTGGCCTCTTTATAAAATGCTTCTGGTTGAAGGATATCAATAACCTCATCTACACCTTTTTTATCAATTAACATAGCACCAATAACGGCTTCTTCTAGATCAACTGCTTGAGGAGGAATCTTACCTCTTTTTAGGCTAACAAGGTTTTGTGCAGAAACAGCTGGGGAGATAATTGTCTTTCTATTTTCCATTATTCTAAAGTAATTATAAAAAAATAAAAGTCACACAATAAAACTACATGAGATATAAAGCAATAGTAAACAAGGAACCGTTTATAACTTTTAAATTTTTGTTGATAAACAAAAACTATTCGTCAAATATTCCCATTTCAGTGAACTTTAATCTTCGTTCTTTAATTAATTCTGAGAATTCTAATAAGTCTAAAGCTTTAAAAGATTTTAAAACCTCATCTTCAACTGATTTAAATATTTGCTTACGATCATAGTGTGCACCTCCCAAGGGTTCTTTTATAATTTTATCTATGAGTTTTGATCTTTTCATATCAGTAGCTGTTAATTTAAGTGAATCAGCCGCTTGCTCTTTATATTCCCAACTTCTCCATAAAATAGAAGAACAAGATTCAGGAGAAATTACAGAATACCAAGTGTTTTCAAGCATAAAAACACGATCACCAACACCAATACCTAAAGCACCACCTGAAGCTCCCTCTCCTATAATAAAAGTAATAATAGGTACTTTTATAGATAACATTTCATAAATATTACGAGCAATAGCTTCACCCTGGCCACGTTCTTCTGCTTCAAGACCAGGATATGCCCCAGGAGTATCAATAAGGGTTACTATTGGAATTCCAAATTTCTCAGCAGACTTCATTAAGCGTAGAGCTTTTCTATAACCTTCAGGATTTGCCATACCAAAATTTCTATATTTTCTTGTCGTGGTATTATATCCTTTTTGTGTTCCAATAAACATAAAAGATTGATTTCCAATTTTTCCAAGTCCACCAATCATAGCCTTATCATCTTTTATATTTCGATCTCCATGAAGTTCCAAGAAAGTATCTCCACAGATAGCTTTAATATAATCGAGAGTATAAGGTCTTGAGGGGTGTCTTGATAACTGAACACGTTGCCATGCAGATAAATTTTGGTAAATTTCTTTTTTGGTTTCAATTAACTTTTTTTCTAACTGATCACAAGTATCAGTAACATCAATTTCGCTTTCATTCCCAATAATTTTACACTTATCAAGTTGTTCAATAATATCTTTTACAGGGAGTTCAAAATCTAAATAATCCATAATTGTTTTATTGATGGCTAAAGTATAAATTTTTAGTAATTAGAACTAGCTTTTTTTAATTTGCGTACTTTATAAATTCCATTTCCAACAACAGAAATAAGTATAATCAAAACTCCAATATAAAAATTAAAACTCATAATTTCTTTTTCTCCAAATATATATATGGAAAATAAAATTGCATAGACTGGCTCCATATTTAAGGATATCATAATCGTGAATGGAGATAATTCTTTCATTATTTCTACTGAAGCTATAAAAGGATATGCTGTACAAATCGAAGCCAAAATAAATATCCATAAAATATCATTGCCTTCGAATATGAAAAAATCTTCAGGAATTTCATAACTAAATAATAACCACAGCGATAGAGATATACTTCCCATCAACAGTTGATAAAATGTAATTGAAGAAGCTTGATAATGCTCGATTAACTTCCCATTGAGTAATGTAAATAGCACAGATAATAAAGTAGATATTAAAGCAACATAAATACCAACAGAGGAATCTTGTTCAGCCTTGAAAATCAAACCCAAGCCAAAGACCACAAAAACTCCAAAAAATAATTCATATACTCTGACTTTTCTTTTATAAAAAATAGGTTCTAAAACAGATGTCATTAAAGACGCTGATGACATAATAGATAATGTAATGGATACAGACGAAATTTTGATTGCATGAAAAAATAAAATCCAATGAATAGAAATAAGTAAGCCCCCTAGGAGAAAATAAAGCAATGCTTTTGGTGTTAATCTAAACAGGCTAGGTTTGAACAAAAGGAAGTATATAAAAATTAAAGCAGAGGCTATTACCACTCTAAACCAAACTATTTCAAAAGGATTTTTTTGAATTAATGCCCCTAAAACAGATGTAAATCCCCATATAAAAACCAATATGTGAAGATGAATAAGACTTTTGGATCTAACGTTTAGCATATGACAATAATACAATTGCTAGCAATCCAAAAACTCCTAAAGGAAGCCATGCACCGATAGCTGGAGATAAATCAGTTTTCTCAACTAAAACTCCGAAAATTTTATCAAAAAAGATAAAAGTAAATCCCGTTATAATTCCAAATGCAAGATTAACTCCCATTCCTCCTCTTCTTTTAAAAGAAGATACAGCAACAGCAATGATGGTTAATATAAATACTGAAATAGGTATACTATACCGTTTATGTCGAACTAAAAGGTGAATATTGATTAAAGGAGAACCACTTCGCTCTTCTTCATCAATAAACTTATTCAAATCTCTTAAAGATAACGTTTCAGCTAAGTAGTTCAAGGGCGATAAGTCTTGAATCTCAAACCCAAATAGTGTGTCTTTTTTATTTTCTTGTTCATAAAACTCATAACTTGGAGTAAAAGTTCGTTTACGATAATTAATAAGTCTAAAGTTTGAATCTTTTTCAATCCAACGAATGGTTTGTGCAAAAATTTTAAATTTTAAATCTTCGCCTTCAAAATTTTCTAATGTAAAGTTATTTCCTCTTTTCCGATTTGGATCATAACTGCTGACATAAATATATTCATTCTCATTAATCTGTTTATATAAGTTGGAAGTTGTCCGATCATTTTTTTTCCTACTAATATACTTGTGACTGAATTCCTTAAACCCTCTGCTAGCATTTGGAACTATGAACATCCCTGATAAAAAAGCAAAAAAAGTGACTACAGAAGCTGCTATCAAAAAGGGTCTTAAATACCTATAAAAAGAAATCCCTGAACTCAAAATAGCTATTATTTCAGAATTATTTGCCAACTTAGATGTAAACCAAATTACAGCTAAAAATAAAAAAACAGGATATAATATATTTCCAAAGTACAAAGTGAAATCAAGGTAATATGAAATAATTGCATCTAATGAAACTTCTTTTTCTTTAAATTTATCAATCTTTTCAGCAACATCTACCATAATACCAATCGGTATGAATAGTATTATCATCACAGAAAATGTTCCCAGATAACGTTTAATTATGTAGATGTCAATTTTTTTTAACAAAGCTTATAGACGTTTATCCATATTTTTAATAATTTGTTCTTTCCAGCTATAAAAATCTCCAACTACAATTTTTTTCCTTGCTTCACGCATCAACCACATATAAAAACCCAGATTATGTATGGTAGCGATTTGCTTTCCAAGCATTTCATTTACCTTAAATAGATGTCTAAGATACGCTTTTGAATAATCAGTATCAACAAATGTATATCCAGCTTCATCAATTACCGTAAAATCATCTTCCCATTTCTTGTTTTTAATATTAATAGATCCGTCTGCGGTAAAAAGCATCCCGTTTCTAGCATTTCTTGTCGGCATTACACAATCAAACATATCGACACCCAGAGCTACATTTTCGAGTAAATTTATCGGTGTTCCTACTCCCATTAAGTAACGGGGTTTATCTTCTGGTAAAACGTTACAAACTACTTCCGTCATAGCATACATTTCTTCTGCGGGTTCACCAACTGAAAGACCTCCAATTGCATTTCCTTCAGCGCCCTTACTCGTTATATACTCTGCAGATTGTAGACGCAAGTCTTTATATACACTTCCTTGTACGATAGGAAAAAAAGTTTGTTTATAGTCATATAAAAAGGGACTCTTATCATTTTGAATTAAACAGCGTTCCAGCCAGCGATGGGTCATGTGCATTGACCTTCTGGCATAACTGTAATCACAAGGATATGGAGTACATTCATCAAAGGCCATGATTATGTCAGCTCCAATTTTCCTTTGAATTTCAATTACATTTTCTGGAGTGAAAAAGTGCATTGAACCATCTATATGAGATTTGAATTTAACTCCTTCTTCTTTAATTTTCCTATTGGCAGAAAGAGAATATACCTGATACCCTCCTGAATCTGTTAGAATTGGTCTTTTCCAATTCATAAACTTATGGATCCCCCCCGCTAGTTGTATAATGTCTGTCTTTGGTCTTAAATATAAATGATAAGTATTACCTAGAATAATATCAGGGTTTACTTCGTTTTCTAGATCTCTTTGGTGCACTCCCTTAACGGTTGCAGCAGTTCCAACAGGCATGAAGATTGGTGTTTCAATAATACCGTGATCAGTAGTAATCAAACCAGCTCGGGCTTTACTGCCCGGATCGCTGGCAATACGTTCGTATTTCATAAATAAAAATATTATCAAAGATAACGAACTTGCCCCTTTTGAAGTCCCTCATTTTAAATTTTAGTGAAATGTTAAAGAAGACGTTAATAAGTATTTCAGATTAGCTTGTGAACACTTTACAAAGATGTATTTTTGTATTATATATCACTTAAATTCATGCAAACACAAACAACACTAGAACAAACAGTTTTTCAAGTTCGAAGAGATATCTTAAGAATGGTTCATAAAGTAAATTCAGGTCACCCTGGAGGTTCTTTAGGTTGTACAGAGTTTTTAGTAAGTTTATTTAATGAAGTAATGGATCTTAAAGAAGGATTTGACATGAACGGGATAAACGAAGATGTATTCTTCCTTTCTAACGGTCACATTTCTCCTGTTTTTTATAGTGTTTTGGCACATAGAGGATACTTTCCGGTAAAAGAACTTAATACTTTTAGATTGATTAACTCAAGATTACAAGGTCATCCGACAACTCATGAAGGTCTTCCTGGAATTCGTATGGCATCTGGATCACTTGGTCAAGGTCTTTCGGTAGCTATTGGTGCTGCACAAGCAAAAAAACTTAACAACGATAATTATTTAGTTTATACCCTTTTAGGTGATGGAGAACTTCAAGAAGGTCAAAACTGGGAAGCAATTATGTATGCTGCTGGGAAAAAGGTAGATAACCTAATCGCTACAATTGACCTTAACAAAAAACAAATTGACGGACCTACAGATTTAGTTATGCCGATGGGAGATCTATCAGCTAAATTTATAGCTTTTGGATGGGACGTTCTAACTGTTGAGGATGGAAATAACTTAAATCAAATTATAGCCACTCTAAGAGAGGCTAAGTCAATGGTCAGAAAAGGAAAACCAATCTGTATTTTATTAAAATCAGAAATGGGCAATGGTGTTGATTTCATGATGGATACTCATGCTTGGCATGGAAAAGCTCCAAATAATGAGCAATTAGAAATTGCTTTAGCTCAAAACCCAGAAACTTTAGGAGATTATTAATTAACCCCAGAGCAGCAACACGAAATAAAATATTATGATAGAATATATTAATCAAGGATCTCGAGATACACGTTCGGGTTTTGGAGCTGGTCTTACAGAACTCGGAAGAACTAATCCTAATGTTGTCGCACTATGTGCAGATTTAATTGGCTCACTCAAAATGGATCAGTTCATCGAAGAAAATCCTGATCGTTTTTTTCAAATTGGTATAGCTGAAGCTAACATGATCGGAATTGCAGCAGGATTAACAATTGGAGGTAAAATACCGTTTACTGGTACTTTTGCTAACTTTTCAACTGGGAGAGTTTACGATCAAATTCGTCAGTCAATAGCCTACTCCGACAAGAATGTCAAAATATGTGCTTCTCACGCAGGAGTTACTTTAGGAGAAGATGGAGCAACACATCAAATATTAGAAGACATCGGTTTAATGAAAATGCTTCCTGGAATGACTGTAATAAACACATGTGATTACAACCAGACCAAAGCAGCTACGATTGCTATAGCTGATTTTAAGGGTCCTGTTTATCTTCGTTTTGGAAGACCTAAGGTAGCTAATTTTACTCCCATTGATGAAACTTTTGAAGTTGGAAAAGGACTGTTCCTTCAGGAAGGGACAGATGTGACTATAGTTGCAACCGGTCATTTAGTTTGGGAAGCTTTAGAAGCTGCCAAAATTCTCAAAGAACAAGGAATAAGCGCTGAAGTTATTAATATTCATACCATCAAACCATTAGACGATGTAATTATTCTAAAATCTGTTGGTAAAACAGGTTGTATTGTAACTGCTGAAGAACATAATTTTATGGGAGGATTAGGAGAAAGCGTTGCTAGAGTACTTTCTTTAAATCATCCAACACCACAAGAATTTGTTGCAACACAGGACACCTTTGGTGAGTCTGGAACTCCGGCTCAATTAATGGATAAATATGGGTTAAACAAAGAAGCTATTGTTGCTGCAGCCCAAAAAGTAGTTCTACGTAAAAAATAAAAATAATGCCTCTAAAATCTTTACAAAACTTAACTTTTATTGCTCTTTTATTTACTTCTCTTCTTCAGGCTCAATTTGAGTTTGGTGTAAAGGCAGGACTAAACTACGACTCACTAGGAGATGTAAATTATACCAATATTTCTAAAACTCAGCTATCTGCAGGTTCTAAAACAGGATTTCATTTAGGTGTTTATGGTAAATTAGATTTACCACTTTTTTATCTAAGACCTGAGCTTCAATTTACAAAGATTAATAGTGGTTTTGAAAATACAGATATTGGACTAAGTAAAATAGAAGCTCCTATACTTTTAGGTTATAAGATTCTTGGACCTCTTAGTGTTTTTGCTGGTCCAAGTTTTCAGTATATTTTAGATGAAAATATTGAAGGTACTAAACTAACGGATGTAGAAGAAGACTTCACAGTTGGATTACAAATTGGAACGCGTATTTCGCTTGGTCGTTTTGGTTTAGGAATTCGTTATGAGCGAGGATTTACTGATAACGACATTCTTATTCTTGGCATGAATGGTGTTCCAATTGATGGGAATAGAATTGACGCACGTCCCAATCAGTTTATCGTTAGTGCTTCCTATGTATTAAAAAAAAAGTCTAACGAAGACTAAATAATTCATTACTCTGAAGGCTCGATGTCCTCAAAAAATCTAAGAGTTTTGTTTTTTTGAACTTCATTCCAGTTAAATAACATCCTGTTCATTGCGATATAGACTCCTGGTTCAAGTATTCGAACGTATGCCATCGCTGAGCCTAAATTAAAGAGACCATCAGATGAACTACCAAATGTGTATGGAATCATTGCACCTGTTAGAATAATAATCTTATCCTCCACATTCTTTGCTTCTGTTGCTATTTTTCTGGCAGTATCTACCATACAATCAGTACCATGAGTAATTACAATTTGTTTACGGGTAGAAGTCTCACAAGCTTGAATTATGGCATCAAAATGCTCTGAAGTCATTTCTAAACTATCTGTAAGCATTAAGGTTTTTACTTGAATTCAAGCTTACATCGGCTTCGATGGAGCATTTGAGGTAAATGAGTTTCTTTAAAATTTAAAGTACCCTTGATATAATCATAGGCTTTGTCAAAGGTTCCTCCTGTAACAAAAACTTGAATGCCTAGATCTTTTCGCATAATACTCTAATTAAAAGTGGAAGGGAAGATTTAGCTATCTGAATCCAAATAATCGGGAATTCCATCACCATCGGAGTCGTCTATAACTCCGTCCTCATCAACATCTAATTCTAAATTTGTTAAGATTCCGTCACCATCATCATCAATGTCATTGAGATTAATTAACCCATCACCATCTGTATCATCGTTAAGTGGATTTCCGTCACCATCGGGATCTTCATTAACAGACAAAACTCCGTCATTATCATGATCATTTTGTTTTGTAGTAACAACTCCAATCCGAAACACTAAAGGTGCGTAAGCTGGAAGTAATCCTACTGCAGTAGAAAAATAGCCAATTCCTGAAGGCATGAATAAAATTCCCTGGCCCTTATTCATAAAACTATCAGTACCATCTTCATTTCGCGAAGATGTTCCAGGAGCAAAAAACTGAAGGCCATAGCGAAATCCTGAAATGACGCCTATGTTATCAAACCATGTAGGAGAATCAATTCTTTGATCAAATACTGTTCCATCAAGTAAAGTTCCTCTATAAGTGAGGTAAACTGAATCAACCAAAGAGGGTTTGTCATCTAATCTAGAACCCTGCTTGGCTAACAAATAGTAAAGTGTGTGATTAATAACAAGACCTTGAGAATCAGTAACAGGAACTGTAACTTTTTCAATCTGATCAATCATTGGAGTTTTTATTGCATTGTCTCCTGCAATTGTATCGATAATAATAGTAATTTCCTCTGCACCAGCATCTACAAAATCTTCATAATTATAAAAATGTGTATTCAAATATTCAGACAATAAAGCATCATCTGCAATTAATTGCTCAGCGTAATCTCTCTCATCGATAAGAGCTGAAGAAGATATTTCATTTGAATTACAAGAACTTACTAAAACAATTAGAGAAAATAAAATTACGTAAGGTTTTATAAAACTTTGCATAAGTGAAATTATATTGTGAGCAAGATACAATTTTACTTTATTTTTAACAGAAATTTAGCGTAGTTTTAGAGAATGAGAATAGATCAATATTTGTGGGCTGTACGTTATTTTAAATCAAGAAGCATAGCCACTAGAGCCTGCAAAAAAAATCAGATCAAAGTAAATGATCAAGTTGCTAAACCTTCGAGAGAAGTTTTCCCTATGGACAAGATTATTATTCGAAAAGAGCAAGTCAATCTTAGTCTTGATGTATTGGATATTCCAAAAAGTAGAATTAGCGCAAAACTAGTAGACATCTATCGAGTTAACACAACACCTAAAGACACTTTTAAACAAAATGAACTTCAAAGTCTAGCTCTAAAGTATCATAGAGAAAAAGGGGAAGGAAGACCTACAAAAAAAGACCGGAGAGAGCTTGAAGATTATTCAGAAAAATCAAATCAAAATGAAAATTAATTCTTTTAAAACTAACTTAATATTTTAAAAAAAAATAATTAAATATAAAATTATCTGCTCTTTTAATAAAATTATAATTAACCTTGATGATTACCTGCATGGTCCAAAATAAAAAGTACTCCTCGAAATAAAAATATTTAAGTATTGATGATATTCTGATAAGTAAATTGAGGTTAAGTTAATCTTTAGGTAAAAACTTTTTAACTTTATGAATGTACAAATCAAATTTTCAAAAACAGAGGTTATGATAAAAGACGCTACACTAATCGTTAATGGGTTAACTGTAAAACATAGTACCCGAAGAATTGCCTATCAGATATATGAAGCCAATTTTAATTTCAAATCAATATATATTATTGGAGTTGCAAAAAGTGGAGTATTGTTTGCCAAAAGTATCATTTCAGTATTGAGTGAAATATCTGATTTAAAAATTCATTTTATTGAATTAGAAATAAATAAGAAAAATCCACACTTACCTATTAAAACTTCTGAGGACCTAAAAATACTAAAAAATCAATCTGTAGTTTTGGTAGATGATGTTCTTAATACAGGAAGCACACTTATTTATGCAGTAAAACAGATACTTGAAGTCCCGCTTAAGCAACTAAAAACTGCCGTTTTGGTTAATCGTAATCATAAAAATTATCCTATAAAAGCTGATTTTAAAGGTATTTCTTTGTCAACTTCAATTAATGAACATATTGATGTAAATCTAAATCCAAAAACTGAAGGTATTTACCTAAACTAGATTTTTGATACTGAGTACTATTTCTTCAATAGATTCTTGATCAACAGAGACTACATGAGAAGCTTTACCATAAAAAAAAAGTCTTTCAAACAAGTGCTTAGCTACATAATCAATTAAATTTTCTTTAGTCTTAAGGTGACGTATTAATGGGCGTTTATGACGCTCAATGAACAAGCGATTGGATAGAGTATTTATGCTTGCTTTTAAATAAAAGCTTATCACATTGGAAGATACAATGTAATCCATTGAATTATAATAACAAGGAGTTCCTCCTCCTAGAGATAAAACAACAGGTTCTTTTTGAGTTAAAATTTCCTCTAAAAAGTGACGTTCTTTCTTTCTAAAATACAATTCTCCTTTATGCTCAAAAATATTTTTAATGGTCATTCCCTCTTGATTTTCTATAAAAAAATCTAAGTCAACATATGGGATGTCAATAGATTGAGCTAGAGCTAGCCCCACTTTAGATTTACCACATCCCATATAGCCTAAAAGTACAATTGTATTAATCAAAATTTGTTTTTGAAATTCGAATATAAATTTAGCTATTTAGAATATGAATTATTAATTTTTGCACGTATATTTGCAGCCTAAAATGCGAAAAAGATCTGGTAGCTCAGTTGGTAGAGCATCTCCCTTTTAAGGAGAGGGTCCTGGGTTCGAGCCCCAGCCAGATCACGACTATTTTAAGACCTGGTAGCTCAGTTGGTAGAGCATCTCCCTTTTAAGGAGAGGGTCCTGGGTTCGAGCCCCAGCCAGGT
>MDSY01022128.1_pt1 | contig 14966 bp, 4 predicted proteins | sample 811131 | NCBI WGS metagenome assembly MDSY01 (sample SAMN05326643, study PRJNA326480) | marine metagenome | isolation source: seawater | place: Atlantic Ocean: South West | collected 2010 | reverse complement strand
GCTATTAAAGTCTAATGTAACAAGACCTGTAGCAGGATCATAAGTTGCTGAATCAACGTCAAAAGTATTTCCAGGAGCCTTAGCAGTAAGTAGTGTCTTGGCAGCTCTTGGATACTTATGAGTACCTAAACCTTGAGTACAACTAAATGAGAATGCCTCATCATCAACTTTAACATGATCTCCATTATCTAATCCATGACCGACAAGAATACAATGTGCGGTTGCATTTATAAAGGTATGAGCAGAATTAATACTAATAGGAGTAGTAGCATTCTTATTAACATTTACAGTTATGGTATTTGAAGTAAATGACTTAACTGGAAGGCTTTGCTCATAAGCATAGTCAGCACCACTGGTTGTATTTGCACCAGTTGCACGAGGATAAGTGCTCTGATTATTAGAGGATGCTATACCAACGTTAACTGTAATAGTTGTAGCAGTTACAGCATCAATATCCATTATTGCACCATTTCCTGCTGGATCAGTTGATCTTGGATATGAATGCTCTGTTGCATGATTATCTGCATCACAAGTGAATGTTACACAACCCACAGGGGAGAATGACACCTTATTGGAAGTAGTCAAACTATGAGAACCAATCTCAATAACCATTAAACCAGTAGTAGGATCGTATGTTGTTCCAGCCTGTGCTGTCCAATCTGAGATTGGTGAAGTATTTGCTACAATTCCATTTGTAATACAACTTACAAATGTATGAGTTCCTACAGCAGCAAGACAACTAAATGTCATTGAATTTGGTACAATTCTTATAGTGTCTAAAGTAGTTAAATCATGAGTACCAATATGCAATTCCATATCCCCAGAAGCAGGATCATAGGTAGCATTTGATAAATTAAATCTTTCATTAGTTACTGTCATCACACCCGTAGTTGGGTCATATGCAGCAAATGAAGGAGATAACTTACCAGGGGCAATAAATGTATGAACACTTGTATTAGTAGAAGGAGCATTATCAAGAACAGTGACATCAAATGTATTTGATGTGACGTTAGATACCTTTAACCATCTATCATGAGCAAAATCAGTAGTTCTTGGATATACTTTCTTAGCAGTATTACCATCAATAGCACATGTGAATATAAGAGATTCTTTCTTAAACTTAACCCAATCATCTTTAACAAATCCATGTGACGGAGATGTAACTGTCATAACTCCATTGTTGGGGTTATAATTTGCACCAGTTATCTCAAATCCATCAATAGCAGTCCTTGGATAAGTATGAACTGTTCTATGATTATCTCTCTCACAACTCAATGAAATAGAGTTATCTGCCAATTTGATCGTCTGACCAGAAACAAGATTGTGAGAACCAATAACCAATTCCATTTCACCCTTGGTTGGTTCGTATATGGCGTTTGTTGGGGTGTAATTTACTAGAGGTGTCTTACCAACGTAAAGTGTAACTGTGTCACTTGTAACGGAATATATGCCCAATGGAGCTTTATATGCAGGATCAGACTTCCTAGGATATGAGTGCTGAGTAGCTCTCTTATCCATTTCACAAGTAAAGATCAATCCATTCTCTTCAATAGTAACAACATCCTGTGCTTGCTTAATGCTATTAGCAACAGCACTCTGGAATGCATGTGTAGTGACATTAGTAGAAGGAATAGTCTCCAAACACTGAATAGTAAATGTATCAGTAGCTACGTCAAATATCTCTACAAACTTACCGCTAATTGGGTCAGTTGCTCTTGGATAAGAGTGATTACCAGGACCTTCAGTACAACTAAAGGTTAAAGCACCATCATCTAACAGAACCATGTCACCGTTAGACATACCATGACCAGCTACGGTTATCACTACCTTACCATCAGCAGGAGTATAAACTGCGTCAGTAGGTGTGTGGGATACCGCACCCAATAATGAATGATCCCCTATGGTTAGTGTTAGTACACCCGTACTAGCGGTATATGTGGAGTTAGTTGGTGTGAATTGGAACCTTTGATTTTCTCCAACATTAACTTTAAAGGAATTAGTAGTTACTTCAGAAATAGTTAACCAAGCTCCACCTGCAGGATCTGCAGCACGAGGATAAGTATGGTTCGTAGTATTATTATCCTTAGTGCAAGTAAATGTTAATGAATCATTAGCAAATTGAATTCTATCACCCTTAATCAATCCATGACCTGCAACTGTACAGACCATATCACCTGTTGCAGGGATATACTTAATCTTAGTTGGTTGGAATTGATATGTACTCAACCCTTGGAAGGTATGAGTAGTAGTATTGGTAGCAGTTGTACCATTAAGTGCATTAACAGTTATTGTTGTTGAAGTTACAGCATCAATAGGAGTATCGAACAAGTTTCCGATAGGATCTGTAGATCTAGGATAGGTATGATTACCTGCAGCTTCTGTACAACTGAATATTAAAGCACCATTTGCAATTCTAATATATGATCTTGCATGTTTAATCGCATTAGATGCAGAAGCAGACCATGTATGAACAGTAGTGTTTGTTGAGGGAACGGTATCAAGTACCTGTATAGTAAATGTATCATCTGTTACGTCAAATATTGGAACCCACTTATCACTAATTGGGTCAGTAGAACGAGGATAAGCATGAGTACCACCACCTTGAGTACAAGTGAAGGTAATAGCACCATCGTCTAACTTAACCTTCTCACCATTGGTAAATCCATGTCCAGCTAAAGCAATAACAAGATATCCTGTCTTGGGATCGTAAGTAGTAGCAGATCCAGCAGTGTGAGTTGTTGGAGCAAGCATACTATGTGACCCAATAGTCAATTCTAGTACACCTGTACTAGGAGCATATGCTGCTGCAGAAGGAGCATAGTTGATAGTTAATTGAGAACCAATCTCAGATAAACCCAATACATCATTTTCAGTATATCCATTACCAGCAGCATTTAATACTACATTAGTTACTTTCTTACCAGCAACTGTAATATCAGCAGTAGCACCACTTCCACTACCAAGTCTATTCTTCAGAGGAATATTTGTATATGTTCCATTGGTATAACCATATCCAGGAGTTAATCCATTAGCAACATCAAAGGTCTTAACTTCATCACCAATTTGATCTAACTGGAAACTATCTGCATAAGTTGCACGATCATAATACATGCAAAGAACTTTAGTCTCAGCAAGTGGGGGTATATTAAATGTAAGAATATTACTACTGAATGAGTAAGTCGCTGGATTAGTTACAATACCATTAGTAATAACAAATAACTGTTTCTTATCAGCAGTTTTAGCAATTTGTGTACCAATATCAATACCATTGGTTCTAATTCTAAACGAATCATTAATTCCATCAATGTACATTCTAACTGAATGTCCTACTCCAGTTCCAAGACCAGTTAAGTTAATTGATGCTCCACCAGAGATTGTTCTCAATTCAATAGTATTTGCATCAACGTATTTGATGTAATAAGCACTACCATTAGTTAATCCTGTGATAGGAGTTCCAGTTCTAACATTAGGATAGTTACCAGTATTAACTGTAGGTACTGTAGATGGATTATCAATACCATCGGTAATGATCTTAGCAAGAGTGGTAATAGAGCTTGTGACAGTTGCACAACTGTCTGGGGCTACTGTAATACTTAAATCTTTTACTGGTTGTATAGCTGTATAAGTACCAGTTGGTAAGTTGTTAACTATAGCAAGGTTACATAAGTCTCTTGCTGTGTTATATGCAAAAATAGTTTCAATCTCTTCTCCACCAACATGTGATATATGATTTGCTGGATTAGTTCTCGTTACGGAAGCAAGGCTATCACTATTAATAGCAGTAGTAACAATGTTAAAGAGAGTATCCATTGCAGCGTCCACTGAAGCACATGTAGCAGCAATGTAAGTGACGCTAGTATTAGTGGTTTGAGTATAACCGTGAGTACCTTGAATAGTAATTGGAGTATTGATAATAATACTTGCAGCATATTCCTTAGCTTTGTTAAATGCCCATACTGCCTGTGTTTCTTCGCTATCTAAGTGAACTGTGTTAACATAGAAGTTTGCAGCATCCCATACCTCACTATTACCACCATAACGTAAGTTGTAAGCGATTGCTTCTATTACATCAACAATATCATCAATACAGTTCTGATCTCCACCTGGAACACCTGGATAACCAGATGCAATACCAACTGTAGGATCTTGTAACATTTGATACACTGCTTCAGCAGCAATCAAGTTTTTATTGTCTTTGAGTAGATTTGCAGCATCAATATGAGCATTACTTTGAGAAACTACATTACCAACATACTTGTTAGTAGCATCTACAGTGAAATAGTTACCACCATATCTTAAATCATTTGCCCATGCAGCAACAACTAATCTTGTATCTCTAGCACAAGTTGTTGAATTATATGAAAGCGATGGATATGCAGCATTTAATGTACCAATAGTCTCTTCAACAATATAATCAATATTCTTAATAATTAAATCTCTAGCATCTTGGAATCTATCACCACCAGAGTTATAAATTATACGCTGATTATCAACTAATCCATGATTAGTTAATACAACTCTATTAGTAGAAGTATCTACAATACTAGAAGAAGATCCATCAAAGGAAATAGTTCTATCACTGATATCATCTATCTTATATGAGATACATGATAAGATCTTTTGAATATCCAACAACTGTCTGCCATAAACCTGTACTTCTGTCGGAACAGCAGCACTATAATCTGCTTTACCTAGAGCAAAGTTATTAATTGTAGCAAGTTTACCAGTTGCCTTCGCAGATGGCTTAGGAATTACGTAGGTAGTACCATTAAAGGTAGTTCCCATACTATTAGTATTGTATACCCACCAATCCGTAGTATTACCAGCACTTAAGTTGATAGTGGGTTTAGCTCTATAAGATTTCTTAGTTGCTTGCGATAGTACTTGTGTACCAACGACCTTAAATCCTGCAGGATGAGCAGCAAACTTAAGTGGACTCTTCCAATCATTAATATTAATAGATGATGAGATATTATATGAGAATTCTTGATACCTATCACTGTCATATACTCTCTGTTCGTTAAGATCTAAGAAACCAGTAGTACGTTCCCATCCTGCAGCAGATGTACTAATTGGAGATACATCAAATACTGAATCTGCTCTATCAAATGCATGTATTTGACCAAACGCAGAAGTCTCTTCACCAAATACAGGTTCACCGACTTTAAACTCACCTTCTACAATTTCAACACTAACAACACGTCCAGAAGCATCCCAATTCTTAACATAACCATATGCAGTATATGATGTATTAGATGCACCTTGATAAAGTCTTTCTCCAATAGAGAAAGTAGCAGGTTTCATATACGCATTGATAATGTCACCAAGATCGCTGGTATACATTGTAAAGTATGTTTGACCAGTCTGACCATCACCAACAGGAGCAGAAGTGAAAACTATCTTTTGAGCAATTCCAAGATTAGCATTTGCAAGACTTGTAGCAAGTGCAACTTGGTTATCTGCCAATCCATTTCCTGTAGTAGGAGCAATTACATAATATGCAGTATTGGGTGTTAATGGAGCTGGGAACTGCCCTAAGTCCTCTGTGAGGTATACTTTAGTACCATTAGGTACTTTGGGGTTATATGGGAAATTTAAAGTACTATTAGATGCTAATCCTACCCATGTATGAGTTACTCTTGCTTCAACAGCAGGACCAGATGTAAATCCCCTTCCTGCCTTTATGACTTCAACAGATTGAATAACTTCATTCTCAACAATAGCATTTAATTCAAATAAGGATCCTTGTCCACCAACAAGAACAATTTCTGGAGTTGCAACAAAATTAGCACCACCATTTACAACATCAAGGTAATCAATAACTTGAGTTCTTGTTAATTGAAGATTATATGTAGTGTTTAGTTCAGGTTTAAGAGTTATATCATGACTATAGTTGAAAGTAATATTATCACCACCTATTGATTGGATTTTACCCATATCAGAGGATTTAAGTAATATAGAAGCACCTTTTCCTGTTTCTTGTGAAATATTAACTACTGGAGCACTTTGATACTGTACACCAGCATTTTCGATATTAATTGTAGCTACAGTTTGATTAATGATGATAGTATTAAACTTAGCGTTAATACCGTTACCACCACTAACTGTAACTGTTGGTGCTGATAGATAACCAGAACCAGCATTAGTTACGGTAATTGCATCAACAGCAGCATCTAATGTAGTTGTAATGGTCGCAGGGTTAGCATGTGACAATCCATCAACTGTAACAGTGAAATCTTCGTTAGAAGCACCACCAGGAAGTTTAGTTCCATCAAAAGTGATTACATCGCCTAATGCATAAGCTACACCACCATCAGTGCAGGTAACACTTGAAATTGCACCATTATTATCTGTAATAACAGTAAACTCAGCACCTGTGCCATTAACAGGAGCAACACTTGTTTGAGTTACTCCAGTAGTAGTTTGATTAGCAGTAAAGGCATTTGAAACGGATTCGTTAATAGTACCTACTGAATTAATAATTCCATAATAGGGATCATCAAATATAACGTCAGGAGCAGATCTATAGTTTGATCCTGCACTTGTAACTGTTACAGTTTGTAACTGTCCACCACCAGTTACAGAAGTTGCAACTGTTGCTTGAATTCCACTTACTGCACTGACAGTTCCCTGAGAGTCTGAACTATAAACAAATCCTGTATTACCACCACCAATGCTAAACATAATATATCCTTTATTTGCAGCACCCGTTCTAGTGTTCTTAAGTGGTTTAATTCTTAATACTGAAGTAGTAGGATCCCAAGAGATAACTTGACCTCTAGCAGTCTGATTTCCTTGAACTGTTTGGGATATGACAATCTCATTCTTAATAAAGGCACCAAATACAGAAGTAAGAGTTAAATCAACGAAATCAGGTAAAGTTACAACTCCAGTTGGTAAAGCGTTGTTATTATAACCAGATCCAGCGTTTGCAACAATAACTTGAGCTAAATTTCCTGAAATAGTTGCTTCTGCAGTTGCACCAGATCCAGCTCTGCTAGATCCACTTAATTTTGGAAGAGATGAGTAGTTTCGACCAGGATCACCAATAGAAATTGTTGCAATGCCACCTGAGGGGAAAATCGAGTTTGTAGAGTAAGTAACTCCAGATGTATATCCACTTTCAGGAGCAAGAGCAGTATAATAACTAAATGCAGTATCTGTCCTAGAAGCAACAGTTTGTGATCCACTAACAGGATCATTCATTGCTGTAAAGTAACTTCCACTTATACTTCCTTCAATATCAAAATAATAGAAGATACCAGGTAGATCTTTCACTAAAATAGTGATTGAAGTCTGATCTCCAGTAATTGTGTCTTTTACTTCATCAGTAACGTTCTTATAAGTGAAAACATCGGTATTTGCCGAATCTAAAGTGAATGCAAGTGTTTTTCCAACATTACTTGCATCAGAAGTGTCAAACTTATACTTATGACCCAAAATAAGTTGTAATTTCGGTTCTTGAACGTAAATCTCAGATGAAGCAATATTTGCAACTGCAATAGTGGCAAAATTACGTTTTACGGTAAATTTGCGAAGAGTTTCAGTTCTAACAACTGAATAATCAGTTTTATTATATCCAGAAGGTGTAATTCCTGAAATGTTGACAATATCACCAATTCCAACTTGATGAGCAAGATCTGTTTGTATTCTTGCTTCAGTTTCAACTTCAGTTAGTGTAATAGTGAATCCTGAACCTGCAGAAGGAGTTAAGTTGTTTCCGAGGTTAACATTAGCTGCAGAAATGGTATCACCAACAGCATATGCAGTTCCTGCAGATGTAATCGTTACTGTAGTAACTGCACCGCCAGAAACGACGATAGTTGCCTTACCGCCTTTACCAGATCCATTAGTTGATAAAGGAACACCAGAATATGTACCATCTAGGTAATTACTACCTCCAGTAATACTTGACCAACCACCTTGATATAAATTACCGTCTGTACGCCTTCTTACGTAAACCCAGACCATCGAACCATCTGATGCCTCTCCAGATTCATGAGTTGGTGCAGAAGTTCCAGAAGTTCCAGAAGATTTTGCCTCATAAACTCTATCTCCAGCAAATATTAAATCTTTTTCGGTATATGCAGTACTATTAGCATACTCAGCAAGCAATTTCATGCTTGTTGCACTAAAATACTTGAAATAATACTTAGACCCAATTATTTTGGAAGTAAGGGTTCTTTCATAAGCATTATCCGATAAAGAAACAGTAACTGCATCTCCAACTTGCAAATAATGATTATCTGCAGTTGTTATTGATGAAACAAAGAGATCATTGTAAGCTCCAACGAAATTTCCAAGGCTATTAACAGTTCCACCTGTAACTTCGGATACAGTTGCACTAATTCCCTCTCCACCAGTACCTGTATTATCAAAAGTCAATCTATCATTAACTTTATATCCTGATCCACCACCTTCAATTAAATATTGGTCAACACCAGCAGATGAATACTTATTAGTTGAAGATACAACCAAAGAATCAGCGGTACCGCCTCTAATAACTGGATAGTAACTATAATATCCAATTCCATCTTCTAGGTATGTTAAAATCTCACCAGTTTCCATTACAATCAATGTTGTAGTGTCTTCTAGTGATAGGAAGAAGTCAACTTTGTTATCAAGCTGTTTTCTCTTCGCAACAATGTTATCAGTTCCGATATATGGTGCTTTATACCTAGTTGCATCTTCTGTAAAGTTTTTCTGAAGACCATTTCCATCCCAGTTGACTTTTTCTGCTTCTGAGTAGAAATTTGGCCCTACAAAGTAAGGAAAAGCTGGTTCTCCAGCAGAACCCTTAATTGTGGAGAAATATGCATAAACTCCATTTGGATATTCTGGAGTAACGCAGAATCTGCCGTTATATTGATCTAAATCTCCTAGACCTTCCAGATATTCATAATCTTCAATATAAGTGCCCATAGGGTCGCTTAGACCGCTTAGAAGAGCATCTCTAGTAGTCTTTACACGATAACTAGAGATCATCAATTTATATGAGTTGTATGGACTGGTATTCTCAGGATCTGCGAAACCATATGGTCCATAAATGGGGTGTCCATCATATGCCCAACCAATAATCGGTGAATGTTTAGTTGGAGTTAGTTCTACTAAGTTCTCATCAATGTTATCTCTCAAAAGGAACCTAAGTTTCTTAGGATTATAAAGATATCCATACTCACCACCATAGATTAGGTAGTTTTCTCCTTGGAATACTCCACCACCTGCACTATCAGTAGTTTTACGAGATACAAATGTATTATCTGATAATTCTGCACCAGTTGCTGCTTCATTGAAACTTAATTCAGTAAGTTTAGTCTGGAATGAAGCACCAGAGCCAGGATACACAATACTAACAGTTGTAGCACCTGCAGAATACCCTGCACCCTTATTTGTTATAGTAACACCAGTAACAATATTGGTACTTGGATCCACAACAGCAAATGCAGTAGCACCAACTCCATCTCCGAGGATAAGAACGTCTGGAGCACCGAAATATCCACTACCACCAAATGTAACAATGATACTTTCGATCTTTCCATTCAATATTGATGGATATGCAACAGCACCACTACCAGAGATCAAATCAATGGTTGGTTCGTAAGTATATTGACTTCCTGCATTAGTAATATTAATTGTATCAATAGAACCTCGACAAGTTGCGGTTGCTGTGGCTCCAGTACCACTTCCACCAGTAATTGCAATAGTAGGTACAGATGTATATCCAGTTCCACCATTACTTACAGTGATACCAGTAACTTTACCAGAAGTGATTTGTGCTGTAGCAGTTGCTTGATTACCTGCGGTTGCTCCACCACCAATAACAGAAACAATAGGTTCTGTGAGATATCCACTACCACCATCAGTTATATTAACTGCTGTAAGAGAACCATTAACAGTTACTGTTGCTGCAGCAGAAACACCTTCATATTCCCAACTAACAGTTCCTACAACTAAAGTTCCAGTTGTATGAGTTGGATAATCAATAGAAGAAGCAACTCCTGTGTTTAATGCTTTATACCTATTACCGTTATGCTTAACTTTAGTGTATATTGAATAATTTTCACCGAGTTTATAATCTGGTTCAAATTCAACCGTAGGTGGGTTAGTGACATCATATCCAGTACCACCAGATAGCCTATCAATTGCCCTTATACCACCATATTTCTTAATATCCTTCTCTTTACCTTTATAAGAGAAAAATGGAACACCAACAGCAGAAATACCAACCTGTCCAGATGGAGTAGCAGTTTTTGTACTCTTAGTTCTTGGAGTTGCGGGTATTCTCTTAAGATATCTCTGGTTTCCTGGATTCAAGTCGCCAGCAGCAAATGGACCAATCTTATGTGATGGTATACCTGCACTAGCTACAATAACGTCTGTTGCTGACTTGTATGTATTCTGTACATCTGTAAGAAATGGACTTATTATATTCTTAATTGATGAATAGTCACTATTTCCATATGCAAACTCTCTAGCAATGTAAAATTCAAAATTAGTAATTCCACTAGCAGGAGATGTAGAGAAAATAAACTCAAATGTATTCTCATCAATAATACCAACAACATCATGTTGATTATTGTAAATGTCTTCAGGAGCATTTAAGATCCTAATTATATCATCTCTCCTCAAACGATGCTTTTCTTTGGTTACAACAGTACAACGTACTGAACCGTTGGCAGCAACGGTTCCTAGGGTCGCAGAAACGCCTCTGAGGGCACGTCTAATATTATACTGGAATGAATCCCATACTGGATCAATACTATCAAAGCCAGGTGCTATGGGAGTTGTAACTTTACTGTTAGGAAGGTAATATTTACCACCATCAGTCAATACTACACCTCTAGTACCACCATAAACCTTTAATTGGATTGTTGACCCATCTACATTACTTTCACCGTAAATTTTGAATGCAGCAAAGACTTCTTGACCTGCATCATGTGCTACAATGAGTGTATTCTCTCTAGCACGGTTACATCCTAGAAATTGGTTAACTGTTTTGTCTGTATAGCTAATAATCTCATCTTCAATCCTGAATCTTCCATTTTCTTGAGGCCAACCAAGAGTAGAGTCAACAGTAATAACAGTATCAGTTATATTTCCACCTACATCAGCAGAAAGGGTTGTTTTGTATGGAGTTACAAAAGTTCCTGTTGAATTATTGGTATCTACATCAATTTCAAAAACTGAACCACTTGCAGTGAAAACTTCTACGACACCTTTAACATAAATTCTTGCTTCTGCAACATTTGGGTCATTTGCATCATTTTCTTGATACAATACTTGCCCTACAAGATCAGTTGGATCTCCAGAAACAGCAACAGCACGAATTACCTCTCTAGAAGTGTAATATGCATCTGATGGCTTGAAAATTCTATCCCTTGGGTAGCTAACTTCCGATTCTACGCCAAAAAGTGTCCTTAAGACAAATTGAAACGACCTAGTAGACCCCTTAGAGGCATAAAAGTCCTTAATTCGCTTAACTATAGTGGATTCAGTAACTCCATCCGCAAAATTCTTCGGATAAGTCGCTAAAAACTGTTCTTTGAACTTTCCAAGGACATAAAGTGGGAAAATGTTGTTTAAATTGACAACTGTTGCTCCAAGATCATGAGTTGCAGCAGTTGTTTCCTCAAATTTATAGATTCCTTCCTTTCCAAGTGCTCTTATTGCATCAAAACCCCTTGCACAATTGTTAAAGATGGTAGATCCTTTACTTTGATAGTAAATTATCTCATCATCAATCAAAAGTAGACCTTCAGATGGAAAATCACGAGTAGATTCAACGTCAACAGCTGTCGAAGATGTTGTTACAGCAGAAATCAGCTTAGTTTCAGTAACTAAATCGCCATAATTGTCAATATTGTAGTAATCTGACCAATTATTGATAATATCAAAACAATATCCTCTTAATTCTTGTGACTTATAATATTCTTTTACAAAATCAATGAACGTAGGATAATCCTCTGAGACAAATTGTGGAAATTGCCCCGCAATATTATGGGATATCTGTGTTTTAGATTCTGAAGTGACCTCCGACGGAACAGGGGTTACTGTAACCGTGGTGGTCGGGGTAGTCCACTGACCAACTTTCCAGGAAGAATTTGTCATGCCTTATTAACTATAGCTGGACTCTGGTACAACTCCTGTTCCAGAGAGATTTGAACCGCTACTGATGGTGTCTTCTACAACACTAACAGCTGTATTATCTATACCTATTGTTAGATAGGTTTCACGTAAAGATATTAAATCATTCGATAAAGGTACTGCAGATATCTGCAATCCATTTCCACTAACATCAGTTGATGTAATTGTCAGGTCATTAATGACAATTTCACCCATATCATAATCAACTGTACCCCACAAACCATCAACATACTCCTTTTCACCCGTTCCTTTAACGTAAAACAACCTTAACGACTTAGCACCGTCATCATTCATGTAATAAGTATTGGTTGTATCACCCAAAATCTTGAATCCACTAGTGGAAACAGAAGGTTCTGTTGATGTTCCTTGCTTAATTCTGTTACCGTAACATATTTTATAGTTAACACGAGTGTTTAAATCAACTGTTACGTTCTTTCTCATCTTGAGACGAGTGATATTAGAAGTAATTGAGGTTTCTGCATCATCAATTACCTTTTGAAGTTTGGAGAATTTGAATTTTCCACCAAACTTATTAAACTCAGACCCTTTATTGAGCAGTGTTAGGGTATTTATTACTACATTCTTAATCTGATCCTGTGCTCTACGTGTTACATTAGGGTTGTAATAAACAAAACTAGTCAAATCAATGTATAGAACAGATGGATCAACGATTTGGGGTTGAATTGCAGCAACAGAATACTCTCTGAGCTTCTTCAAAATGACATTTTTCTCTGAAAGAGATAATTTATCAGCATTTTTTGGTTTAATTGACAAAAATACCTTTCCATATTGAGGTGGAGATGCCTCCTCACCGCCATAACAGGCAATAGAAGAGACATTCGTGTAAATTTGTGGTATAATTGCTTCATAATCACGTGTTGAGACTGCTCTACCGAACGCAGAGTAGAATTTAGGAGCAGCAAACTTGATGGATTCAGTAGTTTCTTGTGCAGAACCCCCATCTGGCTTACTTACAAGGCTAATTGTGATGCCAGAAGTGATTGCATTGTTCTGATCATCCCTAAAATTACCAATATTAGTGAAAACTTGCAATCCATTTGCACCAGTTCCTGAAGAAGTGGTGTAAGTAACTGCAACTACGTCTCCATTTGCCAAATCTTTACCTATAGTACCGTCTCCAAAGAGTACTTCAGGTCTTTCATACTCAGATTCTTCTAAGAAATAGACTTTTGATTCAGCATTTATCTTAGTAACGTCTGTTGCTTGTAGATATCTCTCTACAACAGTACCAGAAGTAACCCTTACACGCATTGTTGAGGTATCTGCGTTAGAGTTAGTTAAGATAAAACGCTGTCTTTGGTTAATATCACGTACAAATGTATCAGTTAGGTATACACCTTCTGATAATTCTAAGTTTGAGAACGTTGCGATACCCGATAAACTATCAACTGACTGGGCAATATCAACAGGAGTAGAGAATACAAAGTTATTATTATCTAATCCTGTGAAGTTTAGTACTAATCCAGCATTAAGAGTTACAGTTTTGGGGTATGGGAACGTTGTCTGAACTGAAATATTGACAATTGTTTTAGAAGAACGTGCAGAAACTGGTGTATAACCAATCATCCTAGCAAGCTTTACAACATTCTCACGTAAAACCGCTGTCTCAAGGAAACCTTCATTAACTGCAAGGTTAGCATTTACACTTGTATAGTAAGTATTATATGCAAGAATATCAATTAACACCGTCAAGGACGATCCCTCGAAGTCATAGTCCGAGAATTGGTCCTGTGCCCTGAGGTAACTTTTTATTTGTGCCTTGATTTGATTAAATTCAAGGGCATTAACCTGTTGAAATGCCATTACGGTTTAAATGCAAGTTCTAAATTATCAACTTTTGGAGGTATACCAGTAATTAAATATTCTATTCTTGCAAGAAGACTGTTATTATCGGGTTCAAATAATGTTTTAACCGTAAATACTAGTACTCTTGGTTCATGAATGTTGATAATCTTTCTTAAATTCTCCGCAATTTCTGCCTCTAAAGCAGGTGTATGGTTCTCAAATAACAAACCAATGATGTTACCACCGAACTTATGATCGAAAGGCTTTTCATACCAATTGTACATAACAATATTTTTGACAGACTGCTTAATGGCTGCCTCGTTCTTTAGTGAGAGAACGTCGTCAGTCACCGCATTTTTTTCAAATGTCAAAGAGAAGTCGCGGAAGGACTTCGATATTAAAGCCATTCTGTACAGAATATACCTTCAATATATTTATACCGTTTTTTGTAAACTAATTGTTACCTGCGTTAACAGAGTAGAAAGTGTACTTCAAAAACAACTCTTCACCCTTCTTAATCTCTCTAATAGTTCTCATATGATATATCTTCCCCCACTCTTCTTCTTCAAATACTTTGATGCAGTTAGGATCTTCACTATGATTAACGAACCCTCCTAGAGGTGTCCTCATAATGTCATCATCTACTACAACGTGTGATATACCAAGGTACACGTCATCAGGTATATCGCTTAAAGCAAATAAACCCTGTCCTGCGACAGGGCTATCTTTTACGTGTATGCATTTAGGCAATGCTTGGTACATTATCTACCTTGCCCACGATATCTCTTCTTTGCACCATTCCTAGAAGTAGCAGAGTATTTAGAGTGTTGTCCTCTACCCTGTCTTGTCTTCTTGGGGATTGATTCCACATATTGTTGTGTACCAAACCCACCACTTTTTGTTTTTGCCATAATTACGGACCTGCGAATACGTTAGGTGAACCTTCTGCAACACTAGTACATGTTGCATCCCCTATTCTACCACATCCTACGCCATTTACAAATACGGTTGGACTT
>MDSY01045602.1_pt1 | contig 14968 bp, 8 predicted proteins | sample 811131 | NCBI WGS metagenome assembly MDSY01 (sample SAMN05326643, study PRJNA326480) | marine metagenome | isolation source: seawater | place: Atlantic Ocean: South West | collected 2010 | reverse complement strand
ATGGAACGCCAACGAGCCAGACGCAAAATAGACCGCGAAGGTGTAGATAAGAACAAGAACGGAAAAGCCGACAAACGTGAGGGTAAAGACGTTAGTCACAAGAAAGCATTAAGCAAAGGCGGTTCTAACAAAGACGGTGTTAAAATAGAAAGCCGCAGCAAGAACCGCGCAAGAAATTATAAAAAGAAGAAGTAGGAGAACACATGGAAATAGTGGACGGTAAAGCGTTGCTGTTAAAGCTGCGCAATCCAAACCGTGTTACCTCAGTAATACCCAGAAGCAAACAGGTTGATACAAATAGGGTGCTTGTTGATTGGGATATTGATGCGGCACACAAACTAAACAATCTAGGGGTGCGGGCACCTTCGCCTATAGATACTCAGTATAACTGGTCAGGCAGATACAAACCTTTTGCGCACCAGAAAAAGACATCTGCATTTTTTACCATGAACAGACGAGCCTTTTGTTTTAACGAACAGGGTACAGGCAAAACTGCTAGTGCCGTATGGTCGGCTGATTTTTTAATGAACCAAGGTAAGATAAAGAGAGTGCTTGTCATATGCCCACTATCAATTATGGATAGCGCATGGCGAGAAGACTTATCTACGTTTGCACCGCACCGATCTGTTGATGTTGCCTATGGCAGTGCAAAGAAACGCGCTGCTATTCTGAACCAAGGTGCCGAGTTTGTCATAATAAATTATGACGGTGTGAACATAGTGTTGGACGAAGTTCGTAACGGTGGCTTTGATTTGATTGTTGTAGACGAAGCCACGCATTACAAAAACACGCGCACTAAAAGATGGAAAACGTTACGCAAGATAGTCACCGATAATACATGGCTCTGGATGATGACAGGTACGCCAGCGGCTCAATCTCCTTTAGATGCGTATGGCCTCGCTAAACTTATTAACCCCGATGCAGTGCCACGGTTCTATAGTTCGTTCCGCGATATGGTAATGACACAGATTACTCAGTTTAGATGGGTTCCTCGAGAAAATGCCTCAGATGTTGTGTATAACGCGTTACAGCCAGCTATACGGTACACGAAAGAAGAATGTCTCGACTTACCAGACATGACATACACGAAAAGAAAGGTAGAATTAACCCGACAACAGACAAAATACTACGAAATGCTGCGCAAAAGACTGATTATGAAAGTGGGTGAAGACGAAGTATCTGCCATAAACGCAGCCGCTACTATGAACAAACTACTGCAGATAAGTGCTGGTGCAGTCTACACCGATGAGGGTGATGCGCTAGAGTTTGACATAAAAAATCGTTATCAGGTTCTCAAAGAAGTTATAGATGAGACTAGCCAAAAGGTGTTGGTGTTCGTGCCGTTTAAACACACGATAGATGTATTGGTGTCGAAGCTACGGTCTGACAACTTAACAGCAGAGGTGATTCGCGGTGATGTCCCCGCGCATGTTAGAACCGATATATTTAAACGGTTCCAAACTATGCCTGACCCCAAGATATTGGTGATACAACCTCAAGCAGCAGCACATGGTGTGACTTTAACTGCTGCGAATACTGTGGTATGGTGGGGTCCGACTTCTTCACTGGAGACATACTCGCAAGCAAATGCAAGGGTGCACAGATCGGGACAAAAGCACCCCTGTACGGTTGTACAGTTACAAGGATCGGCTGTCGAAAAGCGTGTGTACGCACTACTTGATAAAAGAATAGACGTGCACACAGAAATGATAAACTTATACAAAGAACTGCTTGACTAGAGCAGCATACATAACTAAATAATACTTTGTACAAGGAGGAGATGACTATGGGTGACTATTCAAATGCACCTGCCGATAAAATGACAAGAGCGTATCTAAAAATACGTAACAAACGTGCAGAATTAAAAGCGGCATTTACAAAAGAAGATGATGAGTTGGCACGTCAACTCGACACTTTAAAACGCGCACTTCTTAGCTATTGTGATCGTAACAAAGTTGAGAGTGTTAGAACCGATGAGGGGTTATTCTTTCGGTCACAACGCACCAAGTATTGGACAAGCGATTGGGATGCTATGCACAAGTTTGTAATAGAACACGCTGTGCCTGAGTTGTTTGATAAAAGATTAAACCAGACAAACATGAAGCAGTTTCTGGAAGAGAACCCTGAGTTACAACCCGAAGGCTTAAAGATTGACAACGAGTATGTCATATCAGTTAGGAAGAAATAATGACGGCACCATTCGTCCCAATAGAAGATTTAGCTAGTCACTTAGCTGTATCAATATCCACCGTAAGAGGGTGGGTTCGTCAGGGTCACATACCTGATGATACTTATTTAAAGATCAACAACGTATATCGTTTTGACAAAGAGGCTGTGTCTAAGGCGTTGTTGAAAAGAACCAGCCCACCACCTGTGCGATACACATCGCATGACAACACACAGTACGAGGAAGATTTAGACCTCGACAGAGACATATAGGAGAACAGTATGGCAGACGCGTATAAGATAATGGGTGCAGAAGCACTATGGCCCAAGTTGGATAGAACTTATCACTTTGATAAAAAACTTAATCAAAGTGTGCCTTGTGATCCGATGGCACCAAATGCTGAATATTCCCTCGAATTGAAGATGGATAGCGAGACAGCTAGGCAGTTATATGTAGCTATGGTAACCGCTTATAAGAAGGACAAGCAAAAAGGTTGGCCTGATGCACCGTCCAACCCAATGACAAAACACGATGATGGTACACGCACCGTCAAGTGCACACTAAAAGGCCAATACAACGGATCAGTTACACGCAAGCCTTTACAAGTTGATTCGAGAAACAATCCTATGCCGGATGATTTTCAGCTTACTACAGGCAGCATTGTAAACGTAGGTGTAACATTTTATCCCTATAAATACATGTCTAACGAGCCGAGCGTGTCACTTCGCTTACGTCAGTTGCAGGTTGTGCAGCTTGCAGATCGCACTATTCGCAGCATGTTCGATGTTGTTGATGATGGCTATGTTCACAATGAAGAGAGCATGTTTTCTAGTAACGTAGTAGATATGCCACAGAAAGAAGAGGTTTCTGAACCAGAGCCAGAACCAGTTAAAACTACAAGCAAGAAGGCTGCATCTGGTGGTTCTACTGGTAGTTCATTGGATGACATTTTAGATAACTGGGACGACTAGTTAACATAGCGCGGTCTAACAAGGCCGCGCATTTTTTCTAACAGTGGATGAGAACAATGAACACCCAAGACTTTTTGGGTTCTGTGTTAAGTGACGAAGGGTATTACTGCATAACCATAATCAAAGGGGATTATGTTAAAAACAACTTTTACGAAACATTAGACGAGGCAATAGAGCAAGCTAATAATTTTAACGCCTCAGAGTATAATGTTTACTTCGCTTTAAGTACCTTCATAGAGCCGATTAACCGCAAGCAAATAAATGTCCAAGGAGTAAAATCTTTCTTCTTTGATTTGGACTGTGGTCCACTAAAAGATTTTACATCGCAAGACGAAGCGTTAAAAAAATTAAACTGGTTTTGCAAAAATAACCGATTACCCAGACCAACTATAATTAATTCTGGTAACGGGTTACATGTATACTGGCCTCTAGCTGCAGCAGTTGATGAAGCTACATGGTATCCAGTTGCAGAGAGCCTCAAGCAGTTATGCGCCAAACAAAACTTTCCTGCTGACCCGTCCCGTACATCTGATGCGTCTAGTATATTACGTGTACCTAATACACATAATTATAAAGAGGATGAGCCTAAACCCGTATTTTTATTAGGCGGCTATCTTGCGAAACCCATAGAGTTTTCCGAGTTTGAAAATAGTATTGGTGGCGCGATACCAGTTCCTTACAGGTTTAAACCCAGTGCGTATAAAGATGCACTCAATGCACAAAGCACAGGTAGTTTTAAACGGCTAATGGAGAAGACCAAAAACGGTCAAGGGTGCCAGCAAATAGAATATATTATAGAGAACCAAGCCACTGTGTCTTATGACATGTGGAGAGCGGGTCTTTCTATCGCTAAGGTGTGTGAAGATGGAGACAAGGCAGCGGAAGCCATGTCCAAACACCATCCAGATTACAGTTTTGACGAGACAATTCGAAAAATGATGGACACAGGGGGGCCACAATACTGTAGTACCTTTGCTACGCACAATCCTGATGGCTGTGCAGGCTGTCCTAACATGTTAACTATAAGTACCCCAGCACAACTTACAAAAATAGTACAAGAAGCCAAACCAGATGCTAATGTGCCAGATTACCCAGCACCATACATACGTGGTAAAAACGGCGGTGTGTATATGCGCACCAAAGATGAAGAGGGTAACCCAAAAGAAGAACTTATTTATCTAAACGATTTTTACGCTACTCATAGAATGCAAGACCCAGAAGAAGGCGAAGTTATTGCATTTGCATTACATTTACCTAAAGATGGGATAAGAAGATTTAATGTGCCTTTAGGCTCTTTGACATCACGTGAGGAACTAAGAAAGGCATTATCTTATAAAGGTGTAACTTCTTATGGAGACGAGCTTAGTAGGATTATGAAATACATACAGGCATGGGTAAACGAGTTACAGCAAACAAATGCAGCCGACATCGCTTACACGCAATTTGGTTGGACAGACGATGAAAAGATGGACGCATTTGTTTGGGGTGACAGGTTAGTATTAGAAGACGAGGTAAGGTATAACCCGCCTTCTGCTAAAACATCTTCTTTTATAGAATACATGCAACCCACTGGTAGCGCAGAACGCCAGAAAGAAATCATGGAATTTTTTAATAGAGATGGCCTTGAGTTGCACCAATTCTCAATCTGCATGGGGTTTGCCTCTCCTCTTATGGCCTTCACAGGCCTGTTCAGTTTTCTAGCGCATCTCAATGGTGGGTCAGGCGTGGGTAAAACTACAGCTTTATATGCCAACACAGGTATATGGGGTGATCCTGTAGGTATGTGCGTAGGGTCAAACGACACGTTATACTCTAGACAGAACAGATCAGAGCGTTTGAAAAACATATCGTGCAACGCTGACGAACAGTCGGAGATGACCCCGAAGGACGTATCCAGATTTTGTTACACACAAGCGGAAGGTAAACAACGTAATAGGTTAAAGAGTAGTGGTAACGAAGAGCGTTACAGGGGTGCGCCTTGGAGACAGACAGGTTTGTCTACAGGAAATATAAGTTTTTGGGAGTTCCTGCAAAAAGAACGCGGTAACCCCGAAGCACAGATGCAGCGCGTGTTAGAATTTGATGTGGTTAAATACATTACCAAAGATCGCTTTGCGCAGATGCGACAGGAGGAAGGTTTCTCTTTAGCAGAAACATCTAACCTATTTAAGGACGTGCAGGTAAACTACTGTAACTTTACGATAGAGTATCTTCAATATGTTATGAAAAACCGCGCTCAAATAGAAAGTATTTATAACGGTGTCAAAGCAAGATTAGATAAAGAAGCAGACCTTACCCCTGTAAATAGGTTTTGGTCTGCTGGCTGTGCTTGCACCATAACAGGCTGCATTGTAGCGAAGCAGTTAGGTATAATAAATTATGACCACAAGAAATTATTTAAGTGGGTAGTAAAAGAACTAATACGCGCAAAAGAAGAAGTGGAAGGCGCTAAACCTAATGTATCGAACATAATAGCAGAGTTTGCTGGAGCGCATTGGGGCAACATACTAAAGATAAAAAGCACAGAAGATGCTAGAGAAGAAGACTTGATAGTCCCAGAGCAGAACCCCCGCACCAAAATTATAGGGCGATATGAAACAGACACGAAACTTCTGTTTATTCCTACTAAGGAACTAAAAGATTATCTAGTAGATAGGTTCATACATTATGCCTCAACAGTAAAAATGTTAAAAGATGAAATGGGGGCCGTCACTAAAAGTGTTCGTTTAACAACAGGCACCAGCTTACGCCTGCCTTCACAATACTGCATAGTTGTTAAGATGGATGGGTTAGATGATACCATTGAGGCTGGATGATCTAAACCCTGACGGAGTGCATATTACAGTAAACTGGAACAAATTGGTGGTTGGAGCCTCTGTGTTCATACCCTGCATCAATACCGAAAAGGCTAGGGAGCAACTCAAACGTGTGGCCCAGATGAAACAATATGAGACAACTACGCACATATGTATAGAAAATGGCATGTGGGGGGTTCGCATGTGGAGATTGTTATGATATGTGGTAATTGACAACATGGTCCACACTACCTGTTGTTCTCCTCCCTGTTGTACCCCCGCTTCGGCGGGGGTTTTTTATTCTGACAAGTCTTGATAACCTGCTCTTATAGCCATCAAAGTATCTTTGTAGGTGGGAGATAGTAGCACACCGTTTAGCATGTCCTGAGATGTCTCCATATGCTTGCTCAAAGACCGTTTTAGGAATGCAGGTGTAACCGCTGCTTCTGGGTGGCGTCTGTTAAAATCCATCATTTTAGAGAATACATTTCTGGTTTCTGCTATATCACCTTGCCGTAGCGCAACGTAATACTTTCTTGATAATTCGCTACGCTTACGGTTTACAGTCTTATCTATTTTCTTTAGCTGACGGCTTATGTCACTGGCTTGTGTGTAACCTGCTGCTTGTATGCCGCCAGTTAGGGCCAGCAGTTCCAACCAGTTAAAATCATCATAGATCGGATCGCCTCGTCTAGTGAGCGCACCTTCATCTCTTTGATAACGATACAAACCTTTGTACGCGTTTGCCACGGCTGTAGGCATGAGGTTTTCTATACCTCTTTCTGTAAAACCATTTCCTAAATCTTCTATACCACGTTTAATTCTGTTTGCTGTAGATAGCGCAGGGCCACCAATGTAAAACCCGATTGTCTCTTCCAAAGATGGATCAGGATTGTATTTGTTTTCCTGTATCAACAAACCCGTAAGCGCGGTACGAGATGCTGTGTCTAAACCTGTTAGAGCTACGAGTGGACCTTTGTACCATCCCTCTCCTACGTTCCTACGAACAAGCGTATCAAAATCTTCTTCCTCATCGTCTAGGAAAAACAAGTTAGATATAAGTCTCACGGCACCGTATACTGGAATACCTTGCAATCCAGCAAAGAACAGAGCCGAACCGTGAATGCCTAAAAGTATACCAAATGCTTCTTTTGCCTTGTCTTTGTCTTTTGCGTAAGCAGCGTCTATAAATCGTTTAGCTTGCTTAAACATACTATAGTACATCTGTAGGCCATAACTCTTATACATCAGGGCTACGCGTCCAACTCCCTCGCGTGCAAGGCTTGGTCCTGTTTCAAGATAAGCACCGCCATTCGCTTCTTGTGTCATATAGATAGCTTCTTCTACGGCTTCTTGTATCTGTTCTGGTGTAGGTTGTTTACCTCCAGTGAGTTTATTTAGATGCAGTTTATAAGCCGCTATCATTGTAGTCTGACGGTTTAGTTTTTCTGCATGGTTAAACAGGTACGCGGATAAGCCAGACACATAGTCTGCAATATTACCAACCCCACCACGTTTTGCTCTCGCTGCCTCATCCAGCCCCATACTCTCGGCAAGATAACTTTGACTTACTAGCTGCCCTCTCTCCGCAGCGACTTTGACCAGCGGTGCAAGTTCTGTAAGTTCCCTACGCATCGCATCTGGTATGTCAGGATCGTTCTTTACTTTTATATTACCGTCTTGGTCGATATCATAATAATCACGTAGGGAGTTAAATTTCTTAAATCCACCGTTGATATTAGTGACGGTGCCCCCAGCGTTTGTCAGTGCTTTGTATGTTTCAGAAACACCATACTTACCACTTAGATACGGGGCCACAAATAGAGGTATCTGTGATAAGTTAACCAGAGCAGAAGAGGCGTTGAACCCGATTGTATAGACAAACGCAATCTGATTTAGCCTACGCCCTACTTCTTCAAAACTTCTTTGTGATCCTTGCCGTGCAAATTGCCCTCTACCCAGAAGTTCTGCTTTTGAATCTTCAAATGCTATAGGTGGCACGTCTTTAGGTTTTTCAGTTTCTCTAATTTTCTTTTCTACAGCACGGATGTTTGCCGCAGCCGCTAGTTTTGCAGCTTGCACTGCGATGTCATAGCCCTTCGTCCTAAGAGCGTACATGCTGTCCTCTTTAAATCCCGGCCTACCCTGACGTGGCTGCAACTGTTTAGCAAAAGATGTTTCAGGTAGCGTGGCAATGAACACGCGCATGACTTCTTCTATAGCCTTTGACTCTACTCCAGCTTTTTCCAACGCCCGTACAATGTCATATGCAAAATTAGGGTTGGTTTTTGTTTCATAATCTTTTGCTGATAACTCTCCATCCGTGGCTTTCGCATCTGCGTATGACGGATCAGCCTCTACCTCTTTAAGCGCTCTGTCCCGTTCATCACGCGTATCAAACATCTCAACAATAAACTCTTCTCGCTTACTACGAGGGTCTTTTGCTCTATACGTTAATTTGTAATTTCCTTCACGAACCAACGGGAAGTATACTTCTAACGTGCCTGCTTCAAATAACTTATCATAGATACTTTTCTTTACACGCCCAGCAAGCTCTGGGTCTCCACTCTCTTTACCTAACGCGTCAATCTCATTGAGCACAGTCTGTCTAGCCCGCTCGTACTGTTTTCTGTAGTGCTCTCGCATTAGGTCGTAAGCTTTTTTGCCGTCACCTCGCAGCCCGTTCTTCTTTATGTGATCTTGCTGCTGCTTCCATATGTCAAAAAGAGGGTTGCCGCTTGGATCAAACTTATCTTCGTATCGTTTCTTTGCCTCTGCTGCTGGTATGAACGGGTCTACCTGATAAATAGTAGCGCCAAAATCTGCGTGATAAATAAGTTGATTTAGCGCCACAACTTTATCATCGCCCATTCTTTTAAATATAGCTTGTACTTCTTCCACTTTCTCTTTTGTGGCTTGGGTTGCAATGGATATAGCACCGCGCTGCTCCAATATGGCCTTGTCTAAATCGTACCCTAGATTGCCAAACCCATAACGCTGTACGATGTCGCCCAAGGCTTGGTTAGCCATGAGTTTAAAGAACAACTTTCGAGGTTTAGATGCAGCGTCCCTAATGAAATTTCTGGAATTATCTATGAACTTTTGTTTGTCAAAGTCTTTAGTCAGTTTGCGTTGCGTTGCGCCAAGCCTGCGTGCAGCCTCTTTAACATCTTTTATATTACCTAACGCATATTGCCCATCACCCCTATAGTCAGGGTCCGGGCGAAGTATGGCTTCTATCAAACCGTTTAACTTGTCATCTCCTGTAATCTCTCTCGGTTTACCCACGAGAGCACGTACCGCGTTCTTGAACTTATCGTAAAGTGTTTCTTCTTTTCCTTCTAAACGGCGTATCAAAATGTTCTTAAATTTTTGGTTGGACAAAATTTCAGCCGCAAATTCTGCCATGTCTGATAGACCGTAGTGCGTTGGTATCTCACTGTCAGGGTCTTGTAGCAGCCGTCTGGCTTCGTCATACGCCTCTTTCAATTTTTCTTTAGCAGCTTTCTCTGCGTCTTTAAGCTTGCTCATAGGTTCTGTTGCTATCTTGACCGTTAAGGCATGAGCAGTTTCATGCAACAACGTATGCGCGTCCATCCCTCTAACACTATCAATAAATATTGTTTTTGTTTTTGCGTCATACAGACCCTGCACCGCTTCGCCCTTGTCATTGGTCAGGTTCTTTTTAATTTTAAGTGTAACACCATAACCTCGCAAAAATGTTTTAAACTTAGTAGCCATACCGCGTATAAACGGGTCTTTAGCTCCAGTTAACACCTCCAGTGCACCGTCAATATCACCCTCTGACATAGCTCTTTCAAGACTGCCGATGCGCCCTGTTAGGGTTCGCACATAATCGTTAGCGTTCTTTTCGCCAAACAGTGTGTCGTCTATGGTGCGTTTGCTTTCGATATTTTCTTTTGCAATCTCAGCGTTGCGCTGTAACTCATCTAATATTTTAGCATCGCTTGCATCTTTATTATCGTCTACAAGCTTGATTACTTTTCTGGCGGCTGAAGGCGCTACGCCAGCTTCGCCTGTTTTTGGAGGAAATAAAATGTCAATATACGCATCTTCTATAGCGGCCTCTACATTTGGATACCGTTCAAGGTAACGTCTTGTCTCCACATTCTTTTTCGTTTCTTCAAGCTTATCAAAGATGGCTTTGTTTAATTTATTAGATAGACGGTTCTCAGCATCCACTGCCCCGGCACGCAAGTCTCGTTGTTTTGCCACTGAGCTAAACTTGTTAAGCTTATTCCAACGTCTGCGTAGTGCCTGTCCAAAATTCGTTTCAGTGCCTTTGCGTTGCGTAGTGTCTCTAGGAGGAGCTAGTGACGAGTCATCTACAAAAGTTTTTTCCCCTGTTCTCTTTAACGTTTTACGGTCAACCTTAACTCTTGTGCCGGGTATAACTTGCCCTGTTGGACGATCTGGACCTTGAAATGTCAGTGCACTTGGCTTTCCTTTTTTTGCAGCAGCAGCACTTGTAACATCAGACCTGTCATCTTCCAATCTTCTGCTGTCAGATGTTTTAGCCTCTGTGGTGGCTTGAAGGTCTTTTTGTCCTGTTCCCACACTTTTTCTATCACTTGCATCGCCTTTTCTAAGTCCTGCATCGACAGGTGAGGCGGCAGGTGTACTTTCTCCAGTGACATTTTTTAACTCATTTTTTGGGGCAACTAGTTTTTCTAACTCTATCTGTTTTGGGTCTTTTATAGCTTCTTGCCTAGCCGCAACTTCTGCCACGGGGTCTTTTGCGCGTATTATGTCAGATGCACGGCGCAAACTCGTCATTTCTTGCTTTGTCGCCTTGGTATTTGCAAGCCCCGCATCTGCTAACGCTTTTTCATATAACCTACGCAATGCTTCTGGCCTACGCACCTCACCCGCATTAGCCACCGTGTCTTGAAGTATTCTTGTGCGTGTAGCTTTAGTTTGTGCCGCTCGGTCTGTTGCTAGTTTACCTTGCGCAGTTTCTGCGGCTGACTCGGCCCTTGTTTGTCCTTGCTGGCGTTTTACCGCTTCTTCCGCTTCAATTTCTCTAGCAAGTGCGCTTTCTTCATCCATTATGTCTACAAGATCACGTTCTCGTGGTCCTTGTATTGGTGCTTCCCCTGTTATAATTTTAGGTGTTATTTTTGCGGGCTGTGCACGCTGACGATCCTGTTCTAATTCTGCGGCTAACAAGTCGGGTTGCACAAACGCCGCTATATCGTCACGTTCTAAGGCGGCTTGTTCTTCACGCCTACGTGCCGCTGCCTGCACTGCACTGCGCCCTGCTAACGCATCAGCTACAGCCGTTTGTCTACGTGACTCAGGTGTTGGTTCTTCAGGCGTGGTGAGTTCGTCTTCTATTTCTTCCCTAGCTCTTTGCGCTAGTTTAGACCCACGTTTTTGTGTTTCTTCAGCCACAACCTTCTCAAGGTCAGGTAAAGTTATGCCTGTGCGCGTTACAATATCTTGCATTTCGCCAAGGGCGACATCACCCTCAGCATCTAATATCCTGCCTATATCTGCACGTGCTTGGGCCTTAGCTCTTTCTGGCGCTGCGTATTCTATTTGTTTTGTGGGTGGCGGTAATAATCCAGCAATACCTTCTCTTTGATCTGTTATACCAAGTGGTGCCTCTTCGGTAGTTGGCGTAGGTGCCTTACGGCTGTTAGTAAACGCATCTACAAGGAACTGTATGGTAGCACCCGCACCGCCACCTAGTGCAGCAGACTCGCCTGTGCCTTCAAATATAGCACGGTCTGGATTGTACCCACGCTCCGCTAAGTTTTGTACAATCTCTGCAGTAACCTCTTGCGCTGCTTCTGCGCCACCTGTGACACTTGCGTTGGTTATACGTTGCCCTATGGTTTCTACTGTTTCTGGCCCAAGCTGATCTATAAGTTTATTAATTGCAGGTACATCAACAGCACGCATAAACCGTCCAAGTGGTAATACCTCTAACACGCCAAATGGAGCAGCTTGTCGAATAGCACGGTTGCGTTCTTCTTGAGTTGCGCCTGCTGCACGGGCACGTTCACTAGCTTCACCCGCTGCGGTTCCTATGCCCAATAATGCACCTGCACCTGTAGCAATCCCTGTAGTAGCGGCAGCACTAAGAGTCACAGGAGCAGCAGCAATACCTGCCGCGATACCTGCAATAGGCGCAACAAAACCAGCAATAGAACCAAATGTCTGTCCAATTTTGTAAGATAAGTCGTCTTGGTCGCCGCCTTTGGGTTTTAACGCAGCAGCAATACCCTGTATTCTTTCACGTGCGGCTAACTCTGCGCCTTCATCTAAGAGTGTGGCTGCACCAAGTGCGGCTGTCTCGCCTGTGCCTACAAACCCTGCACCAAACCCCTTACGTAGATCACCAATAACACCTGTTTCTGGAGTGGGTATGCCATAGTCTATAGCGCCTAATTCTTCTGATAATCTAGCTTGACGTTGTTCTCTTGTTTCTCGGTCAGGACCAACTTCACTGGCACTAAAGCGACCTAGTTTTTGGTTAGCCAGAGCTACAATTTCTTCTTTTGTAGCATCGGCAGGGACATCCACACGTACTTTCGTACCGTCTTTAAACTCGATGGTCTGCATGCCCATGCTAGTAGCCTTTAATCAACCATGTCTTCGGTGCTGTAAGGTCTTGTAAGAGACTCATAAGCATCACCCAGTTTTTCTAACTGATTTTCATAACCAATACTGTTAGAAATCATATCTGTCTCTAAGTTAATAACTGTTGTTTCTGCGTCTATACGCCTCTGTAGTTCAGCCCTTTCTTCTTGAGTCTCAGCTTGTGCGGCCTGCATTTTTAAGAAAGGTATCGGACTAACTTCATACAGTTTGTCGTATATATCACTTTTTAGTTTTAAAATTCTATCTTTAGAAATTAGTATGTCGTCTATGCGGTTGGTTCTATCTTTTGCTTGGTCCCTTGCCTCGTCAATGGCTTGTTGTGATGCTGTAAGTGCATTACGTTCTTTGTCTATCTCGTAACTATCCTCTGCTCTTATAGCGTCTAGTTTTATCCTAGAAGACTGTACTAACGCATTTACATCTGTGTTTCGCATATTGGAAAGTATTTGAGCAGCGGTGCGCCTGTCCTGCGCAGCTTGGCTAAACATTTCTTGGCCCAGACGTACACCTGCCGTGCTTAATGTGGCATCCGTGCCTATACGCTCTTTTTCTAACTTAAACTCGTCCATTAGCCTATTACGGCGGTTGCGTCTGGTACGGTCCATTGCTTGGTAGCCACCCTTCATAGCAGCGCCAATAGACCCTGTACCACCTGTACCAATTAAAAACGCATTTAAATCTTCGTTGGGGTCAAAATTAGCCTCATCAAACTCTGTTAGTCTCTTCTTCATATCCTCGTAGGATTTACTAAACTCATCACGTTTTGTGTAAGCATCAGACTCTGCAAACCCCTTACGCATCATGGCTAGAGGATCATCTCCACCTATACCCAAATTAGGTTCAGCCACAGTAGTAGGCATATTTTTAAAGTCATCGTATTTACTAGCTGTTTCCGCAGAGGTGCTATCTGTGCCGGGTGGTGGTTGGTTAGGCACAGGTGTTTGTGGCTGTGGCTGTGGTCTGTTTTTAAACTCGTCTGCTGCATCTTGTATGGCGTTCATATCAATAGCAGGACCGCCCTGTGGTGGATATTTTTGACTTGGGTCAGGCAGAAGTCCCATTACATCCGCTTCTGTAATGCCGCCTTGTGGCGTAACGTTTTTGCGCATAGAATCTAACACAGCCTTACGAGATGTATTGTACTCAAATTGCTCTCTAGGATTAAGCGGATCAGACAACCCTAATGCACTACCTACACGAGATTCTAATGCCCCTATGCCTATGTTACCAAGAGCTTTAAGAGGGTCTTTTATTAAGGTGTCAGTTATTTCTGCGGGTATAGTAGCAGTAGCTTGTCCTGTTTTAGCCGCAAGAGACCGATCTTCTATAGTCTGCAAAATTCTATTTTTTTGGTCTTGGGGCAACCTTTGAAATTCTTGTTGCGTTAAACCTAAATCTCTAATTCGTTTTCTTACAGCAGAACCTAAACGATTTCCTATATCTGGTTTATTACGAAGAGTCACATAGTCACCTAAACTAGTAGATCCACCCGGAGCAAAACCAACAATACCACCACCTGACATCTTAGGCATAGGGCGTCTACCCATCATTGCCGGGAGACCGCCTTGTGCTTGTGGGGGTGGCATCTGAGGACGGCGTTGCATGCCAGCACCTAAGCCAGCAATACCTGTAGGACGCGGTTTAGCCTGTGCCATACGCCTCATGTTACCTTGCTGCATACGTTGCTTTTGGTCTAATGTGCCTTTGGTGCGACTTGTTAAATCTCTAAGAGTACCACCCATTTCCTGTTTTGTTAGGGCTAAAGCCTCTTGTTCACGTTGTTGAGCTATGGTTCCGGGCTGCTGCTGCATTTTCATCTGCATGTCTTGAGCAGCGGCTTTCTTTTCAGACGTAAGTTTCTGCAGTGCCAGCAAATCAAGCAACTCTTTGTTTGCCCCATACCGCTTCTGTAACTGTTGTGGGTTGCCTCTATAGGCATCCATGCGCTGTTCTATTTGGGAGTCAAGTCCACCAGTTTCCATTATGCAGTCTCCTCGGGTCTTGATGGGGGTCTAGGTGACGTATCAGGTGCTAAACTAGACCCACTATCGCCAAATATCTTGTTATACAATGTACTTATACCACCCGTACCAGATAATATTTCGGATAATGCACTTGGCTCGGCATAGGAATAAGACTGTGCGGCTAATGGTAAGCCCTGCAATAAAGATTGCATGTACTGCACTTGTTTGTAAGGAAAGTCTCGCTCTTCTTCAAATTGAGCCAAATCTGCCAATATACCTTCCGACTCAATATCTCTCTGTATTTGTCCAGCGTCTGCTAATGAACCTATACCCTCCGCGCCATAAAGATTAATTTTATCTTGTGCGGTCATGCCAAGGTCTTGCTCTCTATTAAACTGATCAAGAGCATCACGGTATGCCTGTGCGTACCCCTGACCCGTT
>MDSY01137875.1_pt1 | contig 14969 bp, 10 predicted proteins | sample 811131 | NCBI WGS metagenome assembly MDSY01 (sample SAMN05326643, study PRJNA326480) | marine metagenome | isolation source: seawater | place: Atlantic Ocean: South West | collected 2010 | reverse complement strand
TACCTGTGTCAGGATCAGTAACAGAAATAGAAGTAGGAAGTACGCTTCCATCGGTTCCAACCACCATGAGTGGTGTATTAACACCGTCTACGACCTCTAGGGTCTCACCTTGACGGAATGTTTCCTCATTACCTGCATCACCACTGTTAGTGTATGTAACATACAATACATCAGCAGCAGTTTCTGTTGCAGTAGCAGATTGAAGGATAGTTGCAATAACTCCAGAAGTTAATCCTCTAACCTGACGGTTTATTAATTGTGATACATCATATTTCTTATAAACTATCTGACCATCTTGGTTTGTAGGTATTTCAGATACCGAAGATAGTTTAACAAAATGTAATTTGTTATTAAAACCAATTTCACCAGGAATGACTAACTCACCCTGTTTAAAAGCATACTTACCAAACTGCTCAATTTGATTTTGCAGTAATGACTGAAGCTGCGTTAACTCTCTCGCTTGGATAGAATATCCAGGGCGAAAGAGTACTTTATAAAAGTTTTTGTCAGTGTCAAAATCGTCGTAATATGGTGCGACATTAAGATTCGTCTTTTGAGGCATTGCAACCAGTCTCTAATAACGGTGGGTAAATTAGAATTCGATTACTAGTTTGATGTCCTCAATTTGGTCAGCAGCTCTAGTAATTTGTCTTCTGTTCTCTATGTATACGATTTCGCCAGAGTTTGCAGCGAGTTCGGGAGATGCAAGACCGCCTGTAAATCCAATGTCAGACACGGTTCCATTAGCACCAGTATCTATATTTCCACTAGCTGTGGATGATTGACCTACAACGGCATTTGCTGCATTCGATTCGAATGCTCTAACAACTCCAGTGTCACTATGTAACTCTGGTGATTGGTAATACTTAAGTACTCCTGTAGTACCATCCCAAGAAACAACTTTACCATATGCTGTTCCACCAGTAACTGACTGGAAGATATCTTCATCTACAGTATAATCTGCTGTTGCTCCATTAACCTTTAGTACAGCTGTACCACGTAATGTTGAAGCAGAAGCAAAGTTAGTTGTTCCGAAATCATATGGATCTTGGATAATTCCAATTCTACGGAAGTCATTATCAACAGGGAAGTCTCCACTACCCTCATCATATGTCAAACGTACATTTGTCATGACACGCTTAGAGAATAACTCATTCTCTGCGTCAGAACCATGTCCTCCTGTTGGAGAAATAACAACCTCTATGGAAGCAACTCCAGTGAATGCACTAGCAGCAGATGTAAGACCTGCATCAGTAAATACCTTACCAGTTTCTAGAATTGTTGATCCATAAGTATATCCACTACCTACAGCTTCCATTTCAGCAGTAGTGATGGTTCCAGAACCGTCTGTAGCGAATTTAACAATAGCACCTGACCCATCACCATATACAGGAGTATAAAGTGTTGCAGTAGCAGGAAGAGCAGCACCAGCATCTTCAACAACTGGTACGTGTATACCGCCATCAACTGCCTGTCCAATTACAGTCACCCTACTTGCTTCAGTTGCCTCAACAATAGGCATAAAGTCTGTTGATAGGAATGATAAAACGTCTGCTGTAGGAAGTGTAAACATATGCTTCCAAACATATCCAGCAGTACCAGAAGGTTCTGTGTAGACACCAGAAGCAAATGCACCTTGTCCACTAGCAGGTTGTGACTTAGGCTCATAAGTAGCGTTCTGTCCTGTTGGGTTAGCAGGATTCTCGCCATTATAAAGACACTTAAAGACTTCGTAGGAAGAGTTCATTACATAGAACTTACCATCAGAAAGACTAGTTTGACCAGTAGCAGATGACTTACCAACTGCACCACCGCCACCTGGAGTAGGTGCGTATGATGGACGGTACATGTCAAACTTTGGATTTAGTGAAAGGTTCCAGTTATAACGTGGAACAACTAGACGTGCAAATGGTCCTGTAATACGCTTGGCAGCAATCAGTTCATTATAAATTGCTAGTTTCTCGGAATAGTTATCAATTGGAGCAGGAGGTGCTTCTTCAGTAGCATACCTATAAACTCCAGACTTAGCAGTAGCACTTGAAGTACCACCAGTGATAGTAGTTCCAAATGAAGGTGTGGTTGTAGCAGTAGGAAGAACGTTATTAACCAGAATACTATTCTCATTAACCTCAGCAACTGTTGCTGACCATCCACCACCCGAAACAGTTTCACCTGCTGCGAATGTACCGTCTACATTGAATACTTCAACGTAAGCATCCCATTTTGCGGATCTTCCAACGAAGAAATACATTCGAGTTCGAGCTGCATCCGCATCGTTTGCTCCTTCGCTCAAGGATTCTAGGAATTGCTTCGCATTGAAGATCCTAAATTTTTCTGAAATAATAGCTGCCATAGCACTGGTCTCTTTAAATGTTAAATTAAGACTAAATCCGAGTTATTTATATTTATTTATAGGGCATTCCTGATGTACTGTCCCACGAGATGTTCCTCGATAGGAGTACCATTTACGCCTCTAGTACATCCTGTAAAACGATCACTCAACTTACCTGTATATGTTATCTGCTCACGTCCAACTAGGATAGTTCCTGTTGCTGCAAAATTGGTAGTATTTGCATAGACGATAGCACCAGATGCAAGATAACCTGCACCTGCTTCATCTGGTAAGTCAGCAGTGTTCAACTGACTTATATAGTAGTTAATGGATGGATTAACAAAATTCCATTTGACATTACCTACCCATAAAGTATTTCGTGCATTCGTGATCTCTTCAATAGTGATTCCCCACATAGAAACCTCTTCGACAGTATACTCGGAAACTGGTCTACCACCTGTTGAAAGTACATCTCCTGTGTTATAAGTAACACGATCAAATGTCTCAGGTGTTGGTCCTAAAATTGCGGAACTATAGTTATGGAAGTAAGAATTATATGTATCGACTGCACCAGTTTCGATATATTTCACGATTTCTTTTTTAACATCAATATCAAGAGTGATGCTTGAACGTATTACTCTACTTCTTTCTATTTCAATCTCAATTGATGTTCCCATAAGGGCAGATGTGACTGAAGTAGGCCATGATATAATGAGTTCCTTAGTTAATACATTACCACTGAGATCAGCAACTTTCTGTATTGTAGAAACTACAACAGGTTTATTGGTAACAAGACCAATACTACCAGATCCACCACCGATAATACCAGTATCACCAATGATCTCAACACCCTTAAATGTGTCTATCGAAGTAGTAACTGTAACAGGTGATGATTTTAATACCGCAGTAGAGAAGATAAGATCAACCATACTGTCGATCTTTCTATCAGGTCTCTTGATGATCTTATACTTTCTGGCAACACTAACCTTTGGTGCATTAGTATATCCAGATCCAGAATGTATAAGTTTGATATCAATAATCTGACCTTTGCTGACTATTACCTCAGCATGTGCTCCACCACCATTACCATCTTCAGGAATGAAGTGTAGTACAGGTGTACTATCGTAACCATACGCAGTAGTGGGTTCTAATATACCCTCATCATAATATAATTTGAGATTCTTCTTATTCCATTCCAAACTTACAACTTTACCATTATCAATAGTGCAAGTAACACTTAAACCTACACCTCTAGTATCACCATTGTAATTGGTAGTTGATACAGAACCAAAGAACTTAGAAGATATCTCAGCACCAGGATTGTAATTCTTTGGATTTACATATCTTGGTAATCCTTGAATATCTCTCCAAGAATCTTCTCCATCTATCTTTATAACATCACCCTTATTAAGGCGAGATATCAAATTATGAGATTTATAGAATGTATCATCTGCTTTTGTACTGTCATATAACCACTGAGATGCATTTCTCTGCATTCTATGACTACCATACTCATCTTTCTGATATTCTAAAATACCATAGAGAGATATAGAGAACTCATCAGAGAAATTGATATAATCACTAGAGAAGTATATTGGTTCATTGCCATTGAATACAGGATTGTTACCAACAACAGTTAACATACATGATGTAACAGTATCAATCTCTATCTTCTTGATTTCACCAATCATATGTTTAACAGTACCAACCTTTTGATATGCAAATCTGTTGAAATCATATCTGGTATCAAACCAACTCCTTAGATCTCTAAAATCATTCAAACTATTAGAATCATTGATTCTTAATGATAATCTATTGAAATAAGTACCTGGTTCAAAATCATGTAAGGTGACTGTCTGTTGTGCATCTCTACCATAAAGAAGTATAATCTCTACCTTACGATCTCGATTTATCTTTCTAGTAAACCTGATAGCAGGTCCATTGATACTATATGAATCAGTGTCTCTTTGTAATACACCATCTACGAAAACATACGCATAATCTGCATCATCAATCTTCTTAACCTCTTTAGTGACACTATCAAGTATCAAGAAAGGACCAGCAGATCCATCCAATATACCAGAAGTTTCTATTTCACATCTGATATAGTTACCAATACCATGTAAAGCAATATTATCTACTGCTAATGGTTCTTGGACAGTCTTAGTATTCTCTTGCTGTTGCCAAACAGGTGCTCCAGTAAATACAATCTTATTTGGTACAGTAGTTCTATCAATAGAATAGTTACTGTCATGTTGCACAATACCACCTATTGAAACTATCAAATTCTCATTGACATCAGTAACTACTTCTTCACCATCTGTATAATATAAGTCAAATATCTTATTCTCGTTATTAACGTAGTCAGGAAGAGACTTCGTTGCAGTTCCTGGACCTGTTACTATAGTTTCTTTAAGGTTCTCATATAGAGAATCTAAAGCAGACTCCACATCTGCACACTTAGGAGTGAAGGGACTACCTGTACGAATATTGAGATTGATATATGGATCTAATGATGTATATTCACCAGCAGTCAAAGTATTCCTCATTGCTTTAACAGCAAGGTCTTTTGCTTTCTCAAATGCTTTGATAGTAGGTTCAATCTCACCTGTAATGAAATCTAAAAGATCATTATTGTAATATGATTCACCACCAGCAATTGTTCTAGAGTTACCACCGAATCTCAAATCATGCTCAAATGAGTCTACTATGAGACCAATATCTCTATGGCATGTTGGACCTAATGTACCCCACGATAGATTTGGATATTCTGCTTTAATGAAACCTAATGTCTCTGACTGAATATATGCTCTATTCATTGATAACTGGTTAGCAGCATCAATCCAAGTACCAGATCTCTGGTAGATATTTCTTAGTTTCTTAAGATACCTAGCATTCAACGCATCAGTCTTAAATTCAAACCATCTACAATAGAATCTAACCTGTGGTATCTCCTGACCAAGCTGGTTTCTTGGACCTAATGGAGGTGAAGAGAATGTAATGGTACTACCATTGACAGCATATGCTGAACCAGGTTCTTGCATAACACCATCAAGAGTTATAGTCAATGCTTGTGCATTATATGGAGATACAGAATTTCCATTCACGTCTACCAGAACGAATGATGTCTGACCTTCGAGATTACCCTTATCAGTAAATCCACCAGTAAAGTCTGCATTAAGGAATAGTTGCTTAGCTCTAATCTCTTCAGTAGAGAATGTATCACGTGATACAGAACCTAATCCCTGTTCAACTTTAAGTTGTTCTGTCTTAATAATACTAACGGTTATCTGCTTCTTAGTGCTAACAACAGTAATTTTATTTTTATTTGGATCCCATAATTGAATCCTACTTGATCTATCACTAGATGTGATAGGTGACATGCTAGCCTGTGCATCAGATTCAATAAGTACTTCACCAAATAACTGGAATCCAGCAGGGTGAGTAGTTTTCTTTATTAAATCTCTCCAGACATCAATTGAAGTATTTGACTTAACAACGTATGAATAGTCCTGATAATAATATGTGTCAGTGATCTTCTGATTAGATGAACTAACAATACCCTGATCATCACTATATGATCCAAGATTATCAAAATATGTTTTGATATTTGGTGTAAACTCAGTATATGAAATACTTTCTAGTTTTGCAGTATTCCCTTTAGCAAGACCCTTAATCTCTAAACCTTCTCTAAAGAGACCAGTTACATCTTTAACAGAAAGAATATTTGATCCATCTCTCCATGCAGTAACTGTTGCTCTAGCAGTATCTCCTTGAACTATAGTTTCACCAATTCTAAACGTAGTAAAATCAGATACCTTAAGTATATAATTTGATCTAATAGTAGAATCTAATGTAGTATCATTATGATAAGCACCACCATTGTTAATGATGCGTATATTTCTAGGAATACCAATATCAACACTAGAAAGATATACTCTAATGTCAGATTCTACAATAGTTACTTTTGGTGCAACAGTATAATCAGATCCAGCATCTGTTATAATAATACCAGTAAGTGATCCATTGTTCACTACTGGAGTAAGAACTGCATTACCTTCAACAATTACTTTTGGTTTAGAATAATTTGATCCAGCATTGACTATAGTTACACCACTAATAGAACCATTGTAAACCTCAGTGATAGCAGTGGATTTCAGCGTTTCGGTTGGAGTAACACCAACTACCAAAGGTAATTTCTTATATTCTCCACCAACGTTGATAACATTGATCTTGTCAATAGCACCGATAGAGAACTTAGACATAGATGTATATGTGATAGTTCCAGAACCGTCATGTGGTGCTGTCACACCAGTATCATATACAATTATATCATTTGTTACATATAATGCTTTCTTGATACCTTGAAGTGGATCATCAACCACATTCAAATAACCAGTCTCCCTAGATGTACCACCATTCCTATCAAAATAGTAATACTTGGAATAACTTAATGGTACTTTTGTACTATAAGTGTTTGTAGCGACTCTAGCACCAAATCCTAATTTAAGATCGACTATATTATTAGAATCAAGTTTCTCTGGAGTATTAATGTTATAATTGATACTAGGAGATATATCAAATTCTCTGTCACTCATTGAAGAGTGAGATACATCAAACTTGTAACTATAGAATTTCTTAATGTTTAGTATAGGATTTCTGGAGAAATTTATTTGGTCTGTGGAAAACTCAAATACTTCAATTGGATCACCCTTTGTACTTACACGCACAAGTCTCTTATCTTCACTTGTATCATAGAATACAGTACTCAACGAAACAGGAATAATTGTGGATAATGTATCATCATAATCCCACACAACTTGTGCTTTCTGTGTAACGGGATCATATGACTGTATAACTGGATCTCCAGCTGCTTCACCAATCTTATAACCGTTGTTGAGAGTATATCCTGGAACATCTAAAGTGATTGTAGCACCATTATAGTGGTCTACTGCTTTGGTTCCCTTTTGTCCTCTCTGTACAGTGAATTCTTGATTTGCAACATTTTTCTTTTGTAAGAATATAATCTCATCATCGATTTTAATGTAATCACCTTTTGTGAATCCAATGTTACTAGCAAAATTAACAATAGTGTTAGTTACTCCTAATCCAATATGATCAACTTCAACTTGTAGTGCAGGTGTAGTCAAATCAGTTTTTGCTAGGTCAGCATCGCCAACAGTTAAGATATCAGTTTTCTTATATCCAGTTCCTTTATTCTTAACAACAACAGAAATAACACTACCTGAAACATCAACCTCGAAGTCTGCTGTTGCTCCACTACCAGAACCACCTTTTAAAGCAATATTACGATAGTTGTCAGGAGTAGCAAAGTTATCTGTATAATCCTCACCACCATTAAGAATAGTTACTCTTCCTATACCAGAATCATTTAATGTTGTAGATACTGCTGGTGATACAAAAGTTACTTCCTGATATATTCTACTTCTAACATATTGTGTAGTTGCAGTGGCACTATCATCAGGGTTAATATTAATTTCAATGTCATCACCAATACCAACACCATGACTACCATTAGTTTTTAATAATGCTATATGGTCATTAATAGTGAATATGTTAAGTCCAGCACTCAATGAATTGGTACTAAGAAGTTTAGAACCAACACTATCAATCAAATTACTACTTCTAATGAAATAGTCATCAGTAACAACAAAATCACCAGTTGTTACTTTAACCTTAACTGTATTCTTACTTGCAGTACTCTCTAATACTTCTCCAATAGCAATAGTAGTAGAAACACCATCTGTATATGCTAGATTTGCTCCTTTAGTATAAGATGAATTCTCATCTAATATTAGAGTTACTACTTTAGTACTTGAATATAATGAATCGGTAGTTGTAAAGACACCATTTACATCTCTAAGAGTAAATGTACTACCACTAAAGACATTACCAACAATCTTACCAGTAGAACCAGTACTTGATTGTGTTATAGTATCTCCATCAAAGAGATATGCTGTATTGGATAGATTGATTAATAATCCTTGAGTCTCTTGTGATTCAATAGATTCTACTGTCTTTCCTTTTACAGAAGAAACCTCAGCAGTAACACCATGACCACCTGTACCTTCATTATTAATCTCAACTGTAGACCCAACTGAGAATGTTGAGGTACTAGATACAACCTCTGCACTAGAGATGCTACCAGTATTAATCTCATCAACGATTAAAGTTGTTCTATCTCCATTCTTAGCAATACCAGTAGTTCTCAACCTAGTTGATGACTTTGGTATATCATTATGAGTTAATGATTGATTGTAATTTGAATCTCTAGGTACTCCATAATAATTCTCACCTAAGATATATGGGAATACTGGAGTAGAACCATCAACAGTAACAAAATACGCATACACACCATTAGGATACTCAGGTGTCAAACAGAACCTACCATTATTTTGATCTAGAGTTCCTCTCTTATGAGTATATTCATAATCTTCGAAGAATGTACCTAGAGGATATGTTGATTTTGATGGACCTTGACTTCTAGCAGAGACTAAAGAGTAACTACTAGTCATCAGTGTAATAGCACTAGAAGCGTCTAGAGAGTTACTGTATCCATAAGCACCATAAATGGGGTTGCCATCATATGCGTACCCTAAGAGAGGCGAATGGGATGATCCAGTATCATTTGCTCTGTATGCAGCAGGTACAGGATCCGTACCAGTTAACTCATACCTGTCTTTAGTCCAAGAACGTATAGAAGCAGTTGCAGAAGCACCAGATCCGACAGCAATAATATCAACACGTATATTACCAGCACTATAACCACTACCAGCAGTTACTAGGTTACATGCGATTAATTCACCATCATTAGACACTTCAGTTGTGTATTCCGCAAATCTTCCCTTACCTGCTAAATCTAAAATTCTAACCACAGGTGGAGATGAGTAATATTCACCTGGATTTCTTACCACCATACTGGTGACAGCACCATTGGTTATAATTGGAAAAACTATTGCACCTCTACCAGAAGTAATCTCTACGGTAGGTGTAGAGGTGTACAGCAATGGTGTATCAACAATAACTGATTCGACTACCTGACCTGCTAACTTAGTCCTTGCAAGGTTAGGAGTGTCGTTTATAAGAACAAATGGTTCTTTAGCATATCCGCTACCCCTAGAATTAACATCAACTTTCTGAATTGAACCATTAAGTACACTATCAGTGTGTCTTGCACCCATAGCAATACTACCATCAAGGAAGATACCAATATCTTTATTGTTGGTTTTATAGATTTCAGTAGTTAACGTAGGTTCTTTAGGAAGAATACGCAACTGATTGTTTGGTGACGCAATGTAGTAATCATCACCATCTTCAAAGATTGCTTTTATAGAAGTTAGATCCCATCTGATATTATTAGACGAATCAAAAATCTTTACGTCAGTATTAACAAAACCAGGATCAGATATCTCAAGTTTCTCTCCAACATTAGCATATGGACTTGGATGTGTAGGAGAAGCATTGTATAATACTCCAAGAATCAATACAGAGTCCGTACCAACAGTAACTTCCGCAGCGTCATATACTAAGTCACCAACATAATGTGAGGAAGATGCGGATCTAGTCTTAATTACGAACTGATCTATAGTCTTTTCATCAAAAGTGAAGGTTTCATTGCCAATAGTGAACTTTCCTTTGTCACTCCAACCCAATGTAGAGAATACATCGACAGAAGTGCTCTGATAATCTATATCAGTAGTAAGAGTAGTCTTTGATGATAATGAGAACGTTCCGTTAACTGTTTCCTCAGCAAGGATCAATTCATACAAATCCTCACCATCAAACGTTCCATTGAAAAGTACATTATCTATAACCGCCGAAGCGTAGGCCCCGTCTACGTTTTGGACGATGCTTTTTCCAATAAATGACTCTGGAGTACCAGAAAGGAGTTTTGCCTTAAGAGAATAATTTTTTATCCAAGTAGACTCAGATGACTTAAGAGTCTGTTCTCTAGGATATTTTACTTCAGGTTCTGGATCATTTTTAACCAAGCATTTGAAGAGAAACTTGATTGATTGAGCAGTACCCTTAGATTTGTAAAAATCTGCAATATTTTTGATCAAATTGCGTTGATCAACAGTATCATTAAGAAACGCAGTTGGAAAATCAGGCAAATACTGAGATTCAAAACTCTTTACTAGAGCAAAGAGAAAAAGATTGCTTATATTATGTACTTTTGCAGAAATTTGATGATCTGCTGCATTAGTAGTGACGAATGTAGACTCCTTATAGAGATCTCCCAACTCAGTGTTCCCTGAGACTCCTCTACTGACCTCTAGGAACTGTGTAGCTGATTTAGACTTATAGAAACATATCTCATCATCAACGTGCAAATAACCACTATCAGGGAATCCACTGGTGTCCCCCACAGTTAGTGACACATCCGTTGCTTGTGCGAACTGGGTTAATGGTACACTCTGTTTGAGGATACTCTTCTCATAAAAATCGATATCACGATATGTTGCGAGATGATTCGCAATATCTAATGGTTGTCCTTGTAACTCTAACTGTTCATAGTACTTTTGTACGAACTTTCCAAACAGCTCATACTCCTCACCGATAAAAGCAGCGAGTTGATTTTCTATTAATAGTGAGGTCTTCCTTGCAGTCTGTTGCACTACTCTTTAATCGCTGTAAATTTACTATTTGCTACATCTACGTCAAGATATACTTCTCTAAGTACAGTGACATCATTAGATGCAGGTTTTACACGCAGTTCAATACGATTATCTGAAAAACTTCCTTGAATGATTGTCAAATCATACAACATAATCTCACCTTTAGCATAATCAACGTCACCCAAAGAGTCATTTAAGACAATTTTTTCGCCTGTTACTGAATCTAGTCTATATAGGACTATTTTGCCAGATCTATCCTCTAGATACGTGGTGTAGTTTGGGTATTCTAGTGTTATGAAACCTGTAGATGATACAACTGGTTCATCACATTCAATCTCGAATGCATTCTGATAACATATCTCGTAGAAGGAAGATGAATTCAACTGTGCGTAGAAATCTTTCCTTAGTGTGATTGAGGTTAGGTTAGATTTGATTGCTCTATCTGATTCGTCAATGACACTAATGAATTTCGAATATCTGAACTTACCATTGAACTTTTCAGTCTGAGAAGTCTTCAAATATTCAAGTATCGCTTTAGCACCATTAGATGCTATTTGTTGCGGAAGTAATTCTGTTAGAGTACCATCGAAATTGATTTTCGAATCCATTTCGACATATAGAATAGATGGATCCACCAATACAGGTCTCACAGATCCTACAGAATACTTCTTCAGGTCTTCCTGTATCTGTTTCTTTGTATAAGCAGATAGGAATGAAGCATCAGATGGTTTAATTGAGAGAAACACCTTACCATAGTCAGGTGGTACTTGCTCTTCACCACCAAACACAATAATATCACTGATAGCAGGGTATACATTACGTGCAATAACCTCATAGTCAGAACTAGTCACTGCTCTGTTCTGTGAAGAGAAAAACTTAGGTGCTAGATACTTGATTTTAGAGATACTCTCTATATCTTCACCACCATATGCTTTTTGTAATGTAGTTATGTTCTTTACACTATATGGAACATTGATGTTGATAGTACCGTCTGTCAATACACCACCAAATGTAAATGCCTTAGCACCATTGACATCTTTACCATGAGTAATCACATAAGACATTTCAATTACATTACCATTCTTAAGTTTTTCGCCTAAGATACCATCACCAAATATTACTTCATAGTTCTCATCTTCAATCTCATTCACAAAGTAAATTTTAGAATTACTATCGATAGTTGGATCTAAAATATTATCTGCTTTCTTAAACTCAGTAGAAACACTAGTATTACTATTATCAAATATTCTAATAGTGAGTGTATTGATATCTACATTAGAGTTTTCAATTAAAAATCTCTGACCCTTAACAGCACTATTATATGTTGTTACAGTATTAAGAAGAGTACCCTCTACTAATTCAACATCTTCAAACACAGCAACGTTATTTGCTACCTCTGCTCTATAGTCCTTTGTAGCAACAAACTGATAACTAGTCTCATCTAAATTTGTTAAAAATCCACTACCCTTTTTCAAAGTAACAGAATCAGGTGCATTATTAGGAATATTGACATTAAAACTAAGATTAGACTTTGCAGCAGTAATTGATTTCGGAGTATACCCTAACTGTTTCGCCAGAGACACCACATTGTCCCTGAGAGACGCAGAATCCAAGAACAGTTCATTCACTACCATATTGGTATTGAACGCTGTATAGTACGTATTATAGGCAAGTACGTCTAGTAGTTGACTTAGTGCAGATCCTTCAAAATCATAATCAGTAAAATCTGTCTCTGCCCTCATGTAATCTTTGAGTGCAGTTTTTATATCAACAAAGTCTAAATTGTTTAACTGTGTATATGGCATTATCTCGTTCTAGCTAGAAAGAAGTCTACTGTGACTGGTGGAATCGTAGTTCCAATAATTTTATAGGTTAATTCAACATCAAATCCATTTTCAGCATCATTAGGTATTGCTCTACAAGAACTAACCCTAATTCTTGGTTCAAATCTACCAAGACATTGCCTAATTGATGTTGTTATCAGTCCTGCTGTAGCAAAATCTAGCGGTTCAAACAAAAAACGGCGAAGACTGCTACCCAAATCGGGTTGAAACAGTCTTTCGCCTCTGTCGGTTAATAATAATGTCGTTATAGACTGCTTAATCGCAGCACTATCCTTTGTAACTACTATATCGTCAGTTACAGGGTGCTTTTTAAAAGCTAAAGATAAATCCTTGAAGGACTGCGTTAACTTCGCCACACAAGTAGAAAGAATATTCCTACTTATTTAGACGCTATAAAACGTATAATTCAAAAATAACTCTTCTCCCTTCTTAATAGCTCTAATAGTCCTCATATGATATATCTGACCCCACTCCTCAGTCTCGAAGTCTTTAATGCAATTAGGTTCATATGAATGATTTACAAATCCACCCAAAGGTGTCCTCATAATCGTATCATCCACTACTACGTGGGATATACCCAGATAAACATCATCTGGAATATCCTCTAATGCAAAAAGACCTTGACCTGCTATAGGACTATCTTTTACATGTAAGAATTTCGGTAATGCTTGATATGTCATAATGTATCACTCGGAGATTCGGCGATGGGGGGGTCGGCGTTCGGGTCAGAACTGTTTTGGATGAGTTATTACATCGCCATGTATCTCACCAATATCATCTATATGGGCATGATCGATTTGCTCGATATGCAGATGCTCTAATGCAGTTGCAATTCGTTCAAGTGAATTAGCAATACGAGTAAATTCTTCACTCATTATATTCTCCCTTGTCCTCTATAACGCTTCTTAGCCTTGTTTCTACTGGTAGCAGAATACTTGGTATGTTGACCAGTCCCTTGACGAGTCTTTTTAGGTTTTGCCTCAATCGTAACGAGGTTCCCACTAATTGATTTACGGATTGCCATAAACTAAAATAAACTATCATAAGTATAGCACAAGATTCTCTATCCTGCAATAACACTGGTATCACCTTTATTGATCTTGCCAGAAGTGCTGCATCCGACTTTATCGCCTACTCTGGCAAGGGGTTTACCACCTACCTCGACACTTGAGGATCCTTCAGTTACTGTCTCAGCATGTGGTACACAGTTACTACCTGCTGGAACAAGATGTGTAGTCAGGTTAGAACCCTGCACTGCTGCATCCTTACCACCAATCTGCACAGAACTATCCCCATCCAGTATAGTCGTCTGTACATCACACCCATGTCCAGTAATTACTTCACTCCCTTTAGTCGCTGCTGCTGGCATCGTTATCCTCCAATGCTATCTGTACACTGTCAATAAACTTACCCATAGAAAGATGTAGAGTGTTTATCGATATAATATCATGTATCATCATGATCTCTCTATACTGTTCTTCATCCACCTGAATATTTTCCTAATATATGAATCTTTTCATAAATGTCATCAAGAGTCTTCGCCAGAGTCAGGTATTCTTCCGAGAATGGCGGCTTGTACATCAATTGTGGGTGTTCTAAACTCTTCACCCTCTCCTCCAAGCTGTTCAATCTCTTGTGCAGCATCTGGAGTGACTCGTTCAACTTCTGAATTGTCAATTGGTTGTCTACTGTCATCATCTATTCCTTGAAATCGTTTGTTTGCTGCGTTCTCAAATTCATCACAAAAGTTGTCGAAATCTGCTAACGCCTTTTCATAGTAGTTAAGATTCTCTTTGGTCATAATCCCATACCTTTGCCGAAACTTGACACTGGTTTACCTCCTGACATACCTGGCAAGTCTGCAAGGGGGTCGTTTACAGGATCTTTCCTGAACCTTGAGTCTAATTCGAATTGTTCGAATCGTTTCTCTAGAACACTCAAACGGCGATCTAGTTGTCTTTCGACATCATTGACTCTATTTTGCAGTTGCATCACCTGCATTAGAATCTCACTTGTAGTAACTTCTGCCATTTTTTAAAGTATGATTATTGTTAGTATAACACCCTCAGCGAAACTTAACCACTGTATTTGGTAATTCGATAACCCAGTTTTCTTTTGGAACCATCGGATACTTTTCTTATGCAGCATAGCAGT
>MDSY01077402.1_pt1 | contig 14974 bp, 10 predicted proteins | sample 811131 | NCBI WGS metagenome assembly MDSY01 (sample SAMN05326643, study PRJNA326480) | marine metagenome | isolation source: seawater | place: Atlantic Ocean: South West | collected 2010 | reverse complement strand
GTAATAAGACTAGAGAAATCAGTTCCAGGGTCGGCGCGAGGCGGCTCTAGCTGTGCCCGGTGAGGCCGCGGCTGAGATGAATGCGGAAGATGAGGAAGACGACTTGTTTGTGATGGAGAAGGGGGATAAGGCCACGGACGAGATCACCGGCTGTCCGCTCTTACGGCCGCACGTGTCCTGGCGTTCGCCAGACGGCAGCGCGGCGATGCGCATCAACATCTCCACGATGCGCAAGATTGCGAGCCGCGCCAGAGAGTGGCGACAGCCTCCGCACTTCCGTACGCGCCTTGACGACCAGATGCGTGCGCAGATCGAGCGCAAGTTCGGGGAGAGTGCGTTGCGGGCGGTATGGTCGCTCAACCCGAACGATGGCGGCAGCAGCCCGAGCGGCAACAGCCAGTATCATAATAGGGATACCCCAAGGGATGACTTCTTCGACCAATTCGCCCGATGGCGAGAGAAGCGGCTCCTCTCGTGGGTGAATAATCTGTACGTTTGTCCCATCTGCCTCCACTGGTTAAAATCTCCCGTCGATGAGACCGGGGGGCTCAGCGACGAGAGCCAGGACAGTGCTGAAGAAGATGTGAGAGACAGTGAGGACGACGAGTCCGCGTCCATGGCGCCTCGGGCTTCGCGTCGGGGGCGGAAACGCTTGAACGTTATCGACGACGACGATGAAGAGGACACTGTGGGACAGAACGCTCGGGCCACTAGTGCTAGCGGGGCTGCTTGCGAGGGCGCTAGCATGGCGCCTCGGGCTTCGCGTCGATCGAAGCGGAAGCGCTCGACTGTGATCCACGACGAGGAGGACGAGGACACTGTGACCGCTGCTACTAGCGGAGCTGCTCGCGAGGGCGCTGGTGCCAGCGCTCGAGCTGCTCTAGGCGGCGAGTGTAGCAGCTGTCCACACACAAACGGGCGTGGCGTCGCTGGTGAGAAGCCGGAGGGCGCAGACGACTCAGAGTCAGGGGAAGAGGCGGCGGAATCTGCCGAGTGCTCCGATGTCAAATGTCCGTGCGATCCTATCAGGGTTCTCTACGATGCGCCTCGCGTGCGCGAGTGGCATGAGCGTACCGGACTACCGCTGTCTGCCGCGGCAGCGCAGTGCTGCTTCCGCAGTGCAAGCCAGCTCAGGGCTCACATGCTTGAGGCACACCAGCTGAGCGAATCAATGTGCCGTCAATTCAAGGAGCGTGCAGCCATGTACTTGATCCGTGGCGGAGACGGCCTTGTGCACCGCTACCAGAACGAGGTGGGACTCGACCGCGAGGGTGACGTGCGCCATTACTGGCAAACCAGCCCCACTGGAGAGTTTGCCATCGCAAATGACTGGGGCCTTACTCCAGATGACGACGATATCGACTTTGCGTCGCGAACCTTGCTGTATTGCGCAATGTATGACGAGGTCGAGGCGCAGGTGGCGGGTAATGGCTATATTGCCGTCGCTGACGAGAGCGGACGCACGAGCCGAGAGCGGCGCTCGCGCCGGCAGCCGCGCGCCACCTCCGAGTCGGCAGCGGTGCACGATGCCGGCGATGTCTTATTCTCCGATAGGCTTGCCGCCGCGAGTTTACCCGCGAGGCCTTCCGGCCGGGCGTCCGACAGCAAGGCACGACGCATGAGCGCTCTTGCATGGGAGGAGCTAGGCTTTGGGGACGACGAGGATGAGGCGGAGGCGATGCGCCACTTTGTAGCATCCGATGGTGATGATGAGGAAGTTGAGGGTGAGGATGGTGACGTGGGCGGTTGGCACATGGCTCGCCACATGCAGGAGCTCCTTGAAGAGGACGACTGCTGGTGGGAAGGCGGAGCGCGGGCAGACAAGGGCACCAAACGACGTGATCGGCGCAAAGCAGCCCTTGCGCGTTGTGGGCGTACTCCCAGCAAGCGGGTCGTCGACTCAGACGTCGAGGACGCCGAGGACGCCGAGGAGGTTGTGGAGATGGTTGAGCTGGAAGATAGCGGAGATGACAAGCAGGGCAAGGAGCGGCATGAAGGCAACGAGAGCGAATCATGTCATGAGGAGGGCAATCTCATTGATGAGGGCGATGTGGGTGAAGGACGTGAGGATGGCGAGGAGGATGAGGATGAGGAGGACGAGGGCAACATTGAGTACATGGAGGGGCCTGACGAGCTCGAAGAGCTCGAGGAGCTCGCGCGGAGAAGGCGCAAACAACGGAGGAGAGCCAGCAGGGAGGCTGAAGCACAACGGGATGCAATCGCCAAGGCAAGTCCCAGGCGGGTTACGAGGGCCACAGCACCATTAGTAGCAAGGGCCAATGCTGAGCGCGCTTGTGCTGAGGTTGTATTGGCAGCTTCAACGACTTCGATTAACAAACGCCGTCATGTGATCATGGATGACTCCGACGACGACAACTGAAATGAATACCAACACCTCAATCGCATGGAGCGTGACTTAAATCTATGATCAATATTGAATATTGATTGAATGTCCGCCTACATCCTACATGTAGCAGATGTAAATGAATCATTTGAGTTTCTGAATATCAATATTGAATATATATATATCAATAACAATATAAATATTCGAATATACTAATGTCAATGTGTAATGATATAAATACGTTTGCGCAATTACATGTGTAATATTGAACGTACATCAGCCTGCATACATGCTTATGACGGCTCTGACTGCGAAGCTACACGACGCGAGCTCAGCCAAGGACCTTCTCCAGATCCTCAAAGACGGCTGATTTTGCGCGGGTGCCATCCGTGTAGTCAATCCCTGGCTTGGTCTTGTAGCAGGCCTCAACCGCCTCCATGTTTTTGTGGAACTGCTCGAGTCGGACGACCGCCTTCTCTGCGGTGTCGTCAGAGCGCTGCGTCAGGCGTGCGGCCACCTCGTCGTTCTCCGGCGGCGAGAAGGTCATGTGGTAGATCTTGCCAGTCTCGGGGTCGAGGCGGCGGCCGACGACACGCTCGATGAGCATCTCATCGGGCACCTTGAGATAGAGCACCTTGTTGGGTACAATACCTGCCTCTGTCAGAGCGTTTGCCTGCGCCTCCGTGCGAGGGAAGCCGTCGAGGAGCCAGCCGCACTCCTTGCAGTCGTCCTCGTCAAGCCTGTCCTTGACGATGCCAATGATCACCTCGTCAGGGACGAGCTCGCCGCGCTCCATGAAGCCCTGGGCCTGCTTACCGACCTCAGTCTCGTCCTTGACCGCCGCCCGGAGCATGTCCCCCGTGGACAAGTGCACCACCTTGTACTTCTCCTTGATCAGCTCGCACTGGGTCCCCTTGCCGGAAGCTGGGGCTCCGCAGATGATCACCCGCAGCTGGTCCTCGGACGCAACCGGCACCGAGGCGCGACGGTCCGCCACAAGCGTCGCGGATCGCGGCATGCGGCCCACCATTTGCGGCGAGAAGGCCGCGGCCAGAGGAAGGAGCGCGAGGAAGAGCAGCTGCATGTCGGCGATTTATTTGCAGGGCACGCAACAAAATTTAGCATTGGTACAGGAGAAGTGACCTCGGGATTTTTTTTTGTCAATATAATCGCGAAGCCGGTTGCCAGGAAGCATGCGGACGCGCCTCGCGCGGCTGGCGTTGCTGGGGCTTGCGCATGCTGCGGGTGCATGGCCACGGCTGCGCATGTGCGCCGCCTCCACTCCTGGCCCCACCGACGCCGCCGCAACGGCTGCGTTGATGACCTCTTGCAACCGGCGCGGCCAGCACGCTGCTGCACTCGATGCCTTCGAGGTCGCAGCTGCGCTGGACGCCGCTTGCTATGTGGAGGCGATGCGCGCGTATGGTCGCCGCGGTGAGAGTGCTAAAGCCCTCGACGCGCTTGCCGCAATGCAGTCCGCCGGCTATCCGCCCTCGGTCGTCGCCTTTGACGCCGCAATCCGTGCTTGCGCCAGCCAGAAGCACTGGCCAGTGGCGCTCTCGCTGCTTGAGGACTTGCGAGACAGCGGCCTGTGCGCGGATGCGCAGGTGTACAACGCCGCGCTCGTCGCGTGCGAGCGAGGGGCCCAGTGGGACGAGGCGCGCCTGCTACTCGACGAGATGGTGAAGCTTGGGGTGGCGGATGTCTTCAGCTATAACACTGCCATCGCCACGGCGTCGCGTGCTGGGAAGTGGCAAGAGGCGGAGCGTTTGCTGGCGGTCATGTCGGAGGGTGAAGGCATATCGCCCGATGCCTACTCATACTCCGCCACCATCAGCGCCCTCGACAGGGGTGGACAAGGCGCGAGGGCGCTGCAGCTCTTCGCAAAGATGCAAGCGCAAGGGGTCTCTCCTACTGTTGTCACCTACAACACTGCCATCCGGGCATGTGCCAGTACACGGGCCGAGGACTCGGCGGGATGGCCCGTCGCACTCTCTCTCCTTGACGACATGCGCGACGACGGTCTCGCACCCAATCTGTACACTTTCAACGGCGTCATCGCTGCTTGTGCGACCGGCGGCGCTTGGGAGGAGGCGCTTCTATTGCTTCAGGAGATGGACGAATGTGATGGTGTGAGAGCCGATGCCACCTCGTACCATTCGGCCATCGCAGCCTGTCGACGCGATGGTACCCGCGCCGCCGCACGCGCCGCAGTCAAGCTACTGCAGCGCATGCGCCGCGGGCGGCTACCGACATCTCTGATTGGCTTCACGACAGCGATGAATGCGCTTGGCCAGGCGGGATATCAGCTGGGCGCGCTTGCAGTGATGCAGCGCATCCATGGAGCTGGGTTGCGCCCCGACGATACCGCGACACACTCGGCTCTCATAGCGTGCGCCGCTACTGGACGGTTCCAGCAGGCGTCCACGCTCATCGAGCAGCTCAGCACGCCCACACGAGAGGCCTATCAGAGCCTCGCTTCTGCGGCTCTCGCCAGCGGAGAATCGGATGCAGTTGTGCAAGCATTGCGGGAACGCGCCGCAGAGATGCCCAGTCTAGGGAGATCGGGCAGAGCCAGGGGCCGCGGTCGGGGCCGTGGCAGGGGCCGCGGCCGCGGCGGGCTCAAGAGGCCGGGTCGCCCAGCTGGTGATAGGAGAGAGTCGAACAGCCCTTCGAGAAAATCCGCTTATGACCCCGCTCAAAGAAGACGGCCGGGAAGTAGACGAGGCGCTGCATCGGGTGATGTGTGGTGGCCGACCATGTCCATCACGTGATTCGGTTGAGTGATCCTAGATGTCTCATTCTTATTCTAGGAATATTTTGTATTATACATGCATGTATGTTCGTACATACTACACGGTCGTGATAATCACATACATATTGTACTGTATGTAATGATAATGAAAATGAAAAAAGTCGTGACTCGTCCCTGGTTTGGTCTTTTTACAATGTACGACAGGTACGTGTAGAGTTTACAATACAATTTGTACCACAGATCGAAAAATAACAACTACAACGGACTTTTTTTCTTTTTTTCCGTCAACCACAAGAGAGCGGGCGGGGCATGCTGCTCGCGGACAAGCATGACTTGCAGCAGCAGCTCAAGCTATCGCTGCTGCACATCGAGGAGAAAGAGCTCCACTTTTACACCCAGAACTGCTAAACTGTTGGCACGCAGGCCAGCTGCGGCAGACCTAGTCCCAAGAGATGCGCGCAAATGCATTCCCGCGAGAGCAGACCTGTCCAAGTTGCGCGCAGATTCAGCTGCGCAGCGATATTCACGTGGATTTGCGTGCCCACAGGCGGCACTGCTCTCGGGTTTCGCGTTCACTGCCATCGTCGAGGTCCGCGACATGGTCGATGTGAAAGAGTACGTTATCGTCATATGGGCCGCCACGACAATGTGCGCCAGCCGCATGAAACGACGTGCCTTCTGTGCTGCGCGTGCCTAGCAACGTCCACGACACTCGACGCACACGTTTGGTCTGTTGCATTCCGCAAGGACGACTCGCGTCTGCTAGCGTCCAGACTGCCCTCCTGCAAAAGTGCCACCGTCTCTTTAAGACACACTGATATCCTGCTGCAGGTGTGCAATGCTCTTTGAGATTATGGCCGTCGTCAAGGCAATGCAGTTGTCCATCATGGGCCCAGGCCTCGCACTGCGGGGTGCGTGTGTGCCAGCTCATCGCAACGGCCCAACCCCGCATGCTAGCCACCGTCCTTTATTTTCATGCTTGCGTTCCTGGAGGGAATAGTTGGATCCTGTGCACAATTCTGTACCTTGTAGGCCCCGAAGGCTCAATGACTCGCGCCGTGCTGGTAATGCGTGGCGAGTACCGCACGGTATGCTTCCACCCATTTATTTCTTTGGATTGATCCGCTTGTTGCCCTGCACAATTGTTTTTGCCGCACACACATTCACATTGCCGGCAGTACACGCCCCCTCGTCGTGGGAGACCTCCTGATATCTCTGCCTCTTGTGGCTGCAGGTCCATCGACTCTTTTACGCGGGCCTCGTCTTCTTTCACGCCTCGGCTACTGTATATGTGTGGGCGACTTTTGATTTGTCCGTCGCTATTGCCTGTGCGGTTGCCGCCATTCGAACCGTAGGATCAAGCCGTGTTCATCAGTGGTCTCAATGGTTGGCTTGCACCCATTGAACAATTCGGCCACTCTACTTGGCATGCATCCTTACGTGCGCATGGCCGCACTTGTTTGTCTTCAGGCACCGTACTCGTCGTCACCGCACTGTCCTGGCTCTGGTTTGATTATCAAGCTCTGTTCAGGCGGCTCCGCATACACAGCAAAGATGCCGTGGCCTCACGTTGGGATCCGAGCCTCGACTCGTGTAACGATATTGCCAATATCTGTTCTACCACAAATCCCGGCTTGGTCCCTGCGGCGACAGCCCCGCTGCCTGGTGCCTCCCGCTACCACAATGACCCCCTGAGTCTGATCGAACAAGCCAGCAACATGCAGCATGCTAACAACATTAACACCGGCAAGAGCGCCGTAGAGCTTCTTGCCGATCTCACGAGGCGACAAAGCACCCCCCCCACCCCCTAACCCCCTCAACCCCAACTCGCAACGCTTGTTCACCCGGCTACGCCACATTAATCCTCTTAACGAACCCCTCTCGCCCCCCTGTTTGGCGACCACAGAATACGGCTGCCTTATTTCAAAGGACGCCGGAAGCTCCCAAGCAAGACCAATAAGGGTGCACCGCCGCTGCCGCCGCCGCTGTGGCCCCGACATCAACATGATCTCCTAAGCAATGGCGGGCGGTCGGGTAATCCGGTGCGAAGGCAGCACTCAACGCCTGCTTCGGGCCGCTCAGATAAGTTTCGACGCGAGCTGATGCTGTCGAGCGAGATGCCCACCTTGTGCGAGCAGCCTCCAGAGAGTCAAGCCCAAACCCTGAGGCCCGCCGTCGAGTAGCTAGCTGCGCCAACGCAGGAGAACAGAGGTTGTGCCATTGTCATTGGGCATGGGTATTGCTATTCGTATTGTGCAGTGGTAAAATCAGACATCAGTGCAAGTGACAGTGATGAGATTGCGAGATTCAGATTGAGAGTCAGAGTAGGCCATCGCGCGTGGCTGAGATCGTGATTCAATTTATTTAATAAACATTGACTAGGTCCTACTACTTGAACGTATTACTACTTTGATTACTACTTTTACTCATATACGAAGCCTACAACTCTTCAACTAGAACTTGAACTATATATATATATATATGATAATAAGAATATGTAGCAAATGAGAATCGAATGAGAATCGAATGAGAATCGTCATTCGAGGCTCTATCTAAGAGGGTATTCGTGACTGTTCCATAATAGAGATTGCCGTCGCCTCCCACAGCTCAATGACGCCCTGAAAGTGCACGAGTGCAGCGGCAATGATGAGCAAGTGCCACCACTGATGCGAGTTCCCGTGGATATCGAAGGCAAAGGGCACGAGCGATTCAGGAAAGCCGGAGGCATAGATGGCTACACCAATTAGGTACAAGCAACCCATTTGGGCTGTTCGCCAGAGAAGCGCCGTTGCAAGTGGACTAAAAGAATGCACGTACTGAATGTGCACGAGGGGTAGCCCTCCAGACATGCCGAGCGCGACGAAGAGGAAGATGCGCGTGAGCCGCCACTGTGCGTTGTAGAAGAAGGGCCGTTGCGTGCAGAAAAATAAGGCGCCTGCAAGCGCGCTCATCACGACGAGATATCCGTTGCGGTGAAGCGACGAGTGGTAAAAGCCGTAGTAGATGAAAGGCACGCAGGAGCCATAGATCAAGAAGATGATCCCTGAATAATCGCACATCGCGAGCGCTCGAGTGTATTTCGCGTTTGCCGTGCCGACAAGGTGATACAGGCTCGAAGCAGCCAAGCAAACCAGTGTAGATGTCACAAACACGTACAATGGCCAACGCTCGAGCTGGCTCGATTTGAAGGCGGGATCGACGGGCGAGTCCACCGCGCCGCCGCCGCGGGCGCCGGCCACCATTGCCGCGGCCCCCGCCGCGCCCAGCTGCGAGAGCCATGGCTCACACCAAGGGCCACAGACCTGTTGAGCCAACTCACCCACATCGGCCGCAAAGCTCTGTAGCGTCTGTTGGAGCTGCGCCACAGTTGTCCGGATCTGTCGCCGCGTGGAGAGCCGTGTGGGCGCGTTTTGAGGCGCTGCCTCTGCAGCGCTGTCCGAAGCCGCTGCCTCTGAGGCGTCGAAAACGTCTAGGGGAATGCAAGCGAGCGTGGGTGCCACCGTGTCCGGTACGCATGAGTGCGGCTGCGGCCCAAGCCATGATGGCTGCTGCTGTATATCCCCGTGGCCAAGTAGCTTCTCGCTCTGCACCCGCAGTTCAGACTGCAGCTCCTTCGTCCCCTCTCGCAGAGACGAGACGAGCTTCGCCATGCGCACCGCCGCTAGCTGACTGCGCCGTGTGCACCCAGCGAGGCGCGCGGCGACGCCGGCCGCGGCGCGCTCTGCAGATATGGAGGCAGCCGCCACAGCCGCGCGCGCCGGGCGCATCAGCCGCTCCGCCAACTCAAGCAGTAGACCCAGCCGCGATTCGAGCGCTGCGGCGAGCTCGGCGACTGCAGCGACGGCGCCCAGCCCAGCAGTGTCGACGATGGCCCCCTCGACGGCCTGCTGCAAGCGGGCGAGGGAATCGGCGATGGCACTGAATAGCTCGACGTCGCTCCACGATCCCGCTGCTGCGCCAAGAATCAGAACGCTCCTGCCTCCAAAGAAGTGTGCATTGCTCGAGTTGACGGCGAGTTCCCCAGTGAAGATGCCCAGCTCTCTCAAGGCGTTCGGCAGCTGCAGTCGCGTACTCGGGTCGCCAGGGTGGAGATCTAAGGGTAACGTGAGCCCAATGGCTGAATACACCAGCAGCCATACGAAGACACTGAAACCGATGAGGTGTGTCCAGACGTTCCATGTCTCATTGTGAAGCCAGAATGCGGAGGCGAGCGCCTGTTTCCAGGTGAGGCCATTTCGGTAGCCACTGAGGACGTACGCGTACCTTGCCTCAGGAATCGCGTCCTCTGCCCGATGCAAACGCAGCCAGGAGCTCTCACCCGCGAGGACCATGGTCGAGCCATGGCCTTCCATTCCAGCCAGGAACGGCTCTTCTAGCTTCGATTTAATACATTGGACGCAAAAGGGACGCAAAGGGGAACCAAGGGACATTGGACGGATAATGCTGGCGACGTCATGGTTGCTGGCGGAGGCCATGGTAGAGCACGAGTTCGACGCGCGCTGCGATTACGAGATTGAATGCATCACCAGCGGTCAGTTTCTCAAGGCAGTTTTCAAGGTGGACAAGCGTACGATGGACTCGGGCCAGCAACATGTGCCATAATGTAAGCTCGACTCCTGAACCAGGCGTGTGCCTTGTGCCCCAGCAGCTCTATTATCACGCCGGCGGCAAGGAGACGCGCGAACGCACATATTTTAGGCCCCATTGCATCCCAGCAGTCAGCGTTGAGGCTGTCCGTGCTCAAGGCTGCTTGTGAGGGATGCCACAGTGAATGCCGTGAGTTCACCCCGTGTGCGCCGCACTGGCCCTTCGGTTCTTTCAACTCGGCACAGCAATCAGCGCATGCCGACGCATTATTTTAGTCCCATGCCCTTTAGACACGCCTCGTATCTCACACGGCTCACGCGGCTTACTTCAAGCGTGATGCCATATCCATTCGCGGGGCGATAATAGCGGCCGCTTTGGACTGAATCAACCCTCCGTTTCCCTTCGGTGGCATATTTCAAATCCTCAGCCTCAGCCCATTTTATGCTCACTCGCACTTACCGCACCTTTCGAAATGATTCGCCTTGTGAGTCATATCTCACTCCATCCCGCCATCTCATCCATCCCTCCGCCCATTGTCTGAGACATTAGCCCGTGTGGACCTGTGCCTGCACCCTGCAGGCTCGGGCTGCATCACCACCTTGCTTGTTGGCTGTTCCTGGCACCGATCAATGGTTGTATATTTATAGTGTATGAAACTGAAATGTTTGAAATCGAATTTCAATTTGTAACTAATAGTAATAAAAAGATTGACATTGAATATCAATATATATTGAATATCAATATTAATATAACAATATGGAATATATATATACATTCGCTATCAAATCGACCGCACACTGACACTCCGCATACGGATACTCAGTAAAATCCGATACTCATACTGTTACTCTTACTGACACTCCGGACACTGACATGAGTACTTGTGTACACTATTTAATGAACACCATGATTCTGATCGCCAAACTCAAACTCCATTGAACTGAAACTTCGAGAATGGCATATACGTAATCGTAATGACTCTGGCTACCGGTGCAGGCCAATGTTCAATGATCTAGGTCTCGGTGGAACGTCTTCTTCGACGAGATATAAGATTGTAGATTCTAGACGCCGGTCTGGACTCCACGTCCAAACTGTAGCGTATTCACGACATATCAACGCAAAAAGCAGCAACAATTGCTCAGACATGGTGTCATCAGCAAGCAGCGGAAAGCGCCTTGTGGCGACGTGCCCGGAGCGTATTGCGTAAATGCGCATTGCCGAGCGCGCCGAAGCCATACGCGGCGGCCATCCGGCTAGAGCGAGCCCCTGCTGTGGCCATGTACCTGTTTGGAAATGTCGCCAATGACGAGTCAGAAGATGAGGAAGGTGGGCCGATAAGAGAATCGCAGAATACTCCATACAGACGCGATCGACAGCTGGGCCTAAAGCCCTCACTGGCGAGACATTTATTCCAAGGGTGGTAGCTCACTTGCTCCGAATAAAGTTGCAGCGCTGGGCGAGCGAGTGCAACTTATTGTTGTACATGTCGTACGAGAGTAGGTGCAGTGGCGTGCTAACCTGAAGGATGCATGGATGAAAAATGTGGTGAGCATGGAGGACATGGGAAACACTCAAGCCAGCCGAAGACAAACAGCTCTGAGCCGACCCGCCAGCCTTAGGAGCCGCTCTTCCCACACGCATCAGGCGTATTTTGTGACGACCATCAAGAAGCGTGCCAACCAGTTGTGCGCTCACTGGGAGGACGATCTGTGCGAGTGCGTTGGAGACGGTCTTGTGTACGCCACAGCGATCAACGAGCGGCTCCAGTGAGCGTGGCAGCGTGAATGCACACGCCAAGGTGAGCATGTCACGTAAGAAAAAGAGACCAGTGCTCATGAGAGGGAAGCCTGTCGCCGCCGAGACACCGAATAGAAGGCCAAAGCTGCGGTCTTTGGTGGCTGAGAGTGCAAGGTTTGTCGCAGAAGTGACGAGCAGCTTGCCGGTGGAATGCTGTGGCGTATGGAGCTCTCCGCGTCGCTCGAAGACAGAGTCGGCCGAGTTGGCCACCATATATGTGGCTGCGTAAAGCGACATGACCAGACGGAACTGCCAGCACACGGTGAGCCGCTCAGACAGCTACATCTGTGCGTGATGTGCAGTGTCAGGCCAGGAACTACAGTGTGTGCGCATGGGGGATGGTGGGCGCTCGCACCTCTGGTGTCTGCGCGTAAACGATCGGCTGACGCATCATGGTGTGGATCCCATGCGAGATGGCTGGCCACAGTGCCCGTGTGCCAGCAGCGCTCTGCACGACCGCAATGTCTATCGGCGCGACAACCAGCGAGAGGCAGAAGGCAGCCACGATGGCGGAGCAGGCATCGTCCCGGAATGCCCTGACTGCGCAGTCCACCATAACCAAAACGCTAACCGTCAAGAAACTTGCCGACCGTCGGAAGCTCTGGGAGATATCCTTGCTCCCAAGGGCGTCTCAAAGGAAAAACCGTCGCGGTAAAATGCTAAAAACTGTGTTACTGATGAGGCTCGTGCTGCTGCTGCTCGTCTGCTTGTCGAGAAGCGACGCGACGAGCGACGCGCCTCACCTGCGCGTGCGACCTGATGTGGAGGCCGCGATCGCGGCCGGCCATCCTGTCGTTGCGCTCGAGAGCACCATCATCACACACGGGATGCCGTATCCGCAGAATCTTGAGACAGCGCGTGCCGTCGAGCAGATCGTGCGCGAGGGCGGCTCCGTTCCCGCGACGATCGCGATTCTTGACGGCGAGTGCATCGTTGGTCTCGACGACGCTCAGCTCGAGCGCCTTGCGCAGCTCGGAGCGTCGCACGTTCGCAAGTGTTCACGGAGAGATCTCGGCCCTCTCATCTCTTGTGGCGGCCACGGTGCCACGACGGTCAGTGCTACAATGGTGCTCGCCGAGCAGGCAGGCGTGCGTGTTTTTGTCACGGGAGGGATTGGAGGCGTCCATCGTGGCGGAGAACTCAGTATGGACGTCTCGGCGGACCTCAAAGAGCTCGGACGCACGCCTGTCGCCGTGATCTGCGCCGGCATCAAATCGATTCTCGACATCCCGCGCACGCTCGAGGTGCTCGAGAGCGAGGGCGTGCCGGTGCTCACACTCTGCAGTGATGAACTACCCGCCTTCTTCACCCGCCACTCGCTTTGCAAGTCTCCTGATCGCGTCGAGAGTGCTGCTCAAGCTGCGGGTGCAATCGCAGCGCAAGAGCGGCTAGGGCTAGGTTGCGGAGTGCTCATCGCCGTTCCGATTCCGGAGGATGCGGAGGCGGATGCTGAGCCGGTGCAGCGGGCAATCGAGCAGGCACTCGAGGAGGCCGAGAATGGTGCCGTTGGCGGCGCCGCGACCACCCCCTTTCTCCTCCAGCGTGTGAACGAGCTCACACACGGCGTCTCACTGAAGGCAAACATTGCACTCATTAAGAACAATGCAGCAGTGGGCGCGCAGATTGCAAGTGAGCTCTGCCACATCCAGCCGCAGCGGCCAGCGTCGCAGCGGCCAGCGTCGCAGCGGCTGGCGCCGCCGGTAGCGCCTGCGCCGCAGATACCAGCCCTGCACACGTTGCGGTCGGAAGCAAGTCGCAAGGCTCGGCCCGTCGTGATCGGCGGTGCAGTCGCCGATTTGACCGCCTCAGGTCGACTGAGCGCTGCGACGTCTGTACCGGGATCGCTCTTGCTGAGCGCGGGGGGGGTCGGTCGGAACATTGCCGAGGCGCTCCAACGGCTCGAGTGCTCGCCGCTCTTCCTCTCAGCTGTCGGGGACGACCATTTGGCGACTCTCGTCGAGATGTGCGGCTCTGAGGGGATGGCGGCGGCGGCGCTCGGAGAGGGGCTGCTCGATGCGTGCGTCCGGATTGAGGGAGAGCGCACTGCAACGTACACTGCACTTGTGCACTCGGCCGAGGATGACGCCACGCACGGCGAGATGCAAATGGCAGTTGCAGATATGGATGTCTTGAGACACGTGAGCCCTGGTTATATCGAACAATTCGGAAACGAGCTCTCGACGGCACCTCTCACCATTCTCGATGCAAACCTCGGCACCGACGCCCTTCGTACAGCCATACGCCTCGCGCGGCCGCAGCCAGCTGCAGCCAGCCCACACTCAGCCACAGCCAGCCTGCCCTCTGCCGCACGCACTCGGGGCCTCATCTGGTTGGAACCGGTCTCTGTGCCAAAAGGGGTGGCGGCCTTTTGGGCGCTCAGAGATCTCTTGAGCGAGATCGACTTTGTCTCGCCAAATGAGATGGAGCTGATCGCAATGGCGAGTGCCGCTGAGCGTGAGGCGCTAGGATCCGAGCTCGACGCACGCGCTAGGAAACAGGCGCTCGAGCCAGACGAGGCCACCTTGCGCCGTGCAGCCGCAACTTTGGTTCGGTGCGGCGTGAGGCATGTGGTGACGACTCGTGGAGCAAAGGGTTTGCTGTGGGCTCGTGCTGCCAACGCCGCGGTGGCTCTGGGTGCGGACTGCGAGTATGGCTGCGAGTTCGAATATCTTGAGGCGCCCCTCGTCGATACCGTGGTGGATACACGTGGCGCTGGTGACTGCTTTGTCGCCGGCGCCGGCTGGGCGTTGCTCAACCCGCACAGCAACACGTGTGACGTGGCAGCTGTGCGTTCGGCGTTGCGAGCGGGCTTGCGTGCGGCGCAGCTTACCGTGTTGAGTGAGCAAGAAGTCTCACGGGAGCTCTGCCACGACCGACTGCTAGCTATGATGTCGGAGCACGTGCATAGCTAATCCGTGTTAACTGCGCGTGCATAAGTTGCAATTCGGAGTTCCTGTTCTTATCGTTAATCATATGATTTTGATTATGATAGTAGCACAGTCTCAGCCTGAGTCTCAGTCTAACAGCAAATGAACAGTAATTAAACAATAAAATGGAGAGTGTACAAAACACTAACCCGGATAGAGGCCGACACCACTAGCTAGCTAGGGTCGAAGGCACCTATCGAGCTCTGTCACAAAAAGTGCCGACTTACACAGGCAAGTAGTCATAATCAGGCGGGAATTAATACATCATGTAATTGGGGGGGGGCGTTGAAATTAGTAGATGGTTTTCTGTACAGCGCCAGTGCGGTCAGTCTCAGAGTAATAACCGTCATAAGGAAAAAATCCATATAATAAAAATATGCGAAGCTAGCGCTGACTCGTACGAAGTTTCGTTCTATGCACTCAGAGCTTTCCTATGGTCTTTCTTTCGCCCCCAAACTCCAACGGGTTGGCAGCAGTATCCACATCCCGGGCTGGGACCAACCCACCCCTGACCCGAGCTTTAGCCAGGTCGCCAACCCACCCCTGACCGGTGCTTTAGCCACG
>MDSY01088276.1_pt1 | contig 14976 bp, 20 predicted proteins | sample 811131 | NCBI WGS metagenome assembly MDSY01 (sample SAMN05326643, study PRJNA326480) | marine metagenome | isolation source: seawater | place: Atlantic Ocean: South West | collected 2010 | reverse complement strand
TGGTCAATCGTAGTCCCTGGTCTGTTCTATTCTGTCCCTGGTAAAACTTAGCTGTTATCTGTTGTGCTTCTTGCATCAAATGCTGAGTCTATATCTGAGTCGGCTCTTGATTTCAAGTAGTATTTGTTACTACCTTCGCTCAAATCACCTGTATTGTGGTTTGATATATCTGTTGCTTGACCAGTAAGGTTACCAATGAAATTACCTTGAGCTTGTATGTTACCAGATGCGATAATCTCAGAACCACGAAGATCTCCCGATACACCAACACCACCCGTAACAACCAAAGCACCACTAGTCTTATTAGTAGAAGCTTGATTTGATGGAATAAGTACACGACCCTCTGAGTCGATAGAGAACATATCCGTACCAGTAGATAGATCGTAGTTGGCACCTACATCTTTTTTGATCTTAAAGTTTGTAGCATTGCCCTCAAAGCCAATGATGAAGTCATTAGCATTCTGTACACCAGTTACACCAATACCATGATTGAACTGATCGTTCTTACCAAGAGATATGATTGTTTCTCTCGAAGAGTCTCCACCAAAGTGATATACTGTATGGTTTGAGTCGCCAAAGTTTGCACCAGTATTAAAAGAAATACCACTGTATGCATGAGTATGTACTGTAGATTGATCCCCTGCACTATCACGCAATACGATTGATTGTAGGACGGGTGCGGTTAATGTTTTGTTGGTGAGGGTTTGTGTAGCAGTCTTAGTGACATAAGCTTTAGCAAGTAGATCAAGTTGATCACTATCCATAACAGCAATGACACGTGCATCCGCACGAGCTTGTGTGTAGTATAGGTTTGACCCTTCAGCAAGATTTGAAGTTGTTTTGATAGCAAGTCTTGTATCAAAGTCGCTGTCTACTCTTGCTTCTGTATAATACTTGTTAGAACCTTCGGTAAGATTTGCTGTTGTCTTTGTAGCCAAACGTGTGTCAAAGTCAGCATCTTTATATGTTGTTACACTAAACTGGCCTGTACTGGTGTTGAAGGATAAGTCTCCCCCAGCCGATAAGTGAGCAACAACATCTGCTTTTAGAGGACCTTGGTATGTGATAACACCTGTGGATGAGTTGTAAGCAAGAGACCCATCTCCACCATTATCAGTCACCGAGACTGCACCTCTAGCACCCGGTACTAGGGCGGATGTGATCTTACTATTAATAAGGGTTTCTGTAATAGCGGAGTCAAATAGTCTATTAACCTCATTGTTAGAAGCTTTGTAGTATAGATACCCATCTGCGTAGTTTACGGCTAATTCGCCGTATTCTAAATCAGAACTATCGGGAATTCTGCCACTGACAGAACTCTTCTTATGTATGACTTTGACCATTATGACCCTTAAGAAAGCTTAAACCGAACTAAAAAGCCCAGCGAATTGTATTACATCATAGTACTATTTAGTACGTCCCACCATTGACTTCGTGAATAATAACGTCACCTGCGCCATCAACAGTAAAGTAATCTGTATTAAACTTAGCAACACCTAGATTAGATGAACTTGCTATTTCTGCCGCAATAGTTAATGTCCCTGCGCCATCATTGTAAGTAAGGTCAATAGCCTCACCTGCAAGTAGCAAGTTATTCATTCTGTCATCTACACGTTCATCGAACCCAATGCCATCGATTTTAAAGTCATTACCAGTTAAAAGGTTTACATGTCTATTAAAATCCCAAGCCGCAGTAGCTGAGTTATATTTGATAGATGCACCTGCGGTATCAACTTCGATACCAGCGCCAGTTGCCGCCGCACTATCGGCAGAACCTTGAGCAACGATAACAAGTTTATCTGTGATAGATAGATCTGTTGAGTTAATTACTGTCTGTGTACCATCGACTTGTAGGTCACCACGAATGATAACTTTACCAGTAACAGCCATGTTGTTACCCGGATCAATCCACATGTAACCATTGGCAGAGTCAGTCGTTGATATAATATTACCATTCAAACGAACATTGTCAACATCTAATTGTGTAAGACCTGCGAGATCTGTAACTGTTGCACCTGGGTTTAAGTTAGTCGTACCAAGTACGGATGCCGCAACTGTGATAGCACCGTTGCTATTACCGAAGTCTGTAGCATCAAAAGATGCAATACCAAGGTTTGTATCAGTAGCAACTTCTGCACCAACTGTAACAATTCCACCAGAAGTAGTAATGTCAATGCCTTCCATACCTTTAAAGGCAAGGGTAGCAGATCCAAGAGCAACTGAACCAGAAGAAGCACTGTCACCAGTAATGTTTAGTGTTGTAGAGATTGAATTAGTGCCAGCTGAGGTAAGCCTACCTTGATCATCAACTGTAAATACTGGAATAGCTGTTGCAGTACCGTATGAGCCTGCTGTAACTGATGTGTCGTCTAGTCTAATAGATACTTGATTGTTAGTAACCGCAGATGTTAATCCAATGCCACCAGAGATAAGAAGTGTATCAGAAGCAAGATTGACTTCATCTGAGTCAGTACCATCTGCTATTCTTATGGTAGCCGCCGTATTGTAAGTATCTACATAGCCCTTAGTCGCCACATCAGCCGAATCAACCGGGGTAGCAACGTCTTCGATCTTATTGAAGTTAAGAACAACAGATCCTGTACCATTCGGTTCTAGGAAGATGTCTCCATTAGTATCTGTAGCAGTGATGGTATTACCATCTATTGTCAGATTGTCAACAAGTAATTCGTTGATCTTTTTGTTTGCGTCTACAAGCAATGCAGAGTTAGCAGTTAACGTACCTTTAGCATGATCTAATTGATCAGTAAAGAACTTACCACCAACAATCTCATGGTTTGCGGCATCTCCGCCTGTTTCTGTTCCATGCCCTAGATAGAGACGATCACCACCATTGGCACCGTTATCTGCTAAGGATGAGTAGGCTAGTTCGCCTGCGGCCAACGTGGCTGGATTACCTGACGTGGCACTGCGCTTAATTCTAATTATTGATGCCATCAGTATTGGCCTCCGTTAAAGTTTGTATCTGTTAAATCGAGTTTGGCAACGAATTTGCCAACATCTTCATCATAAACTAAAACAGAACCTGTGACAGCCCCGGTGGTATCAACCCCACCTAAATTTGCTACGTTAAAGGCACCAGATTGAACCCTCTTTACGGGAGTACCTATGACAACTTTAGCAACCCTTACTCCACTTACACCAACTTTAATAGCCATTATTTTCTACCTTGTTACTGATGGAGATACAACAATGCGTCCTTCAAGAACACGTTCTATAACGACATTGGAGTCGCTATCCACAAAGCTCATCTCCACATCATATACATATTTGCCTGCTCTTAGAGAATCTGTCTGTGTGTTCGTTAAAGACAGCGTAAGTATCCCATCCGTAGACGGTGTTGCTATAACTGTATTAAAGGTTTGAGTATCTGCACTGTCGGAGTTAAAGTTCTTCTTCATCTTGGCGTTTATAGTGTGGTTAGCCAGATCCTTGGCACCGCCCGTAGGATCAATCAGGTGAAGCTGAATAGCGACATCAGCACCCTGATCAATAGTAAATGTTTCTTCTTGTGCCATGCATCATACCCATAAATTGCTATGTTTTGTTACTTCTATTTATACAGATTGTATCGTGAGAGTTTCATTAACACTGCATAAATCATAACGTTTCTTCTATTTATACTTTTTAAGGACTTGACAAAAATGACGAATCTGTGTATAATAAAGGACCATCTTCGAGAATCAGGGAGAGGGTATATTAATCGTCTATTGAATAATAGTGGTCATCAACTTCCATAGGAAACCCATTTAGGTAACTCCTTAGTTCCATAGGTGATGTTGCATGACGCAAGTATCTTTGGGGATGTTCCGTTAAACTATTCGTTTTGAAATCAAACTGAGACACCTTAGTGGGCGTATTACCATTACCAGTATTCCAACTAGTATGCTGAACACTTACTGATATCTCAGAACTCTTATCTTTCTGATGCTTGAAGTAGAAGCCATCATGATAATGTTCGCCTGATATAAATGATCCAAAGCATACTGTGGGTAGGTTTATAATAGCCGCACCATAATAACTACCACCGTGTAAAGTGAAATGCATTTTGCTGTGCTTCAATAGGGTGAAGATCTGATCCTCTCCCATTCTATAATCGACACGTTTCACTGGTAGCTTACATATATTATCTATGTCATCAATGACATCCAGTTGTCCAGAATTTCTAGCAATTTCATACTTGGCAGATCCTTTTAGATCATCTTGAAAGTCGTGGAGTGTAATGTAATATCCATCACGTTTAGCTTGCCAACTTTCATTCAAAGGCCATATAGAAGATGAAGCCCATCTTTCTTGGATTGTATTAGCGTAAACATCTTCATATTCGTATATGGAGAATATCACGCCATTAGTGGGTGGGTGGTAGTTTTCTAGGAGCCATATGATGGTCTCCATGACTGTCCAATTGTTACTCTCCTTAACCTTCATACCATTACACCATTCGGTGTCTATCATGATACATACTTTGTATGGTTCTTTGACAATCCCACTATCATTCATAACTTGTATTCTATAGAGCAATGGGGCGAACTGTGAAGTCAATGCCGCATATGCTCTACAGTTACCATCATCAAGTTTTACGATGTGGTTTTCTGGTGTAGCTCTTTCGTTGCTTTCACACCCTAATGCAATGGTCTTTATATGCTTCATTTTCAATCTTTGTTGGGTCTACTAGAAAGTAGTTATATGTATATCTTGTTTCGTCGCTAGACTTATAATCATGCCACGTCACACCTGTCTCTCCGCAGAATATCATTAGGCGATTGGGTTTCCACTCAATGGTCTCTTGTTTGCCGTCGATATAAAATGTCGTTCCATGGTTTTTCTCTGGACTGAGATATATGATTGCTGACATGATCTTAAACTCTGCTTCATCATGTATCTTGTGGGTAAAGTTTGGGACTGTGGTTGCGGTGTGTATAAACCTAGCCAATTCTCTATAACCACGTTTCTTGTCAAAGTAATTTGCAAACTGCGCAATTTCTGGTGTTGGATCATAGTCATACCAATGCCTACTAACACTACCGTCTTGCTTGGTAGATCTTGCATCAAAGAGTATAGTATTATATGTTTCTTCTGATAAGAAGTTATCTCTTATAAGTATTTTTGTCATATTCTATATTTCTCCATCGTGAAAGTTGAACCAGTTAGTGTATTGTAATCAGCATCAAAGTTAGACCACACCAAAGCATCGGGTGCATCATATAACATGTCACAGTTCTTACAGTATTCTATAGAGTCGAAGTCATGGAACTCGTGCGCTCTTCTTAATTCGTTATACTTCTCTCCATGCCAAATATCCATAATAGACTTTTCGGATAGATGACCAAGAACCGCTTTACTATCTTGACCTAGAACCATACAACAAGGTACAACCGCACCCGTCTTTTTACCGTTTCCCCCTGCTCTTACAATGAGATCTGGCGAGAATGGTCTGCCACAACTGCGCTTCTTCTTACCCTCACGCCAATCAACACCCAACTGTCCCGACCAATTGTGCATCTTCCAAATCGATGCTTTAATACCAGGAACATGATCAATCCAATTTTCACGGTATTGACGTACTTCTTCTGCTATGTTATCGTTGTCTAGGATGAGGGAATAAGATCCAATGTTTCCACCATATTCGATTGCGGCATTGGCATTGTCCATTACCTGATAGAAAGCATCTTTGCTCATATTCTCTTCGTAGGTTTTCTGATTATAACCAGTAACTGAGACACGTGCAAAGTGCATACCTGCATCAATAGTCTTTTTCATTAAATCGTTCTTAAACCAAAAGCCATTGGTGATGAACGACATCTTAAACCCACGATCAGATCCAGCCTTAACAAAGTCTGGTAATCTTTTGTTCATGGTAGGTTCTCCCGAACCCTCAAGATAGATCTCCTCACACTCTCCAATATCAACTAATTGATCTAAGGTATTAATGAACTGTTGATATGACATCATCCTTTTAAAGGACTTCTCTCTACCATCGTCAAAAGAGTGTGGACAGAACGTACAAGCATAGTTGCACGAACCACATATCTCTATTACCGCCTTTTTAATCATGTTATAAATACCCTTGAATACTTCACTATTTATAGGGAAATTAAAATGACTATAGAAGAACTCTTCACGACAAGAAGACAGATAAGATCTTTTGATAAGGAGAAGATTCCACCAAGAGAACTTATAGATGATCTGTTGCGTAAGACTTTTTCCTTGACGCCATCCAAACAAAACATCTTTCCATATTCTGCTCACATTATAGGTCCTGAGCATTATGACTTGAAAGATGAACTATATCTATTAAGTCAACACATGGGTCAAACATCAAACACCCAATCACTTGCTCCATATAACATATTATTCACTGCAAGAATTGCTAAACCGAATGCTTTTACTAACGAAGTGGCTCAAGGCAATATTGAAATAGGCATGTTTAGTGCAATACTTACTGCACTATGCATTGAACAAGGACTATCAGTTGGCTATATGTTATGCTATAAAGATAATGTAGATTATTGGACTAACTTTCCTAACAATAATATACGAGTTGAATTCACCATGCATATAGGTTATGCTGATGATTCTGTTAGACCGTTTATCTCAGAATCTAAACCAGAATATGATGAGGTAATAGATTGGTATGATCCTAAAATATAAGGCGATGAAATGATAATTACCCATGCCAACCAGACGATAGAGTTTTTTACGGATCTTCCTAAGATTCCCAAACACATCGGATTGTCTGTATCTGGGGGTCTCGATTCGGCTTCCCTTTTATTCCTAATATGTAAACACTATCCACAAATTAAAGTATCTCCTATAATCGGGATAGATGCTTATGCCAAGTTTGATGCGCTGTGTGCATTTGACACTATTGAGTGGATGAAAGATAGATTTCCTAATCATAACATACTAGAAAATCAATCATTTACCTTTGATCATACAGATCCATATTGGATGAAGAAAGCTCAAAGTAGACACGATAAGGGTTTAACAAGCGCACTACAGGCTGAAGGAACCTCTAAGAACCTACAAATGACAAATGGAATACGGGCGATTAAGGGTGAAATAAGTTATGACTGGCATGTTACGGGAACAACCGCAAACCCCCCTGACGATTATATGAAGAAGCATGGGTTCTATGATAAAGCCGAACCTAGAAGAAATGAGCCGCATAATAGAAAGTCCTTTGTGGGGAATCTGTATACACCATACATAAATGTAGACAAGAAATTTGTGGCTGGTGTGTACAAAGAAAATAACTTGATGGAAGAACTATATCCATACACAAGCTCGTGTGTGGGGATGCCAGAAATAACAGACTATGGATCCACTGCTTGTGGAACTTGCTTCTGGTGTCATGAAAAGAAATGGGGATTTGAAGATGATTAAATACAATAATATAGAACTAGATCTATTCTCACGTGGAGTTCCAGACAAGGTTATGTTATCATTGTCTGGTGGACTTGATTCGGCATCCTTACTTTATATCATATGTAAGGAGTACCCTCAAATAGAAGTCATTCCATACACTGGTAAGGATAAATATGCTCCATTTGATTTCTTATCCGCAACTATGATCATTCAGTGGATGAAAGATAAGTTTCCTGATAACAATATTAAAGAACATGAATGGTTTGAATTTGATGTTAAAGATCCTACCGAAAGACAACGTGCTGAAGACGAGTGGGAGAATGAAAAGGTATTGGTTAAAGGTAAGAAAGTCGAAAGATGTAGTACGATAAGTGGTCTAGCCAAGATCTTAATGATTAGGAAGTTTACCCATTCTGTTTGGGACAAACACAAAAACCCTATGATTGTGACTGGTATGACTGGTAACCCATCGGTTGAGGAAATGAAGAAACACGGATTTTATGATGTTCGTGAGAAACGAAGAGATGATGGTAAGGTTGCTAAGGAATATGGATTTAACTATCAACCATTTGTTAACGTAGACAAGAAGTTTGTTGCTGATATATATCGAAGTAACGATATCATGGATCTCTATGAATTAACTTCATCATGTGTGGGTAGTGCTGAAAATACCAATTTTCATACCGAACCGTGTGGCGTATGCTTCTGGTGTCATGAAAAGAAGTGGGCATTTGGGTGTTAAACATTGTAGTAACGGGTAAACCATCTGATGGTCTATTCTTCTACAGTTGTGAGCATTACTTCAAGCTTGCATCTCTAGGAATTGATGTACAATTGATTGTCTTTAGGGCAGGGGGAGGAAATGGGACACATTTTCCTAAGAAGGAATATCTAAATTCAGTAAAAGAGAAATACACTAAAACCATACCAATCATATTTGATGATTACTTTCCAGAACCTAATGAGGTTAATCTAATTATGGGCAGAAGTGTGCTTACTCTTGCTTATAAACAGAGAGGCGATCATGATGAAGATAAACAGTTTAGTATGTCTCTTCTATTTAAAAACCCATTGATATCTGTTTACTCGGAAAACCACCCCATAGAGTATAATGATGCTATTGACTTCTTTAAGCCTAAGAAGATTTATGATTTGTGCGACCATGACGTATATCCTAATGGTGTGGGAAAACAGTTTGAAAAGTATATTCACTTTGATAACTATAAAGATCCTGTAGAAGATGTGCAGTTTAAGCATTTGTTCCTTGGCACCACACCAGACTATTACAAATGGGCAGAAGAAGCTATTGACAAATATCCTGATCATGGTATAATAGGTTACTGTCCACCAGAATATGTTAATTGGAATCTCAATAATGTGAGGTCACCTGTTAAGAACCTAATGGGTATCTTCGATACGTATGTGTACGTCAAGAAGACATTTGATCCCGCACCTAGAATACTACAGGAGTGTTGGCATTATGGAAAGAACGTTGTAGTTGATAGACCAGACATGCACGATGGTGGATCCGTATATATAGAACGTGGTGTAAAGACGCCTAATGTTAATCCTATACTAAGGGCGTATGATGAAATATATAGTGGTTAGTGGTTGTAGTTTTTCATCATCATACGCCCCTAGAATGGATAGAGGAATAGGATACGACTTTGTTAAATGGCCTTATCATCTGAGAGACATGATAGATTGTGATGCCGAAGTAATCAATGTAGCTCGGAGTGGTATGGGTAATGAATACATATACACAAGTTTAAAGGATACTTTATTAGAAATTGATCCAAAGGATATATTGTTAGTCATAGCCGCATGGAGTGGATGTAGGCGTGAAGATTGGATTACACATGATCCAAGCATGCTCGAAAGAGAATGGACAAGTGTTATCCCAAAGCCTGATGGATACACGAGATACTCTAAGGATCTTGACTTTATGATTGCAAAATCTAACAATTGGAGATGGTCTCTGGGGAGTTTATGTAAACAATTGGGTGTTAGACTTGTAGACTTTAATATGCTTTGTTCTTCTACTGAAGAAAGTCATAAAAAAGATCTAATGTTTGACCTAATTGACCCACGACAGTCAATATCGCAACAAAATGCAAAAAGATTAGGACTTCCACTCACAATATCGGTAGCAGAACTACTCTTTTGTAATAGAAAACAAATTTGTAAATATTATTGGGGTAACTCTGAACGATTAACTTCATACAATAATCTTCCAGAACTCCAGTATGAAGTTTGCATTGATCCGAAGCATAGAATAGAAATTACAGACTCTCACCCTAATGCTCAAGCACACAAACAGATAGCGGAATGGATATACGATGAAATACAACGGTTGGGACATTGAATACTTAGAGAGCATTGACGATTATACGGCAGTGTTTGATTTGATGATGGCTAAGGATCCCGAAGGACAGACTGAGAACCTTGAGAATGCCATTGCTGAATATACTGGTAGAAAGCATTGTGTCAGTATGGCAAATGCAACGGACGCTCTTAGGTTTTCCCTTATGGGCATTTGGGAAGGTGATGAGGTACTTGTCACAGACTTCTCTTGGATCTCCACATCCTCTTGCATCTCACACGTGGGCGCAACACCTGTCTTCTGTGACATCGATCCAGATAGCTACCACATATCCATTGAAAGCATTAAACGGATGAAATCGGATAAGACCAAGGCTCTTATCTACACACATCTCTATGGTAACATGACAGACACTACTGAGATCGAAAATTGGTGTGATAGTAACGGCATTCGTTTCATTGAGGATAGTGCTCAATCATTTGGATCTTCTTTGAATGGACGCAAAGCAGGTACTATCGGACATGTTAGCTCATATAGCTTTAACGCCAATAAGGTTATTGCTGGGCTGTGTGGCGGTGGTGTTCTGATGACTGATGACGATGCTCTAGGCGATTATGCTAAACTGATGAGACGCCATGGTAAGAACAAAGACTTCTCTATGTTGGGTTACAACTCTAAGATGTATACAGGCAACGCTGATATCATTCTTATGCGTATGGGTAATATGGAGAAATGGCAGAAAAGGCGTAATGAGATTGCTTGGATCTACCACGAGATGTTGGATGATGAATTCCGTTGTCAAATTGTATCCGAAGGACTTAAGCACAACTTCCATAAATATGTTATTGGCTTTGAAAGTAAGGATGAGCGTAAACGAGTAAAGAATGGAGTTAAGGCTCAGGGGCAAAACTTGTCCGTTCACTACGAGAATACTCTATCTAACAATTCCCTATATAGTGACATAGAGTATAGAAAAGATGACTGCCCCAACGCACAACATGCGGCAGACACTGTAATGTCATTGCCTATTCATGCATGGCTAAAGGATGAAGAAGTAGAACGCTTATGCAATATGATACTGATGACTTAAACTTAATTTGGGATAAAGACTTGTCTACGTTTTGTCTACTAGATTCTAATTACAACATGATACAAATGGATCTTGAAAAGGAAAACGTTCTGCACAATCTAATATCCAATCTAGTACAAGATGATATTATCGATCACAGTCTTATAGACGATGAGGTGGATGATATATACCTATTTCTAATAGAAAAGATATATGCGACAACCAACCCAACGAACCATAGTATATATAAATTTAGTAAAACTTTAAATCAAAAAACTAAGATGAAAATCATCACGGCATTCAATGTGTTTCTCAATAGTGTCATGCAAACCAAAACGAACTCAAGGATAGTGACACAATATGAGACCTGATCAACACAGTATGTTTTCTAGAAAGAAGATGAACTTAGACATTACTCATAGATGCCCCCTTGAGTGTCTTTGTTGTCAACGGTGGAGTTCATTTATCCGTCATGGGATAAAAGTTCCTGGTGAAGATATTTCGCTTGATAACTTTAAGAAGTTAGCCGATCACTTCCTACATCTGAACTTCTGTGGACAGGTATCCGATCCAGTACATCACCCTAAGTTTATTGAGATCCTTGAACATGCACTCGTCATGAAACGTAGTGTGAGTGTTCATCACGCATCAGGCGCAAAGCCTGAGAAATGGTATCCAAAAGCCTTTGCCGCCAATCCTAAAGCTAGGTGGATATTTGGGATTGATGGATTGCCAGAAGAGAGTAATATGTATCGGATCAATCAAGACGGCGAAAAGATATATAGGATGATGCAAGTTGCTAGGGGTATCTTGATATCAAAACCAGTATGGCAGTACATCGTGTTTAGTTATAATGAGAATCACATACAAGATGCTGTGAAGATGGCAAAGGCTATTGATGTAGAGTTTATGACTCTCATATCTTCACGATGGAGAACCCCTGACGATCCGTTGAAACCTAAGAACTCTGCTATGAGATTGGATTTGTATAGCGAAGACGTTGGCAAAAAGAATGGTGAGATTGTAAAAAAATGAAAAACAAAGATAATGTAGAAATAGATCCTAAGTGTATGAATGGCAAGCAAGAGGCTTTTGGCTTAACCAATAGGGGAGAGGTCATTCCATGCTGTTGGGCTGATACCGATAGAGTGAGGAAGGATCCTGTCTATAAGAAACTAGTGGCTGTTTCTAACATTAATGATTACGATACTGTTGAAGAAATCTTCCTACAAGACGAGTGGATTGAATTTGCAGAGAACTTAGAAAAGGGAGATAATGTCTTTGATGTGTGCTATACAATATGTAAAAAGCGAGACTCTCCACAACATAAAGCAGAGTTGTTTATAGATACCGAAACTGGGAAAGTATCAAAGGGTAAGCACACCTAATGAAACTAGGCACAAAGCATCTGTATGGTAGCAACTACAAGTCTGTGGATTTCTACCTAAGCAAATCGTGTAACAAATCGTGTCATTATTGCACGGCGTGGACACTACAGATGCGCAATCTTCATGTTGATATGGACTTCCTAAGAACATGTTTAGATGGCCTTGCCCCGTTTCCCACTAAGATCAATCTGTTGGGTGGTGAGCCTGGACTTATTAAGAACCTTGATGAAGTCATTGCGGAAATCCGTAAGTACCCTAACTTCATAATATCAGTTCTATCAAACTCTTTAATTAGGAAGTTCTATCCACACATTCTTGAGGATCCAGATATCATTTACATGGAGCATCTGGTATTGGACTTTCATGAAGATAGAATTGAAAAGCTAGGTAACTATCCTTTTATTCAGCCTAATGAAAACAACAACTACAATCTCGTAATTCAAACTCCCAACTACTTCAAGTATAGAGAGAACCACGATTTAACAGAGATTGATCATGCATCAACTATACTAAAACCGTTCAATTCAAGATCCCCTGACTATGATGCGACATCACAAGCCGCCGTTGAAGACAGGAAGATGTGTTCCATGTTCCCATCAGTCCCTGTGATTGACTTTGAGATAAAGAAGATACGACACTGTAGTAAGAAGTTCATTAATGGGTCTAGGCACTTTGATGTGACTGATGATAACTTGCATAAGATGATGACGTTTAAGTTGTTTAAGTATGAAAAGTATTGTGTTAATTGTACTGAGCATTTGGGGGCAACAGGACATTATAGGGCAGTCAAGGTGTTAGAAATGTTAAACGAATATGAGATGAGGAATGTATAAGTCTCATGGCCTTAACGTATTCTTAGACATATCGACATATTGCAATGCCGCTTGTCCTCAGTGTCATAGAACTGATCCTAACGGTCTAGGAAAAGCAAGTTGGTTGCCTCTGATTCAATGGGATCTTAAAACATTTAAGAAGGCTTATAATTTAGATAAACATAAAGTCAGATATCACTCCTTTGAGTTCTGTGGAACTTGGGGTGACCCTGTAATGAATAGAGAACTGTTGGGCATGGTACAATATATTATTGATAACAGCAATGCTACAATTAGCATAGACACTAACGGAAGTATAAGGGATGAAGAGTGGTGGTGGAATTTAGGAATAATTGGTAGCCGTAGGCTACATGTAACCTTTGCTGTTGATGGTATAGACCAGAAGATGCATTCTCACTATAGAAGAAATACTGACCTTAAAAAGGTATTATCTAATATGGAATCTATATCACAAACACGATCTAAACCTAGAGTACGTACAATCGTATTTAAACACAACGAAGACCACCTTGACCAAATAAAAGATTTGGTGCGTTCTCATGGAGCAAGTACAATTGAGTTTACTCCTTCAGATAGATGGGAAAGGGGTGCAGTGTTTAACTTTACAGATGAATTGGGCAATCCTCAAAAGCTAGAACAGAGTAGGATACTTGATGGTTATAAAGTGTAAGTGGTTAGAGACTAATAGAATACTCGTTAATCCAGACGGTCAAGTCTTACCTTGTTGTTACCTTGCCAACAATAATTGGGTTCAAAAACAAAATGGTATAACCAAAGAATGTGCGGTTATGCAAGAGTATAACGATAACAAAGAAAAGTACAATATACATAATAATGATATGAAAGATATCATTAATGGAGAGTGGTTTACTAAAACCTTACCAAATTCATGGAAAGATGAGACCAAAACCATAACTCAATGTAAGACATGGTGTGGAGGATGTGATGCATAAGAACTTATTAGTAAGTGGGTGCAGTTTTACTAATCACGACCCTGCGGATGATGGTATAAACAGACGTTGGTATCACTACATTGCCGATAAGTTGGATATGGATACCATAAACGTAGCACGTAATGGTTCTGGAAACGAATACATCTTCTCTAGCATATATGATTACCTTGCATCTGATGCCGTGAAACCAGATATGATAATTGCCGCATGGTCTAAGTCCCAAAGGAGAGATTATCAATATTATGGAAGATGGATGAACGATAGAATGGATCTTCGTGGAGATATGTCATATCATTTAAAAAGAACCGCTAGATATAAGCGTATGTTAGAGCTATTATGTGATCATTATGGTATAAGATATATATCGCTTCAAATGCTTGAATTGCTACATAATGAAGAACTTGGGGCAAGAATATCCGTGCAAGATAAAGTGCTTAAATGGAATACTGGTGATATGATAAGCAAGACTAATCACCATCCGTCTGAAATTGGTCATGAAAAATTAGGAAAATACATCTATGAAAACTATATTTAGCGCATCTTATGGTCCTCACGACCACAATACGTATGACGGCGTGTGGCATAATCAAGTAGAAAGATATAGTAGATTAAAGCACAACGTGCCTTGGCATTTCGATTCATACCCTCACCACACCACCGCAGATAAGATGAACCAAAACGACAACAGCGCAGGGCAGAAGTTCTATGATGAGACTTACAAACCTGATGAGCATGAGGTATTTGCTTTCACAACAACTATAGGTGGGGTGAAGCAGATTGACAATGCCGCATTCCCTCAGAAGTTCTTAGACTTTACACCCACCAACCTGTGGGACTATTCTATGGAAGGTAATCAATATTACATTGACCACCACCAATCCCATGCGGCATATGCATTCCTTCAATCTGGTTACAAAGAGAGCGATATCCTTGCTATTGATGGTAGGGGTTGGAAGTTCAATTGCATCTTCGTGAATAAGAACGGCGACATAACAGATCTGTCTGATGATATGAATATGGGAAT
>MDSY01023399.1_pt1 | contig 14976 bp, 14 predicted proteins | sample 811131 | NCBI WGS metagenome assembly MDSY01 (sample SAMN05326643, study PRJNA326480) | marine metagenome | isolation source: seawater | place: Atlantic Ocean: South West | collected 2010 | reverse complement strand
TGATCTACTTGATTAATATTATAGGCTTGATTACTTATCGAGTTTACAAAATCATTTTCAAATTTATTTTTAATTGGTCTGTAAGATAATACATTTTTATTTCTTGCAAAAGCCTCTATACCACCCATACAGCCATTATGGATTGTTAATTTAGATTTTATAATCCAATAAGCAATATTTTTTGATTTTGTTATTATTAAATTTTTTCTTTCATTGAGTATTTTTTTCCATATTTCTTCATCCTCATTTGGGTGCGGTCTTAAGATAAATTTTACATTAGGATACTTTTTAGATAAATGATTTATTAAATCTGTAAATTTAAGCATTAACTGAAAGGAAAACGATATAAAAAAATCATTGAAATATTCTTTAATTTTTTGATTTTCATAATATCCTAATTTCTTATACATTTCAATATAATCTGATGTTCTCTTTTTTGAAACTCCAATTAAAAAATTTGATGAAATTAAAACTGAATTCCCTACTTTTATTTTTTTGTCCATAAATAATGTATCAAACTTACTTTTCCAAAGATCAACTCTCGGGTTTCCTGTTAAAGTAAATTTTTTTTTATATGACTTATAATAATTTTTCAGTTGATCAAAATCAAATTTTCCCCAGCATAAAACTTTATCTGTTAAGTTTAAAGTTTTTTTAGAAAATCTTGATTTTTTGAAACTATCATATTTTTTTGATAATAATCCACTTTCTTCATCTAATGAAAAAATTACAAACTTTCTTTTTTTTAAATTTCTGAGTTGACTCATCCTTGAATTTGAGGGTGTGATACTTTTTTCAAGAAAAATACCTGGATTTAAAGTTCCATTTTCAATGTTATGAATAATTTTGTCATCTCCAATTAACACATCATCACCTTTAGATGCACAATACATCCCAAGCAATAATCTAGATAGAAAATCTCTATTTTTTATTTCCAATTTTAGATAAATATTCATTAAAGATTTGTTATTTCTTCGACCCCTTAGAAAAAAACTTTGATCTTTTTTTGAATGAATTTTCAATAAATTTTATTGGTGTATAGAATCTATCACCAGCTTTAATTTTATTTAATATGTTTTTTCCAAACTTATCCAACACTTCTTCTATCAATAACATGTGTTTCGAGTTAGTACTTACGACAATCCATTGTTTATCATGTCTTGATACTATTCCTGCCATAAAAGGATGGTTTGAGCTGTCACCACCATGCAACTGAGCCTTTTTAATAAATAACTTACCATATTTTTCATTATTTAAAAAAGTTGATGCTCCTTTATGAGGTGTTTCAAAAGCATTAATAAAATTTATTAAGTCATATGAATTCATTGACCAGTTAATATAACCATCTTTTTCTGTATTTAACCTGGGGTTGTATCTGCCAAGATAATTTGGCTGTGGTTTTAATTCAAATTTTTCGCCCTTTTTTAATATTTTGATAAATTCTTCGTAAAATTTATAAACATTTTCTGATCTTAATTTTAAAAAATCATCTGGTGTAATACATTTTTTTGGAATTATAGATAATTTATTAAAAATAATAGGTCCAGTATCAACACTAGAGTCTACTAAATGAAAACACTGATTATCTATTCTATCTTCCCTCATAATTTTCCATGAAAAGCCTCCTCCTCCTGAGTCTAGTGGAAGTCTTGTTCCATGAACATTAATCAAGTTATTTTTAAAGATAGAAGCTATATCCTTAGGCTTAAAAATAAATCTAGCTCCAATAGAAATAAATAAAGTTTTCTCTATGTCAAAATTTTTTTTTATAAAATTATAAAACTTACTATCTAAATTATTAAATATTTTATATTTTATATCTTTATCTATCAATCTTGATTGATCTGAACTTGTAATAATGGTTGTTTTTAAATTCAGAGAATTATTTAATGCTATGAATTCTTTAAATTTACTTGACTCACCTATGAAAACAACATTTTCAAGATTATATATCAAAAAGTTATTATTATGTATCATTCTTAGTGATTGCGCTTGAGATTAATTAAGCAATAGTATATTTTAATATATTGATTTATACAAATAATTATTCTCATATACTTAAATAGCTTAGACTTAATTTTTAAACATGTGTGGTTTCATAACATATACAAATTTTAATAGTCAAAATCTTAAAAATAGCCAATTTCAAAAACTGAAAAATTTTAACAAACATAGAGGTCCTGATAGCATTAAATTGAGTACTTTAAACAATAATATTATCTTATTTAGAAGATTAAAAATTATAGACTTGTCTAATAAAGCCAATCAACCATTTGAAAATAAAACGCAAAATATTCAGATAGTATTTAATGGAGAAATTTATAATTATTTAGAAATTAAAAATGAATTAAAAAGATATAAAATTAATTTTCATACAAAATCTGATACAGAAGTGGTCCTCAATAGTTATATTAAGTGGGGTATAGACTTTGTAAATAAATTAAGAGGAATGTTTTCTATAGTTATTTTTGATAACAAAAGAAAAAAAATTTTATTTTTTAGAGATCACTTTGGGCAAAAACCTCTATATTATTCTTTCTACGATAACGGTTTAATAATATCGTCTGAGATAAAAGATATTTTATTTATTAAAAAAAAATTTGAATTAAACCAAAAATCAATTGATAAATATTTAATCAGAGGTTGGACTGATGATTCTCAAGAAACTTTTTTTAAAGATATTCATCGTTTACCAGCAGCATCATATGGAGAATATACAAAAAAAGAATTTAAAATAAAAAGATATTGGAAACTCAGATATAAAGATAATGACTATAACAAAGATGAGTTAAAAAATGTTTTTTATGAAAATATAAAACTGCATCTTAGATCAGATGTTCCCTTAGCATTTACACTTTCAAGTGGAATGGACAGCTCCTCAATTTTGAGTACAGCCTTAAATTGTAATATTGATAATTATAAAGCTTTTTCTATTAAAACAAATTATGAAAATGAGATAGATGAAACAAAAATTATAAAAAAATTTGTAGATAAAAATAGTTTAAAACACCAATTTTTTAAATTTAATTATAATGATCACACAAATCTGCTGGAAGAATTAATTCATAATCAAGATGAACCTATAAATCATCCATCTTTTGTTTATCAGTATTTATTGAGAAAAGAAATTTCTAAGCAAGGCTTTAAAGTATTATTAACAGGAGAGGGGGGTGACGAAGTGTTTGGGGGTTACAACAGAATGTACGCTCCTTATCTAATTGAAAATTTTTTAAAATCTGGAAAAAAAATTGATAAAATATTTGAAAAAAATATGGATGAAATATCAAACTTTAATCAAAAAAAAATTAAGAGAAAATCAATTGATATTTTTAAAAACTTTAACAAAATTTGCAATGATATTGAGGATGAGAGTATCTTTGAAATTTTAAATCTTAATAACTCAGAACTTAGTAATAAACTAAAATTTTACAACGATACAAATCCATACAATAAAAATTATTATAAAAATTTTCTACTAAACCATTTAACCTGCAGAGATTTACCAAACATCTTGAGACAGGAAGATAGAATTTCAATGAGCCAAAGTATAGAAAATAGGTCTCCAATGGTAGATCATAAATTAATTGAGTATGTTTTTTCATTAAAATCAAAATATTTTATGAAAGATGGAATTACTAAATTTATGTTAAAGGATATTATGAAGGATCAATTACCTAATAATTTTATAATTAATAAGAAAATAGGTAGGCCCGGCGCGTATTCAAACATAATATACTCAAACTACTTAGAAAAATTTATAGATTTGTTGAATACAAATGATTTTAATATTGATTTATACAATAATAATAAAATCAAAAAAATTTTATTAAAAAAGAAAAAAAATCATTTGTATGACCCAACTCTTTTTAGAATTCTTAATATATTAATTTGGAAAGATGGATTAAAAAGTAAGCTTAATTTTTAGGGTGAGAGGCACCAATTTTGATAAAATTATTTTTGAGTTTTTTGGCCAAATAATCGTGGTACTTTAGCTTGTAAATTACATCCAATACAGTTTCCTTTTTGCCGTTTTTTACAAGATTTTTAAAACTTTTTTTCACTTCATTCCCTTTATATCTACCAATACAAAACTGTGTATTTGGCCTACTAGAACCTGTTATTGGATACTTGGTAGTTATAAATGGTTCCCATCCATATTTTCTCATAATTAATTCCATAGTATTTCCAAAAAAATACCTGTGATGACTATGATTAAAAAAGTTTTTTTGATAACCCAATGGATCTCCCCTTGCTTCAATTACCAAAATACCATTTTTTTTAATAGCCTTTTCAATTTTTTTCATAACTATATTTACGTCTGTTACATGTTCTAAAGAACCCATGATTATAATCAAATCTAGGGAATTATCTTTAAGCTTCATGTCTTCTGATTGCAACCATTCCACAGGTAATTTTAATTTTTCTCTTCCATAATCAACAAAGCTTTTTACTGGATCGTTACCTTGGCATTTCCATCCTCTTTTTAAAAATGGTTTCATCATCATTCCTACTGACGATCCGACATCGAGCATTGATCCTTTTTTAGGCAAATATTTTTTTAAAAATTCAAATAATAAATTTCCTCTTTTTTCTTGATCAGCTAAATAATTTTTTGGGGGCTTGAAGGTATCTAGCGTGATAGCTCTGTAGCTATTTTTATAGTAACCCATATAAAACTCTTTATTAAATCTTGGGTTTTGAAATAAAAATCCACATGATGTGCATGCATGAATTGGTAAATCCCCAAATTTATTATTATTCCACGAAATTTTTTTTTGAATTAATTTTGTTTTCTTTTCATTACAAATCTCACATTTGAAAAATTTCATTTTATAAAATTTTTTAACTTTAAGATAATTAAGATATTTTTTAATTTGGGTTTTATTCATTTATTTTTACTTGATACAAAGATAGCCTTTAAAACTAAGCATCTGAAATATAGGAAAAATATCTTTAAATCCAGATCTTTTTAACATATCTAAATTTCCTTTATCAGAAAAAGGCTCCAGAACACCCTTAAGACTTCTAGACTTTTGAAGAATTTCTTCGGATGTAAAGTTATTATCTAACTTAAACTCATTATACATTAGAGTTAGAATATCTTGAAAACGAGCATCTGGTCCTCTTATTTTTTCACACATTATAAATGCACCACCCCAATTTAAACTTTTATAAATTTTATCAACAACTTTTTGTCTTATTTTTGGAGGTAAAAATTGAATAGTATAATAGGAGATGAACATATCATTTTTTTTTAATTTACATTTTTGAATGTCGGCTTTCTTAAATAATATTTTACATTTTAAATTTGATCTAATTTCTTTTTTATTCAAATTAGCCTGATTTATCATTTCTTTAACTGAGTCTATTCCAATAAAATTAATTTTTTTGTTACTATGTCTGAGAGAAATTTTTTTTATTAAATTACCCGTCGAACATCCTAAATCATAAAAGGTAGAGCCATCTTTTAAAAAAAAATCACTTAGATTAGTTATAACTTTGTGACCCTCATTATAGAATGGGACTGATTTGGCAATATGTTTTTCAAAACTTTTTGGAACTTTTCTTCCAAATGTCCAAGATGAATTTTTAAGCTTTATTTTATTTGTCATTTTAAATTACAGAGTTCCTTAATATCATTTTTAAAATACATTAAAATTATATCTTGTATCATTAAATGATTTTTTTTTTGAGAATAATTATTTCTGTTGTCTTTAGTTTGCGTTTTTCTATAAAGTTCAATAATAAAGCTAAACTTATTTGACAAAGTATTTGATTTTTTTAAAAGTATTTTTAACATTTTATTTGTTTTTTTAATATACGGTTCTTTATAATCTATGTCTTCTAGCTGATCTTGAGTTTTAATAATCATCTTATTTTAAAATTCTCATTGGAATATTTTTATTTTTTAAATACGATCTTAGTCTGATTGGGTTATTATCACCAAAATGGAATATGCTTGCACAAGCGGCAGCCTCAACATCAGTTTCCATAAAAAGTTTTTCCAAATGTTCAAAATTTCCTGCTCCGCCACATGCAATTATGGGTATATTTAATATTTTTTTTGCTTTTTTAATTACCTCTAAATCATAGCCCTTCATCAATCCATCATGATCCACTGAATTTAAAAATATTTGACCAAAATTAAATTGTTTTAAAATCTCTAAATATTCAAATAATTCCAATTTTGTTTTATTAGAATATAAATTTTTCCAAACAATATGTTTTTTTTGATCTTGATCATAACTATAATCTACTCCCACTATCATACATTGAGCTCCATATGACTCTGAAACATCGTTTATTAAACTCGTATTTTCTAAAATTTCTGAGGTAATAATTATTTTATCAGCACCAATATTTAACATTTCTCTAACATTTTGTAAATTTTTAATGTCACCTCCTACCGTTAGGGGCATAGAACATTTTTTTGCTGCCCTCATTACAATTTCTTTAAAATATCGAAAATAATTTTTATTACTTGAAATATTTAAAAATATTAATTCATCAGCTTCTTGGGAGCTATAAACATCAACAGTACTTTCAGGCTGACCGGTTTCTATAAAATTTCTAAATTTTTTACCCTTTACCATTTTTCCATCTTTCATTAATAAAACTGGTATTACCCTTTTTTTTAACATTATTTTAACTTTGAAAAATTAGTTAATAAAGTCAGACCGTTAGGAGGGCTTTTTTCAGGATGAAATTGAATTCCATAAATATTTTCACTTTTAACCATAGATACAAAATTTTTTTCTAAACTAAATGGTGTCTCAGCAATTATTGTTTTTTTATTAACAGGTAAACATTCATATGAATGGTCAAAATAAAAATCTACACCTTTTTTTGTATTAGTGAAGATTACATCTTCTTCTAAAATATTAATTAAATTATTCCATCCAACATGAGGCAATACTTGATTTTTATTAATTTTAATTTTACTAACTTTGCCATTGATAAATCCTAAGCCTTTTGAAGGCCCGTCTTCCTCACCGTAATCAAATAATATTTGCATACCAAGGCAAATTCCAGCTAAAAAATTACCTTTTTTAACAAAAGTTGAAATTTCATCTTTCCATCCTTCATTAACTAAAACTTCCATTGATTTTTTAAACGAACCAACGCCTGGCAATATTAAGTGGGAAAAGTTATTTATATTTTGCGGATCTTCAACAATCTTATTATTGATATCAATATTACTTAGTGCATTAACTAAAGATCCAATATTTCCAAACCCATAATTAATTATGCCTATCATTTTTTATTTTTTTTCTCTATACCACTTGTCAAAATCCCACGTTTTTTCTGCTATATTATTCTGATTAAAATTAGGTTTATGAGGAGGAATTACCATATTTTCTATTATTTCATTAAATTCTTTTTCCTCTAAACCAACATACTCTAAAAAAATTTCTAGAGATTTTGGTTTCAAGCCATCATACTTTTCATTTAATGTTTTTGCTTTTTTTGGATCCATTTTATTATTTCTTACAAGTTGGCTATTAATCTGAGTCATTCTGCTATAACCCCTTTTTAACCACTTTACATAATCTCTTGAAGCTTGCATAAAACACTCCATTTTATCACCGTTTGGATTATACTCATCTGGTATATGCTCTAATTCATCGGTTTCCCAATTTAATTCTTTTTTAATAATGTCAGTTTGAATACTAGCGTCCCATTTTATAAAGCTTCCTAAAGCTACAGGTACTAATTTATTTTCTTTGTATTCTTCTGGTGTAGGGTAGGTATATGGTAATAAATCTCTCTTATCTATTGGGTCATCTTTTTTATTCAGCATATTATACATATCATCAGCAGTAATTCCTAAATTAAATTTTACATTGAATTTTTTTTCATCAAAATAATCAATCTCATCGTCCTCAAAATTTGTATAACTATCCATTTCAGACGTTGACTCGCCATAAAAAATTAATGGAACCTTATGTAAAATTGCCATCCTTAATGGATAAGAAAAAATCCCAGTATGGCAGTGCCAACAAAAATCTGTTTTTCTTACAAATGACTCTAGCATCAATTTTTTAACTATTTTCCAATTTGGTGTAAAATCAATAAAATCTACACCTAATTTTTTTAAAACTTTATTAGTATTATTGATTGTGGTTTCTCTCAGAAAACCATGGTTAAATCTTATTACTAAAGGTTTTAAATCATACTCTTTCATAAGATAGTAGAGTTGAAACGTGCTATCTTTTCCTCCTGAAAAAGGAACTATACAATCATAAATAGATTTATTTTTATGACTATTAATTATTTTATTAAGTTTTTCTTTTCTTTTATCCCAATCAATCTCTTCGTTCTTGTAAGAAGCACCAGTGCATATGTTACAAACATTTTTTTTATCAAATTCTATTGTTTCGTAGGTTTCTGGTAAATCACATTTTGAGCAAGTTTTTAATGTCATAATATTATCAAACCTATAATGATTAAGTCAGTCTCTTAAATCCCATTTGTTTAATTGGTCCTTCGAGTTTTTTTTTTAAAAGTCCTTTTGACTCATACATAGCTATTTTTTCAAACACTTTATCACATGCTTTATCATATACATCTAATACTTTGTCTGTATGACATAAATTTGCGTAGCACCTATCAGATGCAAGAATTTTTTTTTTAAGCATTTCCTGATTAAAATAAGTTATTGCAATAGGCCAATTTTTACATTTCAATTTAAATGATGCCAACGGATCTATCCCAAAAATTTCAATCTCCAATTTATTTTTTTTTGCATTTTTCTTCCATATATTCTTTATCTTTTTTCCTATTCTGTTTAATTTAATACCTAGTTTTAATCTTCTATGTTTTTTTATAAATGTTAAAGCACATGAAGGACCGAGTCTTTCTGACCAAAAAGAACTACTTATAAAAGTCTTTAATGCAAAAGACATAATTTTCTTTTTTCCTATAATTGCACCCATAGGAATTCCATTGGCAATGGTTTTCCCATATACTACAATATCAGGGTGAACTTTAAATTTTTGATGTGCCCCACCAGTATTTATTCTCCATCCAGAGGTAATTTCATCAAAAATTAATACACAATTGTTTTTTTTTGAAATTTTTCTTATCTCTTTAATGTAAGCTTTTGAGGGAAATGTTTCTCTACATGGCTCTAAAACTATTGCAGCACAATACTTTGCATTTTTTCTCACTATATTTTCTAAATCATTCAAATCATTAAACTTAAATGGTATTACGCTATTTTTTAATCCTTTTGGTACACCTAGTGGATCAAGACCTGGTAAAAGATGGTCATTGAGTTTTTTTTTAGATTGCAGATTTGCTGACAAATACCAATCATGCCAGCCATGATAACCACAAAATAATATTTTATCTTTTTTAGTATAAGCTCTACTTAACCTAATTGCGATTGACATGGACTCTCCGCCTGTTCTTGCATATTTTACGCTTTCGGCCCAAGGATGAATTTTTAATAGTTCTTCAGCAAGCTCTACATCTTCAGGAGGATTTAAGGTTGTCATAGATCCTGCATTTATCGTTTTGATGGCCGTTTTATTAATATCTTTGTCTGAATATCCGAGAACGCTAGTGCCGATTCCAACCATCGTGAAATCCAAATATTTTTTTTTATCAATGCCCCAAATAGTTACGCCTTTTGCTTTACTATAATAAGTGGGCCAGCTACCTCCTGGCAAATACATTTCAGGTCTCTTGCCCAATAATCCACTTAAGCCAGGAATAATTGTGTGAGCATAATTTTGAAGTTTTTTCTTATCTTTTTTAATTTTACTATACATTTAATTATTTATTCGATATTAAAAATTTTGCAATTTCAAAGTCTGTCTGATCATCAATGTCAATAGCACTTTGAGTGATAAATGGATAACAATTTCTGCCCAAATAATTTTTTTTTAAAAAAATATTTTTTGTATTAATTATGTCCAAATAGCCATTCGCTGTGTATGATTTTTTAAACTTTTGTCTAGGATTGTTAGCTTGGTCCAAAGTCAAATTTCCAATAGCAGGTTTTAATTTATCCTTTAAAATAAAAAACTTTTTATGAACTGGTTCATTCATTTCATGCACTGATACTAATGAGTCATAATTTTTTAATTTTCTAAATGTTTTAATTGCCTCATCAATCACATTCGATTTACGTATTGGAGTTGTTGGTCGCATAAAAATAATATAGTTAGGGATTTTTTTTTCAGTGCTGGTAAACTTATTTAAAAATTCATTTACTACATCAAAATCATTAGAGTTATCTTGAGAGTTTTTTTTACTTCTTAAAAAAGGAACTTCAGCTCCATACTTTAATCCTTCACTTTTTATTTTTTTTGAATTTGTGGATAAAAAAATTCTATCTATATTTATTGATTTTTTACAATTGATTATTGCCCTGGCCACTAAAGACAGGTTTTTGATTTTTTTTAGATTTTTATTTTTAAGTCTTTTAGATCCCGATCTTGCAGGAACTAAGGCCCAAACTTCATCAACAAATTCATAATTATTCATATTGAAAGCAAGTTTAATTCTTGTTTTTTTTTAGGTATTCAAATAATTTTACTTGATCACACTTTTCCAAACATTTGTGTCCTTTTGTAAAGTTTCCAGTAATATGCATTTTTCTCAAATCTTCATATGACTCACCATTCCAAATTTCATCTAATGAATTTTTATTAACATTACCCAAAACTATTTCATTATTTGATATTTGCGTACAAGGAACAACATTACCTTCTGCCATTACAGTTGTAGATGACCATGGATATTCACAATATTGTTTTGCGTAGTGTGAGTTATTCTCAAGCTCTTTGTTTTGTTCGAAATGCCATCTATTATCTTGACTTTTAACATAAGCATAAACATCTTTGTCTTTCCAAAAATCTAAAAATTTATTGTGAAGTTTTGAATTATCTTTGTCATTGTTGAAGGCTATCATGCAAGGAACTAACAATGTTTTGAAACTTCTTTCTTTTTTTATATCTATTAGTTTGTGAATTTTTTCAATTGACTCTTCATAGTTAGCTTTTTTTCCTCTGATGTCTTTAATAGCATCATCATCCATTGCATCTAGTGAAAATTTTAAAACAGTTAATCCCGACTCCATGGCCTTGATCGCTTTTTCTACTGTCATAGTTGCAGGTGTGCATGAAAAATATGTAGGAATATTTCTTTTTTTGCAAGCTTCAAGTCTTTTTATTAAATATTTATCTAAAAATGGCTCTCCGTATCCATGCAAAATTAAACATCTTGAAACAACTGAAAAATAAAAACCATTTTCTGACACTTCTTTTGGATTAAATTGAGCATCGTTTTCTAACCACTTCCAAAAATCATTTAAATTTTCCTCTTTATGAACGCTTATATTATCTAACATATTCTCAAACAAATCATCATTAACCCAAATGTTTTTTCTTGTCATATAAATTGTTCTTGGACACATGACACATGTCATGTTGCAGTAATTTGTTGTTTCAATATTAAAGATTGTTGGTTTTTTATTTCTTAGAATTTCTAATTCATTTTCAATAACAGTTATTTCATTTAATGACAGCTCACCTTTGGTTATTTTCTTTTTTAGGGAATGAGATTTTTGTATAAAATTAATGTCGTACATATATAATTTACTAAAAGTTAAACGTTCTCCCAATAACGCATTTTCTTTTCGTTAACTTTTTCATCAAAAAGAAATTTTTTGTTTCCATTTCCAAGACTTTTTGGAATTTTTCTTATTAGAGTAGTTAAGCGTTCCATTCCAACATCCTCCAAGGATGCGGCTTGATCTGTTCCCCAGTTAGCTCTATCTAGTGTAATATGTCTTTCAATATAATCTGCCCCTAAAAAGAAAGCAGTAATTGATGGGCTTACAGAGCTTTCATGTCCGCTATAACCAATCTCACATTTGAATTTTTTTTTAAGTGTTCTTATAAAATTTAAATTTAATAAACTTTCATCACAAGGGTAAACGGAAACACTATGCATTAAAACAAATTCACAATTATGTGCATTAAAAATTTTAACAGCTTTCTCAATATCTTTCATGTTACACATGCCGGTTGAGATAAAAGTTTTTTTTCTCTCTTTAGCCACAGATTCTAAGAATTTTAGATTTGTAATCATTGCAGAAGCAATTTTATTATATCTAAATTTTAATTTTTTTAACTGATTTAAGCTATTTATGTCCCAACAAGAGGCAAAAATATCAATATCTAGCTTATTACAATAATCTCTTAATATCTTGTATTGAGATATGTTGAACTCTATTTTTTTTTTATAATCTAAATAACTAATTAAACCCCAGGGAGTTTCTCTCATAACTGTTTTTTGATGTTCAGGAACACATATATCTAAATCTCTTTTTTGAAATTTTACAGCATCAAAATCATATTTTTTGGAAAGTTTAATTAATTTTTTTGCATCTGTTAAAGATCCATTATGATTAATGCCTATCTCTGCAATTAAATAAGTGCGTTTTCTTTTAAAATTATTTAATTCTTCAGTATCTTCAAGATCGTTATCAATTAAATTTGTAAAATTTTTTGCTTTTGCTGTTAATTTATATGTAGTTTTTAAATTTGAATTTTTTTTATTTATTTTAATTTTAATAAGTCCTTTTTTTTCTAATCTCTTTATAGAATAATTTAATTTTCCCAAGCTAAATCCAAGTTCAGTTGCAAGTTTACGCTGGGAAACATTTGGCGAATTGCATATTTTGTTTAAAATTTGTGAGTCGAAATCTTTTTTCATGTTCAATATTGAACAATATAGTGTTCAATATTGAACTGTAAAGCACTAATTATCAAAAAAATTATTTATCTATATTTTGGGTGATAAATTCTGCAATTTTATCATATCCCTCTGGTGTATAATGACCATTATTCCTATTAGGGAAAAATGAAAATGGATCATTTTCTGTGAAAAATTTTTTCAAATCTATTATTTGAATATCTTCTTTCATTACAGCTGACATAACTTGATTATAAAAATTATCATAATTGTAGTCACTAAATGAAGCGTAGGCTGGCAAATATACAAAAATTATATTTGAATTCATTTCTTTGGCCTTTTTAGCAAAATTTTTTATGATTTTTTCAAATTCAATTGGGTAAACTTCTTGGTTGTAATGAACAATTTGTTCTTTATGTAAAATTTTTCTAAGTTTTTCTAATTTAATAAATCTAATTATCTTAATTTTTTTTTGTTTTTTTAAATATTCAAATTCAGTATTAATTATTTCTTGCCCATATTTATCTGTTTTATTCTGAAGATCAGTCAAGTTTTGTGAAAAATTTTTATCATTCAAATATTTAACTAATGTTTTATTCTCTAATTCTTTTCTAAAGTTAACTAGATCATTGCCTTCATAATAGAGCCAAATAATATTTTTTATTTTTTTTCCTTTTGAATATTCAATTAATGATGCATACTCAGCCAAAGGTCCATTACCTTCAAAACTTACATTGATTGATGGTAATTTAGTGTAAAATCTTAATTTACTAGTAATATCCATGGGTCTATTTACACAAGCACCATGACCAAATGAATCTCCAATTACAAAAAACTCATACTCATTAAATTCCCATTGATCATCAGGATTATTAAATCCATATCTATCACTTTCATAAATCGCCATATATCCATTTTCGTCACAAAAAATAGTCTTCATTTTTGAGAGACCAGATAAAGGAAAAAAATTTTCATTATCTAATTCTAAATAACTTTTTGGAGGTATGGTCACAGTCCAGTTATTAGATGTTTCTTTCATCTTTTTATAAATTTCAAATCGATCTCCTAAATTAAGAGAATCTTTTTTTATAAAAACTTGATAAAACTCAAAAAGATATAAAGTGAAAATTATACTTATAGATATTGTGAAAAAAAATTTTTTGTAACTATCTTTTAAAAAAATGACAAAAAATCCAATTAAAAAAAAAGCCAACGAAAGAAAATAGTATTGTTTATAAAACTCTATATTTTGACCTTTCCAAACTATTTCTGATTTATAATAACTGTGTAAAAAAATAATTGCAGACAATACAAAAATAAGAAGTGCCAATTTTTGATTTCTTAAAAATTTAATCATTTTAAATTTTTCTTAAAGTAGATTTTTATTTAAATATATTTAATTTCTTTCTTACTTTCTTTCTGCAAATATAAATTTCCAGGGTAAATAAACAGGTCCAGAAAAAGTTGAGTTTTTATTAAATTCTGTTTTGATTGTGTAACTCCCTCTATTCTTAACGTTTTTTTTACCAATTTTTTTTTTGGGGAAATATTCTTGAATGAAAGTTTTATAATTATGTTTTCTAAATATGTTAATAATTTTTTTTTCTGAGAAAATGTTAAAATCACCAATTGGATTGTCATCTTTGATTTTATCATCATAGTCTCTAATATGAATCAAAACATCCATATTGCCTCTATAAGCCAATGTTTTAATGCAAATCCATTTTGGTTTGAGATTACAAAGATTTTTAATTGGATTTTCTAATTCCTTAAAACAATGCATAGCATGTATTGAGATTATTCCATCAAACTTATTTTTTAGCTTTTTATTTTCTTTTAAAATATCGAAGTGTTCAAAAGATAAATTAGGAATTTTTTTGAATATTTTTTTTCCTAAAGAAAGATGTTTTTTACTATTATCCCCACAAATAAATTTTATTGATTTTTCTTTATTAGCAAAAAAAAAAGTGTTGTTTCCCATGCCTGAACCTGCATCTAAAACAGATGTATTTGGTTTGAAGCCATTATATCTTTTAACAAATTGAAAAAAATCCAAAGTACTTTGGTAAGGTTTTTTTATCTGTTTTAATTCATTCCGAAACTGCTTTTGAATTATTTTATTAAAAACTGTCATATATTTTACGAAAATTATTAATGATCACTATCTTTCTTTATTAAAATTTTTTTCAGTGCATAAATCAAGCCAATTGAGCTATTAGTACTGGTCAGCTGCACGCATTACTGCGCTTCCACATCCAGCCTATCAAC
>MDSY01074479.1_pt1 | contig 14978 bp, 14 predicted proteins | sample 811131 | NCBI WGS metagenome assembly MDSY01 (sample SAMN05326643, study PRJNA326480) | marine metagenome | isolation source: seawater | place: Atlantic Ocean: South West | collected 2010 | reverse complement strand
TTTGTCTGACGTGGAATTACATTTTCGAAACTTGGTGCGTCTCGGATAGAACTGCACCGAAAATTAATTTTTTAATGACCCTTCAGCACAAAAGCCGCCTTGTTAAGTAATAGAAGTTTTAGAGGTCATTTGATCCAAGAGGAGCACTATTGTTTGATACGAAAAAGATAAATATTTTGATCTTTTAAACTTAATGGAGACAGTCATGCGTTTTCTAGTTCTGGGTGCAGGAGCTTTGGGAGGTTATTATGGCGGACTGCTGCAAAAAGGTGGGGCTGATGTAACGTTTCTTTTGCGTCCAAACACTGCGCGCAAATTAGCTTCTAACGGATTGCGTATGCAACTGGAAGACGGCCTTTATGCGGCACCCGTCAAAATAAACACGGCGCATGATCTGAGTGAAAGCTTTGATGTGATCATTCTAACTTGTAAATCATATGATCTTCATGATGCCTTGGAAGCGATAAGTCCTGCTGTGGGATCGAAAAGTGCCATTCTTCCAATTTTGAATGGTGTAAATCATATTGAATTACTTGCCGACCGCTTTGGTGAGGAAAAAATTTTAGGAGGAGTAACACAGTTTCTTGTAAATCAAGACGAAGACGGAACTATACTGCCTACTTTTCATGGATCGGGTGGACAAAAGACGCTATTTGGCGAAGTAACGGGCGGAAGCTCTAAAAGATGCGACGCAATTCTTAAAGCTATGAGGATTAATATGCCGGACGCTGTAATATCGGAAGATATTATGGAGGAACTTTGGATGAAAGTTAGTGGGGCTGGGCCTTCATTTGCCGTAGCAGCTCTTTTACAAAATAGAGCAGGCAGAGTTGCAGAAACTGAAATGGGACGCAGCGTAGTGTCCGCCATATACGAAGAGAGCGCTTTAGTTTGTTCCGCTGAAGGATATCCCCCTGCGGACGGAGTGAAAACCATTTTGGTTGAAAACCTTTGGGGTAAGAAGGGGTCCGACTATGGGCCGTCACTTCTTGCTGATATTGAGAATAAACGCAAAACAGAAGGACAACATGTTATAGGCGATTTGGTTCGACGCGGAAAAAAACATAATTTGCGTACACCATTGCTTGAGGCGGCATTGTGTAAAATAGAGTTATATGAAAACGGTCTCCCAAATTCATAAGGTTTGTCCAGCTAAATCTTTTTTAATATACCTTTATTTCTAAAAGTAATTTTTAATGATGTGTTCGACAAGGGGTCAAGCTATGGCGCAGCAATATACTGGAAAATGTCAATGTGGGGCTGTCAATTACAGTTTATTAAGTTCTCCTAAAACAACACACGCATGCCATTGTTTTGATTGTCAAAAACGTACCGGGAGCGCGTTTGGGATATCAATGATTGTAGCCGAGGATGATTTGTTTTTAACCGGAGAACTCAAATCTTTCGAGAGAATAGCTGATAGCGGATTCAAATTGACACAATTCTTTTGTCCCAACTGCGGAAATCCAATTTACGCTTTAAATGAAAGACGGCCAAAACATGTTGTATTGTTTCCTGGTACTTTCAATGACACGAGTTGGTTTGAAATGGAGAGAGTGATCTGGAAAAGCAGGGCTCAAGCATGGTGTCCAATACCAGATGGGGTTGAAGTTTTTCAGGAATCGCAACCTTTTTAAGCTCGATTATAAGAAGTAAATAAACTTGCCAATTAACGACGATGCCCTTGTGTTTTTTGGAAAATAATAACTGGTGTATCAATTATTTGACATGAACAAAGAAAATAGAACCATTAGATTGTTGAAGTCATTCTGTATCGGGATTGTTATTACGTTTGTTGGGATTATTTTTGGTATTATGCTGATGTTGTTGTAATTCGACTATATGACTTAAAAATTACAAGTAGCGCTCATATATGGGGCAGCAGTTTTCTAATACTTTCCAGATTCTGAAGCTAAAGATCCTATATTTTTTCACCTAACAACAACCGCAGCTCTTGTTCTGAGATTGTTTTGGAGTCTTTGGAATTGCTCGTTGTGCTTTCAATTTTGAAAGTTTGCTTTCTTGCTCAACGAGTACCTCTGCTTTCTTAGAAAATTTATATTCCAAGTAGTCGTATAAATTCGAAAAACCTAGTTTGGCGGCGCGTTTTTCTTCGTACGTACGTCGACCTCCGAGGTTTGCTATATAGTTTTTTATCTCAAGATTTTCCATAACACTAGAATAAGCTAAATCTGCTTAATAATTCAAGAAATATAATAGTTTGATATAAAGCTTCCATAAACTGATTATCAAATTTTTAACGATGCCTATTTTTTCGTTTCCGACTTGATGATTTATAGAGTATCTAACGGCTAACTTTTTACGTCCTTAGCTAACAATTGCAATTCCTAATGCATCTTGGAGTTTAATATGATCACACTTTATCACTCAAAGGGTACGAGAGGTTTCAGAGTAATATGGCTCTGTGAAGAACTGAATATTGAATATGAGGTCCAAAAAGTAGATTTTTCCAAGGACTATAGGTTCAGCGAACAATGGCTGAAAATAAATCCTTTGGGAAAAGTGCCTTCGCTGAGAGATGATGATCTATTGCTTTTTGAGTCTTGCGCAATGATGCAATATATTTTGGAGAAATATGCTGGAGGAAGATTGCAACCGTTGCCTGGCACCCAGGATTACGCATATTTTCTTCAGTGGCTGTGGTTTTCGGAGGCCACTTTTTCGCGCCCGGTTGGAGAAATAGTAAATCACCGAAGAGAGTTTCCAGGAGAGCAAGAGATACCCGAAGTGGTAGAAGAAATGAAGTCTAGAATAAATAAGTGCGTGCTGGTTGTTGATGACGCCTTAAAAAGTAAAGATTTTATTTTGGGTAAAGAATTTACAGCAGCCGATGTAAGTTTAGGCTACAGCCTCATGGGAGCACGAAATAAACTTGATAACGACTTTCCAAAAAGGGTCTCTGAATATTGGGAAAGTATTTCATCGCGTGGGGCTTTTCTAGAAGCTCAGAAAAGAAATGAATAGTTAGAAACTTAGCTGCCTTGTTTGCAAAAAAAATCAACTCGCTATCTGGTACTATTTGAGTTTTTATTAACACAACATGTGGATATTAACCTCCTGCGACGTCTTTAAAACGACGCAGTATCTCTATCTGCCCATCCACTCCGTTTACTTGCCACATAGGGTATAGCATAGCCATATCTGCTCCTAATGATCTCCAGCCATCTGCAGCTTCCGCCCACGCGTTAGGATTGTCTTCGTGAAACCTTAGCCAAGCTTCAATACCAAAATCCTTTCGCTTGCGTCCAAAATTATCGAGGTGTCCATATAATTTTTCTAAGGCAATGTTTGCGCCGTCATCAGGTGGTAAAATAGGCATCCAGCCATCGCCAAGTTCGGCTGCTCTGTTAATAACTGCATCAGCGGACCCGCCAAGCCAGATTGGTATTGTGTATTGTATGGGCGAGGGAACGATAGTTACTTCCTCAAAATCATGAAAACGGCCTTTATATGTGGCTAATTTCTTGGTCCACAGTTGTCTAAGAACTTCAATTTGTTCTCGCTGTTTTAAACCACGTGATTTCCATTCGCAGTTTAGGGCTTCATATTCCACGTGGTTCCAACCTACTCCAATTCCTAGTCTAAGGCGTCCCTCGCTAAGCACGTCTACTTCTGCTGCTTGCTTGGCGACGAGGCCAGTCTGCCGCTGGGGTAATATCAGTACCCCGGACGATAATTTTATACTTTTGGTCGTTGCGGCTAGGAATGCCATCGTAGTAAAAGTTTCGTGAAAAGGTGCGAAGGCATCATACCGTGGCGTCCAGCCGTTTCGCCCAGTTGCGCCGAAAACATGGTCAGGAACTTCAATATATTCATAGCCTAAATCCTCAGCTGCCTGAGCCCAGTCGCGAATAGCCTTGGGGTCATTGCCTATTTGGACTGAAGGAAACCAAGCGTTTAGTTTCATAATAGCCTCTGCCTTACTTTTTTAATATTACGTCAAATAACAATATCTCTTAATAACGTTTTAAAAAGAAATTTTTTAATTAGAATTTATTCTTGTGCATTTTTGCATAATTCTTTTTCTTAAAAAGATCTTGCAGGTATTGGCAATTGATACACAAATTTATGCAGTTTCTTTTAACACTTATGGAGATTGTTAATGAGTAGTCCGGTATGTCTTATTACAGGTGTTGGCCCAGCTAAGGGGACCGGGGGAGAACTTGCTAGAAGATTTGCTAATGGTGGATACAAAGTGGCAATGCTTGCACGCAATGCCGATAACCTTAAAAAATTGGAAAGCGAGATAAATGGTACCACAGCTTTTCCCTGTGATGTGGGTAACTTAGAGGACCTTGTTAGTGTTGTACATCAAGTCCAAACTCAACTGGGAAATCCTAACGTAGTTGTTCATAATGCGGCAAAAAGTTCTCGCGGAAGCATATTGGACTTAGATCCAGAGGACTTGGAAAGAAACTTCAGAGTAAATACAACAGCTTTGCTTTATCTTGCGAGAGAAACCATCCCAGCGATGTTGAGAAAAGGAAAGGGTGCAATCCTTGTCACTGGGAACACTTCGGCAACCCGTGGCATCACAAACTGGGGCTTTTTTGCTTGTACTAAAGCCGCTCAGAGAATATTAGCAGAATCTATAGCGCGCGAGTTTGGGCCAAAGGGGATTCACACTGCATATTTTATTATCGATGCCCTAATTGATACACCGCGGACAAGGCCAATTATGGGTGCTGGCAAACCGGATGAATTTTTTGCTAAAGCTAGTGCTATTGCTGACGAGATGTATCATGTGGCACACCAAGACAAATCTACTTGGTCCTTTGCAGTAGAGCTTAGACCTTTTGGCGAAGTTTGGTAGTCATGAAACGGCCTCTAGCATTAAAAATAGCACGTAATTAGCTTTTTGAGCCTCTGATATGATAAAATATTAAAAGCCGGTTTTTGAAATATCTGCGAGGGAAAATAATGTTATTTAACGATGGAGGCGCTTACGAGACTTCTATGGGGACCTGGAGTCGCCTAGTAGGGGAGGTTTTTATTAAATGGCTGCGAGCTGAAGGAAATTTAAAATGGTTGGATGTGGGTTGTGGTAATGGAGCATTTTCGGGGTTAATCACAACCTCCTGCTTTCCAAGTCAAGTCGACGCAATTGATCCGTCAGCTGAGCAAATCGATTTTGCTCGTTCACGCTCAGACGCAGCAAATGTGAACTTTCAAGTTGGCGATGCAATGTCTTTAGGATTGGATGATAACGCCTTTGACATAGCCGTGATGGCGCTCGTCATTTTCTTTGTGCCGGACCCACCGAAGGGTTTGTCAGAAATGGTAAGGGTAGTAAAAAGAGGTGGGCTCGTAACCAGTTATACTTGGGATACCATTAATAAAGGGTCACCTTCCAGTTTGATAACCGGGCACCTTACCGAGATGGGATTTAAGCCCGACGCGCCGCCGAACCCTCAGGTTTCCGAGATGTCTGCTCTTAATAAACTTTGGTCCAGTGGCGGTCTGGTAGATCTAAGAAGCGATGTCATTACCGTAGAACGTCGATTCAAGGATATCGATGAATATTGGAAAATAGCATCTTTATTTCCTAATATTCAGAAGATCGTACCTGTTTTAACCCCCGACCAAATCAGTGATTTAAAAATTAGAATAGAACAAGATCTAGCCATGGGAGATGATGGGTTTCTCTACCAAACGGCTAGAGCGAATGCAATCGTAGGGTCTGTAGTTTAGCCATAACCTCTCGTACTTCTTGGCGTCAAACAGCTAACTTGGCGAAATTTATCGAGAAAATTTTTTTTGAACCGTGGGGATATTTCCATAAAGTTTTGTCAGAAAGCGAGTATGGTAGAGAGAATGAATAAAGAGAACACATTAAATAATAACTTCGATTTAAAAGCCCAAGCCAACAATGAACTAAAGTCGTATCTGGCAGCTTCCGATTGGCCAATTAGGTTAAAAATGGCTTTAGCGTGTCGAAAATTAGCATCTGAGTCCCATGCAGAAACGTTAGCAGGACAGATTACTTCCATCGATGAAAACAAAGATATTTTGACGTCGTCTATTGTCGGCGGGTTTGCAAACGCGCGTGAAGATACCATTATAAAAATCAATAAGGAAATCGAAGTCATAGAGGGAATTGGTATTCCAAATCCTGGTGTCCGTTTTCATATTTGGATATACCAAGAAAGAAAGGACGTCAGGTCGATCGTACACACCCACCCTCCATTCGCCTCAGCACTATCCATGACCGGTAAACCACTCAAAGTCGCTCATATGGATGCGGCCATGTTTTATGAGGACTGCGCGCATTTGACTGAATGGCCCGGTGTGCCCTTGGCAGATGAAGAGGGAAAAATCATAGCTGAAGCTCTTGGGGATAAACGTTCTATCCTGCTCGCAAACCATGGATTGTTAACAACCGGGAGGTCTTTAGAGGAGGCTGTTTACTTGGCGGTTCAATTTGAAAGGGCTGCGAAACTTCAAGTCCTTGCAGAAAGTATTGGGGAAATTAACGCAATAAAACCGTCGCACGGCCGGGAAGCCCATGACTTCCTGCTGCAGGATAGTATAATTTTTGGGACTTTTAATGCCTGGACAGAAGAAATTCTTCGCAATCAGCCAGATGTAAGAGCATCCGCCTGAGTAGTGTCACTATTTTCACCTTGGAAATTGCCATTATCAGGAATTGAAACTTTTAAAATGAATGCGTAGAAGTTTAAATGATTAGGCGCTATAGTTGATGTGGTGTGCCAAACACCTCAGGCCCTTAGTTTCGTGTGACGTAGATGCTCTTAAACAGTCCGCAAACTAGGGGTCGTCTTTGAAACAAGAGTAAATTTACCCCAGCCTATTTAATTATTCTGTTATCAAAACAGCGAGAGATATTAACTTCAGGCAGTTAACTAATCTTTGTTATTTATAAAGGGGCCTATTCACCTAAAATTAAAATAAAGATAGACTGCCTATGCATCTCACCTAAACAAGGAATTAAATTTATGGATTCTTTTTCAGCTAGTCTGGGCTGTAGATCCTACAGCAAATTAGACGTTTTTGATACCTTTGATATCGTTGTACTTGGCGGTGGTCCGGCAGGCATAGCAGCTTCAACAACCGCGGCAGAGAAGGGGCATAGAACTCTTTTGATAGAACGTCTTGGATTTTGCGGCGGCGCTGCTGTGTCAGGAATGTCGGGAACTATTTGTGGTTTGTACAACGCCGTTGAGAATCCAGAAGCTGCGCAGCCCCAACAAGTAATCTTTGGATTTGCCGAACGTGTGCGCAGGGCACTAGGCGCTGAAGGTGGCCTAACATCGCCGCAAATTTATGGGAAAACCTGGGTGGCCACCCATGATTGTGCTACCTATAAAAAGGTTTCGACAGACCTACTGCGTTCAGTAGGCGTTAATATTCTTTACCACACAGAAATGGTGGATGTATTGACTGAGGACAATGCCGTTAATGGGTTAATCCTGCATACGCGGTCAGGGTTTTGTAAAGTTATGGGGAGACGTTTTATAGATTGCAGTGGTGATGCAGATATTATTTTTCGGTCCGGGTTGACGACCACCAAGGGAAATAACGGGGTGATCCAGAACCCGTCGATGATGTTTAAGGCAGGGAACGTGGATGTAGCTGCATATCTCGATTATTGGGGAAATGACACTATTTCACCGCCTAAAGTTGTGGATAAGCTTGAGAGGCGAGATGAGCTTATTAGGAAAAAAGTATGGCTTTTCCCGACCGTCAACCCGGGCGAGATACTGGTGAATGGTACGAAGATAACCGGTTTTGATGGAAGGGCTCTAGATGTTACTAACCCGGTGGATCACTCCGAGGCTGAACAATTTTCAATTTATCAGGCAAAAGAATTTTTTAAATTCCTAAAAGAGGAAATTCCAGGTTTCGAAAACGCTTATTTCATTGATTATGCGCAGGAAGTAGGGGTGCGGCAAACGCGCACCATAAGTGGAATTGACACCCTAATAAATGATGATGTTATAACAGCTAAAAAGCGAAAAGACTCTATTGCCCGATCGAGTTGGCCAATTGAATTACATTATGGATCTAAACCTAAAACAGAGTGGCTAATAGATGATTATTACGATGTTCCTTTCGGTTCACTTGTTCCAAGTGATGGACAAAACGTCATTGTCGCCGGTCGTTGTTTAAGTGCAGAGCACGAGGCCCTGGCAAGTTGTCGCGTTACGGCACAATGCTTTGAGTATGGCCGCGCGGCTGCACTAGCTACAGATCTTTCCTTAAGATCGAGGGTGGATTATAACGAGATAGATGGCGTCGAAATTTCCGCACTTATGAATATCGATTATTACGGAAAAAAAAGGTCTATTTTTTAAAATCGTAAAAGTTAGAAGGCACCTAATTTAACGGCTATTAATGCTAGCAGGATTACGACCACGATCATGGACCATTTAACGATTCGCAGCTCCTGATTAGTTTTTATTAATTGTGTGTTAGTATTGTGGAGCGTGCCATGAAGTTGTTCCAATTCGCCCTCAATACTTCTCATAAACATTTCGTTTTTTTCTAAAGAATTTTTTTCTGTTTTTTCTCTCATCTTCTTCCTCCTCTTAGCGGATATAGAAGCCAAGTAATAAAGTGAAATACCCCCTTACTCATTAAAACAATAAAAATAGAATAAGCGATTGAATAGAGCTTTAAAACTTAATTACCTGACTGCGAGTTTAATATCTAACAGGGCTTAGACACAATATTTACGCAACGGTAAACCGCGCCTCAGATATAGTGTAAACTCCACTACCGTTCAGAGGAAAAACCCTCATTTTTATTAAAAGAATGAGCGCACTTTAGTAAATAAAACATTAAAATTCTGAGAACTCTTTTTTATGGCGAAACTATCGCCAAGATAAATAAAAATAATGATAAGAGAATTCAAAAAAAACTTTCGAAAAAGTATTAGAATAAATTAATTAATAATAAGGGACGATTTGCAATGAGTTTAGACTTGGCAGTTTTTTGGGGTAATTTGGCGGCCATATTTGGCGCAATATCTATTTTTACGACTTTGATTTTCGTCGTTATTGAATTGCGTAAGAATTTTGAACAATTCCGGCTAATTAGAGAAATTCATTTGCATGATGTTCAAAATCAATATTATTTATTTTGGAGCCAGCCTAAGAATGCGGAATTAGTACTTAAAGGTTCGAAAAACTTCAACGAGCTCACAGATGAGGAAAAGTTTAGCTTTGAGAATTATGTGGAATTCAGAATTCGTTTTTTTTCATTTGGGTTCAATATAGTTGATAAAAAACTCGTCGGGGCGCAAAATTCAAGGATAAAATATTTTTTTGCTGATGCTGGCGTGCGCTCCTGTTATGAAAAAATGAATAAGGAGGGCCGTATTCCGCCTTTATGGTCTGAAGTTATTGAAAGGGCGATTTAATTGATAATTTCAAAACAAAATTCTGCACAATCACTAGTTGTAAGATCAATTAATAACGACGACAACACTAGATGCGTAGACATCTTCCGCCGCAAAGATGATAGTTTTGGTTTTGAAGAGTATAGATTGGATCCTGAAACTAATGAGGGCTGGTACAAGATAGGTTTTTTTGAAGAGAGTACCTTTTTTACTTCTGCTATTGAGGCATATGACAGTGCTTGCGAGATAATTGGTTGGTTAAACGACGAAAAACATTCCCTTTAAATAAAAGTCTGGAAAAATTATTAATGACAAGTTAGACGAAATCTTGCCAAAGTTAGGGTGAATTTATCCCGCTTCTTTTCAAGTAGTTCATAAATTTCCGGCGTTTACCCTATAATTAAAATTTTTAACATCAAGGAGATATAACTTGGCTGCTCTGCGTTTATTTTCGTATCTTCCAAACCCTCGACTTATGAAGGCAACAATCGCCGCGAGGTTATGTGGAGTTGAAATTGAAATTAGAGGTGATAGGCCGGATAACCTGAGTAACTGGCTTTGGGATTTTGAAGCGCGACCATTGATTGATGCCGATGGTGACCGCGCCGATATAATAGCAAAAACCGCACATACGGGTTTTGGAAAAAAGTTATATAAAACGGAACAGTTTTTAAAAACGCAACCGTTTGGAACAGTACCTGCGGCTTTTAGCCCAGATGGAGCGATGGGTATATGGGAGTCAAATAGCATATTGCGTGCTGTCGCACGTTTAGGACGCGAAAAATTAAATTTATACGGATCCGACGCCTATGAAGCGTCAAGAATTGATAGCTTTTTAGATTCCGCTTTAGTCTTTGCGCGACAAAGCCAAATTTATCTTCTTTCATTATCTAAAACTGATTGCACAACTGAAATTCGAGACGAGACTTCGAAATCGCTTAACATTTTTCTCAAAGGGATAGATGCGGCCTTGTTGGGTAATACCGAAGGAATGGTAGAGAATAAACTCAGTATCGCTGATATCTGTTTTGCCTGTGAAGTTTGTCAGGTATCTCGAGAGAGAGCTCATCTGAATACTTTAGAAGAAAATAAACTTGAAAAAGTCTGTGATTTTGATTTGCTCAAGTTGGAATATCCGTCGGCAATGGCCCATTTTGATCGCTTAATTAGCAATAAGTACTTTTCTCCTGATATAAGTCCATTAATGAACAAATTAGCTAAACGTGAAATAGATTTCAAAAAAACTGATTAGGTTTCGGGGTTCGTAAAAAACCAAAACAAAGAAAAATAAGGTCAAAAGGTGCAGGCTTTTATTGCATCTAATTCAGTAAAAAATGTCTTCATACGTTCTATCGGTTGACCACCACGCCTCCACTGGGGTGCTGTTCTTTAACATTTCGATATTGTTAGTGGGCGCCCCTAAATTAAGAAATTATCCATGAAGCGCTATATTGTCGGATCCGAAAATCCAGATCGTCGTTCATTGTTATTAAATCCTGGGGTTTTATCCAAAAACAGCAAACATTATAACTAATATAATCATTATTACCCATACAGCCGGGTCGTTTAGCGATAACTTTCTCCTAGCCATTTTCTACCTTCTATTTTCTAATGCATCTAAACTTCTTTATGCTCACATTATTGATATTAAGTCCATCAGAGAGCCTTGGGACTTGTTTGCAAAATTAGTTCTATGAGACAAATTTAAAAGTACCAAAACCAAGGAGAATACTAAAATGGGAAGGCTAGATAATAAAGTTGCTGTCGTAAGTGGCGGCGCAAATGGGATTGGAAGAGCTGTTTGCTCTAGATTTGTCGAGGAGGGCGCGAAAGTAATAATAGCGGATGTGAAGGAAGAAACCGGTAATGAATTTGTTTCGGAGATCGGAGGAGCTGCGAGCTTCTATAAATTGGACGTGCGAAATAAAGAAGAATGGGCACAATTAGCCGCGCACACATTCGCGCTACATGGAAAATTTGATATTTTAGTTAATAATGCGGGCATACTATCGACAACCAACCGTCAATCAATAGAACATGTCGATATTGATCAATGGAGAGCGGTTCAGTCTGTTAATGTAGAGGGGGTTTTTCTTGGATGCCAGACGGCCGTGCTTTCAATGAAGGAGGCCGGTGGAAGTATCATTAACATGTCTTCGGTGGCTGGTCTTATAGCATCACCAGGTATAGTAGCTTACGGAGCTTCCAAAGGTGCGGTCCGACAACTTACCAAGTCTGTGGCTGTTGATTGCGCTCGCAAGGGTTATAAAATCAGATGTAATTCGATTCATCCTGGCTACATAGAAACAGAACTTGGCAGAGACTCAATGAATTTAGGTGGTGGAGATCCTGAGGAGAACTACAGGAGCCGCATTGCATTAACACCTATGGGGGAAGCGGGAGCACCAACTGATATCGCTAATGCAGCTTTGTTTCTCGCTTCTTCAGAGGCTAAACATGTAACCGGAGCAGAATTGGTTGTTGACGGAGGGTTAACGGCGGTCTAGATCCCTCGCAAATTCCTATTAATAAGAACGACAGTGTTTTAATTACGTGCGGACAAGATTTGAAAAACGCTTTGAGTAATTTTTTGTCGTTATGTGGGAGAAATACGAGTTTCATTTTTCTTCTATCCAGTCGTCTATTGTGGCATCCCACGCAATGCCGATGCCTAATTCACGAAGTTCATGACGAGCGATCTCATTTTTTGTCATGGTGCGGGGAAATGAGTCAACAAACTCTATATACCTAGGGGTTTTAAAATAGGCGATTTTCTCTTTACACCAATTGGTCAATTCAAGAGGGGAAGGGCGCTCGGTTCCCTCGGTGATTTGAATGTAGGCTTTTATATCTTCATCTCCTACGTCTGAAGGCACACCAACTACTGCGCAATCAGTGATGGCGGGATGTTCAGTTAAAGCTTTTTCAACTTCAAAAGCAGAAACATTTTCTCCTCGCCTTCTTATCCAGTGGGCTTCTCTTCCGACAAAATAAACATATCCGTCTTCATCCAAGTAACCAAGATCACCAGAGTGGTACCAAAGGTTTTTCCAGGCCGCCAGAGTCTCTTTAGGTTTGTTCACATATTCTATCATGTAAGTATTTATAGCTTGTGGTCTTAATAGCAATTGTCCAAGTGTATTTGGCGGTACTGGATTATCGTCTTGATCGACGACCATTACTTCAGCCCAACCGTGAGGCTTGCCTGATGATCCCTCCCGTCGATCATTAAGGCGCTCGCTGCATATTAAAACTCCTACTTCCGTCATTGCGTATACTTCAAGCATGGGAGCACCAAATCTTCTTTCAAATTCCTGATGAAGAGCGCCTCTAACTTGACCAGAAGCAACACCAACACCGACTTTCACTTTATGTTTCTGATCCAGGTCTGACGGAGGCTGTCGGAGCAAGACCGCTATCATAGTTCCGATAGGGTCAATTATTGTTACGCCATATTTTCTGCAAATATCCCAATATCTCGAAGCACTAAACCATTTTTCCATAATCCCTGTCATTCCGTTATACAATGGGCCTGTGATGGCAAATTGTTGCCCGCCTATATGAAAAAAATGCGAGTTTGCGAAATGAATATCATCTTCAGTGGCTTCAGCAATTTCAGCATAGCGAATTGCTGCCCCGATATAGTATAAATGTGACACCAATACACCTTTTGGCATACTTGTACTTCCCCCTGTGTAAACAATTGCCATTGGGTCGGTGGACTTAACCTCGATATCGGGTAGTTCTGCATTCCCCTTTGTGAGATTTTCAAAGAGTTCTGCTTGCGTGTTCTCGACGCTTGCAATATCCCCAAGCACAAACACTTTTGGATCAAAAGTTAAGAGAGACTTGGCGGCGTTATACGCTGGTGTAAGTTCTTCATCTAAAATGAATAGAGTGGCTCCCGTATCATTAAGACTATATGCTAGATCGTCTCGAACCAATGAAACATTCAATGGTGCATAGACGGCGCCCATTTTAGCACAACCAAACCAAATTAATGCTTGTTCTAATGAGTTGTACATAAATGTAGCGACCACGTCCCCCTTACGGACACCATATTTCATTAATTGATTTGCCACGATGTTGGAAAGACGATCTGCGTCAGCATAAGTAAGGATGCGATCGCGAATGATAAGAAGAGGTTTTTCGCCATATTCAGCGCGCAGGATTAAAAGGTCGCGTAAATTCGTCGCATGCGGTGTTTGTCCCATAATTTTCATATCGGGGATCTCTCCAAATTCTTCGTTTCTAGTTCGGCTATTTCATGATCATCCAACCCCATAATGGATCTAAATATAAAGTCGTTACTTTCTCCAAGAACTGGGGCCGGTTTCAAGGGAATAGGGCGTTTGCCATTCACACGCCACGGTGCACCAATTATCCATTCTTGGCCGGTATAGGGATGCGTGACAGAGACATGAAGTGGACATTTTTGAAAAGTATGATTTTTATTACTCTCATAAAGTTCTATTAGTTCCGTGGCCTCTCCATCTAATTCCTTACATTTATCTATTATTGTTTCTTTAGTCGAATTACAGAACATAGCTTCCAGGGCGGCGTCGTCCGCACAGAGCTTTTCGGGCAAACTGACAGCCATATAGCAGTCATCTTGGGTCTTTAATATTGCTTCTACTCTGGTCTTCGGTAAAGACGGTGTCCCATTCAATGTTGCGGTGGCCTCAATTTGCGACAAATCGATGGATGATCCCAATCCACTGATCTTAGCGCGAATTGCTCCAGTTAGGGCAGCCATGGATGCGAATACGGCTGCATTTGGGTCGCTTATAGAAAAAGTTGGGGAGCCAAGAAAAATATCTTTGCTGGTGATGCTCAGCTCTGCGCCGCTAAGAGCACTCAGAACCAAGCCGTAGGATCTCAATTTTTCAACGGAGGACCCTCGACCCGGTCCGCTCATTGATAGTTGAACTAAAGAGGGATTAAGGTTTGAAAGTTTATCCTTATCCAGCCCTAAGCGGTCCATTGTTCCAACTGTAAAGTTTTCAATTAATATATCGGAGGACTTAGTTAGTGTTTTTAGGACGGCCAGTTGTTTTGGATCTTTTAAATCAAGAGATAAACCAAGTTTGTTTCTATTTAAACTATGAAAGTAAATAGAGGATTCAAGCCTTTGTTTTTCATCCATTTTTCCCCGCATGGTTTCAAGGCCGCGAGTTCGATAAAGATCAAATCTATTCAAGCTTTCGACTTTTATAATTTCGGCACCTAAGTCTCCTAATATTTGAGCTGCCATTGGACCGGACCATACCCAACTAAGCTCAATGCATCTAAGGCCGTTAAGCGGGGAATTTTTCTTCTCGCCAGAAACAATTTTATCACTTAAATTTTTATTGACCGTTTTATCGGGTTCTTCTGTAACAAAGGGCATTTGAGGCGTCTCAGAAAGCAAAAAGTTTTCTCGAAATATTTCTCGGTCGTCAGCCTCTTGCTGATTATAAACAGGCGCGATTACAGCTTGGCATTCAAGGCCTCTTTTTAATAATTCATCTCTTTTAAATTGCGACAATGTTTTTGAAAGCAGATGGTCTGCTTCTTCACTATTACTTGCCAATTTAAAAGGGTCATCGAAATTTTC
>MDSY01069986.1_pt1 | contig 14980 bp, 12 predicted proteins | sample 811131 | NCBI WGS metagenome assembly MDSY01 (sample SAMN05326643, study PRJNA326480) | marine metagenome | isolation source: seawater | place: Atlantic Ocean: South West | collected 2010 | reverse complement strand
TTTTAATCGCAATTGCTGCACTTGTATTTGTATCAAGTTCTTCATTTGCTGAACGTTACGTTATGGTAACTCATGGAGAGGGTAAAGATCCTTTCTGGCCAGTTGTACAAAAAGGTGGTGAAGATGCTGCACGTGCTATCGGAGCTGACTTTGAGTATATTTATAACCCATCTGCTGATATGGCAGATATGGCAAGTTCAATTCAAGCTGCTGCTGCTACACAGCCAGACGGAATGGTAATATCTTTACCAGATCCAGATGCTTTAGGACCTGCTATTAAAGCTGCGGTTGCTGCTGGGGTACCAGTTATTACTATGAACTCAGGGTTAGAAAACTCTGCTGCTCTTGGTGCATTAATGCACGTTGGTCAGCCTGAGTATCTTGCTGGTCAATCTGCTGGTGCTCGTGCAAAAGCAGAAGGAGCAACAAAAGCTCTTTGTATGATTCAAGAAGCATATAATACTGCTCTTGTTGATAGATGTGAAGGATATGGAGAAAGTGTTCCTATGGAATTTACTGACACAACTTCAGATCCTGCTACTATTCAAACTCGTGCTACTGCTGCATTACAGGCTAATCCAGACGTAGATGCGGTTTTATCAGTTGGACCTCATGTTTGTGATGGTGTTGCTAAAGCAATGGATGATCTAGGATTGTCTCATCACCATGCATGTTTTGATTTAAGTCCTGAAGTTATGGATTTAATCAATGCTGGTAAAGTTTCGTTCACGATTGATCAACAACAACGTTTACAAGGTTATATGCCAATTATCGTATTACACTTGTATAACAATAGTGCTGGACTTCTTCCAGGAGCTAACATCCCTTCAGGACCTGGCTTCGTTGATAAATCTAATGCAACTTCAGTTGCTGCATTAGCAGGAATTGATAGATAAATTAATTTTTTTAAGGACCGCTTGAACAGCGGTCCTTTTTTTATCAAACTTATTTTTAAAAATGAATTCAACACCTAATACACAACAACGCAAAGAGTCGGACCGACAAGGAGAAAAAAAATGGTATAGCGCACTTTTTGTTCGACCTGAAATTGGTCCTTTTGGAGTAATGTTTTTACTTTTTATTTTACTTGGATACTTTTCTATTCCACAGGGAGAATTTTCACTTAATCCATTTGCTGGAGAAGGTTTTAATGCTCTTGGAATTAGAAATAATTTCAGAGTAATAGCTCAACTTGGCATAGTTGCTCTTGGAGCTGGAATGCTAATTATTGCGGGTGAATTTGATCTTTCTGTAGGCTCGATGATTGGTTTTGCCGGAGGTTGTATGGCAATGATTTTGAAATGGGGATTTGCCGTTGTCATACCATATGTTTCTTTTGAAGGTGGTTTTCATTTTGAAGTTTATAAAATTTTTGAAATCACTGATGTTCGACCCTTAACAGCTATATTAATTACTTTATGCTTTACCTTGGCCTTTGGCTGGTTTCAAGGTTGGTTAATAGTTAAAAGTGGTATTGCATCATTTATTGTCACTTTAGGTGGATTATTTTTTTTAAGAGGATTAACAGAAGTTTGTTATAGGGCTTTTAATAGAGCGCCTGATCAAACGGCAGGATCAACAACAGTTACTGATTTGCCAGACATTAAGAATATAATTAATGTACCTGGTCATGGAGAAATGGAACGAGATGCAGCCAAAGCTCTTCCAAATGAACAATTGTTAGATATTTTAAAAACTGTTCCAGCCGATACTGTGGCTAAGCTAACTGAAAGATTAACTTATATAAATGAAAAAGTTGCAGCAAATAAAACAACAATACAAGCAAAAAAGATGATTCAAACTTTAGAAAAATCTCTTGAAGGAGCTAAAAAATCAGGGAATGAATCAATGGTTGAAATTTTGTCAAAAAAAATTGAAGCTGGTGTTGAAATTCCAGCTGTAGCTGCAAAAGCTGTTACTGATTTAGATATTGCTAAAGCTTATATCGATACAATTTATACAGCTAGACCTGTTGCCAATTTTTTTGGAGGCGACATTATGGAACCTGTATTTGATTGGCTATACTTCACTGCAGATTGGAATGTGAATATGTTTGGTAATCAATTTGCCAAAGGAATGTATTCGTGTTTGATGATTTGGTTTATTATTGCTTTAGTCTGCTATTTTGTTCTTAGTCGTACACAAGCAGGCAATTGGATATATTCAACAGGCGGAAATTTAAATGCTGCAAAGGCGAATGGAGTTCCAACAAATAAAGTAAAAATTTCACTTTTTATGTTTACAGCGTTTTGCGCAACAATGTTTGCAGCGTGTCAGGTTTTTGAAGTAAACACGGCAGATACAGCGAAAGGAAATCTTAAAGAACTAGAAGCAATAGCTGCTGCAGTTATCGGTGGCGTTGTTCTGTCAGGAGGTTTTGGAACTATTTTGGGAATAATCTTAGGTACAATTATTTTTGGCATTGCAAAAGAAGCCTTCTTTTATATCCCAGGTATAGATGGATCATTTTATAGAGTTTTCTTGGGTGCTGTTTTGGTTTCTGCAGCTTTAACGAATGAAAATATTAGAAAGAGAATAATAGGTAGTATATGACAGCTAATAGCTCAAAGAAACCACTTATTGAAATTAAAAATCTTGCTAAGAAATTCGGAAATTTTGTTGCTTTAAACGGAGTATCTTTAGATGTTTATCCAGGAGAAGTTCATGCATTATTAGGAGATAATGGCGCAGGTAAATCTACACTAATCAAGGTGTTATCTGGAGTGCACCAAGCAACAAGTGGTGAAATATTTGTTGATAGTAAAGAAGTCAAATTTTCTACACCAAGACAAGCAACTGATTCTGGCATAGGTACAGTTTACCAAGATTTAGCATTAAATGCTTTAACATCTGTTACACGAAATTTTTTTCTTGGAAGAGAAATTAAAAAAGGACCAGGAGCATTTGGGGTTATGCAAATGAAAGAAATGAATAGGATTACAACTGAAGAAATGGCTAAAATAGGAATTCAAATTTCTAATCCAGAACAACCTGTCGGCACTATGTCCGGAGGCCAAAGACAAACCTTAGCAATTGCAAGGGCAATATATTTTGGTGCAAGAATATTAATACTTGATGAACCTACTTCTGCTCTTGGTCAAAAACAACAAATGGAAGTCTTAAAAACAATAAAAGATGTTCAAAAATTAGGTCATATCGCAATTATATTAATTACTCATAATGAAATCCATGCTCGTTTAATAGCAGATCGTTATACATTTTTAAGTTTGGGTGAAGTGATTGGTAGTGGTATGGCTGAAGAGCTCGGTGGCGATGATATTAAACGTTTGATGGCTGGTGGTGCTGAAATTGGAGATTTAAGAGAAGAATTAGGGGCATAATTCATAATTTTATTGACTAAATAATCTAATTATATCAAATATTTTCATATGTTAGAATTAGACAAATCATACACAGATTATAAAAAAATTTTTGATGAACTATTAGTTGGAAGTGGTGTTGTATTATTCAAAAATATTTTTTCTATTGATCAAATTAGTGAAGCAAGAGACATTGTAAATAAATTTGCTAATAATCAAGATCAGAAAGAGACTCATTTTAATGCTGAAGCTGAAGCTTCTGGAACTATACACCTACAACAAAGAGTTTGGAATTTATTTGGAAAAGGTAAAGTTTTTTCAGATTTAATTACTCATGAGATAATATTTGATTTAATGCCAAAGTTTTTGGGCTCAGAATTTATTTGTGGTTCCTATTGCGCTAGTAGATTGTTGCCCGGAGCTGCGGGTCAAGAGCCTCATATTGATTATCCTTATTGGGACTTATATAACAAAGATACATTTCCATTAGGTATAAATTCCTCTTTTCCTCAAAATTGTCAGGTAACTATCCCTCTTGATAAGTGCTCTAAGTTATCTGGAGCAACAGCTTATTATCCAGGATCACAAAAAAATTTACGCTATCCCACCAATGAAGATGATTTTTCAAATTTAAAACAAATGATAGCTGATCCAGGTGATTTGGTTTTTTTTAATGGAAATTGTTGGCATGGTGCTATGCCAAACAAATCAGATAATCAAAGAGCCGCTTTACTAATAGAGTTTTTACCAAAATATATAAAACCAGTTGAAGATTTAGTTTCCTACTTAGATAAAGATTTTAAAGCTAATTGCTCTCCAAAAGTAAAGCAGCTATTAGGTTTTAATTATGCTTATCCTAAGATAATGGATACTAGTAAAAGTGCTAATGATATTGGTATTGGTTACAAAGCTGAAGGTTAAATTAAAACTATTTAAAATTTATGATAAATGTAGGACTAATTGGCTGCGGACATATATCTGAAACTTATTTTAGAAGTCGTGAATATTTTAATAATATAAATATTACAACTTGTTCAGATATTAACATCGAGGCAGCTAAAAAATGCGCCAATGAATACAACATTATTTCAAAAAATGTTGATGAATTGTTAAATGATAAAAATATTCACGTTATACTAAATTTAACTAATCCTACTTCTCACTATGAAATTATTAAAAAAACACTAGATGCCGGTAAACATTCATATTGTGAAAAACCACTTGCAATTACATACAATCAGGGAAAAGAATTAATAGAATTAGCAAAGTCAAAAAAATTATATTTAGGAAATGCGCCTGACACATTTTTAGGTGGCGGAGGTCAATTAACAAAAAAAATCATCGATAGTGGCGAGGTTGGAGAAATTAAATTGGGCAATTTTACTTTTGCATTTCCTGGTGTTCAATCATGGCATCCTAATCCAGAACCATGGTTTGTAGAAGGCGGAGGACCTATTTTAGATATGGGTCCTTATTATTATACTATGTTAGTAAATCTTTTAGGTCCTGCAAAAAATATTAGAGCTTATTCTACCAAAGTTAGTAAATTTAGAAGTATCGGTGATGGACCAAAAAAAGGTAAAAAATTTGAAGTTGAGATACCAACTTCATATTATATTATTATTGAATTTTGCAACGATGCAATAATTCAAGGCTTCTTATCTTTTGATGTTATTAATCATCAGGCAAATTTTATGGACTTATATGGAACTAAAGGAAGTATTATTGGTCCTGATCCAAATATGTTTGGTGGTCCTATTAAGGTTTCTTTAATTGAGGGAGGAAATTGGAAAGAATATAGCACTGAAGACATGAGATTAGGTAAAACTAATATATTCAATGAAAGTGGTCGTTCAAACGAGGCACCAACAAATGCAAATTATCGAGGAGTTGGTTTATCTGATATGATTTATTCGATTGAAAACAATATAGAACATCGTTGCAACGAAAAACTAGTTTTACATGTATTAGATATGTTAGATACAACTATTCTGTCTGCTCAACAAAATGAGATGTTAGATTTAAGAACTACTTGTGAAAAAACAAAACCATTTTTGGATGAAGAAGTTAAAAAAATAATTAAAAAATAAATTTATATATTATTATGTTAGATCCAAAAAAAATAGAAAATAGAATATTAAATTCAAAAAAAAAACTTAGAAGTCAATCTAAAGATTATAAAAAAAATTTTTTAAAAATTCATTCATTTATTAAAAAGGAAGTTAATTATATTCTAAATCTTAAAAAAAATAAAAAAAATATTATTCCTGAAATTAGTTTTAATAATCTTGCAAAAAATAATACTAAAATTGTGAATGAAATTCATCGAAGAGGATGTGTTATTATCAGAGATGTTTTTAAGGATTCTAAAATGCAGAATTGGAATAATCAATTAGAAAAATATATTGAAGATAATAACTATTATGAAGATCAAAAGAAAAAAGCCAATATTGATCAATACTTTAGCGAACTCAAATCCGGCAAACCTCAAATTTTTGGTTTATATTGGTCTAAACCTCAAATTGAAATTAGACAATCAAAGGAGTTAGATACTGTTAAAAAATGGTTAAATAAGTTGTGGAAATATGAATCTAATAACCAAAAAATTTTTGATCCTGATAAAGAATTAGTTTATGCCGATCGTATAAGACGAAGAGAGCCTGGAGACTCAACACTTGGATTATCTCCTCACTGTGATGCTGGTTCTGTTGAAAGATGGATTGATGAAGGTTATCAAAATGTATACAAAAAAATTTTTACAGATGAATTTGAAAATTTTGATCCTTTTGATGCGAGATTTAGAGATCAAACTAATGAAATAGAATCTCCTGCTGTCAGTCATGTATTTAGAACTTTTCAGGGTTGGGTTGCTTTAACACACCAAGGACCAAGTGATGGCACTCTCCAGCTAATTCCAATTGCAAAATCAATAGCATTTATTTTAACAAGAGCACTTGAAGATGATGTGAACGAAAAAGATTTATGTGGCTCTAAGGCTGCTAGAGCTTTATCTATAAATAATGAATATCATTCTATATTATTAAAAGCTCTAACTTCTATTCCATTGATGAATCCTGGTGATACGGTATGGTGGCATCCAGATGTTGTGCATGCAGTTGAGGATAAACATTATGGGAATGACTATTCAAATGTTATATATGTTGGATCAACACCTTATTGTGAAAAAAATCTTTTATATGCTAACAAACAATCAAAAAAATTTTTAACTGGCAAAAGTCCTCCCGATTTTGCAGCAGAAGATTACGAGGTTAATTATAAAGATAGAGCAACTACTAAAGATTTAAGTGATTTAGGAAAAAAACAACTTGCACTGAAAAGTTGGTAAAATATTATAATTTTTAATTACCAGCTTCCTGAATTTTGCATAGTTTTCCATGGTTCTTGAATAGGCAATTCCCCATCTTCTTGTAAGATTTCAATAGATATACCATCTGGGGATTTGATAAAAGCCATTCTACCATCTCTTGGAGGTCTATTTATTGTTACACCTTTATCCATTAAACTTTTACAAGTTTCATAAATATTTTTAACACTATATGCTAAATGTCCAAAATTTCTTCCCCCAGTATAATTTTCAGAATCCCAATTGTATGTTAGTTCAAGCAATCCTGTTGTTTCATCACTATTTTCTGCAGCAAGAAATATAAGAGTATATCTGCCTTGTTCACTTTCTTTTCTTCTAACTTCTTTTAAACCAAGTTTATTGCAATAAAAATCTAATGATTCATCAATATCTTTTACTCTAACCATTGTATGTAAATATTTCATAAAACAATAATACTATAAAATAAAAAACTAAATCGATCTAGCAATTATTTATTACGATTATAAATTGCTATGGTACCTGAAATTACAATGATAATAATTCCAAAAATTGCTATCAAATCAAATTTCTCTTCAAAAAAAATTTTACCGTAAAGTGTGCCCCATATTATTTGTGTAAAGAAAAACGGACTTATTATGCTGCTGTATTTTCCTGCAATATGATAAGCGGCATTCCATGCCCACATTGATATCATCACAATTATTCCTGAAAAAGCAAATAAAAAAAACTCACTTAAAGAAGGAATTATTGGGTCAAAAAAAAAGAAAACATAAGAAAAAATTGTAAAAGGTAAATATTGATAAAAAGTAAATCCATAAGATGAAGCCATATAAGAAAATTTACTTACAATAGTAAAATTAAATGCATTATAAATTGCAACACATAAGACACATAAAATAAATACATTTATATTTGAAGTGCTAGGTCTTAATACTATTAGAACACCACAAAAACCAATTACAATGGCTATCCAGCTAATTAAATTAAGTTTTTCATTTAAAATTAACTTAGAAAAAATCAGTAGAAAAAATGGAGAAGTCATTAATATCAATGTAAAGAGATTTATTGGAATATGTTCTAAAGCAAAAAATATAGTTATAAAAACAGGTATCATTGTTATACCTCTAAAAAAAACTAAAAAATAATAACTTCTTTTTTTTAAAAAAATATTTTTTTTTATTCCATCTGAAAAACTTAAGATTAAAAAAAAAAATAAAATTGCAGATGTTCCACCAATTGAGTAGTAATGGTACCATTTATAATTATTTATGCTTAAATACTTGGTTATTGTGTCAAAAGTTGAGCCAGTAAAAGTATTGATACAAACTAGCAAAATACCAAGAAATAATATTTTCATTAAATAAATCCTTTAAACAATATAAAAAACTTTACACGTACATAATTTATGATTTAATTATAAATTTGTTAATCTTTATATAATGTTGTAGTTTATAGCTAATAAACTGGAGAAAAAAATGAGCAGCTATTTTAATAATATTCCAAAAATTAATTTTGAAGGTTCTGATAGTTCTAATCCATTAAGTTTTAAGTACTATGATGAAAATAGAATAGTTCTTGGAAAAACAATGAAAGAACATTTACGTTTTGCAACATGTTATTGGCATACATTTACATGGCCTGGACTCGATCCATTTGGAGGGCCAACCTTTGCCAGGCCTTGGATGAAATCTGGAAATGACTTAGAATTAGCAGAAATAAAATTAGATGCTGCCTTTGATTTTTTTAGTAAGATAACAACACCATATTTTTGTTTTCATGACAGAGATATATCTCCTGAGGGTAAGTCATACGCAGAGACTCAAAAAAATTTCTATCATATAGTTGATAAAATGGAAAAAAAAATGGCTAAGACTGGAACAAAACTTCTTTGGGGAACAGCTAATGCTTTTTCTCATAAAAGATATATGGCTGGCGCTTCAACTAATCCAGATCCTGAAGTATTCGCATATATTGCAGCTCAAGTTAAAGATTGTATGGAAGCTACTAAAAGATTGGGTGGTCAGAATTATGTATTGTGGGGTGGTAGAGAAGGTTACGAAACAATATTAAATACAGACATGAAAATTGAATTAGATAATCTTTCACGTTTTTTAGAATTAGTAGTTAATTACAAGCATAAAATAGGTTTTACGGGTCAAATTCTTTTAGAGCCTAAACCACATGAACCAACCAAACATCAATATGATTTTGATTCGGCATCTTGTTTAGCTTTAATTCGTAAAATAGGTTTAGACAAAGAAATTAAATTAAATATAGAAGTAAATCATGCTACTTTGTCAGGGCATAATTTTGAACATGAAATAGCATATGCTATAACTAATAATGCTTTAGGAAGTATTGATATTAACAGAGGAGATACATTATTAGGATGGGATACTGACCAATTTCCAAATAATCCTCAAGATCTTATTATGGCTTTCTATTTTATTTTTGCCAGTGGCGGATTTAAACAAGGAGGATTAAATTTTGATGCTAAAATAAGAAGACAGTCAATTGATCCTGAAGATTTATTTTATGCTCATATAGGGGGAATGGATGTATCCGCTAAAACTTTGCTTTGCGTAGAAAAAATGATAAATGACAGTAATATTTCTGATTATATTAAAAATAGATATAAGAATTGGGATAATGATCTAGGTAAATTTATTCATGATAAAAATAATGATTTAGGATCTATTGCAGAAAAAGTTTTAAATGATAATATTGATCCAAAACCAATATCTGGTCAGCAAGAATTTTTAGAAAATATTTTAAACAAATATCTATAAAATTTAATTTAGAAATATTATTAATAATAAAAACAAATTATTTAAAATTAAAAAATTAAGTGAAAATTTATAATATTAATCTTAAAACAGAAATCACTGAAAAATTTTTTTATTTAGCAATAGGAAATTTTGATGGTGTACATATTGGACATCAAGAAATTATTTCTTCTCTTGTAGAAGATGCAAAAAAAAATAATAAACCCTCAGCAATTTTAAGCTTTCAACCACATCCAAGACAGTATTTTTCTAAGGAGTTAAGTAAATATCAAATAATTTATGAAAAAGAAAAACAAGAAATATTAAAAAAATTAAAAATAGATTATTACTTTTTATTAAATTTTGATGCATCAATAGCTAATTTATTAGCACAAGAGTTTATAGAAAAAATAATTATAAAAAAATTGAATATATCAAAATTAACAGTAGGATATGATTTTCGCTTTGGAAAAAATAGACAAGGCGATATAAACTTATTGCAAGATTACTCAAACATTCATGGTTTTGCTTTAAATATTATTGATCCCATTAAAGATAAAAAAATTAAAGAAGTTTTTTCTTCTACATTAATTAGAGAATTTATACGTAATGGAGAAATTGACAAAGCCAACACGATGTTAGGAAGACCATGGTCTATGAATGGAACAATTATATATGGAGATCAGCAAGCAAGAAAAATGAATTTTCCAACTGCAAATATTATACCTTCAACATGTATACATCCTCTAAAAGGTGTTTATGCGGTCAATATTTTATTTGATAATCAAACATATATAGGAATTGCAAATTTTGGTGAAAGACCAACATTAGATGGAAAAAAGTTACTATTGGAAGTACATATTTTTGATTTTAATGAAGATATTTATGGTAAGCATTTGACAGTTGAATTTCTTACATTTATCAGAGAAGAAAAAAAATTTGATAGTTTTTCTTTATTAGCAAACCAAGTTGAAAAGGATATTCAAATTGTTAGAGAGTATCATCTAAATAAATAAATGGAATACAAAAACACAATTTTTCTTCCTAAAACATCCTTTGAAATGAGGGCAAATTTACCAACAAAGGAACCAAAAATTTTAGATGAATGGGATAAAACAAATATATACAAAGAATTAAGAAAAAAATCTAAAGGAAAAGAAAAATTTGTTCTTCATGATGGCCCTCCCTATGCAAATGGACATATACATATGGGGACTGCATTAAATAAAATTCTAAAGGATGTTATTGTAAGATCTCAACAAATGATAGGTAAGGATTCAATTTATGTACCTGGCTGGGATTGCCATGGTTTGCCTATTGAATGGAAAATTGAAGAACAATACAGAAAAAAAGGAAAGAACAAAGACAATATTCCCATTATCAAATTTAGACAAGAATGTAGAGAATTTGCTGAAAAGTGGATTCAGATCCAAAAAAAAGAATTTAGAAGATTGGGTGTTGAAGGCGATTGGGAAAATCCTTATTTAACAATGTCAAATCAAGCTGAGTCACAAATAGTCAGAGAGCTTGGAAAATTTTTGATAGATAAAACATTGTATAAAGGTGCAAAACCCGTTTTATGGTCAGTAGTTGAAAAAACCGCACTTGCAGATGCTGAAGTTGAATACGAAGATCATACATCAAATACAATTTATGTGAAATTCAAAGTCATAAAAAGTAATATTTCAGAAATTATTAATACTGATATTGTTATTTGGACAACAACTCCTTGGACTATTCCTGGAAATAGAGCTTTAGCTTATGGTAATGATTTAGAATATAATTTAGTCGAAGTAAAGGAGATTGATGATCAAAGTCTTGCCAAGATTGGCGACAGAATAATTATTGCTAATGACCTTATGGCTCTAGCCTTAAAAGAGATCGGAATTGCAAAAACAAATATTATAAAAACTTTTTTAGGCAAAGATATGAGTGGAACTTATTGTGAGCATCCTTTTAAATCTATTGGATATGATTTTATTGTTCCAGCACTTGAAGCAGATTTTGTAAATTTGGAGCAAGGCACAGGTATAGTTCATGTTGCTCCAGGACATGGTGCTGATGATTATAACTTAGGAATCGAAAATGATATTGATGTAGTTCAAACAGTAGAGGATGATGGAAAATATAATCGTAATGCAATTGGTTTTGAGGGAGAACATGTTTTTAAAGTAGACTTAAAAATTGCTGAAAAATTACAATCACTAAATAAACTTCTTTATTTAGGTAAATTACGTCACAGTTATCCCCACTCATGGAGATCCAAGGCACCCTTAATTTTTCGTAATACACCACAATGGTTTATTTCTATGGAAAAAAACAATTTAAGAAAAAAAGCACTTAAATCTATTGATGAAACTGTTTTTTATCCTCCGCAATCTCAAACTAGACTTCGCTCCATGATAGAAACTCGTCCTGATTGGTGCATTTCGCGTCAGCGCGTATGGGGAGTTCCATTACCACTTTTTATCAATAAAAAAGATGGACAACCTTTAAGAGATATTAATATTATAAATAGAATAGCTGATATATTTGAAAAAGAGGGTAGTGATACATGGTTTACTTATGATCCTCAGGAATTTTTAGGAACCGACTATTCAGCTGATGACTATGATCAGATTCAAGACATTGTTGAAGTTTGGTTTGATAGTGGCTCCACTCATGCTTTCTGTTTAGAAAAGAGAGAGGATCTTAAATGGCCAGCTTCAATGTATCTGGAAGGAAGCGATCAACATCGTGGATGGTTTCACTCTTCATTACTTGAGTCAACTGGTACTAGAGGAAGAGCACCATATGAGAGTATTTTAACTCATGGTTTTGTAGTGGATGGAAAAGGTAGAAAAATGTCTAAATCATTAGGAAATGTTGTTTCACCAGATCAAATTCTAAAAGAATATGGAGTAGATATTCTTCGACTTTGGGTGGTTGCATCTGATTATTATGATGATTTGAAACTAGATAATTCAATATTAAAATCCCAAACTGATTCTTATCGTCGAATCAGAAATACTTTTAGATATTTAATTGGCAATCTTGATGGTTTTCAAGAAAGTGAAAAACTTTCTTTTGATAAATTTCCTGAATTGGAAAAATATATTTTACATCGTTTATGGGAAATTGATCAATCCATTAATAAATGTGTCAAAACATTTAACTTTCATCAAATGTTTACTTTATTATTTAATTTTTGTTCCAATGATTTATCTGCATTTTATTTTGATATAAGAAAAGATTCAATTTATTGTGATCCTTTGGATTCAACACAGAGAAGAGCGACAAGAACTGTTTTAGATATAATTTTTAATTATCTTGTTAGATGGTTAGCTCCAACTTTAGTTTTTACTTGTGAGGAGGCTTGGAAATCTAAAGGAAATACTTCAAGTATTCATTTAGAAAATTTTCTTCAGACTCCTATAGAATATAAAAATATTGAGTTAAGTAAAAAGTGGAATACAATAAAAAATATAAGAAAAGTTATAACTGGCGCTTTAGAAAAAAAACGTGCTGATAAATTTATAGGGTCAAGTTTAGAAGCTCATATTAAAGTCTATTTAGAAGATTCAATAAAAGATAGCATTGGTAATACAAGCTTAGATGATATTTCAATTACATCATCCTTTGAAATTTTACCTTATAATAAAAATAATCTATGCTTTGAGATGGAAGAAGTGAATGGTGTAGGAATTGAAGTAGAAAAAGCAAAAGGAAAAAAATGTAATCGTTGTTGGAAATATAGTGAAATAAACAAAGATAAAGATATATGCAATCGCTGTGAGGAAGCGATAAAATAAATAACTGGTTGTGATCAAAATATTTATATTTTTAACTCTTTTTTTTGCTGATTTTATTTCTAAAAAAATTATTTCAAATTTGATTAATTTAAATGAATTTTTCTTTGTAACCTTTTTTTTAGATATAGTTCATGTTCATAATTTTGGTATTTCATTTGGTTTATTTTCTGGAAAAATTTCTTCAGGCTTACTCATTTTTATAGGTTTAATCATATCTGTTGTAATTTTATTTATGATGAAATATGCTGAAAATAGTACTGAAAAGTGGGGTTATTTAGTTATCTTAATTGGAGCTTTCTCTAATATATTTGATAGAATGTTGAATGGATTTGTAATAGATTTTATCTATTTGCATTATAAAGACTTTTACTGGCCTGCATTCAATTTTGCTGATATTTATATAACTATTGGAGTTTGTATTATTGCTATTCAAACATTAAAAGGGCTGAAGAATAAATCAAGTTTAACAAAATGAAAATTATTATTTATTTAATTCTTACATCACTAATTTTGAACAGTTGTTCTCAAGTTCGTAAAAGTGCAGGTGTGAACCGAAAATCTATTGATGAATTCCAAGTTGTTGAAAATCCTCCTCTTGTGATACCGCCAGACTTTAATATTCTTCCACCAGATCAGTTAGAAGAAAAAAGAATTGATGATATTGAAAAAGAATTAGCACAAGAAATTTTGTTTGGTTTAGATGAAGAAGAATTAAAAACTAATAAACAACTTTCAACAATGAATAAGATTTTAACAGAAACTAATGCTTCTGAAGTTAATTCAAATATAAGAGAAGAGATAGATGAGGAATATGCTAAAGAAATTAATACAGGTAAAATTTTTAAAAAAAACTGGGGTGATGAGGTTGAAGTTTTAGATGCAGTAAAAGAATCAGAATGTATTAGAAATAAAAATTTTGAGGGCGAATCGATTGCAGATTGTAAATCAGAAACAAAACTAGAAACTATAGAAAAGACAAAGAAAAAGAAAAAAAGATTTTTCTTTTTTTAAAAATATGAAAATTTTAAACACTAGCTATCATAATATTGATTTTAATTCAGATTTTAATTTTCCAAAAAATCATAATGAAATAGTTTCTTTAATTAATCAAACTATTAACACTTTACCTGCTTTAAATATTATTAAAAATAAAAATTTATTAAATGATACAATGATGGAAATTTCAGAATTTCAAAGTACTAAAAATACTTTTTTAATTTTTGGAACGGGTGGGTCTAATCTAGGAGCCAGAGCTCTAATAAATACTTTGCAAGGAAAAGATTCTAAAAAAATATATTTCTATGATAATATTGATCCTGTAGGTTTTTATAATTCTATAAATAAAATTAATTTTGAGAATGCAGGATTTATTTTTATTTCTAAATCAGGGTACACTCCTGAAACTTTAAGTCAGTTTGCAACGATCATAGAATTTTTTGATAAAAAAAATAACTTAGAAAAATTATTTTTGAATACAATTATAATTACTGAGAATGTTGATAGCCCTCTTGCTAAAATTGGAAAAATAAATAATTGTAAAATTTTGAATCATGAAAATGATATAGGTGGCAGATATTCAATATTTTCAAATGTAGCTATGATACCTGCTATTATTGCTGGTTTGGATGTTAAACAAATTCATTTGGGGGCTTTAAAAGCATTAGAAGAAAAAAAAGATGATACATTTCTAAATATAGGCAAGTTTTTTAAGTATCATAAGAATATATCGAAACTTTCAAATAGCGTTATTATGACTTA
>MDSY01118456.1_pt1 | contig 14982 bp, 17 predicted proteins | sample 811131 | NCBI WGS metagenome assembly MDSY01 (sample SAMN05326643, study PRJNA326480) | marine metagenome | isolation source: seawater | place: Atlantic Ocean: South West | collected 2010 | reverse complement strand
TTGATGTTACGGCAAATGATTTAGATAATTAACTTAAATAGTTTTTAATAATTTAAGTTAAATGGAACGATTTTGGGGTCTACAAGATAGTAGTATAAGTTTTTGTGAAGAACATTATGTTCAATCACAATTTATAGCAGAATATTATAATACAATAAGCGGATTAACATATTCCTTAGTAGGATTATGGTTTTATAAAACAAGTTTGTCGAAAGAGATAGTATATAGTTTAATAATATTAGGATTAAGTACAGCTTTATTTCATGGGACAATGAGATATTATGGTCAAATAGCAGATGAATTATCAATGTTAGTATTATCATTTTATTTGATTAAAGAAGTTCATGAAAATTTACCAATTCAAGCATTGGGATTCATAGTGTCATCATATTTTATGGCGAATGATTTATTTTCAGTATTTTTTATTATGTTTATGTCATTACAAGTATATTTATATTTACTAACAGACTACATAATAAAGGAGACAAGTAAATGGAGAGGAGACAGTGTAATTAAATTAGTAAAAAGAAAAAATTATACACTATTAATAGGTTCTATATGTTGGGTAATGGATATCTTATTTTGTGATTATATAGGAGTATCATATTTACATGCTTTATGGCATATATTTACAGGAATGTCATTATATTATGGTTGTGAAATATTATTGACATATAAAGTTGATAAAATATTAAAATCTGAATAAGTTGTATATGTGGCAGTTTATGATGGGATTTGGAGTAGGTATATATGTAGGAACAAAATATGATTGTAAACCGACAGTAGATTATATTACAAAATTTTTAGATAATACAATACCGGAAGAAGCTAAACCAAAGAAAAAATAAATGATTTTAATAAAATGATTTATTTTTATTTTCCGGAAGTTGCTTCAAATAATTCAGGGATTGAATATCCATTATCGGTTTTTGCATAATGTGCGACAATTCTAGGAGTTTCGGCATTATTGATGATATCATTATAATCATAAATATTGTTATATCCGTCGATATAATAATCAATGCCATGAATTTCTTGAGTCCAAATAGAAATCTCTTTATGTGTCTTTTTTGGTGGTTCATCGGTTATTTCACCATGTGGAATACCTTTAATATGTGTTCCACAAAATTTAGATTTATCTTTGCGTCTTCTGCTACATTGTTCACCATTTGCTCTAAGAGCACAACATTTATCACATAATGGAACTTGATTTTTAATACGCTTTCTTTTTACAAGGTCAGTTTTATCAATAATACAAGATTGATAATTCATAATAAATGCTTCTAAGTTTCTAATATTAGTAGGATTTAATTTTGTATGACTAGCTTTAATATGTTGAAGAATATCATTTTTAAATTTAGTTCTCCATAGGTCGATCTTTTTATTAATTCTTTTTTCCATTTTAATATAATATGAATAATATTTATTTTAAATCAATTTATAAATATTATTAATCAAAAAAATTAACATCTAAAATATCACCAACGCTTTTGGGTAACATCATAACGAAAATCCAAATACCAATTAACCATACTTGGTATACTAAGAAATCCTTAGGTTGGAAAATATCAGGCAATAATCTTAAAAGAAGTGTAGAGATAATTAAAGCCATGGCAATAGCAACGGAAAAAATAGTTTTATAGTGGAAAAGTAATTTAACATTATTAATCATATGTACTTATTTAATATAATATTTATCATAGAAAGGATCCCAATTAGATTTAAGAGTTGTTGTATCTAAAGAATGAATAGAAATAGGAACTTGTTGTGAGAATTCTTTTACAATGTAAATAGGATTAATGTTATAATAACCTTCAATATTTTCATATTTTATTTTAGAAATGAATAAAGAATCGTATTTTTCGGCCCATTTACCTTTTGCTAAGTTAGCTTTTTTAGAGATTTTTTTGTTAAAAACATCGGTTTCCAAATATTTAATATACCAATAAAAAGGGTCGGTTTTTCTATATAATATAGTTCTAGTGTTACCAAGGAATAAAGCATATCTGATTAAACCACCATCAAATAATTTACCATTTTCATCAGAAGCAGCTTTATCAAAATAATGAATGATTCTATTATTAGGACTCCAACCGGCATTTTTAACTTGACTTTCATATGAACCTAAATAATAATAGGAGCCGTATGCTTTTTCAGCATTTAATCTCATACCAATAGAAGCGACATATGATATAATTTGACTAGAACCACCGAAGAAAGCGACAATAGGAATTTCAATTTTGTTATTATATTTGTCAGTTATGTGGATAAGATCAGGATTTTGATAGAATAAACGATAAACAGATTTATGAACCGGGAAATTGAGAATTTTATTTTTATTACATATTTCATCAATCAATGCCCACCATAATTCGAAGTTTCGATTTTTAAATTCAAGATTAATAGTATTATCTAAATAATTGTAAAAGAAATAATGACCAAATGAATTAGATATGAAACCTTTGTATTCAATGTTTTTTTTGTGAGATAAACTATGTGCTAATTTATTAGCAATAGTAATAGGATTTTTACCTTTTTTAAAGAGAGAGAAAGGGAAAACGAAAGTTTCTTGTTTGGATTCAGATTTAGGATATTTATATAATAAATATTGTAAGAAAGGTAAAGAGTCATTATTTTTACTTATTTTGTAAAAGCATACGAATATTTTATCATTATGTGAGAATTTATTATCATTGATAACATTTTTTAGAGAAGTAATGTTGTATTGAATAGTCATTAATATACAAGATTACTTAGATTTTTTTTTTATATTTTCAACAATTTTAACTTCACGTGTATCCAAAATATGTTGACTAATAGTTTTAACAATTTCTTCATCATTCTTATAGAAATCTAATAAAGAAGTAATAAGGTGTTTTTTGCTGAGAGGAGCTCTAACTTTGTGTTTAGTTCTAACTAATCTAGCATCACCGGCATTCATAACATCAATATCATTATCATTGAAAGTTTTTAATAATTCATTAGTCATTTTTTTTTTAAGATTTCTTCTTTTTTTAATTTCATCTCTTAATGTTTTTATTTCATCTTCAAGTTTTAACCAAGTTTTTACGTGTTCTCTCATCAAATGAATTGCAGTAGGTTCTTGATTTTCTTCTTCATTTTCTTGCATATATATAATTAAAATACAAATTATTTAAATTAATTTAAAAGTTAAATAGTAACGACATCAGGCCATTTACCATATTTAACAGCGTGAGTTTTACAATACTTATTAGTTCCTACAAGATATAAGGCACTTTTACCACACCATTCTCCTTTGCGGTTGCCACTAGACATACAATGAACGCAAGCACCTTTATTAGTTGCTTTAGTAATAATAGGTAATTCTTTAAGTTTATTTTTGTATGCCAAACCTCTTTTTCTATGATGTTGACAAAATTCACCATAACATTTCATACCACATAATGAATTTTTTTTCTTGCCGCTCCGGAATTTATATTTACACGTTTTATTAAGAAAAGAAGTATGAATATATTTTTCAGGAAAATTGACATAAATAATCATAGGGACATTTTGAAAAGGAGGTAGAATGCCCTCAACAATATTACGACAATAAGGGCATTTCATTTGGTTTGCTTTTAGTTTTTGAGTTTCTAAATATGAATGGGTTTTTTTAGTAGGTAAAAAACAAATTTTTTGCTTTTTTACTTCATTATATAAGGGAATATAATTGAATTTATGATTACAAGGTAGAGTGATATGGTTATTTAGAAGAGTTTCGCCGGTAATTAAACAAGTGTTGTCTTCAGATTCTTCATTTTCAGAATCTTTAGAAAGCATTTCGTTAAACAATTTAGTAGAAAAATTCATTATAATTAATAAATAATTATCTTTATATTAATTATCAATATTATGTCGAAAGGTTCAAGAAGTAGATGGTCAATACCAACATGGTATTTATTTCATGGAATCGCAGAAAAAATCGATAATAAATTTTTTCTAGAAAATAGAGTGAAAGTATTGAATTTCTATAGGCATATATGTGGCAATCTACCTTGTCCAGTATGCGCTACACATTCAGTAAATTATGTAAAAAGAAATAATATATTGAAAATAAGAAATAAAGAAGAATTAATAGATTACTTTTTTACAATGCATAATTGGGTGAATAAGAGATTGAAGAAGAAAATATATGAAAAGAAAGACTTACAAATATATAAGAGGATAAATATAATACATTGTATAAAATATTGGGATAGTCGATTTTTTGATAAATATTATGTTCACCGGAATTTTAATTCTTGGAGAAGGAATTCAATACAAAATGTAAGTAGGCAATTTTTTGTAGAAAATTATGAGAAAATGTTTAAGATAAGTAAATAAATTAAGTATTAATATATTTAATTTATTTTTTGAAACTTCTTTTTTGAATACATTTAAATTTAGCTTTTTTAAGTTTGCATTTATTTTGACTTTTGTCTTTTGCGAGATAAACATAGTAAGGACCAGGCCAACCATAATAAATAGATTGCCAGAATATTAATCCAATAATACCACCAATAACAAGACCCCAAACCAAACCACCCCAATTATCGCAATTACTAGATTTTCTAAAAATTAGATCAGCGACAGCGAGAAGACTTAAAACGGAAATAGGTAAAACACCGGGTTTTTCAGGATTAGTAACGTGTCCTTGAAAGAAATAAGTTAGTGTATAAGCATGAAAGATGGCGTGGGAAGATGGGGCTAGATAGGATGAACCAAATGGGTCTTCAAATACAGAACAAACATCATGAGATGCGCGTTCAGAAGCAGTAGGTGCTCTTCCTTCAATGATCCAAGGTTTTTTATTTTTAGGAATTATATATCGCATAAAGACGCCAATTATTTGTGCTATTAAAAGACCAACAATAAAAATAATAGATCTAACATTAGCATTAAATGCTGAGTCCATTAATAGATAAGAAATTATAAAAATAGGGGATAAAGCAGTAAAAAATATAGCATAATTTTTAGGTGAGAAAGCAATAGCCATATATACTAATGTAATATTAAATAAAAACTAATTTTAAAACATCTTGAATATTATCAACAGGTATGAAAGATATACCATCAAAAATAGTTTTATCTTCTTGTTTATCATAAAATTTATCATAATCCTCTTTATTTGATTTTGGAAATAAAAAGGTTTTAACGCCAGCACGAATACCTCCTAAAATCTTTAAATCTAATCCGCCAATTTGTGTAACTTTACCTTGTAAATTAATTTCACCGGTGATAGCAAGATTATTTTTAATTTTTAGATTATTTAAAAGACTATAAACACAAACAGTGATAGCAGTTCCGGCAGAAGGTCCATCTTTTGGGACGGCACCTTCAGGACAATGAATATGAATACCTTGTAATTTGTTATTTTTAGCATCTTTAATGAATTTTTTTCTATTAGCGTTGCTAGTTAATTTCCAAGTTAAAGTTTTTGCTACATTCATACTTTCTTTCATAACATCTCCTTGTAATCCGGTTAATTGTAATTCAAGGAAATTATTACAAGGTAAAAAGTTAGCTTCGATTGGAATAATACCACCCATACCAAGTGAATTAGCCCATAAACCATTAATTAATCCGACGGAAGATTCATCGTGGATTTCTTTGATGCGAATATGAGTTCTTTCTTTTAAATATTTGGAAGTAATGTTATCTTCAGTTAAGATAGGAATAGTATTAATATTTTTTTGAAGTATTTCAAGATTAACTTCACTAATAATATCAAAAATGATTTCTTTTAATTTACGTACACCTGATTCATTAGTATAAGTTTCAATAATATATTTAAGAATATCATCAGTAAAAGGAATGTTTATATTAAAATTTTCATAAAATTCAGGAAGAATATATTTTTTACAAATTTCTAATTTATCTTGAATAGTTAAATGATCAAATTTTATACGATGAATTCTATCTAATAAAATACGGTCAATCGCAGATACATCGTTATATGAGAAAATAAATAAGGCTTTACTTAAATCTAAATCAATACCATTAAAATATTTATCTTGAAATTGTTCATTTTGAGTTTTATCAACTAAATGAGTAAGTATACCAATAATTTCTTTACCATTTTCAGTTCGACTGATTTTATCAAGTTCGTCAATAAATATTATAGGATTCATACATTTTGTATCCATAAGTATATCAACAATTTTTCCCCAAGTGGAACCAACATAAGTATAATTATGTCCGGATAAAGTTGAACCATTACTAGCACCACCAATAGCAATAAATTGGAAAGGTCTAGTTTGACCATCTTTATCTTTTAAACAATGAGACAAACCTTTTCTTGCTAAACTAGTTTTACCGACACCAGGAGGTCCTTCAAACCCAAAGCAATAACCTTCTTGTTTACCTGAAATCCATTGTCCAATGATTCTTTCAATAGATCTTTTTGCGTTATAATGACCATGAACAGATGAATTTAAAATATTAGACACATCATTAATATATGAGTTAACATCATCAATATTTTTTTTAATTAGATTATTATTAACGATAATATTATCATAATTATATTTTTTAATATTATTTTTTTTTGCGATCATATTGATGACCTTTTCATTATCTTTATTTTTTTCAATAAAAAGTTTAATATTTTCTTTCATGTAAGAAACTTTTTTACCGGAATGACAAATACGATTACTATTTAGATTAAGTTTTTTAATGCTTTTATTAATGAAACAAATATTATTAACTAATATATCTCTTTTTTGATCAGTAAGAGATGATATGATAGTATTATAATAGTATTTATTTTTAGATTTAAGGAATGATTCGATATCTTTAAGTTTATTAGAGATTTCAATGATAGTATATTTATCTTTTATTTTGAAATTACTATTATTATCATTATCTTTAATAGTTTGAATAGAAGAATTTAATAAAGTAATAGATTTAGAAACACTATTCAATATTTCTTCATTTTTAAACTGTCCAAAAGGGATTTTAAGAAGACCTTCCAAATAATGTCTTGCTTTAGAGCCGGAATCTTCAGATTTGGCTTTAACTTCTTTTAACTTTATCATTGCTTTTTCTTTTACATTTCTAGGTGCTTTCATCAAACAAATTTGTTGTTCTAATGGTATTTTTGAAGATTCGAATTCAGTAATACTATTAGTGTAATTCATAGTATTTTTCATAGCGTGTTTAAAGAATTTTTTGATATTCCAAGGTAGACTATCAAATAGTAAAGTTTGTTCTTGAGTATCAATATTATTAGAATTATCTTCACTTGATAAGAGGTCATATAATAAATAAGATAGATATTCGAATTCAGGATTATTGGTTTTGATTAACAGTTGAATTATTTGTTTTCGTTGGCTATATAAATCAGCAGCAAGGAAATCTCGAACACAATCTGAAATAGGTTTTTGTTTAATAGAATTATTAAATACACAATAACCATTATATTTATGATAAAGTTCGGAAGTATTATAAACAAGTAATTCTTTTAATGTTAAAGAATTAATGAAACGATTAAAATCTTCTGAAAAGAATTTTTGTTCTTTTGGTTTATTGGTATTAATTTCCTTTATTTTATTTAATATATATTTTTCAGGACAAGCTTGTAAAATAATTTCATCGCATATACAAGATACAATTAATGATTTATTTGTTTGTATATTTTGAAAACATATTTTAACACCAAGAACTTTGGTTTGAAATATAGAACTACTTCTAGCAAGGTCGAAACAATCAAGCGTTTTACCGGTTTCAACAATCATGAAATCTTCAACAATTCTATTTCTAGCAATTCTTGTATTTTTAGTATTATTTGTTTTAAAAGGCGGTTTCCAGTCCATAATTTTATAACTAATTGGATGAATGAAATTTTTCATAATATTGAACTTAGAATGTTGTAAGTCTTCAGTTTCAAGATATTGAGTTCCAAAAACAATAGTTATAAGATCAGTAATGTTTTTTGTGCCATAGTTTCTAAATATGAAAGATAATTCGTTATTAATAGTTTGTAATTTTTCATAAATTTGATTAAAATCGCTATTATCATTATTTGATTTCATAAAATCTTGAATATTAAGTAAGTTTGAATTTATGTCAAGTAATTTTTCAATGCATTCATTAAGTTGACTAGCATTTAATATATCTAAAATTTTATACTTTTGAACATAAATAATAGTTTGTTCTATTACTTTAGAATAGAAATCAATTTTATCAAATATATTTTTATCGATTTTTTTGTTTTTCAATGCGTTTTTTTTACTTTTTTTAATGGAAAGTTTTTTATTTTTCATAGTATATTATAAATTTATTTTAATTTTAATAATTTTTTTGGGAAAAATAATATTTTATAGTGATTTAAAAATAAAATTACATAATAATTGAAATGGGTATACCGAGTTTTTTTTCACATTTAGTAAAAAACCATGGAAGTATTATTAAAAAGCTTAAACAATTAAATAAATCAATAGATAATTTATATCTAGATAGCAATTCAATAATATATGATAGTTATTATTCAATTAAAAAAGAATATGATGGTAATAATGATGTATTTGAAAAAAAATTAATATTAAAAGTATTGAAGAAGATAGAAGAATATATTATTGAAATAGAACCACAAAACAGAGTAATAATAGCATATGATGGTGTAGCACCTATAGCAAAGATGGAACAACAAAGAAATAGGAGATATAAATCAATGCTAGAAAGGAAATTAAAAAAAGAATTTTATCCGGAAGGGGATAGTAATGAATGGAAAACTACAGCAATAACACCAGGAACAAAGTTTATGGAGAAATTAGATATAATGACGAATGATTATTTTAATAATAATGAAAAAAGATATAATTTAAATGAGATAATAGTATCAGGAACAAATATTCCGGGAGAAGGGGAGCATAAATTATTTGAAAAAATCAGAGAAGACAAGAATCATAAGAGTCAATGTACAATTGTATATGGATTAGATGCTGATTTAATAATGTTGGGTTTAAATCATTTACCTGTAAGTAAACACATATATTTATACAGAGAAACACCGGAATTTATTAAAAGTATTAATATGGACTTGAATCCAAACGAGAGTTATATTTTGGATATACCTGAATTATCAAGAACAATAATATCATCAATGAATAATGGTAGAAAAATTAATAGCAAACAAGAAAAAAACAGATTATATGATTATATATTTTTATGTTTTTTCTTAGGAAATGATTTTTTACCACATTTTCCTTCAATCAATATAAGAACAAAAGGTATTGAAATAATGATAAATAGTTATAAACATTTATTTGGAAATACAGATTTAAATTTAACAGATGGTTCGAAAATATATTGGAAAAATGTAAATACATTAATAGAATATTTATCAGAGAATGAATGGAAGAATTTGATAAGTGAATATAAAATAAGAGATAGACAAGAAACATATTCGGGGAAAAATGAAGATCCGATGGAAAGATATTTGAGAATACCGGTAAGAAATAGAGATGTAGAAAAGTATATAGCTCCGTATATTCCACAATGGCAAAAAAGATATTATGAAACGTTATTTGATTCAGAAGGAACAGCTGAATATGTAAAAAAGGTAAGTATTAATTACTTAGAAGGATTAGAGTGGGTAATGAAATATTATACAACAGGATGTGTAGATTGGAGATGGCATTATAAATATTATTATCCACCCTTGTTAACGGATTTATTAAAATATACACCGAAATGGAATGTGGAATTTATTAAAAAAAGGCCGGCAGAACCTGTAAGAGATTTAGTGCAATTATCATATGTATTGCCAAAAGATAGTCTAGAATTTTTACCAAACAAATTATACAATTATTTAATATGGGAAAAAAGAGATAATTATAAAGATAATTGTGATATAAAATGGTCGTTTTGTAAATATATTTGGGAGAGTCATGTAGTATTACCACCTATTGATATTAAGGAATTAGAAAATAATATATCAAAAATGAATTTAAATTAACAATATATTTATATAAAAAGAATAATTATATAAATATATAATGCCAGGAAAAATAGTAGAAATAAATAATAGAGTAGAATATAAAAAATTTATATCGGAACATAAATATTGTATTGTAAAAGTATCAGCTGGATGGTGTGGTCCTTGTCAAAGAGTTAAACCATGGTTTATGGAAAGATTTAATCAAATGCCGGATAATGTTCATTTAATATTAGTAGATGCCGATGAAGGTGACTTAGCAAATGGATTAAGGGTAAAAGGAATACCACATATACAAAATGTAATAGAAGAGACAGTATATGAAATATATCCAACTTCAGATACTAGTGTATTAGAAAAGTTTTTCGTGATTACAGAACAGAGAAGTAAGTTACACAATTAATTATGAATTTGCAATATGATTCTATTGTAAATAGCCAAGTGTTCACCATCATCAATGAATTGTTTAGATTCATTGTAAATTTTTTTTAAAACAGGATCTTCTGGGTGTGTACAATATAAATCACTATGATAACTTGTACCATACCTATCATTATCGTCGTCGGGACTATAGTCTCTATAATCAATTCTAAGTTTACGTTGAACACCTCCTCTTTTAAATATAATTTCTAACCAACCTTCATTTAAATGCGAATATTCGCCTTCCGAATGGTATTCTTTAAATGTATTAACAGTTAGATCAGTAATTTTTTCACGTTTACTATCTGATATGTTATATTGTTCACAAAAATTAATTATTTTTTTTTCCATTTCTAATAGTTTTAATTTATTTTGGAGAGATTCGATCTCAGTATTAACTTGTTCAAGGCTTCGTAGACTCATTTATAATTAATTTGTAATATATTATTACAAATCAATTTAATACTTATATTTTTTTAAGGTTCTTCTTTTTGATTTTTTTTTAATTATTTCCCAATCACCATCATATTTTCTAGAACGACGTAATGTGCGTCTTCTTCTACCACCTTTTTGCTTGGTTTTCTTTTTCTTTTTCTTTTTATTTTTTGGAAATATAATAAATTTGTCTAATTCAACATAATCGATTATATAATGTTTACCATCGTCATATTTTTTTTTAGTGAAAAGTTTTTTAATTGTGCTCATATCAAATCCTACCATCTCTTTCATTATAGTTGATGGAGGTTCCGGGTCGGGTGGTTTGGTAGAAATAAGAAATCGTTTTGTTTTCATCCAACTACCGATTTCAATTAAAAATTTATTAACAGATTTATATTTAGTTTTTGAAAAGCATTTATACATCTGAAGTGCTTTTTTAATAGGTAATTCTGGTTTATCCCAATTACCTTGAAGTTTAATTATACCTTGCATAACTAATTGCCAATATTCTACATCAGCTTTATTATTTTTTGGCATAGCATTCTCTATTTTACCAATGACACTAATATTAAAAGCAGCCATTAAACATAAAATGAAAGAAGGGCCTTTGTTATATAAATGATAACATAAATCCTCTACAGATTTTTTCCATTTATCTGTATGTATATTTTTCTTTCCCATAACAACATTAACTATGAAACCCGGACACATACTTACAGTTGAACATAAAGTTTTCATAGTCATGTGCATATGGTTACTAGGATTATTATCTATTAATTGTAATTTTGCTTGTTTTAATTTAAAAGTGATTGCGTTAACATTTGAACGTTCTCCTTTTTGTTCATCATCTTTAATTTTTTGAGCTTCCTTGAGTTGTTTTTCTAAATTTTCGATTTGTTTTGGTATCTCTTTTGAATTTTCTATAAATTTATCTAATAAAGGTTTGTAAAAGTTTGGGTCAGTTGATTTTGAAAGGAGGAAAGCAGCCATCATAAAAAAGTTCATGTTGAAATCGAAAGCTTGAAAAGCTTCATTTAATTGTTGCATTTCTGTTTTTTGGTCTAAAACGAATAAAATAACGAAAGAGTCTATGGGTGAGAGATTAAAGGTTGAACATATTAAAGCACTCATAGTCGCGGAACCTTGTCCATAAAGGGAAGTTGAATGATAAAATTTACCTTGTTCTCTTTTTTTTCGTTCAATAACTTTTCTAACATAACTTCGTTTTTTATCGAAAATGAATAAGAAATAAACAGCAGTTTGTATAGCAGGGTGTGCTGGATGTATTTTACCTAAGGAATTTGGTATTCTACCGTCAACAATGTCAGTAGAAGCGAAATGAGGAGGACATATTCGCATTCTATCAACAAATATTTGATTTAATGATAATTGAATCATTTCTTTTATTTCCGGTTCTTTTTTAAAATCTATTTTCAACATTTTAAGATATTTTGGATCGACTTTACCTTTATTAGAAGTTCTCATAGAGTGTTTAGCATAATCATAATATTTATTGAAATGGTCTTCAATTTCATTATAAAGATTGTGATCAATATCCATTTTAGTAAATAAGGGGTGTTGTTGAGGATATTTGGCTTTCATGGCCTTATCATATTTTTGTTTTTGGTTTTGATATATTTCTTCATCGGTTAAAAATTTAGTTTTTTTAGTATTAAGGTCAATTTCAAAATTGATATTGGGCGATGACATAGATATATAAAGTATAGATAAATATATAAATAAAAATTATGATTAAATATTAAATATTAATGTCGGATTTAGATTTGAATTTAGATAATTATAGTTTAAGAGATTTATTGAATTTATTTCATTTGGAAACAAATTATGATGAGAGAGATTTGAAAAAGGCTAAATCGATGGCTTTGAAAACACATCCGGATAAATCAGGATTAGATCAAAAGATATTTATATTTTTTAAGAATGCATATGATAGGATTGAAAAGATATATAGGTTTAAAATGAAAAAGAAAGAGAAGATGTATAATGCAGAATATAATGATTCTTTGGGAGACGTAACGAATGAAGGTGAGAGGGAATTATTAAAAAAAGTGCATGGTAAATCAGCGAAAGATTTTAACAAATGGTTTAATGAGATGTATGAGAAGAATGTAAAAATGAATGATTTAGAAAAAGAGAGTGGATATAGTAAGTGGTTTAAATCGGACGAAGATTTGGAAGAGAATAAGAGAGTATCATTAAATGAATTTGGAAATTATTTTAATGATAAAAAGAGGAGACAGAAAGCTTTAGTAATACATGAAGGAGTGAGAGAAATGTCAATGAGTAGTGGGGGAGCGAATTTGAATAGAGGGGGAGTAAAGTGTTATAGTTCATCAATGTTTAGTAAACTACCGTATGAAGATTTGAAAAAAGCACATACAGAGACAGTGGTTCCGGTAACTAGGGAGGATTTTGAGAAAAGAAAGAAATATAATAATGTGAATGAATTGAAACAATATAGAGAGGCACAAAATGTAGAATCTTATTCAGAAGAACAGTCAAAGATGTTATTGAGAAAGAAAAGAGAGATGGAATCAGAGATGGGGGTATATACAGCATATAGTTTGATGAAAGAATCAGAGGCAGCAGAAAAAAGTAATAAATCATGGTGGAGAGATTTGAAAAGATTGAAATAATAAATAAAAAAAGTTTATATATTATTTATATATATGGATTTGGTAAAATATGTGAGTTTTTTTATAGTGATATCAGTTGCCGGTATGTTATATGATAGATATAAACAAAAGTTTGAACCGGATGAAGAATTAAAGGACAATAATTTAGTTAAAGAATATTTATTAGGTGAGAATACAATGTTAGGGGGGAATAAACCAATAATATGGGTGCATACAAAATATAATGTGAATGGTAGGAATTGGTATAATTTTGGATCAAGAAATAGTAAGAAATTAAATGCGAAATATATAGAATTATGTGTAGAGAGTATAATAAAATACAGTGGTAAGAGTTGTAATGTAGTATTAATATCAGATAAATCATTTGCGAATTTGATACCAGGATGGACAATAGATATGGATAAATTAGCAGATCCAATTAAATCGCATATAAGAAAGTTAGCAATAGCAAAAGTATTATATTATTATGGAGGAATGTTAGTTCCAAATAGTATGTTATTAATAAAAGATTTAAGAGGATTATATGATGAGATGCTTGGTTATAATGATATGTTTGTAGGGGAAGCAGTAGCGAGAAATTCATTAGCAATGTATACTAGATTTTATCCAAGTAATAAATTTATGGGATGTAAAAAGAATAGTGAGACGATGAATAATTATGTAAAAAAATTAGAGCATTTAGTATCAGGTGATAATAGTAATGAGATGGATTTTGATGGTAATTGTGATAGATATTTATATGAATTATCAACAAAAGGGAAAATACAATTAGTATGTGGTAAATTGTTAGGAGTAAAACAAAAAGATCATTCGGTAGTTTTAGTAGATGATTTATTAACTTTAAAGTTTGTAAATTTCTGTTGTAATATGTATGGTATTTGGTTACCGGAAGAAGAAATACAGAAGAGAAGTAAATTTGGATGGTTTTTGAGATTAAATAGAAAACAATTATATGATTCAAAGACAACAATATCTAAATATTTTGCTATTAGTTATGGTAAATGAAATATTTAATTTCATAAGTAGATTTTGAATAAATGATTTTAGAGGTATAAGCGATAGCGTGATATTTACATATTTGACGCAAAATAGTAATAAAGTTTTTATATGTGCTATCTCTTTCTAAATAGAATAATTTAGATTTGAAATAGTATGGTTTAATAAGATTATAAAAATCTTCTAAATTTTTAGGTTCGTATTTTATTTTTTTGAATACAGTGTTTGAAAAAATGAAATAATTATCTTTTTTGTCGCAGAAAGAGGTTAAAAGATCGATTAAAATTTTTTTTGGTATACTTTTTTGAAATATCTGACTCATTGAATATATTATAATAATATTTTTATTAAATCATTGGTGAATAAAACAAGTTCGAGTTCATTTTCATGAATAGTATGAAAAATTGAAATGTATTCACATATGATTTTAATAATTTTGTATTTTAATTCTTCGTTAATCATGTTTGTATTTTTAATGAAAATGAAATAATTGTCAAGTATATCCATAACAGAGTAACCTTTTTTAAATATATT
>MDSY01082278.1_pt1 | contig 14983 bp, 13 predicted proteins | sample 811131 | NCBI WGS metagenome assembly MDSY01 (sample SAMN05326643, study PRJNA326480) | marine metagenome | isolation source: seawater | place: Atlantic Ocean: South West | collected 2010 | reverse complement strand
GGGGATTAGAGCGGGGAGGTGGCGGTTAGGGTTGGTAGGGCCTCACCTGGAGAGACGCCATAGAGGTACTCGGCGTCGCTCCCGCCAAAATTATCGAGGGATAATCCACCACGGGCCGATGAGCTCTCTTCATCCACCCCGCTCGACTCGTCCCACGTGTCAAAGTCCCAATCATCATTCGTGGCGACGGCTCCACGGTCGCGATCGCTGTCGTAACGACCACCGTAGCTCTCGCCGTAGCTCCGACCAGCGCCACCGCGATTGGCCTGACCGTCACGGCCACTGCCACGACCGCGGCTGTAGCCGCCGCCGCCGCCGCCACCCCTGCGGCTGTAGCCGCCACCGCCGGAGCCACCGCCACCGCCACGGCCTCCCCAGCTGCCTTGGCCTCGGCGCTGCCCCCCGCCGGGTGGGCGGCCATAGGATCCAGCAAGAGCATGTGCCGCCCTCGGATTCAGCGCCAGCAACGCCAGCGGCAAGATGCCGATGCACTGCGGACGACGCAGCGCCCCTGCCAGTCCGGCCATTTTGCTGCCTTGAAGCCCGACTAAAAACTAATACTATGTACCCAGGTAGGAACCCACCCCAGGTACGGTTTCTTATAGTTCACGTGAACGAAACACGCGCGAGAGAGAAGTTCCGTCGAGGCGTGCGTCGGCGGCGCGATGCGATGCCTCGGCCGTGGGTGGAGGCTACGCACCTCTGCCTCCGACCTGCGCACCTTCCTGATCGCATTCATCCTCTTCGGCAGCGAGCAGCGGCTGCGCGGGCCGTTTCTGTACGACGACCTCGCCGCTGTGCGTCGCAACCCCGTCGTGGGCGGCACCGCGCCGCTCGCGCGCGTGTGGGCGCTCGATTTCTGGGGCCATGATGAGCTCCACTCTCCGAGCTCTCACAAGTCCTTCCGGCCGCTCGTCACGCTCAGCTACCGGCTCAACTTCTGGGCAGCGAGCGCTGCAAGAAGAAGAGAAACGGCCGACGCTCCCTTTGCTGACGCTGGCTTGGCCGACACTGGCGTGGCCGACACTGGCGTGGCCGACACTGGCGTGGCCGACGCCGGGTTTAACACGTTCGGTTACCACCTCCTGAATGCGCTACTTCACGCGACGAATGCGGCGCTAGTGCGACCGGTCGTCGGCTCACTCTTCGCCTCCGTTGGCTGCTTTGGCGAGCGCGTGCCTACAGCCGCCGCGCTGCTCTTTGCCCTCCACCCAATCCACGCTGAGGCCGTCCAAAACATCGTCGGCCGTGCCGAGCTGCTGATGGGTCTCTTCTACCAGCTGGGATTTCTCGCCTACGCAAGAGTGGTGGGAAGGCCGAGCCGCGCGCGGGGGGGGTCCCACAACGGGAGACCACTCTCCCTCCTCCGTGCGATACTCGCGCTCGTGTTGGCGCTCGGCGCAACGACCGGCGCGACTCTCTGCAAAGAGACAGGTGTAACCCTCCCTCTGCTCTGCGCTCTCTGGGATCTCTTCGCCGCCGCGGGCGTTCGACCACGCGACGCGGCCCTCCGCCTCACACGGAGCCGAGAGGGGAGACGCCGCGCTCGCGCCGCGCTCGCCCGTAGCGCGCTCCTCGCCGCCGGATGCGTCGCGATCTGCGTGTGGAGATTGCATCTGAACGGCGTCTCGCCGCCATCGATGTCTATTCGGCAGAACCTCCCCGCAATGCAGCGCGGCCGCCTCGCACGCCTCGCCTCAATCCCGTGGGTCTGGCTCGAGTATCTCTTCACCTTTTTAGTGCCCGTGAACCTCTGCTGCGATTGGAGCGACCCGGCAATTCCGCCGATCACTACGCTCTTCGACTCACGAGTCCCGGCACTGCTCGTCGGTGGGATCGCCATGCTCGGCCTCGCCGGCGTCGCCCTCGGCGGGCGCGGCCCGCTCCTCCTCAGCTGTGCACTTTTCTGGGCCCCATTCATCCTTGCGTCTAACCTCGTGTTCGCCGTCGGCACGTGCAAGGCTGAACGGCTGCTGTACGTGCCCTCGGTTGGCGCGTGCGCCGCGGTCTCATTGGCACTCGCACGGTGCGCCCCGGCTGCGGGCGCGCGCCGCGCTGAGGGGCCCACGGCCGCCGCGCGCCGCCTTGCCATTCGCATCATCTTCGGCCTCGGCTTTGCGACTCTCGGAGCGCAGTGCCTGTGGTATTCGCTCGTATGGACGGAGGGCTCAATGCTCTGGGCAAGAGCGGTCGAGGTGCAGAGTGGGCGCCCACAGTGGCTGCGGGCCGCCCCAGCGCCAAACGCACTCGCTGAGCTTGGGATGCAGCTCTCATGGGCTGGGCGGCATGCGGAATCCGCTGAGGTCCTCGAGCGGCAGGGGGCGATTGCTGAGGCCACACTCGACATGTGGACGAACGGTGGCGGCGCACGAAATGTGATGCGGGATGAGATCGAGGCGACTGGTCTCGATCTGAGCAGCAGTCTTGACCTGAGCGGGTATATACCGCTGACGGTCACGCTCCACTCGTTGGGTCGGACGGAACAGGCGCTCGCGGTGGCGGAGCGTTGTAACAGCATCTTGCTGCGGCTCGGGAGTGCAAGCGGAGAGGGGAACAATGAGAAACCGGAGCAGCTGCGTGCCCGATGCCTTGCGGTAGGGACCCTCCCGTTGGCCATCTTCGATCCCGAGCGCGCAGAGAGCCTCGCTGGGCAAGTGGTCAGGGCGACGGCAGGGCAAGACGGCGTGGTGAATGATTTTGTCGGTCAGCTGGCCGCATTGCTCAAGGCACAGCGCGCACGCGCTCAAAGATGACAGGTCGGGTCAGCCGCTATGTGGTATAGTAGAATCGTTTCATTATAAGTTATTATTAGGGCTTTTTTTCAACTGGTAGCGCTGCTTGGCACTATACAGCAGCACTTGCTAAACAGTACTCTGACGCCACCTACGACCTAGACTTCGACCACCTCCCTCCCCCTTCCCCCGACTATTTTGTGTCCCTGGGACTACCCGCCTTCGTTTCATTATAAGTATACGTAGTTCTCATTCAGACATAATGTGTACACATATGTAATCAACTTTGTCAGCTAGTCAAAGGTGGAGGTGCAATTCTTTCATTCTGCATGTCAGTGTTTGATGCGTATGTTTTCAATTAAGAGTTCGTCACTCGCTTGCTGAGCAACGAGTGTATTGTACAAGTCGACTGCCACGACCGAAGCTACTCTACACTCATCGATTCACCCTTGAACCCCACCTCCTTGAGAGCACCGAGCGCGCGCTTCCTGATAGATGCGTAACCGACGCCCTCGGGCTGTGGGTCAACAGAGACACGTGCTGTTGCCGTCTTGAAGTCGACAGCGCAGCTACTGACGCCATCGAGCGCTTCGAGTGCGGACTTGGCCTTGACTGTGCATGCTGTACATCCCATTCCCTCGACACGCAGGCAGAAGTCAACAGCGGTGACGGAGTCCGCCCGCTTGAAGCCTCGTCGATGAAGGTAGAGATGGAGCATCTCAGGGAGCAGACCGAGCGCAGCAGTAAGCACAGCGGACGGCATGAGCATAGGAAGTGAGGATGGGCTGTTTAGTGCTGTGCGCCACGTGAGTGCCTGCAGCGTGAGCGTCAGAGCCAGCATCTGCGGTCGCAGCGGCCCAAGGAGAGTGTTGAAGCCGGCACAGCCGAGGGAAAAGCAGTTGAGCAGCAGCTGGAGGACGCAGCACGAGGAGGATAGGAGTCCGAGGAGTGACCAGCACTCGAGACGTTGTGCACTTCGCATGAGCAACACGGTCGCGCGTGACTGCAGTGCCATCCCCTGGATCCACGCCTCCGTCGAGTGCTTTGCTGCAAATAACAAGATGCCCAGCACAAGCAGGCTCAGCGAGAAGCGCTGGCCGAAGCCTTCCTCCCACACGAGGTGCTCCTTCTTGTATGCAGGCGCGGAGGCGAGAGCGCTCTTAGCAGACGCTGCCATCGAAATCGACGTTGTCGCGACGGCAGAGGCGGGCCATGGCGGCAGGAGGTGGCGCATGTTTCACGGAAATGTACGATTTTTTTTTATATGGAAGGTCGGCGACGACTAGAGTAGAAAGGACAACTCGTGGAGAGCCGACGCTTCATGGTGGCGAAGGCGGCAGCATCCTGTGGCGCCTGCGCTCCACGATGTGCCCATGCCGCTTCATTGATCGGCGGGCTCCTGTCCTCATCGTGCTGTCTCCTGCAGATCCTCTTGAACTTCCTCTCGCTCGGCTGTGCGGGCTTCAACAAGCTGCTCGGCCCTCTGCGCCCGCAGGTCCCTTTTCATGCCCCATCGCCCCCCCCGTGATGCCAACTTTGCACTCGAGTCGATGCCTCGTGCGAGACGCACCCAACCACGTATATACGCCCCGCTTAGGCTCGCCTCCTCAGCACCTGCTGGATCTTCATCCTGTGGACGCTCACGCTCCGCCGAAACTGGCCGCGCCGTCAAGCATTGCTCTCCACGCTCATGTGTGCAGTGCTCAGCTTCCTTCCCGAGATGCTGCTTCAGACGGGCGGCCCGGCTCTGGCGCCCTCGACCGCTCACACCCAAATGCTCACGCTACGCGTCAACGGAATGGGCTGCGAGGCCTGTCAGATGCATGTGCGTTCGGTGCTTGAGCGCTCGCCAGGCGTTGCTGGTGCTGAAGTCCACTTCTCTAGAGGACTCGCGCATGTGCTCATCGCGGAGGGTTGGGGATGGAACGTGACCGCTGTCAATGCCCAACTAGCCGATCAAGGCTATGAGCTCCTTGGCGTCGAGACGCTGAATCAGAGCAAGTCGCCCGAGGAGGGCGATGCCACGACTGGCTATACTGATACTGTCACTGTGCCACTCACTAATAATATGAATGGCGAGGAGGTCAAATCCGAGTTGTAATGTCAGGGGCGCGCCTCGGTCTGATAGTCTGAATGTTTGCATGAACGAAAATTGACGACGATACCACCACCTAATTTGACGAGCTACTACGCTGACGCTCGTACATGAATCATGAACGTAATCCAAATGTGCACAATGAGAATGACAATGCTGGTCATGCTGATGCTAAAGCTAAGTAGGGGCCTAATCCTGATTTGTCTGACAATGCTGGTCATGCTGATGCTAAAGCTAAGTAGGGACCTAATCCTGATTTGTCCTAAATCTCGGTAGATAAAGTCATGCTGGCTGGAGCTGAGTGCAAGAGCGCACCGTCAGATGCACGCTTCCGCTTGCCCTTGAGTGTCGATTCCCTGTCCATGAGGGTCACACTCGTCACCTTGACATTCGTCTGCGAAGATGGTGCCGATACCGAGAGCACTGTACCAGCAATAACTGCACCCGCAGTAGAATCGGCGATGGGGGCTTGAGGACGCCCTTGCGTGAGGACCACCCCATTTGCCTGCAGCACCGGCAGAGGCATTGCTTTGTTCGCTGAAGGCTTCGTTGCATCTCGCTGCTCCATGGCATCTTTCGACGTGTCAGGGAGCTCGGTTTCAAAATTGTCCGGAGGTTCAACTTCTAGGTCAGGAGAAGGTTCTAAACGGACAAGCGGCGGCGGCGGCGGCAGGTGTCCACTTGCACCCTTGGGGCCAGTCCCTGATGACGCGTCGCCTGCCCTCGCCCGCGCACTCGCCGACTCCTCCTCTTCTTCTGCCGCTGCCATTTCAATCAGGCGCATTGTGACTGCAACGCCCGCTTCCCATTTGCTCTTGTAGCCACCAATCGACCTGTGATTGAGCTGAGCCTGCCAACGACCCATGCGTGCGGGATAGACACCCACATAGCCGCTCTTGGTGCGCGTGGAGGCGATCGGCGTGAGATCACTCAGGTCATCGGGGATTTTCACCTGCGGGCGACAAGGCTCGAGCTTAAGTATGTGCAAGGTGCGATGTGCGCCATGCGTAGAACCCAGGCACGAAAGGCGTGTGTCCACGTCGCTGACAGCAGGTGGCAATATGGTCGGGGTGGGCGTTTGCAGCTGACCTTATAGGCTGCGAGCAGTTTCCGTGCAGCAGCTCGATCTGACTCTCGATCTGGCTCAGCTGCTTCTGTGCTAGATCCATTCAATGCTGCTCCTACTTGCGAGCCCATTCCACAGCCCGGCATGGGCGTGGCGAACACGGCCGGGCCAACGAGCGTGGCTTTTGCGTGAGGAAGGTGGTCGAATGGACAGCCAGGTGGGAGCGGCCAAGCTCCGCTGGCGAGGGGAAGTCCCGGTGAGCAGGGGAAGGGGCGTCCATCTGGGCCGGTGGCATAGCGTCCCATTCCGTTAGGAAAGGGAAGTCGTGTGGGCGGCGCGAAAGGCGGTGGCGCGGCGGCAGGAGGTGCCGTTGTGTTGGCGACGGGCACTGCCGGTGGTTGCGGCAACTGCTGTTGCGTTGACTGTGCGTGGGTTCCTTCAAGCGGTGTGGCAGCCTGAGGGGCATCAGCATGAGCCTCGCTGCAGCTGAGATCGGTGGGCAGTTTCCCGAGCTTGGTCCCAAACTGATAGGAAAACGACTCTCCCGGACCGTGTAACCAACTCTGCGCCGGCTCGTTGGATCCGGCAGATTCTGACGACGCCTTCGCCGGTGGAGCCTGTGGAAGAGGGACTACCGATTCGCTTGTTGGCGCCGTCTTTGGAGCCCTCGTTGCATTTGGGATGCGTCGTTGCTTCACATGCAAAGTGGCGCCGCTTTGGCTCCCGCCAGCACCAATTCTGGCGCGCCCGGCACCTGAGCTCGAACCCCCAGCCTTCACGGCAGTTGGCGCAATCTGCGTGTTCCACACTGTATCCGCTCTTTTTGCAGGCTGCTGGAGGTCTACAGACGACACCGAGAGCGATGGGGGCGACTGCGTCGATGCGGCAGAGCCTGTTGTTGAGCTCGACGAACCGTAGCAACGGCATGCCTGCAGCTCCTTGACCTCGGCCTCGCTGATGAGTTCGACGCGCTCGACCGACTCCAGAATCTCGATTTGCGGCCCTCCTTCTCCACTAGACACAGGGCGCGTTTCCGCGGTCACGAGTTCGACGTGCACCTCTGATTCGAGCAGGATATCACTGGATGCCATCGACGCCTCGTCGCCACGGGTGGCAGGCGTCACGTGACCGCACGGAGCAACTCACCACAGGTGATAAGGCATCCTCGACGCGCGAATGGCGAATCGCTCTGCCAATATTTTACCGCACATGCAAGAGAGATGAAATTAAAAATTATTAGGAAGTTGTCGAAAGGAAGCCATCAAGGATTAGGACCCTACATTTTTCATTTTCATTGTCCAGGGGTGCTTCCGTTCTTTCTGCAGACATGTTACGTCATGTGGTGATGTTCACGTTCGCGGATGGGCTCGACAAGGCGGCTACGGCTGCGACAATCAGCACAGGGCGAGTTAGCGCGTTGACATTGCGAATCTTCACCCAACCCTCGTGTGCGATTCATCGTGAGCTCTGTAGACTGCAGCTGCTGCGAGCCCGTCGTGTGAACGCGCCAGTCCGTCGTGTGAACGCGGTTTTGAGAATGCGCGAGCCATTGAAATCGCATTCAAGCAGCCAACACAATTCCGATCGTATTCACCCATCCAGGCTTGCACAGCTGTCGGGCCTCCTTTCCTATGTGACCTTCACTTTTGGAGCTGATGCGGGTCTAGATCCAGATCGCAACCACGATTATGTGATCGTTGCAGAATTCACAGACGAGGAGGCGTATCAGGCATCTCCGAGCGACCAGAGCCTGCCCACACACTGCCCACTGCCGACTGTTTCGACCGTGAATCCAGGTGCTCATGGCGTCATCGCTTTGGCATCATGGCAGCTGCTGACGAGAGTGTGCGCTGCTGTCGCGTCAGGTGTACGCAACGCATCCGGCGCACCTTAAATTGATCGACGAGGTGATCAAACCGAATCTGGCTCCGAACGGGCGCGTCGCCGTGCAGTATAGAACCACTCGCACCGAGACGCAGTCGCCGTGGCCGCATGCGTGCAGCCTCGCAGGATCTGATCATGGAGAGCTCCGGCAGCACGAGTCGGAGATTGAGTCTGTGATTTTTCTCGGTGCGCGCAGCCAGCACACAAGTAGCGGTCTCATCTGTCATTGCGACGCGAGCGCAGTCGCTAGGCCCACGGAGTCGACAGAGCCCAGATGAGTGCACAGTGAGATTCCCTGCTTGATTCCCCATGCGATGAGCTGACGATGCAGTTTGGGTCCCGGTGCCGCCGCTCCTACTGAGATACATGGTGCTGTGTTCAGATATCGATGGCGTGCTGAATCGTGTGGATCAGAATACGCATATCCGCGTCGACGATGATTTGGTGCGAAGGCTCGTACGCATCATGGAGTCGAATCCCGACTCGCACATTGTGCTCTCCACGTTCTGGCGGCACTTCACCTCATACATCACGTACGTTCTCTGGCGGCACGGCATTGATAGCCGTCGCATTGCAGGGATGACAGGCGGGTATGACTCGAGTCTAGCGCAGGTGGACTATCCCTGCGGACACATCCCACCCACGCTTGAATGGACTGGGCAGCCTCATTACGAGAATCGGGCCGACGAGATCCGAGAGTGGCTCAAGGAACACCCGAACGTGAAGAGATTCGTCATCCTCGATGATAGAGTAGATGCGGCGGACGGAGAGCTGCTCACTCATTTCGTGCATACGACCTCTTCGAGAGGGCTCGGCGAAGAGGAGCTTGCCGCCGTCAACAGCATCCTCGAAACCGACCGCGAGGACCTTGCGATGGTCGGTGCTCTATCCGATCTGTTCGATGCGGGCGCTTGCATTCGAGAGCCCGAACGGCGACAACTACAGTTGGTGGGTACAACGGAGGCGGCGGCGGCGGCGGCGGCGGCGTCGACTGATGCCTGGCTGGTTGAATGGCGCGTGCGCTTTCACTGCTGGTTTGCGGCGCTGCCGGGGCCCACTCAAGGAGAGCTTGGAAGCTGCCTAGGCGCACTGGGCCTCCATCTCAGCCAGCGACTCGATGCCGCGTGGCAACAGGCATCAGGACAGCCGTTGGCTCGCGCGACGCCATCGGCGGCGAGTACGCAAGAGGGCTGCGAGTGGGTACGGGAGGACGGACGGCTGCAGCTGCCACAATTTCCGAGCTTTCCGGCGGATCGAGCTGACTTTACGCTGCCGCCGATCCCGCGACTGCTCCCGAGCCTTCAGCACCTGCAGCAGTTGCAGTCACGCATCGAGCGTGTTGGGCGCGACCACAGCGAATGGACGGCACTCCAGGCTGCCTTTGGTGCCGGAGCAGCTGTGACGCTCCCTTTGGGGATCTTCCTCAAACTTTGGCGGGGAAGAAAACAAACCGGGATAGTGCGGCGGTACTGGGAGAGCGAGCCGCCGGCCTCGGAGCAACAAATACAATGCTAAACTCATAGAATGTCAATGTGTACACGCACGATTTATTATTCATACATGACGCGCGGCTAAAGGCCTAAAGCGTAACGTTAAGGTATAGCGCGTAAAGCGTAGATTCAATAGATATTGAGATGATTCAGATTGACAATGATTGATCTTCATCTTGATGTTGATAGTTCTAGTTGATGCGGTAAAACAGAAAACACGTCCGGTATTATCGACGTGGTATCGTGTACATATCGACGTTGCGCGCATGGTTTCCGAGGATCTCATTCTAATACGACAACACATTCGATATTCATAACAATGTATACATCTAGATAAATTCAGTCTCAATTTATCGAAATTCAATTTATCGAAATTCAAATTGCGCAAATTCAAATTGCGAATTGCAATTGATCATACCCATGCGCATGCGCGCTCGAATCATTGGTATGCAATTTAACTACATGAACACGCCATAATCACATGTAGAACTAACATACAATTTCCCTGAACTCTCATTCTATGCCCCTGGCCACGCCTCTCCACACAGTCCCATCCGCACAGTGGAGCAGCGGCAGAACGTGTTGACCCTTTTGAAGCGTTAACGTTAGAGAGGGAGGCTGTCTCGACTGCTTTCCCTCTGTGGCGCCGAGCACCGCGCCGCTCTGAGCGTCTCGCAGCCAGAGTAGGTCAATAAATGTATCTTCGCATGCCCTGGGCGCACTGACGACGATGGCGCGCTCTCCCGCCTTGAGACCCCCTCGGGAAGTGAGCGTGAGCTGAGCAGAGTGGGCGGCGTCAGCGTCTCGCATTGTCATGGCCGCCTCGGCGAGCTTTTCAAGCTGGTCGGCCTGGGCAGCAACACCGGTGCGAACCGAACCACCGATGCCAGCGGCCACGAGCGCGAGCACAGCGATCGAGATCTCACCTCCGCCAGCATCTGCCAATTTCCCGATAAGGTCTCGTCGTGCAACGGGTTCTCCACGCGGCTGCTTGGCGAGTGAATCCCTTGCGCGAGCCAAGTGCGAGTCGGTGCTCACCGAATGCGTCCCAGTCCGCGCAAGGTGTGCGAACGCGCACCTCGTGGGCGCGAGCAACGCTGCAAGCAAAAAAGCGAGGCGCAGCTGCCTCGCCATCGTTCGGACCAAGTTCAGTCCAAGCTCTGATTAGCCCCCCTCCAGGTATTAAACGCAAAAAGCCAACAGAAGATTCAAATAGACGCCCTGCGGCCCAATGGCGCCTGAAGCCGCAGCGGAGAACATCCGCGTGGTGTGCCGGTTCCGGCCGCTGAACTCGCGTGAGAAGGCGCTTGGGGCTGATGGCTCAGCCCAGGCGCTCCAATTCGATCCGAATGGCCGCTCCTTCTGGGTTGGCCCGGACAAATCGTCTGGCAACTATTCGATGGATGCCGTGCTCAAGCCAGCGTCTTCGCAGGAAGACATGTACAGGCAGGCGTCGGGGATCGTTGAGTCGGTGCTGAAGGGTTACAACGGCACAATCCTCGCGTACGGCCAGACGGGATCAGGGAAGACGCACAGCATCATGGGAGACGTATCTTCTGACCGCGAGGCTGGCGTGTTGCCGCGTGCGGTACGCCACATCTTTGAGAGCATCTGCGCGGACACCTCCGGTAGTGAGTTTGTGGTGAGTTGCTCCTACCTGGAGATCTACAAGGAGAGTGTACGAGACCTGCTCCAGCCTGCGTCGGGCGGCAAGGCGGCTGCTCTGATGGTGCGCGAGTCGCGTGATAAGGGCGTCTTCGTCGAGGACCTCACCGAGGTGTTCGTCACGGGAGAGGAGGACATTCTGGACTGTCTCTCGTGCGGCAATGCGAACCGGATTGTGGGCTCTACCCTCATGAACTCCCACTCATCGCGCTCCCATGCACTCCTCACGATCAACCTGCAGCAGACGCTTCCAGACGGCACCGTCAAGTGCTCTAAGCTCAACGTGGCCGATCTTGCCGGCTCCGAGAAGGTTGGCAAGACGGGCGCTGCGGGCGACACGCTGGACGAGGCGAAGAAGATCAACGCATCACTCTCGTCCCTCTGCCTCGTCATCGCCTCGCTCGCAGAGCGCAAGCCACACGTGCCCTACCGAAACTCGAAGCTGACGCGTATCCTGCAAGAATCTCTTGGCGGCAACTCGAAGACGATGCTGCTCGTCACCTGCTCGCCGGCGGCGGACAATGCGCCGGAGACGCACTCGTCGCTGAGGTTCGCGATGAACGCGAAGACCGTTCAGAACGTTGCCACCGTCAACAAGGTGCGTAGCAAGGCGCAGCTCGAGAAGGAGAATGCGGCGCTCCAGGAGCAGCTCAACATGGCGCTCGCTCAAGTCGACGATCTCTTGGCTGGCGGCGGCAGCGGTGGCGAGGGCGTGGTGCGCGACGGAAAGCGGCGGATTTCGGCGGCGCATGCACAAGCCGAGGCACTCGCCGCAGCTCGGCTCGAGATGGAGGAGCGCGCAGAGCAACTCGCCGCGAGCCAGGCGGAACTCCACGAGGAAAAGGAAGGCGTCAAGGCGCTTTCGGAGAAGCTAGCAGAGCTCGAGGGCGAGGCAGAGCTCATCCGGGACATGCTCGAGCGGTACCAGGTGCTGCACGGGTTCGCGCCGCTCTCGAGCAAGGAGAGGCGCGCCGGCCGACTCTCAATCACGACGCTCCGACGACAGCTCATCGAAGTGGAGGCGCTCGCGCTCCAGCAGGAAATGGGCGAGCTGGGAGCTGGCGACGAGGGCGGACAGGTCGACCGGCTCAAGGCACAGCTGGCGGAGCAGCGCGACCGCATCCGTGAACTCGAGCGGTTCGAGGAGCAGGCTGCAAAGGCCGACGCCGCGCAGCAGGAGGTCGTCCTCCTCAAGGCCCAGCTGCACGAGCTCGCCCAGTCCAAGATGCTCCAACTCAAGGCGGGCGGCGGTGGCGGCGGTGGGCGCTCGAAATCGCGCCGCCTCTCGGTGATGCCGGGGTTCCGCGCAACGGAGAAGTTTGGTCAGCACATACTCAAGAGGGCGGAGGCGGGAGATACGGAGGAGGAGCCGCCGCCGCCGCCGATGCAGCTCGATGCCGTCTGTGAATCGGGAGAGAGCGAGCCGGATGCTGCATCCATCGCCGAAGAACCCGCCGCCGCGACCGCCGCCGCATCGCCGAGCACCATCCCAGAGGAGACTTCGGAGCCAAAAGACACGGCCATCGGCAGCATGGAGAAGGAGCTGCAGCTTGAGCGCTCTCGCTCCGCCGCACTCGAGCGCACAGCCGTCACTCTTCGCACGCAGCTCGACGGCGCGCTTTCGGAGTCCGCCGTCGCTGAGCTGCAGCGCAGCCAGGAGCGTGCCGTCGAGCGCCGGTTGCTCGTGTGCGCAATGCGAGAGGCGGAGAGAGATGCGGTGCGTCTCAAGAAGCACAATGGTGCAGGCGACACGACCGAGAACGACGCTACGCCAGCGGTTCAAGACAACGCCACACCAAAAGCAGCAAATGAAGCCGAGGAAATCACGGAAAATGCAAACGGTGCGCTTCCGACCTCTGCGGGTCCGCCTGCGGATACGCTTCCAGAGCCCGCAAGCGTAAGCTCCACGCCTCCGCAACACGCGGATGTGCCAGCGGCTCTTGCAGCGACGAGTGTGCCCGCGTCATCAGAGAATGCACCATCCGTGAATGCGGATCCCCCGTCAACCTTGGAAGAGGCGCCTCCAGTAGAGCCCGCCGAGGACGCGCCATCAGCGCAAGATGAGGTGCCTCCGCCGCCGCCATCCGAGCAAGCCCCGCCGCCGCCACTCGACTGCCTCGGAGGGGAGCTACCCGCGCCTTCTAATCTCAAACAGGGATGGATTGCAAGGGGCAAGGGCCGCAGCTCTCGGCTCAACCCACGCCGCTCAGCACAGATCCAACCGCTCGGAGGGCTCGAAGGGCCAGCTTCCGTGATGGAGGACTCGGCGAAGCCGATGCCTACCTTGAGCGAGGAGGCGCATCTCGAGGAGAGCGAGGCGGCGCAGTCGCCGCCACCGCCACCGCCACCGGGGCCACCACCGTCGGAAGTTGCCGCGCCGCCCTCACCGCCGGTGGCCGCGCCGCCCTCATCGCCGGTGGCCGCGCCGCCCTCACCGCCGGTGGCCGCGCCGCCCTCACCGCCGGTGGCCGTGCCGCCCTCACCGCCGGTGGCCGCGCCGCCCTCACCGCCGGTGGCCGCGCCGCCCTCACCGCCGGTGGCCGCGCCGCCCTCATCGTCGTCCGGAGCTACCTCAGCTTGCACGCCGCCACAGCCTCGAGAAGCTGCCGCCCCGCAACCAATGGCGGCCCCAACCCCACCGCCTCCGCAGCGACCATCGCAGCATTTGCAAAAGCAAAAGCCACCGACACAGCTACCAGCGCCCTCGGCATTCGGCACCGCGCCGCCGAGAGGGTCCGCGGCGTGGCGGCTGGCGAATGCCGGGGCGATGCAGCCGAAGAAGGCCAAGCCCATGCCAGTGCACAAAGCAGCGCCCGTGAACGACGAGAATAAACCCCCAAATCAGCTCAATGTGAAGCGGCCTGGCGAGATCGCAAGCCGAGGCCTGTCCCTATCCGCTCAGCAGCCGGCTCGTTGGCGTTGACTGCGTTAGATGTAATCTAGTAACGACCCGGGAACTAATGTGTTTCATCAGTGTGAAAGGGAACGATAGTTGGATGCACGCATGGATGCCAAGGCATAGTATGGAGAGGGCTAGTTTAGTGGGCCAGCGAGGTGCAGCTAATGGCCAGTGACAGACGAAAAAAGAAATGTTGGAGAGCCAATGACACTGTACTTTTCCCAATCAATACGACCAATTCCCCGTTTCTACCGTATTAAATAAATTAAATCACCTGTCTATGTACCTGCCTTAACCTTAGTTAAAGTTCAAGTAGGCTGCCAGAATAATGCGCCGAAATAAAGTCGTCACTTCCGACTGCGGGAAAATGTGGGTCGGAGAGCTTCGGTCGCAAATCGCCGAGGTATGCGCAGCGACGTTCCTGGCCCTGCCTCATGATGTCCGACCCACTTGCACCCATGACTGATGTCTAACACAATTGTGCTGCCCTGCACCAGGTGCGCTTCGGCCTACGGGATGCGAGCGAGGTGACGCCGCATGGTGCGAGTGCAGCACGTGCCACCGTGGTGACACTAGAGGGATTGCAGCTGCAGCTTGAGCTGGATGCCGCGGGCGTGAGCGCAGCGGATCTATCTTCCGCCATTCCCACGCCCGCTGTCGACACCTCCGATGGCGTCTTCCGTTATGATTGCGTCAACAGCCTGCTGCTCAACTTGAGTCGAGCGTTTACGAACAGCTTCAACAGCTCCCTTGCTGATGGTCTCGCTGCGATCGTGGCAGAGCAAAAGCAGGCTGAGTCTGTACGAGGGGCCGAAAGATAGTATAGTACGTGGTCGACGCGGGTATGCCAGCGTCCCCACAGGGACAAGGATATATGATATATCATAATGTGAAATATTACCCGGACTCGACTACGCATGCTGCGAATCGAGCCGAGTATAGGGTACCAGACAATTGCGCATGAACCCTCCCCAAAGAACATGACCACTCACTGATGGACTGCAGAAGGGGATGGAGAGTCAGCAACACACTCGTCACCCGGGTAGAGGCCGATATCACTAGCTTGCTAGAGGGATAAACGATAAAAGCACCTACCGAGCTCTGCTGTAAAAAGTGCCGACATGTATACAGGCAAGGAGTCACGATCAGGTG
>MDSY01081439.1_pt1 | contig 14983 bp, 10 predicted proteins | sample 811131 | NCBI WGS metagenome assembly MDSY01 (sample SAMN05326643, study PRJNA326480) | marine metagenome | isolation source: seawater | place: Atlantic Ocean: South West | collected 2010 | reverse complement strand
TTTCGGAAGTTGCAATTTCTAATTGATCTAAAAAGGAGCTAGATATTGCATCTTGAACATTTATTCTTCCCCATCCTTCATGGTTATTTGGAGTTGTTTGAGCAGCACCATTGGAGCCCCCATACTGACCTTCCATATCTACACTAGTGGCACTAAAAATACCTTTTATAAGGGCTGAGCTTGGAGTTAAATAACCAGCATTATTCAAGTTTTCAATTAGCAGGGCAGCAGCACCCGCAGCCAAGGGAGTAGCCATTGAAGTCCCCGATTTATATGTGTAATCAGAATATTCTTCAGATATACCGTCTCCATTCATATCAATAAATACCGAATTACCATCAGATTCACTTGATAAAACAGAAACTACACGAGTTCCTGGGGCCACTAAATCAGGTTTTATTCTGCCATCTTGAGTTGGGCCCCTGTTGGAATTACACCAAACTCCATCAATATTATTAGATTCGTAATCTGAAGCAATAGGTTCAGCGGGAAATTTGACTATGGTTCGCTGCCCATTCCCATCCATTTCGAGATACATATCGCAAATAATAGTAGCTGAGGGGCGATTATTTTCTGTTGCACCAATAGAAAATCCATTTTTTGTTACTGCTTGGGGTTGTATCCAAGAAGTATCGACTTCTCCATCTGCATTAGAATCTTTACCTTCATTCCCTAAAGCAAATAATATTACAAGATCTTCATAAGTATATGCTGCTTGATCTATTTGTTTTGAATACGAGGTATAATAGTTAGGGCTTGAACTTGTAGGGTTCGTGCCCCAAGAATTTGTTTGCACTCTAACTCCTGCATCATAGGCCGGAGTTGCTATTCCTGATACAAAATTTGAAGGGACATAGAGGCCAGCATGTGGAGGATCACAATCTAATTCATCCATTGCATAAAACCATAATTCCGATTCATATGCCATACCTTTGAAAAATCCTCCAGAATTTGAGCCATCGCCTACTGCAGAGCCAGCAACATGAGTGCCGTGACCATTGATGTCTGCAGGATCGTCGTCGTCGCAACCCCTGCTTGCAGGCGCATTGGAGCCGGTTATGATAGTCTTTATTCTACCAGAGAAATCAGAGTTAATAGTGGGATTATTGACATTACATGATGAAATTGAAGTACATACGTTAGCATTATCAAGGCCTGAATCAGCAACTCCTATAATTACTCCATCTCCTGTAAGTACATTGCCAGGCCCGCCCATGTAAGAAGCATCCCAAACATGATCTATGCCAATAATTTCGGCAGCTTTATCATCAAATAGTCGTGCTGGATATTTTGGTTCCATCCACTCAACGTACTCCTGATTAGATAGCCAAAGTATTTCCTTCTCATCCACAACGACTTCCGCATAAATATCTTCAAGCATCATCAAATTGATGCCATGCCCCAATAAATTATGACCTTCTTCGGGCCCGGAAAGAATAATATTAATAACAAATTTTCCCCCTTCTTTCATACTCCCATAATCTTCACCATTCATTATTGGGACCAAATCAGGAGCTAGTTTGTCAATCACATCAAGTTGAAAAGATCCGATGACCCCTAAATCTGCAAGCTCATAAGGGGATTTCTGACTGACATGACAATGGAATCCTTGAGGAGGTAAGTAAGAGTAGCATACGATTCCTGAATCTGCCAAACTTTCTTTCCAATTCGATGGGACTGGATAATCATGAGCAAGTACATACCAACCATCCATAATATTTTGATTTGTAATTTTAGACCAGTCATTTATTGGCACATAATTAGCAGTCCTATAGAATAGGTAAGCCTCACCAATGTTATTTTTATCCTCCCAGCCATGAGAACTATCTGATATATCAGGAGATATTAAGATACTACCTTTATCATCATATTTTACAGAAATATCGGAGAGTGATTGTTGATGATTTGAAGGGTCCTTCATTGGATATTCAGATGCAGCCACGGTAAGTACCAAAGGTAAAAGAATTAACAATACAAGAGCTAAAGATATCGGAGTACTTGCCCTGCTCCCTCTACCCATGTTTATTCTACGTAGTAGGGAGGGCATTAAAACTACTGATTGATTTGTGTTTTAATAACTATAATTATGCATCTCTAACTATAAAATAATAATATGCAGGGAACAGAAATATAGACCATGACTTCTTGGGTCGAATATGGAGGGAGAGAAGATTCCGGCAATGGAAGATAATCTCCAAAATTTAGAAGAGGATTCTTTGGATAAAGAATTGGAAAAAATAAGAAATAGGAGATTAAATGCTGATAAAACATTTCTTGTTAATACCCTAGTACCTAGAAAAAGTGACGACTATACATTGATTTTTGGAGTAATATGCGGTGCAATATTCTTCGGAGGGATATTCATAACATCTTCGGGCTTAATAACTCCAGATTCAATCATGGTTGATAATAGCATATCAGGGACTTTCTTGGACTCAGAGGACTGTACAGATAGAAGATATGAAGTATACTTTGACATATTTGCAATTGATGAAAATATAAGAATTAAAAGCCATCATGTAAATGAAGAATTAACATCAATTATGATAGTTAATTTTTCAAGTAAAGATGATATAAATAATACATTAGAATATGTTTTCGGGGGCATGGGTGATCTAGAGAATACATTTGATTCTAAAAATATAAATGATGGACATTATGAGATAATTGTCAATATTTACATTTATGATGAAGAAGTAAATCTATCGCATTTATCGGAAGATATTTTATTAAAATACATAGAAAATGGCACTTATATTGATAATATTAGTAAAATTGTTGAACTACATATGGAGAGTAGAATTACTAATGAAATTCCCATTCTTAAAATCATAAGTTTTGGAAATTGGGGGAATTCTGAACTTCAAAAAATTCCAGAAATAAGTGATGGGGAGCCTCGGGCATGTATGTCGATCCAAGAATTGGGTATTTGGGGCTGGGCTTTAATGGGATTAGAATGGGCTGGAGGAAGAGAGACAGCAATGTTGACTGGCGGTAGTGCAGGAGTTCCTCCTTGGTGGCTAGCTTCGGTTTCTCTTGGGATGTCAATATTCTTTCTATGCGTTCAATATCCGTTAATGCATAGGTTATATCATAGAGAAGTTGATGATTTATTATCAACAAGACAAATGAGGAGGATGTTGCAAAAGGTTTTACAAAAATCTTCTAATGAATTAAGAATTAACTTCGATTTAAATGATTTTAAAATACAAGATAGGCCACTTTCAGTAGATGCATTGGTGCATTACAAAACTACAAGCAAGACAATAGCAAGTCCAATGGAAGTAAAAACTAGGATGATCACGGATATTTTAGAAGAGTTTGCAATATTTGGTGAAATGAGGCCGATTCAATTGAAATCATTGTGTACGGACATAAAAGACTCAAAAGTTTCCAATATAATAATTAATTCTCAACTAATAATTGATGATTTTGGCCAAATACCTTTATCTGAAGATTATTCAGAATTCTTCGGATCGGTAAGTAAATTCGGCAAGCTAGAGGAAGAATTTAGGGGCGTGATGAAAAAATGGTTTAGACAAAATCATCTTTTAGATTATGGATCAGCGATAATGTCTGACGAAGATTCCGTATTTGTCAGAGTAATCTATCAACCTGCGCAAAGATTTGCTTACTTTTCATTCAAATCCAACTATAATGAATTACAAAATAATCTTGAAAGTAATTTAAAAGTTAAATTGCAAGGCCATATAGGAAACAGGACATTGATAGTGAGTGCAAGGAATGAGAAGTCGACATTAGCAGACTATGCTAATCCTGGAAGAGTTGAACAAGGAACAGATGAATTATCGGGAGAGGCGATGGTTGCCAAGAGAGGAGGAATCCCGGGGGCATTGTTGCAAAATCCATTCATGGGAGATATTCTTTCATCTGTCGAATATGTGGCACTAAAGAACCGTAAGAGAATCGATAAATATGGATTTTGGGGACTTATAGTATTCGTATGGATACCATTCATGGCCAGCGGGGTTTTAGTTGGTGCAATGTTAGGATTAGTGGCTAGAATGAGATTTGAGAGAGTTTTGGCTGCTTGCCTACTTGGAGGTTCAGCGGCATCAATAACTTGGGCATACAGTGCAAAAGGAATAATAGAATTCATGGAAAAATATCATGCTGAAGCATTTATTCCATTCCTGATATTCCTAGTTTTTGCATTTACAATAATTCACCTTAGAAATAATAAAAGACGAAGAAGAGAGGAATTATTTAGAGATTCGATGGCATTTTTCTCTGGTTCATATCCAACTAGGGATAAATAGTAATAATAATAAAAAATAAACTGTATTAATAAAATAAATATTTTTGAGAATATTATGGATCTCTTACAATGAGGAAAAAATATGAGAATAGTGACATGGAATTTGAATGGCATAAGGGCTGCTCATCGTAAAGGCCTTGATGATTTCATAGAGAAGATTGATAGTGATATTTGGCTATTCCAAGAAGTTAGAGCATTGCCTGAACAGATGCCTGATAATTGGAATCCTCCGGAAAAACATGAAATAATTTGGCACCCTGCTCAAAAAAAGGGATATTCAGGAGTTTCTACATGGTCAAGGATAGGAATTTCAGAAGAGGGACGTGGAATAAAAACTAATGTAGATCCTGATGATTCAGAAGGAAGAGTGCTTCACACAAAACATGGCAACTTACATTGTATTAACATATATCTTCCTAATGGTGGTGCTAATATTGAAAGGCAAAAATTCAAGGATAAATGGTTGGAAGATTTACTTATCTGGGCTAATAAATTCATAGATATCAAAGAGCCAGTTCTTATATGTGGCGATCTCAATATCGCGCACATGGAAAACGATATTTGGAATCCCTCTGGAAATAAAAATACATCAGGATTTCTAATGCATGAGAGAGAGTGGTTTACTAGATTGCTATCCTCTGGTTGGCATGATTTGCTAAGAATCAAATTTGGCAAAATAAAAGGACCATATTCTTGGTGGTCTAACCGTGGACAAGCAAGAGCATTGAACAGAGGTTGGCGAATTGATTACGTGCTTGCTAATGCAGCGGCCCTTGAGATTTTTGAAGATATAGAAATATTAAGAGAGGGCGGTTTGATTGTCTCAGATCATGCTCCACTAATTGTTGATTTAAGATTATAAAAATATTGAATAATAAAAATAAAATTTAAAAACGATACTTTTCAAGAAAGAACCCTTTCCCTTGGTCATGATGAAGGCACTCGAAACACGTCTGGAGCAAATTTTACCAGGTGGAAAGGGAGTTTGGATTCCAATGGATCACGGAATTTCCAATTATCCCGAAGCAGGATTGGAAAATATTAATTCTACAATTAAAATATTAATTGATAGTGGTGTTGATGCAATAGTCCTTCATAAAGGTGTATTAAGTCATCAGAAAAAGTTGACTGAATGGGATGGTTTCGTTTGTCATGTATCAGCATCAACTGTACATGGAGGCATTAGGTCTGGAGAAAAAGTTAGTATTGCAACCGTAGAAGAATGCTTGGACAGAGGTGCAATTGCTGTTTCTGGACAAGTAAATATCGGAGACCCTTCTGAGCCAGATATGCTATTAGAAATGGGAGATTTGACAACTGATGCTTGGGCACTTGGAATGCCAGTACTTGGAATGATGTATCCGAGAGGGATTAATATGAAAATTGACCCCGATGACTCAACAAATGGAGTTGCACATGCTGCAAGATTGGCATGGGAAATAGGTTGCAATGTTGTAAAAGTCCCATGGACTGGTTCGATAGATTCATTTCGAAATGTGACAAACTCAGTACCAATACCAGTTTTGATTGCCGGAGGAATGAACGAAACATCCTTTGGAGAATTATTGAAAATAGTAGAAAAATCAATTCAAGCTGGTGGCAGTGGAGTCTGTATAGGTAGACAAGTATTTGGATCAGAAAATCCTGAACTATGCATTAAGGCACTTAAGGCGATAGTACATGAAGGAATTAGTGCTAAAGATGCAACTAAATTTTTAGAGTAGTGGACAATATGGAGTTGTGGATTGATGATATAAACTCCAACTCTGGCGAGTTGGGCAATCATGCTGACCGTTTATGGAGAGGATATGCCCCTGACGTTGCAGAAATTAATTTGAGTGATTATAAATCTCAAGAAGAAGCAATTTCAATGATAGGGATTGTACCGTGGATATTGATTAAATGTAAAAATTGGAAAATGATACCATTGGAGAATTTGATTTCAAAATCTTTAGGCTCAGGCACTAAGATAGTAGTTTCCATTACCCAAGAAATAGATGTATTAGGAGTATCCTTCGCACTTCAACATGGAGTTGATGCATTATTATTACCTCCGATAAAAGAAATTTGGGATAAGGCTTTGAAAGTTAATGAAAGTAAGAAAAATATTAAATTTTTTGAGAAAGCAGTCACTTCAAAATTATCATGTGCTAAGATAACTTCAATCGAGTCCGGAGGATTTGGAGAAAGAGTTTGTATTGACTTGATAGAAAGATTAATTCAGGGAGAAGGAATGTTAATTGGTTCAGTATCTGAAATTTTATGCTTGGTACATGGAGAGACTATTCCTTCCGAGTATGTCCCATCTAGGCCATTTAGAGTGAATGCAGGCCCTGTTCATTCATATATTTTAATGTCAGATGGTAAAACAAAATATCTGAATGAATTAGAAGCAGGTAATCAAGTTGCGATAATAAATTCAAAGGGAGAGGAAAGATCTGCATCGATAGGTAGAATCAAAATTGAAAGGCGGCCATTCCTTAAAATTGCATACAAATATGATGAAATTCATGGTAATTTAATAACTCAACAAGCAGAAACTGTTAGAATTGTATCTAATTTAAATCATATCAAATCTGTAACTGAACTAGTAATTGGAGATGAATTATTGGTACGCATAGACTCAAGAATGAGGCACATTGGTAATCCGTTGATAGGAGATGTAAGAGAAATATGAATTCTTTGGGAACTGGAGAATCCAATGGGGCGATATCCATATTACACGCACTAGGGACTGGCAAGGGCTGTTCAATAGGGATAGAACTTTGTACTAAAGTAGAAATAATGGATGAAAAAATAATCAACAGTCAAGATAAACATGGGCTTCTTGAATCCGTAATATCTTGTTGGAAAGATGCTGGATTACCTGTTCCTAATAGATTTGGTTGGAAGGTATCTACTGATATTCCAATTGGCCAAGGATTAAAATCTAGTTCAGCATTAGCTTGTGCTGCATTAAAGGCATTAAATTCCACATTTATGACAAATTTAGATGATTTTCAAATAATAGATTTAGCAGTAGAAGCGCAGATTCGTGCTAATTGCACAATAAGTGGAAGTATTGATGATACTTGGGCTTCCATAAGTACTGGATGGAAATTAATAGATTCTTCAAAAAAAGCCTCAAATTCTATTTTTGTCCAGGGGGATATAGAAGATGTTTTTTCTATCATAATTTGTACAAGAGGTGCAAGGAATGTGACAATAAAATCACTTTTATTTCAGGATTATCAATCATTATTTAAAAAATCATCATTGATGGTTGAAAGAGGAGAGATATTCGAAGCTATGACGACCAATGGCGTGGCAGTTGCTGGAGTTACAAATGATCATGACGCAATTAGAATATGTAATTTAGCAATAATTAATGGTGCAATATCGGCTGGAATTTCTGGCTCTGGACCCGCGATTGCAATAATTTGTTACAATGAAGATATTGAAAAAATTGAAAAAATATTACTGTCTGAAAAAAGAGAGATAATTAAAACAAAATTTTTAACAAAATTATAGAAATTGGTGAAATAATATGGGAATGACATTAGGTGAAAACTTACAAGTAACTCTATTTGGAGAAAGCCATGGTTTATGCGTTGGTGCATTAATAGAAGGAATGCCGGCAGGAATTCAAATTGACAAAGAATCTCTATTGAAAGATATCGCTAAGAGAAAACCTGGAAGAAGAGGATTATCAACAAGAAAAGAAATGGATAAGTGTGAAATCCTATCTGGGGTCCATAATGATTTAACTACAGGATGGCCAATATTATTATTAACAAAAAATTCAGATATAAAATCATCAGATTATGCATTCTTACCAGACCAACCAAGACCTGGTCATGCCGATATGGTTGAAAATGTTCGAACAAGTGGTGCAAATGACCCTCGAGGAGGAGGATCGCAATCTGCACGCCTAACTTTTGGATTAGTAGCTGCAGGTAGTCAAATTAGAAAAATAATTGATGAAAAGGGTTGGAAATGTACTGCCCATTTACATAAAGTAGGTAATATTACTTCTAAAGCACTTTTTGAATTAGATAGAGTTATGTCGTTGGATTCTAAAACTGATATGGGGAGACTGAATTGTAGAGATCCCGATGCCGCGACATTGATGTCAGACTATATCGAAGAAGTTAGAATGGATAGAGATTCAATAGGATCAGTTGTAGAGTTATTGATAGAGGGATTACCAATTGGCTTGGGAGAACCTTGGTTTGATGGACTTGAACCTGCATTGGCCAGAGGATTAATGGCAATACCAGGTGCAAGAGCGGTAGAGTTTTCTCAAGGAATTATGGCTTCGACTATGCGTGGTTCTGCACACAACGATTCATGGATTTATGAAAATAATATGCCTAAATTAGAAGCAGCCATCAGTGGAGATGCTGATGGTGCACTTGGGGGACGTTCAACAGGAGCGGCGCTAAGTGTAAGAATACATTTCAAGCCCCCCAGTAGTATCCCTAGGGAACAATTCACACTACATCTGCCAAGTAAAGAAGTTCGATCCTTGAAGGTCGGAGGTAGACATGATCCAATTCTTGGACCCAGAGCCGCACCCGTTGTAGAATCTGTAGCCATGATAGTGATTGCTGATTTGGGGATTATTGGAAAATACATACAAACATAATCATGCTTGTTTATCTCTAAATTGTTGGATCCTGAGAGGTAAATTTACAGCAAATGCCCCACCTATTATTGTAAATATCACTATAGTCCCTAATGCTACCCCATATACACTAGTTAATTCCACACTCTCCCTTAACCTATCTGCCGAAACTGGATTAATTATTGCGACCATTGCAGGTATTATCCTATTAATAAATAGTGTCAATAATGCAACAAAGCCCGCTATAGATGGCGCTATTAGCAAAGATCTATGATACCTTGATGTAATCTTTTGAATGCCCATAACATATACTTCCCCTGTTCGAATTGAAGTATCTAACATTGAGAATCTAATAATCCCGCTAGAAAGTTCCATGTACATAACTAAAAATATTGCATAAAGAATTAATAGCAATTTTTGTGCTATTTCTCCTTCGGGCAGGAAACTCAAGCCAAACTCTACTTTACTGCCTGCGAATCTTATAGTTACAATAATTAACATTATATAAGAAACTAACAATGCTTTTTGATCTCTTTGGAAAACGCCATACATCCCTCCAATAAGTCCAATTCCTATTATGATAAAATGAAATAAACCACCAATAAAACCAATCCCAATCATATTAGATAGAGCGAACCATGCCGTTCCAGTTACTGGAGTTATCATAAATGTTAAGAAGCACAATAAAACCAATGTTATAGATGAAGATAGTTGAAGTGAAGTAACCATCCGATCAGGTGGTAAAAATTTCATCTTACTGATTACTGGACCTCCAAAAATAGATTCAACCCATCCAGGGATATGTACTTCAGGAATAGCATCAAGTGGAATTTCAGTATTCTGTTTAAGTTTACCGGCTGCTGCTTTCCTACTTGGTGCAGATGACCTCATAGTTTTGCTATCATATAGGTGCGCAGTAACATTTATGTCGGCTTGATCATCAACCATAATCTCACCTCAAAATCCTCTTGCCCCAGATAGTGCTGTATTCAGCATCATATCGGGCTCCCAATCCATGACAAAGGCTCCTAAACCTCTTAATTCAGCCATTAATATGTCTCTTTCAGTTTTTAATACTTCATATCCGGTTCTATCTAATCTCCTAGCATCAAACTCAAATTCTAGACTACTTGGAGATAATATAGTTACATCAAAGTTTCTAGATCTTAAATCTCTAACTGCATCTACTATTGTGGGATCCTCCTCAAGAGGAGTAAGAATTATTATTGGACTTCCACGATTAATATGTGGCATTATCCTATTGGTTACTATCTTCATAGGAGTATTGCCTTTAGCCATGGCTCCAGCCAGTTTTGTTAGTAAGACATATAATTGTTTTTTACCCGTATCACGATCAACAGAAGTTATTTCATCACCATATATCACAAGTCCTACAGAATCTCTCCTTGATAGGAAATGTTGCGATAAACTAGCTGCCGCTCTTGTACTATAAACTAAAGAATTCCTACTTACTGGCCCAGTTTCACTTATTTTCCTACTATCAACTATTAAAATAATATCACTTACTGCGTCCCTTTCGAACTCATTTACCATCATTTTACCATCTTGTCTAGCTGTTGCTTTCCAATTAACTTTCTTCATTGGATCTCCGGGAATATATTCTCTCAAATTATAGAAATTTGATCCTTCACCGGGATTTCTAATATTTACTGCCCCGGTAAAAATTTTCGGTACACGACTTTTAATCATAGCATCTTTAATATCTTCCATTTTTGGAAAAACTAGGAAATCTTCATACAAATGTATCTCTTTCTCATTGTGAAAAAGACCGAATGCATCTTGAACTCTGACACAAACTGGCCCTATAGTATAAAATCCGCGTAATGGAGTTTCAATAGTATAGGATATTTCTGTCTCTCTTTGAGGACCTAATTCCATTAAAACATAATTTGCACCTTTCTTGATCCTCATAACTTCTGGAACTCTATCTCTAACTTCAAGAACTTTGGATGTATTAGACCTATTTTGGAGCCTAAGAGTTACATCTACTTCGCCATCTTCAAAAATCCTAGATGAGGAAACCTTTCGCATTGCAAGAATATTCTGCAATTCAATACCTTCATCATTTTGTAGATCATCTAATCGCCTACCTGATGAAGAAACATCAGCATGACTTGTCCTAAATGCGGCCCATGTCAAAAAAGAGAGTAAAACTACTGCAACAGTAACAAGTTGCTGATTTCTTAGAACTAGCCCTAATAGATATAAAGCGACAGCTAACGACGCGAACATCGCAGATTTTCGACTCCATGCCATATATCTCAAACTCCGTTTGAATATTAAACAGTTGGAACAGGTACCGTTCTCAAGATTTCTTTAATTATATCTTCCGTACTTGCACCTTTTATTTGATGTTCAGGTTTCAATATTAACCGGTGAGCAAGAGCCAAATTGGCTATTGATTTTACATCATCGGGAGTAACGAAATCACGACCACGCATAGCAGCGGCTGCACGACTAGTCTTCAATAGTGCTTGGGAACCACGAGGTGATGACCCAACTAAAACTTGATTATGTTCACGAGTTTGAGTAACAATTTCTACCATATACATCCTAACTGCAGGATCTACATATACGTCTTCAATTGCATTTTGCATTGCCACCACTCTTGCAGGATCAGTAATAATATCAACTTCAACTGCGTCTTTCTTTCTTTCAATACGTCGAGCTAATATCTCATCTTCGTCAGATCTACTTGGGTAGCCAACGCTCATCTTAAACATAAATCGGTCAAGTTGAGCTTCTGGAAGTGGGTAGGTACCTTCTTGCTCAACAGGATTCTGTGTTGCCATTGTAAGGAATGGCGAGGGTAATTTGTGAGTAACTGTACCAATTGTAACCTGCTTTTCTTGCATGGCTTCAAGTAGAGCAGCTTGAGTCTTAGGAGGGGCACGATTTATCTCATCGGAAAGTAAGAGATTACAGAATATCGGCCCTGGTTTAAATGTAAATTCTCCTTTCTTTGCATCATAAATATTCGTACCAGTAATATCTGCAGGAAGTAAATCTGGAGTAAATTGTACTCTTTTAAAATCACAACCAAGTGCATCAGCAAATGTATTGGTCATTAGTGTCTTAGCTAATCCTGGATAATCTTCAAACAGAAGATTTCCATTTGATAAAATATTTACTAGTACGTTATCTATAACGTGAGGTTTTCCAATAATTACTTTTTGGACTTCTAGGCCTATTGCATGTGCAATAGCTCCAACTGCAGTTAACTTTTCATTCATTTTATTGCCGCCTCGGGCTAATTCTGCCTTCTTAGCATAAGCTGCATCGGCATTATTTGAGGGCGGTGATGGTGGTGCATCTACAGGTGGGTTTGCATTCATATTTATTTCTCCATTTATTTTTATTAATTATTTTTGCCCCATCGGCGGATTGCCTGCATCATCTGGCGCAACTCCTTAGGGGTGTATGTACGGCTTTGGCTATAAGCCAATTCCACAAGACGTGGATCTCCAATCATGGATTGAACTTCTGCTGGAGGTTTTGTCGCCATTTCATCACGAGTTAGGTCATGGTGGACCCTAATTTTTGTAAATAATGATTGTTGTACTCGAGTTCGATACGTTTTTGGATCTAGTTTACTCGGTCTTTCGGAAAAACGAGTTAAATCAAACACATGTCTCCAATTTTCTTTTTGGGGCACGATCATCATTGCAACTAAGAGCAGTAATCCCACATTAAGAACAACTAACCATTTTAAGAAAGTATTAGAAGTTAGTAGTACTATAGTTCCCATTGCCTCGACAAATGGTGCTGAAATAACTCCAGTGATATGCCTACTTTCATCGAATACTATTTGGAAATTTGATTTGTCTCCAGCATAATTTCCATTTTTTATTTGTGCAGATAAGTTAAGGTTATCAAATTCCATCATATCATAAATAAGTGAATTGAAATAGATATCATTACCTAACCAGTCATTATTGTTATTAATTTCTTGATTCCAACAATTTTCAACGATACAAGATTCCCTTAGGCCTGTCTTTCTTGCCTCATCCAAGGACCACAGCCGATTAGAAAAGGCCTCTTCATCGGAAACAAAAACAATGCTTCCGGTAACAGAAAGTTCACCAACGCCTCCGGAAAATGCGCTTCCGCCACTATTGGAACTAACTTGATCCAATACCTGTATATTAGGATAATCGAAACGCATGATTAATTTTAAATCTCCAGGTGCTGGATTGAGAGGATCTCCTGCATCACCATTTTCTTGAATATCAATAAATGCAGATGTTGAAGCTGTACCTAGAGTCATAACATTACGATGATCAGGATCAGTTACATCTTTGGAAGAAGGTTCGAATTTCATTCCGGTAGCGCCCCTTAACATAACAGGTAATCTACAATCCACTGTATTGTATATATCAATATTAAATTGAGAACATCCTTGTCTTAATGCACCTGGATCCATATTTTGAACATCTTGACCAATGGTAGCAACTGTCCAGACATTACGCCATGTAACTATTTCGCCACCAAATGAATCTCTTTTAACTTCACCATTTTGATCATATTCGACCCAGTGTTGATTTTCATCTAATAAATAATTATTAAAGAAAGTTAAGCCAAATTTATCAGCCAATCTATTTGCATTGGTGTTATCAGAAGCAACAATGACTTTTCCTCCTTTTTCAGTTACGAATTTGTAAATTTCTTCCGCTTCTGTTTCATCAATAGGCTTTTCTGGAGCGATAATCAGTAGCATGGTCCTATGTGGATCTTTCCAATCGTTCACTAACATAGGAGTAGACATAGTATTAGCGATAAAATAATCTTCTTCATCGGATAAATCGGCCCTCATGTCTGTTAATTGTGCTAATTGGAGTATTTCGCCTTCTCCGTTTTCATATGCAGAATATGCAGTACTTTTCCCTGCTACAAAAAACATAGGCAATATCAATAGAAGTACTATGGTAATGGAAAGTGAGCTTAACACAATTGTAGAAAACTTTTCTTCTTGTGTTTTCTCACCTGCCACTTTAATCATCTCAAAAAATGTAGGCAGCACCTACAACAGCATTCGGACAATAGGAGTACAAATATATGTTATTGCGCAAAGTTCAAAAAAAAATATTAATATATCTCATCTTAGTTTATTTTTTACATCTATGAAGTATGGCGAATTAAAAAAATATTAGTGCACAGATTAACTAATTTTTCCTACTGAATGCAAGGGCAGTGAAAATGCAGCAAATAATGGAAATAGGATTTAAAAATGGTAAGCTTGAGCCGATTACTTCAGTAGTTGTAGTAGTAGAGTCATCATTCGAATCAGGTTCATATTTAGTTAAAGGAGGATCTACAACAACTTGCACATTATCACTTACTAATGATTGAGAGCCAGTATTCATCCCGCCATTAGATGCAACTGTGATTTCTACTTTACAGTTTCTTCTTGGATGACTTTCGGATGCGGACAATTCTAAATCAGATTGAATAGATTTACCAGGATTTAAATTTGCAGTCATTAATGAGTCGAGGCCGTTATTGGGACTTAATAAGGGGCAATTATCTGTTATCTCTATCTCCCCAACTCTATCTTCAATATTTCCATTATTAGTTACAGTGACCCTTAAAGGCATGCTAGAACCAGCATTCATAGGTCCGACTGGATCTTCAATTTCTATATCCAACAAATAAATTATTGGAATCATTAATTTTCCCTCTGCATCATTTGAAGAAGGAAATAATTGAGGAGTGTCCTGAATTGAGTCTAAATTAGCCGTAATAGTAAATGCTTCCTGAGCCCTAGCGGCAAAATTAAGAATATTTATATTCGATATTTGAAGAGTGAAAGATTCATTACTTTGACCTTCAATTGTTCCTTCTGATGGCCCGGAATATTCACCTGGAAATGCTTTTTCATACTCAAATGAAACATCTATAGAAAATAAACCATCATTAGATATAGTAAACGTAATTCTTGCACTTCCATCATTAGATAATTCAAAAGGATTACCGGAATCATCTTCCGGATATTCAATATTCAATTCCCAAGGATAAATATCGCCTTGTGAATGGACCCCTGGTAATAAGGATACTAATATTAGACTAGTAATTATGAA
>MDSY01110278.1_pt1 | contig 14990 bp, 11 predicted proteins | sample 811131 | NCBI WGS metagenome assembly MDSY01 (sample SAMN05326643, study PRJNA326480) | marine metagenome | isolation source: seawater | place: Atlantic Ocean: South West | collected 2010 | reverse complement strand
TGAAGGGGGTGGCGGCGACGATAACGACAATGATGACGATGGAAAAACCTCTGAGACGGCGGAGGAAAAGGCGGAGCGCCGGCGGAAGCGGAAAGAGAAGAAAGAGCGTAAAAAGGCGAAAGAGAGGGGGGAGTGAGCTTGTTGCAATTTGAGCGAATTGTTTATGGCACCATTGGTACACTCTGCGTAGTCACCGCGCCACGCTTCCGTTGCCTAATGAATTGATGGACAAAACAATTCTGCCCTTATAACTTTTTGACTGTCCTAGCTGCATCGCACACACGTCCGCGCCACACAAAACATGTCGTCTTTACTATCGGTCACACTGTGAACGTTATATTCGTGACGACGTTGCGTAAGCGATGGAAACCTCCGCTCGTTTCGAAGATGCGTACCGCGTTGGTGCGCTCATCGCTAATGGGGGCTTCGGGTCGGTGCATCTGTGTTTGAGAGTCGGGGAATCTGCAGTTACCACCCCGCTGGTGGTGAAAACCGTGCGTTTTGCTGACAATACACACGCACGACGCAGAGTTGACGCGGAACCCACGACCCTGCGTCGCCTTGACCAGTGCGCAAAACAAGCACCGCACATGGCATCGATGTTCCCATCCTTGGTAGACGTGTTTTTCGCCGGTGGCGATGTTAAGTTGGTGATGACACAATGTTTTGGCAACTCGTCAAAAACGTTACACCAACTGCGACTTGACGCTTCCAATCAAAAGCTACCAGAATCGGAAATCAAACACTACGCAAGTGAAATCCTCAAGGCACTCAATTACCTCCACTCCGTTATAAAAACAGCGCACGGCGACGTCAAGCCCGAAAACGTTTTGGTGGGTTCTGATGGAAATATCAAAATCGCTTTGATCGATTTCCATTGCTCAGTTGGACTACGTCGCGGTGATGATATTGATACGAGTGCAGATAAAATTGGTACACTAGATACCCATATAAACCCTAACTCAAACCCTGAAGAATCGTCTGTTCAAGTCTTCGGCACGCCCGAGTACTTGGCTCCTGAAACACTCGATGGCAAATCAATAACGCAAAAAAGCGACCTCTACCAGCTCGGCGTTTTGATGTTCGATTTATGTTTTGGGTTTTCGCCGTTCGCCTCGAGCTTCGGGTTTTCTCAGCACACGTTTTCCAAAATAAGGAAAGGAGAAGTGAGGTGGCCAGGTGGATCAAGTGCTACGGAATATCAAGAATCGAAACCTTTTATCGATTGCGTTAAAGCGCTTATCGTGAAGGAACCAAATGCGCGACTTAGTTTCGACGAGCTGAAAAGACACGAATTCTTTGCAGGCGTAGAATGGGGAGAGTCGAAACGAAGGTAATAGTTCTTAGCAGTTAGCAGTGGTAAGTAACCCTAGTATTAAACGCTAGGTAACCCTCACCGTTACCCTACTCTCCTCACGAATGTCTGGATCACAAACGCGTTTGTGACGGATACCACCCCGTCGCCGTCCTCGCCGAAGACGGAAGAACTTTTTTCGTTTTCACTATTTTCGTCGTCGTGAAACGCACTCGGCCCCATTCCTAAAATATCGGCGACGTCACTTTTCCCCAGCTCCATTACATGACTCGTCTCTACGCACTCCACTTCCAGGAAGAAGCCTTCGTGTGTCATGGTCTCCGTAACTTTTGTTTTTTTGTTCTTCGCAGCGTTTAAAATGGTCATCCCGTCTAGTTGATTGTTCTCGGACGCAACTCGGAGTTCCGATAAGTGCGCATCATTCGGCGAAGTGACGACGACAATTCCGTTTCTTTTCACCACCCGCGCTAATTCCTGAGGGTTCCTCGGCGCGAACACGCTAATCGCGACGTCTATTGATGCATCTGTGAAGGGTAGGTTTCGCTGTGCGTCTGCTACGGCGATTGACGCGGTATTGCTCAATCTTCTTGACGCGGATTTACACGCCGCGGGACTGGCGTCGAGACCCGCGAAGTTTACGACGCTTTGTTTTTCGGAAGTTGTATACTTTTCGATGACCTGCTCCAGCCACCAGCCCTCGCCGCACCCGAAGTCCACCACTATGGGGGCGAGTTTTAGGAGTTGCCGCGTGTCAACCTGTAATTGTTTCTTCTCTCGTGCCATAGCTCGGATTGCCTTTTCGGTTTGAGACTTTCGTTTGTTCGAAGCGAGGCGCTTGGCGCGCGCGGAGAGGGATTTTTTTGACGCGGTAGTATTTTCAGAAGATGATGCGTTGGAATGCGTCTCATCCTTCAACTGATCCTTCTCCTCATCTGTATTTGAGTTATCCGTGTCATTTGATGCATCCGTACTACTCCTTGTACCAAGCTCTTCCAGATACTCAACCACACGCGCCCCAACCACCTCTGCCGCATTACTGTAGTGCCCTTTGTCCAAAAACCGCCGCCGGGCTTGGACCATCTCCGCGGTGTCGCCGGTGGCGCTTTTCTTCCGACCGCCCCGAGCCGCGGCGAGCAAGTTCACGTGGCCCTCGCGTGCCACGTCAACGGTGTGACCTGATACACAACAAACCGATGAACTGCCTGTGCCATAACTCACCCTACTTGTGGAGTCGCCGCACACCGGGCAATTGAACACGCTGTGTGTCTCGCTGGTGGGCGTCGGGGCCGCCGCCGAAACATCGGGCGAACCGGTAGATGCGTTCGCACGCGTTTCAAGTCGGGCGAACCGGGTGGTGCAGGTCACGGGACGACGCACTGAGTGGTTCGTCACTCGGGATAGAGCCCGCGCGGGTGCGAATAGACACGCCGACGCAGCCATGGCGGCTTGCGTGCGCGTGAAGAGAGGGTGGGCGCCCGCCGAGAAAACGCTCTAGATGCGGGCGCTTGGGTTTTTATTTTTAACAACGACAATTGATCCGCGTCATCACTTCCGCAGCGCACAAGGACTACTTGGTTTCCGCCATGTCCCCCCCCTCCGAGCCCTTCTGGGGCCCGATCACCGCGAACTATGACTGGTGCGAGGCGAACTACGCGGTCACGGATTACGTCGCGGAGTTCTTCAACACCTGTAGTTCGATTCCGACGTTCACCGTGGGTTTGTACTTCGCGTTGAAGTCAAAAAAACACGGCTACGGCTTCCAGTTCAGCTTAGCCGGGTGGATGTTAGCCGTGGTGGGTTTGGGTAGTTGCGCGTTCCACGGAACTCTAACCCGAATAGGACAAATCGCAGACGAGCTTCCTATGTTGTACAGCAGTAGTATCTTCCTCTGGATCGCGGCGAGTTTGCGATTCCCAGTGAGCAATGAAGGCGATAAAAAAAGCAAACACCTCGGATACGGCTTGTTGTTGTACTGTTTGGTAATCACAATCGCGTACCTCAACGGCGGGTTTGAGCTGTTTTTCGTCGCATACGCGTTAACGGTAGTGGCGGTTGCAGTTACCTCGCTAACCGCGGTGAACTCATCGCCATCAAAAAAGACAACGCGCCCGTACGTTCTATACGCTTTCGGCATTTACGTCGGCGGTTTTCTCGCCTTGTGGGTTCCCGAGCAGGTGTTCTGCGGCAACCGATTACATGTGCACAGTCACTCGCCGTTGCAGGACCTACCACTACCCCTACACGCGTTCTTCCACATCACGAGCTCAATCGGGCCGTTGTGTTGGCTCACGTTTGCGTCGTTCGAGGGAACTAGACGGGACAAGAGATTGCCGAAAATTCAGTGGGGGCGACGCTTTCTGCTGTGGGGCGTGAAGGGGCCGGAAGTGGTGCCGTCGCGAAGGAAATCACGACGAAGATCAGTGGGATAATTGGTTTATATTATATTTCTGCTTCTCCTCAATTGGACGCTGTGAACATCGTCTCCTCATTGTCCTTCCCATAGCCAACGTAGCGCGGTCTTGGTTTTCCGCCTGGAGTGTACCGGTGCAACCACCCGCCGATACCGCCGCGCATCTCCACTAACGCTGTCGAGTTCGAATCAACGCACTCCCAAATAGCCAACAAAGCGTTCCTGGTGAATGACCCCTCACCTTCGCCGTTGCCTATTATTATTATGGTGTCATAGGTTGACAGGATATTTTTGGAAGTCAACGCCGTCACGGCTCCGTCTATATCTGGTGTTATCACTAGGTCCACGATGGTCCCCCCAACCACCGCGGCTGGGCAATTCACCGCGCCTTTCACGGTCTCTCGGTCAAACTGTTTCCGCGGACGGATGTCGATGAAAATTGTGCTATTAGGTGACTCTTGCCTCGCCCGGTAGCACTCCACGCAGTCCCACACCGCCCACGGCAACGAGGACTCTTCCATTTTTTGACTCGATTGCAATTCCTCGGTAATCGCGTCCTCGGATCGAATACCGATCTCGATTGCGGTTGTCTCGCCTCTCTCCAAGGCCACCGCGGACTCCGTGCGCATCGCCTCATGGGCTTGTTTTGCCATGTCCGCAGTCTTACGCAACGCCTCCGCTTCCCTGTCCGCGGCTTTGACCAACTCTTTCTCTCTCAATTGCTTTTCATATTCTTGCAAAATGTTTCGAGCCTCTGGCGCGCGCGCATTCGCTGATCGTTTCAATCTTTCTTCCCGTATAACATCCGCTACCAACTCGTCCCCCCAGTTGTTGACGTACTCCCTCGCGAGGTTCTGGTCCAATACGTTCTGTTGTTCCGTAGCGATTTCATGAGCTGCTTTTAATAGCGAGGGTAAGGAAATATCTTGTCGCGGTAAATTTAAATTTTTTTCGATTTTTGAAAACACCGAGTCGGCGTCGCGTTCGTCGTTCGCTGACTCGGACCCGACCAAAGCCTGTCGCACCTGTTCCGGTGATGTGCTTTTGAGCCACAGCCGCACCGCATCGTCCACGCAATGGCTCCTCACCGCGGTAAAGAAATCCAGTGGTTGGTCTGGGAATTGACTCACTAAAACCTCGGCGTCTTTTTTGCCATTATACCCATAGCCGTTGATTTTTTCGCTATCGTCTAAAGTGTTATGCACCATTTCGGTTATTTCGTCACGACTCGGTTCCCAGTGCCACAAGTCCATCCGCCCCGCCCGGGTTAACGGCGCGTACACACGCGAGAAGTCGTTCCCAGTAGCGATCATGGGTACTCGTCTGCACTTTATTATTTGATTGGATTCGGACGTTTCGTCGTTTTGATTCGCGACGTCGTTTGGATTTCGTTCTTCACGCGAATCCCACTCGCGTCGGTTCGTAGTGGTGCTTAACCTGACTTCACACGGAGTATCGCACAAGTGCATCAACGAGGCTTGCACTATCTGGTTATTCACGGTGACGCTGTCGTTTTGAAACCGACCGACGCCGGCATCCAGGTCGTTGATGATAACAACCGTCGGGGTTCCTTTTCGGGACGCGAACCGCGCGGCGGCTAAATACCGCCGTCTCAACAGCGCCCCCGGTTCACCCGCCACCGGGTCTTCAAGCTCACCCGCGGAGACCATGAACGGCATAATTCCCATATCACGGCAGCACAGCTCAACGTTGAATGACTTTCCGCAGCCTTTTGCACCCCAAATGCCCAGAATCAACGGCACGCCTGAAGAGCGCAAGCCGGATTTAGATTTAGACGACGATGGATCAGTATCGTCCTCCACCAAGCAGTTCTTCGCGACGTGCGCGGCGACTTTTTGTTTGAACCTTTCGGGGACGTGGTAGTTCCCTTTCAAGTGTTTCAATTTCCTTGATTCACCGGCTACGTTTCGAAGGTCACCGGTCGCTACGTCCGCATCAACGCCGAGCAAATCGCCTTTGAATAAACCTTCGGACACGCCGCTGCGTTGGGAGTAGATGAAATCTTGCCCTCCAAGCGCATCTCGTTCGGCAGAGGCGGTCACACGGCTGGTTGGAACATGGCGATGTGCCATGTGCGTCCGCGACGATGTCGGTGTCGTACTCGCCCCGACCTGAGGCGACACGCGGTGCGGTGCGGCGCGCATGCCGCCACGCCGGACCGCCGTACGCGCGTACGAGAGTGACAAGAGATTGGTGAGGTGCCCTTTTCTTGGTCCAAGTTTTGGCCACAACCTTATCGGAGATCGACTAGAAAATGACTCGGAAATTCACGGTCTAAAAATATCCCAGTCGGCCGTTCAAATTTGTTAAGTGCCTATCTCGGTCCCCATCGCCTCAAAGGCGCGCGCGTGCTAGTGTTGACGACCTGATGTCCACTTCGACGACGCGCGCGGCGATGGCGTCGACGGCGAGTTGTTCGGCGACTCGGCGCAGCACGTTCGGGCGTAGGGTGGGTGTGGACACGGGAAGATCTCGCGCCATTCGGGGTGCCCGTCGAGGCGTCCCCGGACGCGCTGTTTCCAAACCACGCGTGTCCGTGTTGACGATCGCGCTGGCTGGTTCAGAGGGCACCGATGTGAATGACTACGAAAACACGCCTAAACGGCTGAAGATCTTTAGCGTCAACGACGGTGCGTCTCCTCGGAGTTGGCCTCCACACACTCCATCCTCATTTGAACGTTCACGCCAGCCTGGAGCGTATCTCCCTTGTTTTTCGCGCGGCGTTTGGGCGACGACGCGACGACACGCGACGCGCACGAGAAAAGGCAAACGTGAGATCACGACGCATCCATGCTCACCGTGGGAGCTGGGGAGCGAAGACGCGGTCGTTCCCAACCCGGGAGCCAACACACCCCCTCATGCATGACCCACACACCGAAGCGGGGTTCCCGGGAAATTTTTCTCTCCCGCCAAAGAGAGGCCAAGATCGACTCACACACTGACACCTTCTTTTTTCTTTCTTTATCCGTCGCAGTCTACGAGCTCCAAAACCTATCGGCGTTGAAGTGTTTCATCCAGGACAACGTTGAACCCGGGGAGGCGTATCTGTGCACGCTGAACGGGGACTTTCTGAGCCCGAGTTTGCTTTCGAGTTTGGATCTGGGCGCCGCCGCAGTGAGCGCGATGAACACAATTCCGGTGACGCACGCGTGCCTCGGCAATCACGAGTTTGACCATTCCATCGAGATTTTATCCCAACGCCTTGGCGAACTGAACTGCGACGTAATAAACACGAACGTGTTCGCGTGCCCCGAAGGCGAGGAGAACACGAGTAAAACCGCAACTAAACTGGCTATTGATAACAAAGAAGGTGTGCCTCACCCTGACATCTCGGGTGATGAAAGCGCTGGTATCTTTCTGGATAATTTGCCGAGGTCGAGTGTAGTGGAGCTCGGGGGGGTGAAGATTGGATTGTTAGGTTTGTGCACCACTTCGACGCCTTTGAGTTCCGCAAGGAAACCCAAAGGTGTTGTGTTCGCGGAGTGCGTGCCGTTGGCCAGGGAGGCTGCTAGGAAGCTAGTGGGAGAAGTCGACGCGGTCATCGCGTTGACGCACCAGACCCTCCAAGAGGACACGCGCCTCGCCGAGGAGGTTCCCGAAATTGCCGCCATTCTCGGCGGACACGAACACACGCCCTTCGCGGGGAGGATGGGCCATGGCGCGAACGCGGCGGCGCAGATGGTGGGTTCTGCGTCACTAGAAGCACATACAACGGATTGTGTTAACGAACAAGCCGGAACGCTGTGCGTCAAAGCCGGTATGGACGCGGAGAACGTGGTGGTTGTGACGATTGACGTGCCAGTCGGGAAAAATGTTCGAGGCAAAGACCGCGGCGGCGAATGCGACGCAGACGCCGCGGCGGCTGCTTTGGCGGCGTTGGCTGCGGCGGAAGCCAAGACGATTGCGGTTCAAGACGCGGCACGGAAACACCACGACGAGTTCGGAAAGGGAGGGCTCTGGGCACGAGCGGGGAGTGACACCGAGGGAGCGGAGATTGAAGAACAACTGCTTGAGCAGGAGTGCGCTTTCGAACCGAGTCAATCAGAGTGTTCCACCACTGCCGCGAACAACGTGATACCTGTACTTGTAGATGCCAAACCGGGGAGTACGGAGGCAACTGAAGACTCTTCCGAACCCTTCCCCCTCGCTCCAGGCGCCGAGCTCGGCGCTGAAGTCGCGGTGCAACGCCCCGGCAGTAACATCGTGATCTCGGCGCGGATGTTCTCCCTCCGAGGGTACAGGACTGATCCCGAAATAGACGCCGACATTTGGCACAGAAGCGAAGTTTTACGAGGTTTGAACCAGCACACGCTTTCCTTGCACGAACACGCGTTAAAACTAGGATTTTCTGATGGGTTGTCATCGAAAGACTCACGGGAAGGCCAGTGTACGTTAGGGACTTTGTTCGCCACGATTTTAAGAGATGAATGCTTGGCGGACGTTTGTCTGTACAACAGCGGCGGCATACGGGGAAACACGCTTTACGGCTCCGACCCGTTGACGTACGGCGACTTGGTCGCGGAGGTTCCATTCGAGAACAACATCATCACGCTTGAGATGACCGGCGCTGAAATGGAACGCGCGATCTCGTTCTCAGAGGCGGAGCAGATTCGGAAATCGAGAGAGGGCGGGAGCTGGGGAGGGTACCTGCAATGGGACGAAGGCGTTTCCGTGGATAAAATATCGGAGGAGGAATTTTCGCTGCGAACCGTGCGCGGGCACAAATTTGACGCTGAAAAGACATACCGAGTCGTCACGTGGGCCGGTCTGTTAGACGGCGCGGATGACATTCCCGCGTTCCGGGACATTGGCAGAAAAATATCAACGAGCTTAGCAGAACACGCGTGCGGGGATGAGGAGTGTTCGGAGAGCTTTCTGGGTGACCACGATGATTCCTCACCTACCTCGAGCGCGATTTCCGGCTCGGACGGCATCCCGTTCAAGATCTTGGTCGTCAAGCACCTGGCGAGACGAAGGTGGAGCGAGTTGTCAGAGCACGCGTCCTTTCAAGACATGGATATCGACGGAGACGGTTTACTGCAAACTGTGGAAGTAACGAAAGCGCTAAAAATGTTCACTTCATCGAAATCCCCGGAACAAGAAGCCGAGGCGATGGTTCGGTCGTTCGACGTCGACGGTGACGGCGCAGTGACGCTTTTGGACGTCGCGGAGCTGATGCAGCACTTCGACAACGAGAAAGAAGTTGATTTGTGGAAGCGGGTCGAGGCGATGAAGTTTGAGAAGAGTGTCGAGGAAATAAGCGCCAAGAACAGTACCCAAGGCACGTTCACGAAGAAACCAAAAAACTCGAAAGGGAACAAAAAGCAGAAACGTGGCGAAGAGTTGTTGCGCAGAGCGGAGGAGCAAGGGGGGTAGGGGGGGTAAGGAGAGTAACGAGTATGTAACCCGCAACTCTTGAATGTACTTTAATCAAGTGTACTTTAACATTAACAGAGCTCGATGTGTGAAAAACGTATCAATTAGTCTCCCTCAAAACCCCTCTCACAACGCTTGCAGCTGCTGCGTCGCGCGCTTAACCTCGGCGTCCAGCGCGAGTTCCTCCTGCGGGATGTACCCGTTGCTCCAGTCGCACCCGTTGTGGCACTTGGTTGACGCAAACTGCGCGTTGCGGCAGAACGTGACAATCAAGTCCGAAACATCTTTTCCCAGCACCTCCTCCACGGACGGCAGGTCACCGCCTCTGTACTGCTCGTAGTGGATCTTGCCGTTCTCGGGGGGGTATCCTCCGGGGAACTTCTCGGAGAACTTCCAGTACTCTGCGCGAGGAAGAGCGGCCCACGAGTGTTTGCGCTCGACGTGGTTAATCGCGCACCGGTTCTGGCAGCTACTGATAACGCGCTCATCTTGCGTAGCATCGCTGTGCGGGTGCCACACGTGCGTGATCATTGTTTTACCCGCGCCGTTAACACGCGTGATGTTCAAAGGCATCGCGCCCGATTGGTACAGCCGGTCGTAAAAGTTGGTATCGTCCCACCCGTACTGCTGCAAACGCTCGTCGTAGTAGTTCACCGCTTTCATCGTTCTTTTTTCTGCCATCACACACCCGTTGATGTGGATCTCGTTGTCATCACGCGCGGCCCTGTAGTCGCCGTACCTGAAGGTTTTTTGGCTGCCATCTTGCGATTCAATCGGGTTCAGCACGAGCAAGCCGGGGGCGATGAACGTGTCGCAATCCACTTTCAGAATCACATCAGTCACCACTTTCTCGAACCCGAAGTTGTAGGCTTTGCTCAAGACCCAGTCGAGCTTCCCGCCGTTGTCATCCCCCACCCGGTAGAAATCAAGAGGCGTATCAACGTTCCAGAAGTTCAGGACTTGCTGCCACAAGTTCGCGTCTGAACTCCAGTCCACGATGATCACGCGATCGAACGCGCGTTTGCCCATCGCCCCATCGTACGCCGCAGCCGCCCAACTCTGGATGGCGGTTTGGAACGCGGGGATCCTTTCGTCGACCAGGGCGCACGCCGCGACTAGCGTAACTCGCTCAGGCGTGAGTTCCTTATCAAGGCCGTACGGGTTTTGCCCCAGCAGGGCGTGGAAACCAGCGCCGCCGGGGGAGAAGCTCACGACCTGCACGGCGTTGAAAACCGCAACCACGCAAGCGCACGCGCAGACCGCGCCCACCAGGATCGACCTTACCGAGAACCTCGAAACAGCGGCAGCCGGAGCGGACCGCAGAAGAGGCACCCCCTCATGGGAAGAGGGAGGAGACATCCAACGTGACGTTGCCTGACGGGGGAATCGCCGCGCGGGAAGGAGTGGTGCGGGTTCCCGCGGGACCGGTTACATGGTGCACTTGATGAACGAGTACAGAAGTAGCGAAGTCTCGAACGCAAATTTTTAGCATAACACCCATCAGTCAAAATTGACCGATCTTCGACCGATGAAGGGAAAAGAAATGACCGAGAAGGCAATTGTAAATCGATGTTTGAAAGGCAAATTAATTTCAATGTCCTCTCTCTAATCAAATCAATCAACTCACCACGCCCCCCCCCCCTTGCTGCGCGTGAAAGCCTTTTACGAAATCCAGCAACGCGTAAAGTTCGTACAGCGCGGTTTCCGGCATCTGGTGGATGCCGTCTCGTCTCAAAGCAGTCTCCGGGTGTAACCCCTTGTTCGCGAAAGTCTGCGCGAAGTCGAAGACCAGGACTCCTTTTTCGTTCGCGACTTTCTTCGCCGCTTCGTTGTTGGCGAGGCAGTGCCACTGGTCTTCGCTTCCGCACGCGTACAAGGTCTTCAACATAACCGTCGTCCTGTCATTGGGCAGCTCGCTCTTATATATCGCTTCTTTCGTTTTGTCGATTATTTGGCTGTAATACCTTTCGACGTCCCCCTCGAAGCCCATCCACACGTTGACGTCGATCATCACGACGCTCTGTTTCTGAAAACTTTGCCCGGCTCTGACGTGCTTCGCGAATTGATTGATAGCGGCGTCCACTCGTTGGCCGAACGGGGTGGGTAAATACGCGCCGTGCGTGTACTCGCAAGGCACTTCAGGGGTGTCCTTGAATGAGCTCGCGACGTGCACGAACCCGAGACCGCCTAGCTCGCCGGTCACAGCGCTCTTCGCGCCGCACCACCCGCCCGTCATGGATTCCAACATGGTCATGCAGCACTGCCCGCCGGTTTCTAACGACGCGCCGGCGTCGCAGCACGTATCGGTGACTGAAATCGGACTCGGGTTGGGTCTCAGTGGTCTCAAATTATGCGGAATGTCGTACACCGTGGGCATGCCGTCCTCCCGGAAGCATGCGGCGCCGTGGGGATCCACCAGCGGATCCAGCATCGCCCTGCACCCGTGCTGCACCGCCATCTTCGAGGTGGAATCGCCCACGAAGAAAATGTTAGTGTGCTCCAGGGTGTCGACTATCGCCCGGCCCGTGGCCGCCACGACGCCCTCTTTGATGTCGATACAGCTGCAGTACTCTCCGAACTCGCCGCACTGGTTGTGTCGGAGGTCTGCTTTACATCCCGGTTCGAAGGAACTAAACTCGTTCTTCACGAAGTTACCGAGCCTCGCGGGCGTACCATCGCCGAGCGACTCAGATCCGACAAGGGTGTTGCCTGGCTGTCGGACGACCGCGACCGCGCCCACCACGCACACCATCCCCGCGACGCACGCGGTCATCGCGACTCCCCGCCAAAACCACGCACTCGACGACTCCGCGCGCGTCCCGGAGGACACCAACAGCGGCGCAGCGTCCTCGCGCATCGTGCTCTGTGTTCGGTTGTCGAACGATGAAAACTTTACTACGCGTAGACGAGAGCCTCACGCGGCTATGCGTTCAACACGAGGCTCACTGAAACTGACTTGATAAGAGGTTGTTCTCTTTAACTGGGTCAACTCACAACGACGCGTGCTTCAAGGAGCTGGTTGACCCGTGTTCATCGGCTGACCACTCGTCACACCTAAACTTTGCTCTACTTTTTTGCCGTGTAACCTCCCTCAATCGCGACTAGTGTGCGTTCAACACATATCAATTTCCGATTGCCGGTCAATTTCTGGGTGGGTTTTGCCGATCAACGAGATTTGCCTTTCAACTCCTGATTTCGCGTGCTCATTCATCAACACGCATCACGCTCCACGTACCCCACTGTTCGTCGCGCGCACGAACAGACGACGGACAGTTTCCGGGAACACACGCGTGTGTTGCGTTTCTGTGAACGTACTGCTACGCGTCACGTCATGCGCGTCAGCGGCGAGGCGCAGCCGCTGCTGCGAACCGCGGCGAATGCGGAGGCTGGTCCCAACGATGGGCAAAACACGGGGCACAGCACATCTCGGGTCAAGGGTGCGTACGCGACTCGAACTACGCGATCAAAACGCACAGCGGGGCGTGATCGAACACGACACGCACCGCACACGCGATATCTCCACGGCGTACACGCGACGAAGCGCACGCCACGCAAGCCAGCTCCCGGAATCTCCCCACCCAAGGGCTTCTTACTCATGTCGTCAAAGCTACAGTGTAGTCGCTGGCGTATAGGACGCGGGACTAACCCAGAAATCACGAGTTGTTCTGGGCCCTGTTCTACCTGTTTTCTTTTTCACGAAAACTAACCTTACTTTTCTGATCTCCTCCCTTCCGTAGGCGCCTTGGTCGCCGCTGTAGCTCTTTTCGCGGTCGGCGCGGTGGTGGGCGCGGCTAAGCCCAATATGCTTAGTAGCATCATGAGCGATGGGTTCGCGATGGGTGACCAGATGAAAATCACGAACTCGATGATGGTGGGGTTGGGCAACGCAGCTTGGGGCGGCGCGAGCGTGGTGAACGATGAGGTCGCCGTGCTCGGAACGCAGCCCCCCGTAGAGCTCCAGTCATGGGACCCGGCGCACATCGGCACCCTGCGCTTCAACCCGTGCAAAACAGATATCGCTGAGTACGAAGCCAGCGAGTGGAGCACGGCGAACGTCAAGCCGTGGTGCAAAGTGGATGCGGCGCAGTGCGCGTTTTGCGCCTGGGTGTTACAGTTCGACTCAGAGTACAGGGTGAACGACATTGTGACGTGCTTGGGTCCTACTTATAAAATCGCGGCGGAGGCGGTAGTGCACGACCCGAAATTCAAGGGTACCATTCTGGAACGCATGTTAAACGCCAAGGGCAAGCACCCCAACGGAAGCATAAACTTTTACGCCGACCACTTCCAGGAAGCCAAGGATAACTTTCAGTGGATGATCAACGCAATTTGGAGCGAACAGTGCGACGTTCCCGATCACTCCACGTTGATCGTGCACATCCGTGCCGGGGATAACTTGAACGACGACTTCAAGAACATCCCGCACATCGGCGAGGCGATCCAGCAGATGAAGGACTACGTCGCGAACAGGCCGTACATCACGCGGATCGAGCTGAGTAGCGTGCTTCACTTTGGCGTGCCCGCGCCGGACGCGGCGTTCAAGTACAATGACGGCGTCGGGGACGCGTATATGATGTCGGACGAGGCGCTGCGCAAGAACGGATTGATTCTGGGGCACATCTACGAAGCCGCCAAGTCCACCGGGCGGGACGTGTGGTTCTCCTCAACCAACGACCCAGACAAGGATATCTGCCGGTACGCCAAGGCATGCCACTTCCTCACCGCGTCGCTGAGTAAGGAAGAGATGGTGAACGAAGGACCGATGGAGCAGCGGTTGTCGTTCTCCGAACTGGTAAGGGACCTACACATGCACCTCTCGACGTGCGACGCGCACGACACGGCGGAGTGGGGCGTGGACTATAGCGCTGGTGCGTCTGCGGGGTCCACCGCGACGGCGGAGATTGGCGAGGCAGAGGAACCCGAGTACATGCGCGAGCCGAAACACCACGTCGCGAGCGCAAACTCCATCCTCTCCGCGCTGGTGGGGCACGACGCACAGGTGCAATGGAGGTCGTAAGAATAAATTTAACAAGAATTAAGGGAATTAAGAGATCTTTAAGATTGACGAGGGCACATCACGAGTATCTGTGTTATAGGATAAAACAGGGACCGAAAGAGGTACCTAACCTACAACGCGGATTCGAATAGCGATATTTTTATCAAACGACGTGTTTCTTGAGTCTTTTGTCCAAGGTACTTACTGTCGAGGGTATTACGAAGGTATTTACGGCAATTCTTCTTAATGTCCTCATTGATATTAATACTTTCATTCATTGCTATTACTTCCATTCAAACTATTACTTCCCTCCGTTCCTACAAGTGCGTCGTCGCGACCCTGGCTTGCCTGTTCTCCACCACGAAGAACTTCCCGAAGTCGTCGTTGGAGTAGGAAAAGTCGTGGGAAGAAGAGGAATCCTTCGAGGAATCCTTCGTCTCCGCCTTCGCCTTCATCGCGTTCCGTGCAAACTTTCCGTGAGCGTACTTCTCGTCACCCTGGAACCCGGTTCCCGCAGTGGTGAACGGCGGGGGATCATCACTTTCGGAGGTATCCGTATCGGAGGTATCCTTTTCCATCGCATCCGTACCGTCCCCCTGCACCTCGTTCGCCTTTACTTCAGTCGGTAACTCCGCCAAGTTACCGTTACTCATCTGCGGGTTCAGGTCTCGGCAAAAATCCTGCTCCACGGTTTCCTCGACGATTGTATCCACGTCCACGTCCCGCGCGTTTACGTTCAGCACACTGAGCACCATCCGCGCGATTTTCTCCACGTCGTTGCGGAACGTGGCTTCCTCGCTCAGCGATTCGAATCCGAGGTCGTGATTCCACGTCTTTTTCGAATCTCTCTCCGCCGCGTTCATCCAGCATCT
>MDSY01154737.1_pt1 | contig 14994 bp, 9 predicted proteins | sample 811131 | NCBI WGS metagenome assembly MDSY01 (sample SAMN05326643, study PRJNA326480) | marine metagenome | isolation source: seawater | place: Atlantic Ocean: South West | collected 2010 | reverse complement strand
ACATACAGATACACTTACGACTGAAAATGTAGTTGCAGGACAAGTATATAATGTTACGTTTGTATCGGCGCTCATGTCTACCGCGCCAAGTCTACCTGAAGCCATTTATTTCTCCTTTATGATTTTAGAAAGAAGTTTAATGCAACTGGGACTCCATCAACTCCTTTTTTGAAATTCATTTTCTGTTTTACTACTATGCCGTTGTTTGTAGTAGTACTTATATCGTTATTATTAATAATAATTTCACCTGCTGTTATGCTATTTACATTCAATTGTGATGCTCCACTTCCTATTTGTGATGCAATATATGTTTTTATTGCTTTTTGTGTAGGTACGATAGAATCACTGTTTGCAGTGAAAGTACCATCAGTACTAAATTCACTGATTACAGCACCTGTAGTACCTAAACCTAATTCACCTAGTGATAATTCTTGTAATCCAGCTAAATTAAATGCGTCTGCATTCAATGTTGCAACACCAGTGGATTGTTCTACAGAAAATAATTCTCCAACTCGGAAATTTCCATCTTGATCTGTACTTGTATAAAATACTCTACCGCCTCCAGATTCAGTAATCTCATCATTTTGATCGGGATCCTGTGTTGGTATTCCGGGATAATTTGTATTTGTAAAATTACCAGTACCTACATCCAAAAAGTCATGGCCAGTTAATCTAACTTGACTATACCGCAAGCGCAAACTAAATGCTTCTTCATGTGCAGGTGCTTGTGTTATAGTTATAGCTGGACTAATTTGGAATTGTGCAGCATATGTTCCTGCAGATCCAGTTAAACTTCTTATTGCAACTAATTTGAAATATGTATTAGGCAAGCTTGCAAACACAATATTTGAACCAGCCACAGGTATAGCACTCATTTCTTTAACCTGTACCAAAGTACCTGGCTGGAATGTATCCATAAATCCGTCTCCAGTGACAGTAGCTGATGCTGTCTGATAATTTGTTCCTCGATTTGTAAAAGTAGGTTGTTTTAAGACACCATTACCATATCTTACTTCTACAGGAGCATCAGTACCAGTATTATTAGGATCTGTAAATGTTATGCTTGGAGCAGATGTGTAACCATCACCTGGATCCCATATTTTTATTCTTACAATTTCGCCTGTCACTACTTCAGCTCTAGCTTTAGCACGTTTAGTATAGTCTGAAGGATATGTGTTACTTGCATCGAAAGTTACACGTGGTTCTATACTGTATTGTGTAGTAGCATCGAGAAAAGATTCAATACTTAGACCTGGTGCAGAATCCCATCCAGCAGTGCTGTCACTTTCCTTGTAAATTTGTGCAACTTTAGTCCCGTTATTGTATGAATTAATGTATCCGTATTGCCCTGTGCCTTTACCAGTTGTGATAAAGACACGCATTCCTATAATTTGACTTTGTTGACTATTATCAGTATTGCTTAGTGTGATTGAAGTAGTAGTTCCCCCTTGAGCAGTATTTGAAATTTGTTTGTAATTTTCTCCACCAAAATTATTCCCAGTTTCAAGCATTCTCACTTCATATACTCCACCAGTTGTCGTAACTGCAGCTGACTGTGCAACGCCAAATCCTTCTCCAGATATAGCAATAGTAGTGCCACCTGCTGTGTAACTTTGCCCTGCGTTACTGTATTCTAACAAGCGCACTTCGTTACCGTCTGTTAATACATTATGCACTGTAGCTTCGAATGCTCTGTTGTTCACTTTACCTGTAACAGGAATTTCTGTAACATCTACACCTTCTGCTACACTACCAAATTCTCCATAAGAATTATTTCCATTTGTTGATCTAATTTTTCCGCCATTTTCTGAAAGATATCCAATATGATTATAATAGGTAAAGACGGATACTAATTCTGAACGTCCTAGATTAGACACCCAATAACCTATACCATCACTTAAAATTTGTGTAAAATCATTTGCAACAATACTATCATTGCCTCCTGAATGTAAATATCCGTCTACTTTTAATCCAACACATCCTGTTCCAAATGTACTTACACCTTGTATATATGGGGATTTAGTTGCTATCCAACAATCTTTGTGTTCAGGATTCCAACCTGGATCTAAACTAACAAACGCACCAGCAAGGGGACGTTTTGTGCCAAAAGAATTAGCACTACTTAATCCAGTGATACCGGTATTAATTGTAGAACCATCCGATCTTCCATCTAATCCGTCTAGTGTACAACCTCTAATACCAGTTCCGTTCCTACACAAGAACACATTACTCAATTTACTTCCTTTAACGGAATTGGCATAATATTCTGCTGCTTTTTGTGTTTTATAGATACCAGTGTAAATCAAATCATGTTTTATTGCATCAATATATTTGTCAAATTGTTTATTAATAATATTTGCATCAAATACTAAACTAAATGAAATACTTCCTGTGCCATCTGCCAAAGTTAACGCTGTTGCGTCAGTTTTACTTGTTCCAATCGTAAATGTAGTTCCATTTGGTACACTTTTGACATAATATGTTGTTCCTGCAACTAAATTTCCAAAAGCAGTACCTGTAAATTTTATCGGAGTGTTTACAGCTAACCAACTGGTACTAGACGCAGTGATTACATTACCTGAAGCTGCGGTAGCTGTAGCAGTGCTTGTAAAAGTATCAGTATTATATGCAACAATTTCTGCTTTGATAAACTTTCTATTCAACTCGATAGCTTCTAAAGCATATGTATGATTTGTGTCAACTACCGGATCATTAGACCCGTGCATAAACGGTACTGTACCATTAGAATTAATTTTATTATCAATATATTGATAAATTTTTTGCACAAGTTCTTTTGATTTTTCTCCTGGACCATTTAAAGCAATAATTCTTGTTTTTTCTTTAATAAATTTTATAGCGTTCAAAGTTGCTGTTTTTTGATCATTTAGAACTTTATTTGCACTAGCTGTACCTCTATGATAAGATATTCCAGATATTAAAGATTGATAATTGGTTCCTAAAGCCATGTCATAAGCTAAAGCATCAATCATGTATCCACTATCTCTACTACACGTTGTTTCGTTAAATTCTAAAGTAGGATTGGCAGCTTTTATTTGTCCAATTGTTTGTGCTTGTATATTGCTTTTTTCAGCTATGATAGCTGCATGACTTCCTTGATTATCTGCGGATGTCCATGAAATACTTGGAAAAGTAATTGTAGGTAAAGAACCTATACCTCCAGTTAATGTTGTGCCAATAGATTGCATATATTGATTACATTGACCTTGTTCCACTGATGTACCTAGCCCTGCAACACCTGAAATACTCTGTCCGCTTACTTGATTTACAATAATATTTGAACAAATTGATCCTAACTGATTATATGCCGCAGACAGCTCAGCAGTCTCGCCGGTTGCAAATGCTGCAATTAATCCTTTATTAAAATACAATCTAGCAGAGATCACTGTTGCCCATCTACTATCATATTGCACATCATAGCTTAATGCATCAATTGCATAACCGAAATTTGTTTGCCACAATGTTGAATTGTACGTAAAACTATTAGTAAATGGGCTAGTACCATTAGAAATTTGATTGCCTATCCAGGTGTTCAATTCACTTAAGATAAATGCTCTATTTAATTGCAATAACTGGCGAGCATATTTTTTTGCAATTACAGCAGCAGTATTATCATTCTGATCCGTAAATACTATGGCATTTGCATTCGCTACACCATTATCTAATATGTCAATAATTTCATCAGCATTACTATCTATAGATGTTAACGCTGGACTATTACCAAGCGATCCTGCCACACCTGTTGTAACTTGAGATTCACTGTTACTAGAACTTTTAGTTACACTTGTTTTAGTTATAATATCGCTGATAATATTTTTTAATCTAGTGATACTTTGCAAACTATAGGTAGCATCAGTAGTATCTATTACACTTCCTTTCGCAACAATTTTAGTGCTACGTAATTCATCTCCTACAAGTGCAGTATTTTCAGCAATAACAATAGGACAAATTTCTTCATATTTTCCAGTTTTAACAAATAATGTATTGTTTGGTTTATATTCGGTTGGCACATTGGCATCACTTTGTGCAGTTAAAGCATCAGTGAAAATTTGTATTAATGATCCTATCCGCGATTGTGCAGTAGCTTCCTCATTTTTTGTTGAATCACTATGCCGTTGGATAGATCCATAAGTAGTGCCTGGTGCAATATTACTGATCACTGCATCTATCACTGTAAGCATGTAATTTACAGTGGCAACAAATTGAGTTGATTTTCCGCTAATACTACTGATCAAATTGCCACCTGAAAAATAGCTTTTCGTTCTAGTTCTTGTATGGCTATTTCCTCCATGACCTATGTCATGGGATATAGCATCAATGATTTGACCAATGTCTTTTCGCCAATCTTCTTTAGTGTATGTAAAACTTGCCCAAATTCCTGCTGCTCCACTAATTTGAGTATCTGTCCACTCAACAGATTCATCTTGGATAAACGCTCTATTTAAATCTAACAAATATCTTGCGTTTGGAAATTGAGGGCCTTTAAGTATTTGTTCTGATGCCCATGCAATACTTTTCCATGGTAAAGTTATTGAACTACCGTACAATGGATATGGAGAATCTACACCGTTGTTTGATTCAACGTAATAAACATTATTAACCGAATTAATATACGACCATTCTGGTAAATCACCTGCTGCATTTACAGTAAGAACTTGACCAGTGGTGCCAATAGGTAATCTAGCGGGACCAGACCCACTGTAATATAACAAATCGCCTTTTGTGGTTAAAGCATTATTTTCAGCACCACCTGCTAATATTTTCCAATGATTTTGTCCAGTGCCAGAACCAGTTGTTTGATCAGGTCTATTTTGTGCAGTCGTTTGATCAGAAGTATGTGCAAGTATACAAATATAACTACTGTCATTATATGAAACCGCATCTCCTAATACGTATAAACTAGCATTGCTCCAAGCATTTTTCCAATTTATACCAGCATTAAGCTGTTTCCAATATGTTGCATTAGGTGGTTTATAATTTGTTTCATGGGCTTTAATACACAGATATGTATAACCTCCAACAGAAACAACATCGCCAATATCATAATGTTGATTACTACTATCTTCACCCCACTCACCGATAAATTTGAACCCTGTTGAAAAAAGATCCCAATCATTACTGTAATCAACTGGTTTTTTATCTATATTGAATGTTTTTGCAACGTAATTGTAACCACCATAGGTAGCGATGTCTCCTGGTTGATAATTTTTGGTAGGACTCCAAGTATCTTCAAATTGTAACCCTTCGACAAATTGTTGCCATTTTGTTTCATCAGCAGTAAATGTACTTTGGCTAGTATGATACGTAATACAAATCCAAATACCTCCACCAAATTTTACAAGATCATTTACTTTGTACCGTATGCCTGCTTGCCAATTAGATTTGTATTCAATTCCTTTATGAAAAAAGTTCCATTTTCCTTGGTCACTTTCTAAGCCTAAAGTTGCTGATGCAGCACTTGTATGCGCTTGACTACAAACATATATTTGGCCTCCATACTTTACAAGATCATTTACTTTATATCTTGTACTTACAGTCCAATCACCTGTCCAATATACTCCATTACTAAATACAGTCCATTTTGCCTGATCATTTTCTAAACCTAAAGTGGTCGAAGCAGCACTCGTATGCGGAGTTATACATAAATATACAATTCCATTATATTGTACAAGTTCATTTTTTGCATATGTGTTGTTTATTACCCAATTGCCTTTATACGCGAAGGCTTCTGCATAAACATTCCAATTACTTATGTCAGCTGGTAATCCTGCCGTAGCATCTGATGTACTTGTGTGAGCTACAGTTGCAATATATAAAATGCCACCGTATTTTACTATATCATTTTCATTAAAATATGTAGATACTGTCCAATCATTTCGCCACTGTTGACCATCAGACAGTTTATTCCACGATCCAGCTAAATCAGTAACAAATAAAGAAGAACTTGTATGTTTACTTACACACACATATGCGTTGCCTCCTTTACGTACTATGTCATCTTTATAATACAAAGTGGAAGTAGTCCAATCACCCTTCCAAATAAATTTAATTCTACCTAGATTAATTTCAGCCATTTAACACTCCGACTTTGTAATATTTAGCAATTTTTTTTACCATTATGATTTTACATTTCTCCGGAATCACTATCAAAATATTGAACTGCAAGATAATGTCCGTCAACTCCGCCTAGTAATTTTGTAACTTTGTTCATTCCAATTGGCAATTGATCAATTGTATCAAGATTATTATTTTCAGCTGTTATACGAGCAGCTACTAATTTGTTTGTACTAGTATTAGATCCGCCACCCGATATACGTGATTCTAAAAATGTTTTTATTGCTTTTTGTGTAGGCACAATATTGTGGGAATCAGCAACAAAACTTGCATCTTTAGAAAATTCCCTTATAACTACAGCGGATCCACCGATACTAACCCCTCCTAGTGTTAATTCTGTTAAGCCTCCAAGATCGAATTGATTGGTATTTATTGTAACAATTCCTGTCGCTTGGTCAACTTTAAACAATTCTCCTACACGGAAATTTCCATCTTGGTCTGTACTGGTATAAAAAACTCTACCGGTGTTTGCACTAAATGTTTCTTTATCAGGTTGTCTATTGTTCAATATTGTACTTCCCTCAACGTACAAAGAGGGATATTGTGTGTCTGCTTGACTTCCTGTACCGATATCAAGAAAATCATGTCCAGTTAATCTTATTTGACTATATCTTTCTCTAATAAGCAAGTTGGCACCATGATCTAACGATTCATTTAACTTGATAGTAGGACTTATACGTAACTGTGCTCCATATGGTCCCGAACCAGTTGTGTTAGAAACTTTTGATAACAAAAAGTCTTTATCTATTCCGGTAAAAACAATAGTTGATCCTGGTTTTGGTAAGCTTGCTAAATTATTGACTACAATTTCTGCACCTGATTGAAATATATCTGCAAATCCATCTCCAGTAATTGTTGCTGACAAACTAACATATCCTTGTCCTCTATTAGTAATATTTGGAGGACCTAGCACACCATTATTTTTAAAAATTGTAGTATTTACAACTGTAGTTGCATTGTTATCCGTTACTGTTATAGTAGGAGTAGAAGTGTATCCACTTCCGCAATCATATAATGCAAACTCTGCAATTTTTTTGTTTCTAACAATTGCTCTAGCAATTGCTCTTGCTCCTGTGTTTACAGTGTTCCAAACATTTGCACTCGAATTAACAATGATCCATTGATTATTACCAAATGCAGATGCTTGCCAGTCACTAACTTGTGATAAACTGTAATTATTAGTTGAATCATCTGCTGATCGCCAGTTATTTCCATCTAGTGACAATTGCACAACTGAATCATCACCTGAGGCTATAAATAAACCTTGCCCATAGCTAACATGTAATACATTTGCAGAAATATTTGTAGTTTCTTGTATTGTATAACCATCAAATGTAGTCGCACATTTTGATGCACCTATAAAAACAAATCTATCTTTACCAAATACTACATCTTTCCAGTCATTACTTGTCAATTTATTTTGATTTACAGTCCAATTTGTACCATTATCATTTGAATATGCTAGATCACCTGTGCTAATATCTAAAGCTACTACTATTGAATTACCATATTGTATAATATCCCAAGTCTGTCCATTACTTGCTGTGGCTAAACTTGTTAGTGTTGTCCAATTGATACCATGATCTGTTGAATATGTAATGTTACCTGATTGTCCTAATATCCATACTTTTCCTGCATTGTCAGTTGTGCAAGATGAATATGTTTCAGTTGCACTTAAAGTAACATTAGACCATGTTTGTCCGTCATCAGAAATTAATGCAACATTTCCGCTACCACTATGACTAGCTAAAAATTTTGTTCCAGTATGTATCAATCCATTAACAGCAGATGTGCTTACAGCAGTAGTTGTAGTCCAGTTAGTAGTATCAGTGCTATAGGCTACATTTACGGTGCCTCCGGTACCGTCTTGTATAGCTACCCATTTATTTTCTCCATAAACTATATATTTCCAATTAGCTCCTGTGGGCGGAGATATTGTAGTCGAAGTAAAAGACGGTTCACTGAATGTAACTCTTGGCTCAATAACATACCTTGATGTCGAATCTAACAAGGTTTCTATAGGCCAACCAGGTTGAAAATGGTCCCATCCTGTTTGGTTATCAAATTCTCTTTTTACAACTGCTCTATTTGTATTTTCATCATATGAATCTATTTTAGCATACTGCCCTACTCCCAAACCATTTATTAAAACTATTCTTTGTCCAACTATTTCCGCAGAAGTGCTTTGATCAGATAACGATAGATCAATGTATGAATCGGTTCCAGATCTAGCAACGAATACTCTGTAAGTATAATTTTCACCACCAGTTATACTGTTACTATCCATGTTAATTTTTACATTAGATATAGCATTTTGTCTAAAGTCATCATATATACCTGCACCATTTGTACCCGATCCGCTAAATGATATACTTGCACTCGTGTAATTTTGTCCACAATGTTGTAATCCTATTGCTAATATTTTTTGGGCACTTGGTCCAAAACTGAATGAATCAGAAAATTGTGCTTCTTTTGATCTATTGTCAATAGTAGCTGTTAACGGTGTCTCTGTGCTGTCAAATCCTTCAGCTACACTACCAAAATCTCCATATGAATTATTTCCATTAAGGGCTCTAATTTTTCCGCCACCTTCAGTTAGATATCCTATATGGCAATAATATGTATACACAGACACTAATTCAGATCTTCCTAAATTTGTTATCCAGCAACCTATGCCGTCACTTAGGATCTGTGTAAAATTATTTGCTAAAATGCTATCATTGCCTGAATTATGCAATGCGCCATCTATCTTCAAACCAACACAACCTGTACCAAATGCACTAACATTATGTATATAGGGAGAACGTGTACTTATATGAACAGACACATCATCTGGTCCTGCGCCTGGATCTAAACTTACAAAAGCGCCTGCTGTGGGCCTTTTTGTTAAATATGCATTAGCATCACCTAAAGTTCCTGTTAGTCCTTGCAGAGTTAAATGTCTTATACCGCTACCATTTCTTACATAAAACATATTGGAAGTTAGATAGCCTGCTGCAGGTTGTATTACCACACTCCTTAGCTCATCTCCAACGAGTGCACAATTTTGAGGAATTGAAATTGGTAAAATTTCTGAATACATGCCACTTAAGATATATATTGTGCTATTTTCAGATGCGATAGCTACATTTGCCTCTACATACTCACAAGCATGTTTTACAGTTCTGAAAGGACTTTCTATTGTTTTGCCTGTATTCAAAGTATCTGATCCTTGCATAGATACATAAAACACATTAGACACAATGTCTTGATCTACCCATGCTGGTAAACCATTGTCAATTCCCAAACTTTTGTTACTGCCTCCTATACTTAAATTTTGTTTCTGTGTATCAAAAGTTTGTAAATCTCCTTTAGTTGTTAATACGTTTGTGCTTTTTCCTTGGATTAACACTTGCCAATAATCGGCTGCTGTTAATTGTGCATCTAAATCTGGTCTACTGTCACTTGCAGTAGATAGATGAGAATATATACATTTGTATGATGTACCTGCAAAAATAACAACATCATTCAAGTAATATTGTGTATTATCATTCCAATCGCCTTTAAAATTTAAACTTCTAACAAGTAAATTCCATTTACTTGTAATTTCAGGTGTTACACCGGCAGTTGTATCAGAAGTACAAATATACAAATTGCCGCCATATTGAACAACATCTCCGGTTTTATAACTCTCAGTTGGACTCCAAACACCTTGATGACTATATCCAGTCGCTAATAATTCCCAGTGTGTAAGATTACTAGGTTTTTGATTAGAATTAGTGATTGTAGCTATGTATTCATAACCACCATACGTAACAATATCGCCTACAGCATATTCGTGACTGTTTGACCATAAATTATCAAATTCTAAGCCTGGTACAAATACTGTGCTTTTGCTTGCTGTGTCAACAACTGTGCTAGAATTATGTCCTGTACTAACTTTAAATATACTACTACCATGTTTCACAAGATCATTTTTCTTGTAATAAGTATTAAGCGTCCAAGCTCCTTTGTATTCTATACCGCTATTGTAAACTTCCCAATTAGCAAGAATTATTATGTCTGTTGCTGTATGTCCAGTTATACATCTATATACATTTCCACCATATCTGACGATATCATTTACATGATATCTATACCCGCTAGTGTAACTATCTAACCAATTTGTCACGGTAGATATTAATGTCCAATCAGTAATATTTGCTTCTAAACCTTGTATTGTATTTGCACTTGTGTGGAAATTTTTACATCGATATATGTTTGCTCCATATTTAACGACTTGACCGGTTTCATAATCATTATTAGGCGACCATTCACCTAACCATTTATATCCCTGTCCATAAAATTCCCAATTAGAAATATTTGCATACAAACTGGTACCACTCGTATGCTGCTTGGTTACGCGATAAATGTCTCCAAAATTGTTTACTAATGCACCTAAAGGATAAAATGTATTTTGCGACCAATCTCCTTTCCACATTTGTCCATCTGTCATCAATTCCCAAAAACTAGAATATTCAGTATGTAATTTTGATCCTAGATTTTTATTGATAGGAGAAAAATAATATAATTTTTTTGGACTTGTAGTTGATAATGTAACACGTAATTCGCGAAGTGTTGCTGTTGAAAAATTTGCAAGATAATTAGTCAGTGTTACTTCAGCATTATCTAAAAAATAAGTTACACCTTCATTGTAAACTGCACCTCCATTAAGATCACCGTTAATTACTGTGCTTAATAAAATAGGATTAGCTGATCCATTAAAATTATTATTTGATGCATCATTTTGAACAAATGAATATTGTCTACCTTTAATTAATGTTAACTTGGCTTGTTCTACTCCATTAATGTAAAAATGCCCTTGTGTTTGATTATCAAAAGTGTCAATACCTACTGTAACTGTAAATGATTCATTTCTAGAGGTAGGGTCTTGATGATGATAAAAATTAGTGCTTGATGTGTGTGCTGCTAAACAAGAATAACTTTTGCCTTGATAGTAAACAATATCATCTTTCCTATAATCAACATTATTATTCCATGTACCTTTCCAAGTAAATTTGAATCTATCTAGGTTGAAGCTTGCCATTTATATAGTCCTATTATCCATTAGTTTTAACAATAAAATCGCCATTAGCATTTATGGAATATGTTAAATTTCTTGAATCCCAACGGAATTGTTCATAATTCAAATTATCATAAACGATTTCATGATTTACATCTCTACCTTCGAAAAAATCTTGTCCTTCTTCAAAATTATTATAGTTGTCAATTGCTTCTCCAGGATTATTTATTGTCAGTGACTCTGCTCTAAGCTGATCATATTTGCCAAAAAACACATCACCACTGTCAGTTCTTCTTAATCCATAAAAATATCTTTTAGATAAGGTGCCTATTACATCACCTGGTGATACACCAATATAATAACTCATTAAATTATCTCCGCATAACTTGTAATTACATCTATTGAATCAGTGACTGATGATTTTACTTTTAGTGTGTTGTTTTGATCAAGAACTAATTTTTCACCAGTAGAGACTGCCCGTAAACTTGTACCTGTTGGAATCATTGTGTCTTTTAAATAAAAACTTTCAATATTTGAAATATTATTTTTAATACTGACATCTGCGTATATCACAGTATCAGACACATTTGTTAAAGATAAACCTATCACAGTAATTTTACTAGAAGCTGTGGTTGAAATAATGTCTTGGGTAGTATTTCCTACATTTTTGCTAACATTATTTTTAACAATTACTGCCATTTTAAATTTCTACATAGCTTATTGTAACAGCTAAATCAGTCAAAGTTGTACTGTCTCCAACTGCTGGTCTAGCAAAAAAACTTATTTTATCGCCTGCTGATAAAACAATTTTTTCAGTATCAAGAGTAAATGTTTCACGTGCAGCTAGTTCTAAATCATTGATCATTCTTGTCACAGGATCGCTAACAGGATCACCACTAGGTACTATATGCATATCAAATTTAGCTGATGCTTGCCAACTATTATTACATATCATTATTAAAGTAATAGCGTATGTTTTACTAGCTGGTACTGTTAACACATCTAATATAGAATTACGTAGTTGTGTGTTTACTATTGCCATTTTTTTCCTTTATAATATCAGACTATACAAAATTGCTCTTCGTTTACTGATTAATTCATCATTGTTGCCGTTTTTATTGATGTAATATAACCCAGTAGCACCTGCTGCAGGACTTTTACTATATAATCTTACACTTGCTGTAGGTGTTGCTGGATCAGAAGATTCAGCAATTCGTAAAATATCATTAACTAAAACATCGCCTGTACCATTTGCAGATAATTTTAAGTCAGCATTTGTTGCTACACTGCTTATCTCATTTGAAGATATTTTTACTGCCGTGTTAAATTCTGTTCTATCATCATAAATAACAAATCTTGAATTTCCATCAATTGTACCCGTAATTTGACTAGGTTGTCCCGAACCTTGAAAATCTGAAGTTGTTAATGATGTATTAAAATTAGATATAGAAGAGGTAGGAGAGCTTGTAGTAACATAATATTGTACATAATCTACAACAGCTTGTGCATTTGGAATATTATCCGAATCAATTACAACTCCGCCCCCACTGTCTACTATATTGCTACCAGTATAAGTAAATACCTTTTTTTCATAATCAGTTGTGTTAGTTACACTAATTGTGCCTGTACCTGGATCTAAATAAATCGTGCCACCACCTTTTATACCTGGTGTATATAAAGGTAATTCTTGTCCTGCCGCAGTTTTAAATCGAAATGTGCCAGTACCAGAAGTACTTCCTACTGACCAAGTAATATTTTCATCAAATAAAAATTGTGCAGTAGAATTAGTTCCTCTTTCAATATTAAGTCCTCCTTGACCATTTAATGTCGAAGGTATACCTGCTACTGCTGATTCAAAATCAGCAAGATGATTTAAGGTTAATATATTATCATTAATAGTAACTTGTGTAGATTCTACAGTGGTAGTATTACCTTCTACTTCTAAATTACCTCTCACTACAACTTTTCCAGATGGTCGATTGTTTACATCGTTGTTTCGTGACGTATCTAAAATAATTTCATTACCAGATTCAACTTTTACAGTATAACTACCTTTTTCTATCTTTAAAACTTTTGACATAAAAAATCCTTTAAGAGGAGTGAATACTCCTCTTAATTAGTTATTAAGCGTCTGCGAAATCATCCTCACCACCGACTGCATCGTCTGCGCCAGCTTCCTCCGCTTCTACCTTAGCTAATTGTGTAGCATCAGCTGCATTCGCTGCAGCATCATAACCCCATTGTACTTTTTTTCCATCTAATTCATTTTTACCAGAACCAGCAGCGCCAATAGCTACGAGCGTCATAGTCCTACCACTGATTTTACTTACAGTATATGTTTCATTGTCAGCTGCTTTTACAGTTATCATCATTTCACCAGCTGCTAAACTGCCTTTAGCTGTACCAGTTTTCAATGTACATTTGTGTGTAGCGTTAGCTGCGCCAAGTTCTGAACATAAAAATGTTTTTGATCCTAGTTGTTTTACAATAAATCCAGTTTTATTTGTAGTACCATTGTGAAAATCTACATGTATTTCATTACCACTACCTGGACCTGTTGCTGCGGCTGCAAAATTTCTTTTATTGATTGGTCTTCCCATTTTTTTCTCCTTATAGAAGTCCGATGTGAGTTCTAGTCACTACGCTGTGGGAACAGCATAAATCCGTCAAAGGACAAATTATCCGACATAAGTATTTATCATTATGTAGATTTAGTGGGTTGTTGTTGTGTTTGGTGTGTTTGTTGTTTGAAGTGGAGATATTGTGCTTTTTTAGCCCAATTTGGTAAGTCTTTTAATTTGTATTCTGTCATTCCAATTCTATCATTTCGATGTTTTTGATAGAATTCTTCTTCATAATCATCCATGTTCTACTTGTTTGTCTTTATAATTTTTGATTGCTGTTTTAATTGCATCTTCTGCTAGTACAGAACAATGTATTTTGACCGGTGGTAAACTTAATTCTTCAACTATCATACTGTTAGGAATACTTGCTGCTTCATCTAGTGATTTGCCTTTTATCCATTCTGTGGCTAAACTAGAACTTGCAATAGCTGATCCACAGCCAAATGTTTTGAATTTTGCGTCAACAATTTGATCGTTTTCAACTTTAATTTGCAGTTTCATTACATCACCGCATTCTGGGGCCCCAACTAAGCCTGTTCCAACATCCAAGGCTTTAGGATCTAAAGATCCAACATTGCGCGGGTTATCATAATGATCGATCACTTTTTTAGAATATGACATTTTGTTCTCAGAATAAAAAAAGTCCTATCCGAAGATAGGACTTATAAGATTAGCTAAATGTTACGTTAGCATTGGTAATTTCGACTGCACCTAAGTAGTCGGCTGCGTTACCAAGTGATGATGCTGTATTATTCAGTTCAACATATCCGTACCTGGTCATAAAGCTTACGACTGGTTCGAATGAATCTGGATCTAATACAACTCCACTACTCATTAATGGAATATATGGGCAGTAGAATGCTGCAGCATCGCTTTCGCTAGAACCTTTGTATCCTACTAATACTTTGGTACCATCGCCAGCATAACTATCTACATAAACACGCATAGCATTATTCAATGTTCCTACAAATTTTGTATTTGTTGGAGCCTCAAATGTGCCTTCTGTGGTGCGAGCAAATGCACTTGTGGTAGCACTTTGCAAAATTGTAAGAGCCAATGGACTTACTACTGCAAAATTACCTGCACCTCGACGTGTGCGCTGCGCGATTAAGTTAGCAACACGATTAATTTGCACTGCTAATGCGGCATGCTCGTCTCCGACGAATGTAGCTGTACCAGAAACTGCAGCTTGATTGT
>MDSY01048956.1_pt1 | contig 14994 bp, 8 predicted proteins | sample 811131 | NCBI WGS metagenome assembly MDSY01 (sample SAMN05326643, study PRJNA326480) | marine metagenome | isolation source: seawater | place: Atlantic Ocean: South West | collected 2010 | reverse complement strand
TTTTTTTAATTTACATTTTATTTATTTTTTTGTTACCTAATTAAATAAAAAATAAAATGGTAATGCAATTTTAAAATTAAAAATCGATATTTTTTCTATTTTTTGCTACTTAATTATATAAAAAACTACGTATCTTATTATTTGTTTTAATAGCTCAGTGGTAGAGCATATGACTGTTAATCATATGGTCAATGGTTCAAATCCATTTTAAAACTATTGTTACTTAATTAAATAAATAAGTCAATTGTTAGTATTGTATTTTTTGGAATTTCGAAATTATTCAGTAGCTTAAAAAAGGTATTGCTTAGTATGGTTTAAAGCATCATTTTGCTAAAATGAAAAATCTTATTTTGATTTCGTGTGTTCAAATCACACTACCTTTGTTTTCTGATGTTTTTAATTGAAATTGTTTTATCGTTTTTAGCTTTAGCTTTACCTATTTTAATTAGTGTAGCTTATTTAACACTAGCTGAACGTAAAGTTATGGGTAGTATGCAACAACGTTTTGGCCCAAATTCTGTTGGTTTTTTTGGTTTACTACAACCATTAGCTGATGGTTTAAAATTACTTATAAAAGAATCTGTAATACCGGAAAATGCTAATACATTTAGCTTTATTTTTGCGCCTATTTTAACATTTCTTTTGAGTTTAATAGGTTGGTCTGTTATACCTTTTTCTTTTTTCTCTTTTTTTGCTAATATAAATCTTGGATTATTATTTATATTTGCTGTTTCAGCTTTAGGTGTTTATGGTGTTATTTTATCTGGTTGATCTAGTAACTCAAAATACGCTTTTTTTGGTGCATTAAGAAGTGCAGCACAAATGATAAGTTACGAAGTATCTATTGGTTTAATTCTAATTTCTATACTTCTTTGTGTTGGTTCATTGAATTTCATAGATATTGTTGCATTTCAAAATTACGTATATTTTTTTATACCTTTTTCACCGTTATGTCTTATGTTTTTGATTTCTATTTTAGCTGAAACAAATAGAGCTCCTTTTGACTTACCAGAAGCTGAATCAGAACTTGTTTCTGGTTTTAATGTTGAATACGCAAGTATGGGATTTGCTTTGTTTTTTTTAGCTGAATATGGGTCTATCATTTTAATGAGTTTATTAACAATTCTACTTTTTTTTGGTGGTTGGTTGTTTATACCAATATTATCAATTTTTTATCCATTTTTTCTAGGTTTTAAAACTTGTTTCATTTTGTTCTTTTTTATCTGAGTTCGTGCGTCATTTCCACGTTACAGAGTAGACCAGTTAATGCGTTTATGTTGAAAAATATTTTTACCATTATCATTTGCTGTTGTTTTATTCATTTTTAGCCTTCTTTTTTGTTTAAATGGTTTTTTTTAGTTTTTTATAATTTTAGATGTTACACACAAATTTATCAAATCGTTCAATTAGGCGTAAATTTAGTAAAAAAGAAATATTTTTTACTATTGGTAACTTGATAAAACAGTCCAATTCTATAAGTAAAAATATAGATTACTTTTTTTTTTGTCGTCGTTTTTCTTTTGTTTTTTATTGTAAAATACAAAATTATTGTTTATTAACAGGTCAGACTAACGCTGTTCATTCAAAATTTAAACTATCACGTTGAGTTTTAACAAATAAGATTAATAACGGGTTATATACTGGTATTTATAGTGCTGTTTGATAATAAAACACTATTTTGCTATTGTTGTACATGCTAATATAGCTCAGTGGTTCAGAGTATTAGATTGAAAATCTGAATGTCAAAGGTTCAAATCCTTTTTTTAGCAACTACTATTGTTTTATTTGATTTTTTATTATTTTATTTTTGATGTTTTTGTTAGATTCGTCTACACCATGACAAATGTATTTTCAAAATGCGGCAACACCTGTAATGGAAGGTATTATTAATTTACACCATGATTTAATGTTTTTTATAACTTTTATTTTATTTTTTGTTTTAGTTGTTTTATTACGTACATTGTATTTTTTCAAATCAGACTCAGTAAATGCTGGTATAGCTAGTCACGTAGTGCACGGAACGGCAATAGAGATTATTTGAACTGTAATACCATCAATTATTTTAATTATTGTTGCACTACCTTCTTTTGCTTTATTATATTCAATTGATGAATTAATAGATCCTGCTTTAACAATTAAATGCGTAGGTCATCAATGATTTTGATCATATGAATATGGTGATTTTGAATCTAAAATTGGTAATATTAATTTTGATTCTTATATGATACCGGAAGATGAATTAGAAATGGGTGAACTTCGTTTATTAGAAGTAGATAATCGTGTTGTTTTGCCTGTAAATACACATATTCGTATTTTAGTAACAGCAGCTGATGTTTTACATAGTTGAGCATTACCATCATTAGGTATTAAATTAGATGCTTGTACTGGTCGTTTAAATCAAACATCCGTTTTTATTTTACGTAATGGTGTTTTTTATGGTCAATGTAGTGAAATTTGTGGTACTGGTCACGCTAATATGCCAATAGTTGTAGAAGCTGTTTCAATAAAAAAATATATCACGTGATTAGCTGAAAAAGCTTAATATTTAGTTCTCTTTTTTTATATTTTTAAAGTAATTAGCTTAATGGTAAAGCGTTTCGCTTACACCGAAAAAATTAGTGGTTCAAATCCATTATTACTAAAACTTTTATTACATATTTAGATAAAAAATTTGGATTAAAAACACCGGTTTTTATTGCAATTATAAAATTAAAAATCGATATTTTTTCTATTTTTTGTTACTTAATTATATAAAAAAACCGGATTGATTTTCGTTCATTTTTTTTATTTAAATAAAATGGTAAATTATTAAATTAATAAACGGTTGAGTTTTTATTGCAATTATAAAATTAAAAATAGATATATTTTACGTATTTTTAGATTAGAAAAATTCTAAGTATTTTATTTACTTATTTTTAGGTGTATAATTTAATTGGTAAAATATTGAATTTCAAATTCAACCTCATAGGTTCAAGCCCTGTTGCGCCTGTTTATTAAAAGAAATCTAACACTAAACAAAGATTTTTTTTTATTGTTCGTTTTTTTTTATTGCATTTTATTTGTGATGTATTCTTGTATTCTTTTACTACCTTTTTTAAGTTTTCTGACCTGTACTTTGTTTGGTCGTTTCATTGGAACAGCTGGTGCTTGTTTTATTTCAACACTTGCTATTTTTCTAACTTTTTTAACGTCATTGTTTGCTTTTTATGAAACGGTTATATTAGGTTCAACTTGTAATATTTTACTATGTAAATGATTTTTTAGTGAATTATTACAAATAAATTGAGGTTTTTATTTTGATGGATTATCGTGTACAATGTTAATTGTTGTTTCTGGTGTTTCTACTTTAGTTCATCTATATTCAACTGAATATATGAATGGTGACCCACATTTAGTTAGATTTATGTCTTATTTATCAGTGTTTACTGGTTTTATGTTAGTACTAGTAACTGCTGATAATCTATTAGTTATGTTTTTTGGTTGAGAAGGTATTGGTTTAGCTTCTTTTTTATTAATAAGTTTTTGACATACAAGAATTCAAGCCAGTAAATCAGCTATAAAAGCAATGTTAGTTAATCGTGTTGGTGACGTTGGGTTAGCTTTAGCTATTTGTGTTACGTTTTTGGTATTTAAAACTACTGATTATTCAGTTATTTTTTCATTAACACCGTGTGTACAATTCAAAAGTATTACGTTTTTTGGTTTTGAATTTAATGTTTTATCACTTATATCATTCTTGTTGTTTTGAGGGGTGCTAGGTAAATCAGCTCAAATGCCATTACATATATGATTACCTGACGCAATGGAAGGGCCTACACCTGTTTCTGCATTAATACATGCTGCTACTTTAGTTGTTGCTGGTGTTTTTTTGATTATTAGATGTTCTTGTTTTTTTGATAATAGTGCTAATACTTTAATCATTGTTTCAACGATTGGATCAATGACAGCTTTCATTGCAGCATCTACTGGTTTATTTCAAAATGATTTAAAACGTGTTATTGCTTATTCAACATGTAGTCAATTAGGTTATATGATTTTTATTTCTGGTTTATCGCACTATTCAATTTCAATGTTTCATGTAGCTAATCACGCCGTTTTTAAAGCTTTATTATTTCTAAGTGCTGGTTGTGTTATTCATGGTCTAAGTGATGAACAAGATTTGCGTAAAATGGGTGGTTTATTGCACATATTTCCAGTATCATCAACAATGATTTTTATAGGTTCTCTAGCGCTTGTTGGTACCCCTTTTTTAACAGGATTTTATTCAAAAGATTGTATACTTGAAATTGCATTTTCAAAGCATAATGCTATTGGTAACTTTTGTTATTTTTTAGGTTGTTCTGCCGCTTTTTGTACATCTTTTTATTCATTTCGTTTATTTTTTTTAGCCTTCGTTAATCCAACAAATACATTCAAAAAATATATTGAAACAGCACACGAAGCACCAACTAAAATGATATTACCGTTGATAATCTTAGGTTTTGGTTCTATTTTTTATGGTTTTTTAACACGTGATTTAATCATTGGGTTAGGTAGTAATTATTATAATCTTGTTTTTAGTAACTTTTATAATTTTACGATAATTGATTCTGAATTTTTGCACGTTTTTGTTAAAAATATACCGTTATTGTTCACCATTTTCGGTGCTTGTTTTTCGTTGTTTCTTATTAATTGTTTTAATACAGATAAAAATGTTGTTTATAAGGCAAAATTAAACTATCGTTTTATTTATAAATTTTTAAATAAAAAATGGCATTTTGACCAATTGGTTAATGAGTTGATAATTGTTAGAGCCATGAAATTTGGTTATTTTTCCACTTTTTTAACGCTAGATAAAGGTATGATCGAAAAATTTGGTACTAGTGGTTTTACTAATATAATATACACGGGCTCGGCTAATGTGTCAGCCTATAACAATGGATTTATTTTTCGTGCTCTTTTTCTTATAATATTTTTTGCTTTTTTCTTTACTGTTATTTGTGGTTACTTTGTTTACCTTAATTTAACAACAACAATAATACAAATTTTGTTACTAATATTCACTTATATTTTCTGTTTGTTATTAAATTTTGGTGTTGTTAAATTGTAAAATTTAGTTTGTAGTTTTTGCTTCTTTTTAATGAAATGTAAAAAGTCTGTTTATGCTAAACACAGGTGGTGAAATGGTAAACACGTCAGATTTAAAATTTGATGGCTTTTTAAGCCTTAAAGGTTCAATTCCTTTTCTGTGAAAAAACAAATTACAACAATGGATATCTAATAAACACAATTAAAAAGAAATGCAAAAATTGACTGTAAAATATTTCCATGTTTTTGATACATCGTTTATTGAAAATTGGTGTAAATAAAATTGTAGTTTGTTGAACTAAAAAGACATAGCAGAATGGTTAATGTGCCAGCTTTGGAAGCTGGAAATTATAGGTTCGAATCCTATTGTCTTGTTCGTTTTTGTTGTTACATTTTTTTTTCTGGTTTTTGTTACGCAATTAGAGAAATGAAAAAATAGTAATTTATAAAACTATTTGATAAACTACTTTAACTGTTGTTTAAGTTTTTGTTTGTTAAATAAAATGATTTAAATGGATTGTTTGTTTTTATTGTAAACCAATAATTAATTGAAGAATTCTTACATATTACGTTTATTGGCGTAAATAATACGAAAAGTGTTATGATATAACGATACCAAAAAAGGAAAACCTTAATATTATTTTTATAAAAAAATAAAAAAAATTTTAAATTTTTAGATTAAAATTTTGATTGTGAACTGAAACATCTAAGTAACAAAAAATATAAAACCAAATGAGATAACATCAGTAATGGCGAATGAAAGTGTTAATAAGTTTTGTTATGCCATTTTTTAGGTCAACAAACTATTTTTAAATGTGATTGTTTTTATTGCGTATTATAAAGAAAAATCGTTTTCTATTTGAAAAAAACGTAATAATGAATAGTGAACAAGTATAGTAATAGAAAATTTGAAATTGATTAATTTTAGCGTTTGTTTTTTTAGCAAAAACATTGTTCCTTTTGCATTATGAACCTGCTAGTTAATTAGTGCGGCAAGCAAAAAAATTATAAAATTTATAAAAAAAGCGGATACCATTTAGTCGCATTAATTAAACACGAAGTCATGTGAGCTATTCAAAAATGGACAAAAAAATAACTAAAATTTATTTTGATGGTCTAACTAGTGTTTGTTGCAATAAACTTAGATGATTTTTGAATTGGAGTGAAAGATTTATCAAACATGATTATAGCTTGTTTTCCGTGAAATTTTTCTAAGTAAATCGCAATTAAAAAGAACGGTAAATCACTGATTTAACACAGGCTGGTTAAAACCAATTACTAACTTAAATTAAAATAAGAATGTTCAAATTGTAGTTAGACTTACGATGAAAAAATCTTAAGTCAAATGGGCAACAACCCAGCGTGTATTATAAGATTTTTAAATTTTGGTAAAAACAAAGATGGTAAGTGTTAATGATAACTAATTAGTTGACTTAGAAATAGCCATCAATAATAAAAAATGTAATAATTTGTTGGTTTATAATAATAAATACTATCAAAAATACAACTAATGTAAATTTAATATCGAATAATCACTGTTTATACATTAAACAAGTAACGGAATTTTTTGTATTTTTGTGTTTTTTGTGAAAAAACAACACAACGGTTTAAACTAACTTTAAAATCAAACTACTAATGCAGGTATGAGTAATTTAAAATTTATAAAAATTTTCATCGGATATTCACGTTTTTAATTATCGTTTATTTTTCGATTTTTTAACCGATTTCTAATTGTTTTGTTGAAATGCAAACAAGATGGGACTATAATACTTTAATAGCTTATTTCAATATAAATCGCAAAAACACAGGATGGGTTTTCTATTTTGTTCTTTTTATTGATTTAAAAAAGAGTTATTGTAAATAAATATCGTAATAAAACCGAAACAGGTGAATAAATTTAACTAAATTACGGTGTTTGGTATAAAAATGAAAATGGAACTCGGCAAACTTTTACACTAACTTAGGAATTGTGTAAATCAGTATTAATATATAAACTGATGATTGTAAATTTCAAATGTGCGACTGTTTATTAAAAACACAGAATTATGCTAATTTTAAAAAAAGTATATAATTTGATTGGTGCTCAATGTTAAAATTTAAAGATTTAGCTTTTTTTGTTAAATTAAACTATTTAATAAATAGCAGTGTTATCATGAGCATTGTAAAGTAGCGAAATTCCTTGTCTGTTAATTACAGTCCAGCATGAATCCAATAACGACACATTTGCTGTCATTTTCATTTAACTTATGAAATTGAATTATAGGTGCAGATTCCTATTAATAAAGATAAGACGAAAAGACCCTATAGTCCTTTACTATACGCTAATACTGTAAAAAATATAAATCATATTCAGATTAAATGCGAATTTTTAAATATTTTATAATAATAAAATCTAAATAAAGCTGAGAAAGCATTTTTGATTAAATTTTTAACTTACTATTTTAGGACCATATTAGCTTGTTAGTTTAATTGGGATGATTGCTTTTGAAATTGTAGCAAAAGTGCACATTGGTAAATTTGAACAAAAAATTTTGTTTTTTAGCGTAAAAGTTATATATTTGCTATACTGAAAAAACAATAATTTAATCAGTGACAAAAGTCGGTTTTAATGAACCAATTAGTTATAACGAAATTACTAATTGATAATCAAATAAAAGGAACCTTAGGGATAACAGAATAATAAAAATTTAGCGTTCATAGCGAAATTTTTGGTTGTCACCTCGATGTCGATTTAAAATATCCTTTTAATGCAGTAGTTAAAAAGGGTTAGACTGTTCGTCTATTAAAATTTTACATGAATTGGGTTTAAAACGGCGTTAGCCAGTTTTGTTTCTATCTATCTTTATCTTAAAAATGTAATACTTTTTTAGTATGAAAAGATTGAAAAAGTCAAAGCCAATGGTTAATTATTGTTTACCAAAAACATTGTAATTTCGCTACGCTTTGTTTCAATAAAAATTGAAGTAATATAAATTTGAAATGAATTAACATTTTTAAAATTTTATAAACAAATTATAAACCTTCGTTTCTATATTAAAACGTAAATCGATTGTTAATCCTTTTTTGCAAAAAATGAATTAAACAATAAGCGAAATAACAGGTAAAATACATAAAATTTGATATATAATTTAAATGGTTAAAATATTAGTTTGTCAAACTAAATTTGTGGGTTCAAATCCCACTTTATCAGTGTATTTAAACTCTATTACTGTTGGTAATATAATAAAAAAAGATGTCGTTTGCTTCTTTTGTTGCTTTTATTGTAATTTACACGTTATTTTGTTCACTTGAAATTGTAGTATTTAATGAAGAAATACTTTTAGCATTATGCTTTTTTTCATTTATTTTTTTTGCTTATAACACATTAGCTAACACAGTTACTGATATTTTTGATCAACGTGCTAAAAAATTTGAATCTGAATTTTTGGTATCTTTTGATTTAAAGAAGAATCTAATAATGACTAATTTCAATTCGAATTGTCAAAACCAATCTGTTGTTCACTCAATTAAATGTTTATTAATTGCATCAATCATCAATACACAATTAACAAATAAGTTAATAGTAAAAAATATGATAACATCAGTAAAAACAACAAATAGTCTTAAATTAGCAGAGTTTTCGTTATTAACTAACAAGACTTTAAATGAATATAAATTTAACTGTATTTCAAAATTATTGTACCCACTTATTTTTAAATCATCAACGGCTAACATTAACATCAAAACAAATTCGGTTATTTCATTGAAAAACACAAACAGTAAAGCTGTTAAAAATTTATGTATCAAATAATAGATAATTTTGTATTAATAAAATAAACAAGTAATACTTTAAAAACGAAATATAAACCTGTTTTTAGCATATAACTTAATTAGGTTAAAGTGACGCTTTGATAAAGCGTAAATATAGGTTCAAATCCTATTTTGCTAAAAATTTTTAGTTTTAATATAGCCAGATTAATTTAATTGGTAAAATGTTAGTTTTGTAAGCTGAAAAAATTGGTTCAAATCCAGTATTTGGCTTTTGCCTTAAGGTTTTAATTTTGTTGGTTTTTTTTAATTGTAATTTTATATATAGATAAATGATGTTTAGTTTTTTAACACAAAGACACGCATTTCACTTAGTAGATCCTAGTATCTTACCATTTTTAACATCAATTTCAGCGTTATGTTTAACATTTGGTAGTGTTTTGTTTTTTCATGGATTTGTTGGTGGTATTGAATCCACTTTTTTTGGATTAATTGGTGTATTAGTTTGTATGTTTATTTGATGACGCGATGTGGTAAGAGAAAGCACATATGAAGGTCATCATACTGGTATTGTGCAATTAGGATTAAGGTATGGAATGCTATTATTTATAGTGTCAGAAATCATGTTCTTTTTTGCTTTTTTTTGAGCTTTTTTTGCGGCAGCTTTAGCACCGGTTATTGAAATAGGTACTGTTTGGCCACCTAAAGGTATCGATGTTTTTAATCCACTTGAAATACCATTATTAAATACACTACTTTTACTATGTTCTGGTGCTACTGTTACATATTCACATCACGCAATAACAGCAGGTAAAAAAAATGATGCTGTTATTGCATTAGTATTTACTGTTGTTTTAGCTGTAATTTTTACAGCATTACAAGGGTTTGAGTATGTTTCTGCTAATTTTACAATATCTGATGGTATTTATGGTTCAACATTTTTTATGGCTACTGGATTTCACGGATTTCACGTGTTAATAGGTACCATTTTTTTAACTGTTTGTTTAGTAAGATTAAATTTGAATCATTTTTCAGTGCAACATCATTTTGGATTTGAAGCTGCTGCTTTTTACTGACATTTTGTTGATGTTGTTTGGTTATTTTTATATGTTGCTGTTTACTATTGAGGTGGTAATTAATATTTCAAATCATTGGTGATATTTTTGACATTTTATGTTCATCAATTAAAATTAGATAAATAAAAATTGATCGTATTTTATTATGGTTATGAAAGGTGGGCGAATGGTTAAGCCGTGAAATTGTAAATTTCATTTTGTAATAAATTATAGGTTCGAATCCTATCTTTTCAATTTTGTTGGTTTTTTTATTGCGTTTTTATTACTTTTTTTTTCTATTTTTTGTTACGTAATTAGAGAAATGAAAAAACAGTTATTTATTTACGTATTTTTAGATTGGAAAGATTCTAAGTGTTTTATTTTTTTCTGTTTTTTAGGTTATTAAATAGAGTTTTTTACCATTTGCGTAAAGTTTAAACAGGTTAAACCTAATATTCATAATATTATAATTGTAAGTTCAAATCTTACTACGCAAATTTTTATGCTATTTTTTCTGTATCAATTAATAGGTTAAATTATTTGATTTTTAATCAAGCTCTATTGGTTCAAGTCCAATTACAGAAATGTTTTTTAGGTTTTAAAATTTGTTTTATTTTGTTTTTTTTTATTATGTTTTTTTTCTATTCTTTGTTACTTAATCATATAAAAAAACTGGATTGATTTTAGTTTACCTTTTTTTTGTTACGTAATTAGAGAAATGAAAAAATAGCAATTTATAAAACTATTTGATAAACTGTTTTGTTCATTTTTGTTACTGAATTAAATAAAAAGATAGTGATTTATGTGCATAAATTAATGGTAGATTCACAGCCTTCCAAGCTGTTTGTGTTGGTTCAAATCCAACTGTGCGCTTTTTTAATTAAATAATTGGGTATTAAAAAAGAAAAAAGTGAGTTTGATTTTGGCTCAGCATGAACGTTATCATCAAATTTTTGACATGCTAATAACCAAAGTAAAAGCGGAGTATTACATTTTTATTTTTGTTTTACTTTTTATAATTTAAAGTAAAAAATAAGAAAATGGCATATTAGGTGAGTTTATTAGCTTAAATTAATAAAGCCGATGATATGTAGCAATTTTTAGTGAAATAATTGCCCGATTTGTTCTGAAACAACAACAAAATTCTAATAGAATCGCAGTTTAGAATATTGGACAATGAACCATAGTTTGATCCAGTTATGATGAATACGTGTTACTGATTTTTTTACAATTCGTAAAACGTGATAAACAATGATTATTACTATAAAGTGTGCTTTAATTGCGTGCCAGAAAAGTCGGTAAAACGCAACACATGAACGTTATGCTAAAATACTGGGCTTAAATCGTTTTAAAAATTAAAAAAAAAGTTATAAAATTCAATATTATTTTGATGAACTTATACTAAAATACGAGTAACCAAAACGAAAATAGAATACATAAAATAACGATAAAATGTACTTTTTATGTGGAATTTCAAAGTGAAAACAGTTTTCATTGGTCAATAAATAAAACCATTTTATTTTACAAACTTTGAAAACGAAAGCGTGAGTAGCGACTACCATTAGGCACGGTATTAGTTCACGCAGTCAACAATAATTTAATAAAAAAAATGAAAATTATAAATTAGCCAGAATAGTAAAACCGCAAGGTTTAAATTTAAAAAATTTGGCGTGAAAAAACATAATCAATGGAACATGTTAATTAATTAGAAAAAACGCTCAAATCTTACCATTATTTGAATAAAAAAAAAATACTAAAGTTTCACTCAAAAGTGAATTTTTCTTTTTTACAAATGTTGCATGGTTGTCTTTCAGTTCGTATTTTAAAATGTTTGGTTAATTCCAAAAACGAGCGTAACTTTTATTATCAGTTACTAAATGTTAAAAAAGCACTTTTTTAGTATTAAAAAATAAATATTTAGCATAGTACAATGATAAGAACAATATCCAAAAGGTAAATGAAATAAAAATAACGTCTAAATCTGTATGACTTCTAAATAATGGGCTTTAAATGTGTTACAATGCTAATAACAAAATGATGCATAAACTATAAAATTATGCAAATCATAAAAAAATAGCAAAATATGGATTACATTGTCTTGAAATTCACATGTATTAAACCGGAACTGATAGTAATAATAAGTTAGTACATTATTATGAACAATATACTTTTTTCTGCACATATTGCCCATCACCTTATGTTAATGTTTTTTAGTTTAACTATAGTCTTTTTTTGTGTTTATTAAAAACAAAAATATAAACAATAGAAAGCTAAAAAATGTGAATAGAAGCAAGTTGTAACAAAGTAACCGTTGCTGAAGCAGTGGTTGGACCAATATTTAAATAAACAAAATAAGGAAAATAGCATAATTGGTAATGCGTTTGCTTTGCATGCAAAAAATTATTGGTTCAAATCCAATTTTTTCCAGACTTGTAATAAACTAATAATGAGTCAGTAACTTATCCGTTTTTTTAATAAAGATCAATGGTTAGTGGTATTATAGAAGTATACTATATTGGCTATAATATACACATATTGGTTCAATTCCAATCTTTTTTTAATTATAAACAAAACGATGCTAATACAATTAATAAAAAACAAATACGCAAAATCATTTAGCGGTAAAAAAGCAACAAAAACGCAACAGAACAATAAAAAAAATAATAATTATAGTACGCTTTGTTTAATAGCAAACCAAGCTGGTATAATCACAGATTTTCAATTTAATGCTATAAAAAGAGAATTTAAGCGTAAAGCAAAAAAGAAAGCACAAATCTTTATTAGCTTAACCAATTGAATACCAATTACAAAAAAACCACAATCGGTAAGGTTAGGACGTGGAAAAGCAAATGTTAAATATCACGCAATAGCAATAAAAAAGGGTAGTACATTATTTGAAATAAAATATAATAATTTTAACAGTCAAAAAATAAAAAACGAATTAAAAACGATATCTAAAAAATTGCCTGTAAAAACTTACTTATTTGACTTAAAAAAACGATGAATTTTCTAATTTTAATTTTAGTACCCTTTACCATTTTTTTTGTTGGTTTTATGGGTATTTTTTTCAATAAAAAAAATATAATATTACTAATAATTTGTATTGAATTACAATTATTAGCTATAAATTTTAGTTTTTTATTGATATCTTTTTATTTAGATGATATAACAGGGCAAATTTTTGCTTTATTTGTTTTAGTAGTGGCTGCAGCTGAAACATCAATAGGTTTGGCAATTCTTGTTGTTTACTATCGTTTACGTGGTACAATATCAATAGATTTTGTTAATGTTTTAGCAGGTTAAACTAAACAATCAATACGGCTTTTTTACTTCGTCTAATGGTTAGGACGTAATTTTTTCACAATTACAATGTTGGTTCAAATCCGACAGTAAAAAAATAAAAAACTTAAAAATTTTTTCTATTTTTTGTTACGTAGTTAGAGAAATGAAAAAATAATCATTTTTTACGTATTTTATTACTATCATTTTTGAATTTGTTTTATACACTAGTAATAAAACCAGATAATTGGGTGAGTTGGTTTAAACCGCTGAATTTGAAATTCAGTATGATATTAAAATCATCACAAGTTCAAATCTTGTATTATCTAATAATAAAATTTTAAAGTTTAATTATTAAACTTTTCATTTATAAAAAAGTAAAAATATGTAACCATTGTAATTTAATTAATTATAATTAAATTCTTGATAAACCTAAGTGATTTTCATCAAAACGGTAACTTACTTTTAATTTTAAAAATAAAGTAAATCGTTCAATTTGTGATGCACTCTTTTAATACTGTTAACTTATATTAATAACTAAACCTACCAGACACAAGTTTGGTTATTTATATTAGATTTATCAGTGTTAAAAAACTTTATCAAAACTATAACAATAAACTTAAAAAAAGGTTAATAACACCAGAGTTCCTATTCAAAAAAACTATATTCTAACGCTGGCATAAACAGTAAATCATGCGGGTTAGGCCGATTATATAGTTTTTTTTACATCACTTCGTTCATTTTTTTTTTTTGTTTTATGTTGTTTGATTATTTTCAATGTTCGTAAATGGAACTGCAAGTTAAAAATTAGACATCTTTTGGTGGTTTACCACATTTTGGATGTTGCTAATTTTTGGTGATGATTTGCCAATCAAATGGTAATACCCAACATATATATTCAATTAACGTTTATAACAAAAAGGGGGGCAAATCGTGCTAATAGTGAAAACGTAACAAGCTATTTAGTAAATATTAATAGAAAAAAATTGAGCCCGCTTTTCTTTTATTGTCAAATCGGAAAACCTTATAATTAAATGGGTTAGTAAGATGTCAGTAAATACTGAATAGTTGATGGTTACACTTTATTTATCTTTTTATAATCTTTTTATACGTTTTTTATAAAAAAAACCAAAAATCGCTTATTTTTTTAAATGTAAAAAACATTATTAAAAAAGCAAAAAACAAAAGCAAATACAAGTAATTTGGTAGCATAAGATGGTTGTAACTTATGCTTATTGTCTTGATCAAATGAAAGTATTTTATGAGCGTTATAATAAGGTTAAAATATAAGAATTTTTAGCTAAAAAAACGCAGTCAAAATTGGTGGACCGACGGTTATTAGATAATAATTAGGTGAGTTTGTTAGCTTAAATTAATAAAGCCGATGATATGTAGCAATTTTAAAATGAATAATCAATATTTTTTTCAATTGCCGTAATAAACACTTAGATTAGCAGGGGTTTTTCCTTTTTTCTAAAAAATTATAATTGTAATTATATACTAATATACTAATAGTATAGTTATTATAATTATGTATTAATAGCTAGGTGTAACGGCATTAAAAAAACCGGATTGATTTTCGTTTACACTTTTTTTATTTTTTTTGTGATTTAAATAAAAACAAAATGGTAATAAAATTTTAAAATTTAAAAATTGATATTTTTTTTAATTTACATTTTATTTATTTTTTTTGTTACGTAATTAAATAAAAAAAAAGTGGTAATGCAATTTTAAAATGAATAATCAATATTTTTTCAACTGCCGTAATAAACACTTAGATTAGCAGGGGTTTTTCCTTTTTTCTAAAAAATTATAATTGTAATTATATACTAATATACTAATAGTA
>MDSY01154371.1_pt1 | contig 14999 bp, 16 predicted proteins | sample 811131 | NCBI WGS metagenome assembly MDSY01 (sample SAMN05326643, study PRJNA326480) | marine metagenome | isolation source: seawater | place: Atlantic Ocean: South West | collected 2010 | reverse complement strand
TGCTTCTGTGTAAGTGACGGCAGCGTGAGTGGCGGCGGTGACTGCAACGGTACCACCCGCATCTGCTGATGTAACTGAGTTGAATTCAATAGACCCCTTGGACCTCGCACCTTCTGCGCCGCCGTTGGCAATAAAGAGACCGTAAGCACCTGTTGCACCGTCTGCACTTCCAGCCCAAGTAGCTGAACTAGACTGGCTGATTTCCCAACCTGCTCGAATACTGCTGCTTGAGGCATCAGGATGTGATTCACCCAAGAGGCGAACAAAAGTAATTGGTGAAGCGGAACGCAAGTAAGCCTGAGCCGCATATGCCGCATAGGTTGGTCCTAAGCGGTTACCATCTCGCCATACATCTCCACCGACGCCACCTGCTTGTGGTTCGCCGAAGGTTTCGATAAAATCTGCGAATGACTGAATTTGAACTGGTCGCATTGCTGGACCTCGCAGTGTTCTACCGATAATAACTGGTCCGACATCGGCACCCTGCTTTGTCAACTGGGAATTATCGATTTCATTAATAAAAATCCCTGGTGACACAAACTTAAACTTCTTTACTGACATTTGTTGTTTTCTCCTTAAAGCATATATTACATTATGCGACTTTTCGTTGTCTTAGCCTAGTGGCTTTTCTCTAATAAATAGTGGATGGATTGTCCAAAAGTTGTTTTACTCGCGATATTTTTTATCGACTGTATTTTCAGCTTCGTCTTGCAAGATAACCCTTTCTCGCATCAACTTAACGTCCACCGCATTCTCACGCACAACCACCTTTGGCTTTTCTTGATTATCGCCATGCCCAATCAAAGCAGCGAGCACTTTAATTTCTATTTTTGTTTGAAAATTTCGCTCGCCTTCGCCAATATCAGCTACAGTATTATCGCCCGAAAAGTCTTGTCCAATAAAAGCCTCAAATTTACGCTTATTGTGCTTAATCATCACATGATTGGCACCGCCTGGACGTGTTATAAAAGGGTGGGTCATCGTGTTCATCTGTTGCTGATACTCTGTTCTTAAACTTACAGAATATGTAACGTCAATATAGGTAGGAAGTGGCATGGTCACTGTTTCATACACAACCCTTGAATTCTTTTTAGTGCGAAAGTTTAATGGTGGCTTCTTTTTTGCCGAAGCGTTGGCATACGCTGAACTTTTGTCTTGTTTGATGCGGCGCGCCACCGTAATCGCTCCTCCCTTGTGGTCATTTACCTCTGGAAGATTGGCGTAAGCTGTTCCTTTCCTTGTTCTGTCTTTTACAAAGCCTGTTCTCTCAATTGTAATAAGTGGAAGAATAAGAGCACCCGAGGTATCACGTAATCTTTGGTCTTTTTTGGCTTGATGGACCTTTTCTCCTGCAACCCAAATCACAGGCACTTTTTGCCAGCCACGATTTGTGGTAACATGAATATCCATCTGCTCATTCAACCAATTAAAAACAGCATAGTCCACATCTTCAATGGTTGTTGAAGGAATTTCAATTTCTTTTAATTTTTTGCCGTCTTCCATTAGCTATCTCCGTAGGGTGGGATGTCATCGCTAACGAAAACTCCCTCTCTTGCTTTTCTGCACGTTGCACGAATCTCAAATCTTTGATTATCTTGTCCAAATAAATATCTTGGCTGACTCAAGTTTGAAATCTCGTAAATTTGACCATCATACTGAATAAAGTCACCTTCGCGTACCCATAAATTTTGGTCTTCAATTAATCTTCTCTTGTGAAAGAAAACTGTGATGTTGCTAACCTTATCAATACCATAATTTGTATAGGTTGTGTCAGTCTCTTCTTTCTCAATCAAGCAGTGAACCCTGATGGGTGACAAGAAAGTTTTTTCAATTGCCTCGCCATACAATGGATGAAAGTTTGAAGCCTCCAAATCAATAGGATAATATAAGATTGTCTGACCGATGACACGCTCAATTAATTCATCGTTAACTTGCTTGACTAAATCTCGCTCTTTTTTGCCTGCAAACATTGGTGGAGGTGGAGCATCTGGCTGTGACCATTCATCTGACATTGTTTAACCTCCTATTATCCCGTAAAAATACCTGTTGGAACCTTTGCCATAACTGCGTTAGACTTATCAACTGTTTCTGCATCGCCTTCCATCATCTTGCCGTAAGTCAATTCGTCAAGAGTTGTCTTTAATTCATCCCGAAGAGCATTTTGCTCTTCTTTACCCGCTGAAATAAGGGCATCGCCATTGAGTGATAAATCGTTGCCAGGAATTGGAATCGAACCAAACTTTGAGCGCACCAGCCCGAGCATTTCTTTCGACAAAGCAAGAGCAAATCTGCGAATCCACTGCTTACCAATCGAGTTAATATTTTTATACGGAATATTCTGAAGCGGAATTGTGTTTAAATTATTAATTCCTGAAATTCCGTTAGCTGCTGTGGAATCCTCGACCCAAGTGTCGTTTGGGACAACAAATTCAATCCACATTCTCGATGGTGTTGAATCGCCTGGGGTTGGAAACAGTCTTAATCTATTATTTTTTAATTCATATGAAGAATGTGACGCTCTAATATAAAGTGACTCTTCAAATGCTTTTGCTTGTAGTTTGTTTTGCCACATTGGAACAACTTCATAGGTTGAATCATCAGCATACTGACCATATGTAGATAAGTTACCCATAACATTGACACCACCATAGTAGCCATAATAATTCCACATTGTTTTGGGTGTCTTGAAGTATACTTTTTTAATCAAAAGCTTTGGAGCGTCTGTGCCTGCCCCCAATCCTAAGATACTTCGCCAAGCAACGCCGCCTGCGGCTGCTTGTTCTTGTGCAATAATATCTTGAAGGTTGTAATCTTGAACATCGGGGGTAATATCAAACGATGCAGAATAAACAGTCGATGCACCGCCAACCTGAGCCTCTTCTGAAATACCCTCGGTAACTCGACGCGCATAAGCAAAGTCGAATCTTGGATATTTAAGAGAAAGATGCACAGTCTGGTCCATCGAGCCATTTGTGCCTGCTCCTTCAGTAATCATTCCGTCTTCATTAAAAGAGCCTGTTGTTCCACCGAGCACGTTTGACAAAACGTTCTTTGACTGGTGAATGTTAATTAAATAAGAATACTCTAAACAAGATTCTTCATAAGCTGAATAAACTTGTTCTTTTGTTAACTCAATATCGAGGACATCTCCACCTAATTTTCTGTAAGTGTAAGCTACTTGGTCAGCCGCTCCCGATAAAAATAAATCTACTTGTGTTGAGTCTGCCGCACCTGATGCATCGAACCAATAATCCTCATTTGCATACGTTCCAAATGGAAACGAATTAATCATTGATTGTCTTTCAGTGGCAGAGTAAGATGCAATATCACATTTTTCTGGTAATACTGTCGTGTTTCCCGCTTGTTTAGGGGTGAGAGTAGGCAATGCCATTAAGTTATCCTCCCGAATATTAACTTCTAACATTAAATAGTTTCAAAAAAACAAAAACAAAACCCCACCTCAACTAATGTCAAGGTGGGGCTCGTTTTAGTCTATGACTTGACTATGAAAGCTTAGCCTTCAAGGTCACGACAGATGACAAGTCCGTACATGTCGCCACGAACCATCTTCTTACCGTAACGAGTCATCACAGCCTTACGTGGTGTGAAGTCGTCAGCGTGGAAGATAGTAGGTGTGGTCTGAAGCGGCACATAAGGAGCGTAGACATAGCCACTCTCCAAGAAGCTGCTTCCCTTACGTCCGACAAGAATAACATTCCGTGGGAAGTATGGGTCAACATGCAGGTCAAACTTCTTAGAAATCGAACCTGTCTGGACAGCACCAACTGAACCGCTGTCATCATCGTGGGTCACGCTTGCACGGAAACCACTGGTGAACTCAAGAATGTTGGCAACCTCTGGTCCACAGACCAAGAAGTTAGCACCACCACGAAGAGTCTTGCGGTGAATGTCAGCAGACACATCGTTGATAGTCTCAACAAGAGTCTCGTACCACTCACTAACAGAACCAGTGAAGTCAGGTGGAGCAGCCAACGAGGTAGCATCAGCACCAGTCAATCGGTTAACGAAAAGACCTGGGCGACGCGACCAGTAAAGCGTTCCAGCAGTAGCACCTGCGATAAGGTCTGCAAGAATCTCTTGGTCAATTTCAAGAGCAATCTGCTCTGAAAGAATACCAGTCAACTCAACCTCTGCGTCCAAGTTGTGATAAGCGTTCAAGTCCTGAGCAAGCTCTGGAGTCCAAGAAGCTTTCAACTTACGGGTCACAGCGGTGACAGCCACGGAATCGACCTTGATGGCGATTTCAGGGAGGTCAACTGAGCCTTCCATTTCCCAAGCGGTCTGACCAACAAGGGCACCGAGGGTGTCAGAGTTTGCGTTGGTTGCGCCAGTTGCTTCAGCGAGGTTATCGCTCATTGCGAACGTAACAGCCATTGCCCCAGTTGAGAATACGTCGCCGTCGTTGGGGGTGGTGAAGCCAGTGCTTGGGCTGAAACAAACAAGCTCAAGGTATCGGTTACCCAACTCGTTTGTGGAGTTAGCACCAGTATCAGTCAAAAGAGCAGCGTTCTGATTTGCAGCAGTAACGTCTACAATTCTCGACAAACGTCGAACAAGCATACCGTCGGCTGGCATGAGACCGATGCCTTGAACAACGGTGCCATCGTCATCCTGAAGGTCAACGTGACGAACGTCAGGACCAATCAAGCGAGCGATGTCGAGTCGGTTATCAGCACCAAGTGGGTGGTTACCACCAGAAGCATTCGCTGCGCCGAGACCAGCGGCTGCGCCAGTTTCATCACGAAGCTTTGCACGAATGATACAAACCCGACCACTAGCGCGAGCCAGAAGGTCTGGGTCGAACTGAAGTGCTCGTCGTTGAGCGTCGGTTGTGGGTGGAAGTGCGAACTCAGAAGCAACCTCAAGGGCACCCGCTTCAATGTTCGCCGTTGTCGAAACTGCGACACCACGAGCGTGTGAGAAGCCCTGCACCAAGTCTTGGAACTGAGGTGTTGGTTGACCAGCACCACGAGCCTCTGGGTCAAGCTCAACACCCTGAGTCAAAATCTGACGACCAGTGATTTGCCCGCCGTAAACTGAAGGCTGGTCACCTGCCGTGGCACCGTCTTCAATAGTTTGCTCGCCACGCTCAAGCTGGTTTCCCTGGTAGGCTGAACCCTGGGTATCAGCGTTTGGTCCCTGCTTCACGAAGTCCATGAAGAAGATAAGACCGCTTGGAAGGCTCATTGGCTGAACAGAAACAAGCTTCTGTGCCAGAAGTCCACCGAATACTCGACGAACGATTGGGAAAGCAACTGCGGCGAAACCTTCGACATCACCACCTGCCATGCTCCCTGATTCGCGAAGAAGTTCCTTCGCTTGGTTCTCTAAAAGAACCGCCATTGTGTTCTGATTGTAGTCGTCAAGACCCTCAAGAAGACCTGTCTTCTCCCACTTGGAGAGGATAGCAGCACCTTCACGGGAAAGGTCGCGGTTGACGATACCTTCAGTCAATTTATTAAGAATAGACATTATTTAATTCCTCCTAGAATGTGTTATTTATTTGTTATTCCTGCTAATCGACGCATTCTCTCTGAGAACGCATCATTTACATTTTGTGGCTCGTTACCGTTGCCACGGATTGCATAAGGTGAAGAATTTCTTCTAACAGCTTCGCTCAAGGAGTTAGGTTGTCTCTTAGTGCGAGACTGCCCAACAACGGCATTTTGAAGAGTTTCAAAGATAGTCTTTGCCTCATTAACAGAACCAGCTTTGCCAATAGATTCAACAATTTTATTTTTTTGTCGCTCATTCAGGGAGGTATTGCTTAATACTCGGTTCGTATAAAGTAGCTTAGCGTTGGATAGATTTACCTCAGCCAGCCTGCCAGTCATCTTTTCGATTACACCAGCATATTTTTTATTTGTGCTCTTTTGTTTCTTCAGTCTTTCAGAAAGTTCATAGATGGTCTTCATAAGAGATTCTTCTTTCTTCTGGAATCCAGATTTAAGTGCATCGACATCGACGCCATCAGCTTTATCTTCTGGCTCTTCGTCTTTGTCTTCTGCTTTCTCTTCTTCGTCCTCTTCTTCCTTCATGACATCTAAAACAACGTCTTCACTAAAAAGGTTTGTAAGATTTTGGAGAATTTCTTTTTCTTGAAGAGTTAATTCCTCTTCCTCGTCTTCCTCGCCACCAAGACCAAGGTCGCCTTCCTCTTCGTCGCCAAGACCACCTAAGCCACCTTCGTCATCGCCAAGCCCTCCAAGGTCTGCACCGAGGCTTTCTTCTTCACCAGCATCGGCTTCCTCCTCAGCTTGAGCGCGAAGGTCTGAAAAGTCCACTTCAATTTCTTGCTCTTCATCTGGACAAGGACAAAGATTTTCACCATCGGCATATGCAGGGGTAGCTTCTTGTGGCGACATGCCACCCATATCAGCTTCTGCCTCAAGCAAGTTTGTTACTGCTTGCTTCATTTCATCGGCATACTTTTCAAGTAATTCTGATTCTGCGGATTTGACTGCTGCTTCTCTAAGAGCTTTAGCGTCTACGATGGCTTGTTCTAGCATACTAGACATTAAGAATTCTCCTTATTTGTTTACATTGTAAAATGTCACTGGACACAAAACGTTCCAATTTTCTAAAATAAATAGTTGCTTAATGAGTAAATGACAGATTTGAGGCAAAAAGAAAGCGGCAGGCTCCGAAGAACCTGCCGCCGAATTAAATCCTAAGATTTATATTCTATTTTTAATCAACTCACTTGATTAGCTGGATAACTGCTGAACCTTCATGATGTCGAGCTTGACACGGATAACCGCAGACTCGTCCGCAGCACTCATCAGGTCAATCAAGGCACCATCGGCTGGGCTCATCTTATAAGCCACAGGTACAGAGATTTCATCAAACTCTTCGCTGCTGCCGCTTAGACCATTGTGCTGTCTCATGCTAATCTTATAGTCCACTCCTGCGCGACTGTCGTTCAAGAACTGGTCACCCAATGGCTTTACAAGAAGCAAGCCAGATGAAAGCGAAAGTTGCGGTGAAGACGAGCCACCAACAGCCGTCTCCAATTGCGAACCATCTGAGAAAACATCATTCAATGTACGCGATTGCTTAGCGAAAGAAGACCCTGCACTCGCATATGCACTAGGAGAGCCCTGAGAGCCGCCTGGAGCAATTTGAACTGTGAGAATCTTGACACCAGCAGACTCAATAATACTCGTAACGTTGAAAATGCGACGATTGCTGTCATCTGCACCAAACGCAATCTGAAAGAACTCTTTTGCTCCGTCAGAAAAGTCTGAGTGAAGGTTGCTTTTCGACGTTCCACTAATTTTAATACGGTCTGCGTTAGCAGGAATATAGTTGTCAGAAGTGCTTCCCTCGAAGTCCACGTAGGTTGAGCCACCATCTGTGCTGTACTGATAATCGCCCTTCGCCTGAGTGCCAGACTTGCCAGTAGTTCCGTCGTTGACTGAGAAAGTACCAGACTGAGCACTTCTAGCTTGACCATAAGCAACAATCAAATCTGGCTGCTCGCTGGAGTCCATTCGAAGATATAAATCTTTCGACAGAACCGAAGACTTCGCCGAACCACCAAGTGTAACCGCACCCGACTCAACCAAAAAGTCAGCAGAATCGAATGAAGCAACACCCAACTGAGAAGTCGAAGCTTGGTGAGCTTGAATCGTAATCGAACCAGCACCATTAGTTACTGACAGTGGATTGCTTCCTGCTGCCGCAGCGGAACCAGCGGAAATAGTGCCCTTCGCGAAGTCATTGTTCGAGCCGTCTCCAATCAGAATCTGACCGTCTGTTGGAGCAGAACCATCATAGATACCAATTGAGCCGCGAAGCGCAAGGTCTGCTGCATAAAGGTCTTTCATGTAAAGGTCAGCAGCAGTACCGTCTGCGCCGAGTGCCCCCGAGGAATCAACGACGCCTTCAGCAATCAAGAACTTGCCTGAAGCTGCACCACTAAGAATAGAAGACGAGGAGTTATAACCCATGAACTTCTTCGATGCGTCTGAACCATCATGGTGATGCAAAAGAAGACCCTTATCCTTTGTGGCGGTGCTGGAGCTTGGAGCCTGGAGTGGTCCACCACCACCAGCGTCTTCCATAGCCATTTCGAAAAGAGTATCTTCAACCCGTACAGTAGTACCTTCAACTTCGAACTGGTCACCTTGAACAGTTAAGCTTCCATTAATTGTCACATCGTCTGGAAGACTAACGGTAACAGTACCAGCACTTCGCGCTACATTGATTTCGTTAGTAGTTCCTTGGATTGCAAGAACAGCACCGTTAGCACTGTTGCCGAGTGAAACGACACCAGCAGCAACAGCAAAATCGTCCTTATCGTAGGTTGCAACACCCTTGTTAGGAAGAATCTCTAAGTCGCTTGCGGAGCTTGCCATCTTGAGAAAGAGCGGTGAAGTCAAAGAGCCAACATGCTTAACATGCTCGACTGTCAAAGTAACAACATTGCTCGGAGAAGAGGCAGAAGCCTTGGCAGTCACATTGTAGATTCTCTTGTTTCCGCTGCTATCTTCCAATGAAATCTGCTTATTTGAAATAGCACCATCTGAGCCAATGTCATTATCCGCTGCGGACTTTGAACCAGCATCGTCATCCAGTACGATTGAAGTCGTAGCATCGCTAAGCGAGCCAGTTGCTGAGAAGTCGATGTCGTCAATTTCCAGATTGCTTGGCGCAGTAAAAACACCTTCCTGCTCCTTAACAGCCAATTCCGCTTCAAGCGAAACCGTGAGCACTGAACTCGAATCAGAAATTGCAGCACTGAGACCTTCGCCTGCGTCGAAACGCATAGCTTTCGTCATTGACATTGTTCCAGATGCAGATTCTGCGGCACCACCATCTTCAGATGATTGAACGTCGAAGCTGGTGTCGATAGCCGCTTCGCCTGCTGCGGTCAAACGACCCTGAGCGTCAACCGTAAAGGTTGCAACCGATGTTGCGGAACCGTAAGAGCCTGCTGTACCGAGGTTGTCAGTAAGCAAATCGTCAAGCTTGTCTGCATTGACCGCATCGTTAATAATATCCGTTCTACGAATAACACCAGCAGACAGATTTGCCTGCTTCATTGCGTCGCTGTCGCCTGAGTCAACGACAACAAACTTATAACCAGATGACAATGAATCTGCCACTGGCTTCAGTTGTAATTTTGCTTTATCTGGTACTTCGTGAATACCTAAAAGTCTTTTTGTTTTATTAGCCATAATTTTTTCCTCCCGAATGATATCAATTATGAACAGAACACAATCCTTACCGAATTTGCGTTCTAGGGTAATTAGTTTGAAATTCTGGGAAAATCAGGCTATGTAGTGCGATTAGTTGGCGAGAACCACCGTATATGTCGCCTCAGTGTCTGTAGTGCCGAAAAAAAATTTAATTTTATTTAATTCTCTTATTGTCGGCACTTCGACTGCTTCATCATCACTATCGAACACTTGGTACATAATGCTTTTAGTGTTCAAATTGTGTGTAATCTCGACCTCACCGTTTCCAACTGGAACTGTAAGAGAGTGTGTAATCAATTCTTGAGCGCGGTCTGAGCTTTTGCCCAAATTAATCTCAGTGCTTGGGGCACCACGCTTGATGATAATTATATCACCATTTACAATTTTAATATCGGCTAAAGCCTCGGGGTCAACCCCTGAAGTCCGTCCACTAGTCTTTCCAGTCATCTGACCTGAACCAATTTTACCAGTCATCTTTAAATCCTCGCTATAGAGTATTTAGCCGACACCTTCAGTATTATTGGTTGATTGTGGGTAAATCTTTTTAATAGGTTCTTTTTCTTGTCCGTCTGCTCCAATAACCTTTGTTGCAGTGCCTCGACCGTTGCCGAGACCTTCGTGGTCAAGGATAGCTGTGACAAGGAGTGCCACGGAATCATCGTTACTTCGTTGAGGGTCAAAGTCTTCAAGGTCGCCAGACAAATCATCATCAAAAATATTATTTGTGTCCCAAGTCGTAATAAACATGAAAAAATGGCTCGTCCGAACATTAAAAGTCGCAGTTTCCCCTTCAGTAATCTCAATATAATTACCCTTGTTGTGTGGGTCCATAAACTGACTTACCTCGTTACCGCTGGCATCGAGAAGAACATTGCCAAAGGCATCTAATTGTTTTACCTTTTGTCCTGGGGCGGTCAACATGACCCTTACTCTGTGCTCTCTGTTTGCTGGACCTGCTGGCATGGTGGTATCGTAATTGGTTGCTTCAAATTGTACAGAAAATGTCCTAGCCGTAGCTGGGAACTCAATATGCAACATTTCCCCAGGGAATGTATATTCACGTAGCCATGGAAAAGTGAGTATACCGTTGTCTAAATTCCAAGCTCTAGAGTTTCTGGCAGAATTAACCACATTACTGAACTCGCCTGCGGCGTTCGGGTGGGTGTGGACAAATCCGTCGTCTGTTTTAAACCAGCCATTGTAGTTAAGAATGCTGCCCTGGTTGAAGGCGGGAAAGGCTTGTCCATCAAGAGCCACGTCAGCACGGTGTCCTGCGATAGCTGCTGTTAAATTGTCATGGCGAAGGGTCATGGCAGCTTGTGAGCGATTCCTGATAATTCTTCTAATATAAGGAACACCTGTTGCTAATCCAGTTGCCGCAGGACCACCTTGTACGAAACTTCTTGCCACTGTCTAGCTCCTATCCTACGCCATCGGTAGAGTTAACACTCAGGGGGTGAATCTTCTTGAGAGGTCTTATTGCACCGTCAGGATAAATCTTATCTGTCTGAACGCCGTGAGAGCCATCAAATCCTTCATGGTCAAGAATTGCAGTAACAAGAATTGCTACGGCGTCATCTGCGTGGGTGCCAGTCGCACCCTGACCTCGCGCTTGGGGTGTACCGTTGGGATTAAAAATATCATCGGTCTCAAACTTTTCAATAAGGATAAAGACACCTTTTGTTCTTGCATTGATTGTTGCAATTTCACTGCCTGTAAACTGAATCTCGATAAAGTTTCCACCCTGAAGGCGACCAGCAGCGGTGTTGGTATATGGTGCCAACTCTACCTCTTGTGAGGTAACTGCTCCCACAGAATCTAAAGCAAAAGCCTTTTGGTCTTGGGCTACGAGCATTACTTTGGCACGAAAAGTGCCTCCACCAACCTGATTGAACGCCTCTGCTTGAACAGAAAATGTTCTAGTCGTTGCGGGAAACTCAACAAAAATAAGTTCGCCGTCAGTCGCCCAGTCCTTGCCCCGACCATCATTAGCTTGAATGTTAGCGTCAACGGCAGTAGTTGAAAAACTAATTGCACCGTCTGAAGCTCCAGCGGTTACAATCTTGCAAGTCAAGCCGTCACCTCGCAAAGCTCCGAAGGCACCACCTCCTGCAACATTACCAGCCGCATCATATCCTGCACCTGTGCTGTCTTTGCGAATAATTCTTTTAATATAAGGCTTGCCTGTTGCCAACCCTGTTGCGGATACACCGCCTAAAATAAAACTTCTTGCCATTTTTTAAATCCTCTTGGAGCTTATCTTTAAATAGTAAAGAAAACTCAAATTTATCTTCTCATTTTTTTCATTCGAGCCTCGCGCTTACGTTGACGCTTTAAAGCCTGATAAGCTTCGCGTTTTCTGCGGCGAGCGGCTTGGTCCTTCTTATAAGCCTTCTTTAAAGACCTTTTAGAAATATTCCGACACTCTGGAGTGCCGTGAACAGGATGACGAATCTCATCCATCAAATTTGTGTTGCGCTGCTTTCTGAGAAACCTTCTAACCAATTGCTCGTCTGTTTCGCCTCTGCGCTTTCTTACGATAAGTGACATAATTTACTTCTTTCTACCTTCTGCTAGTTTTTTCCAGACTCCACCCAATTGGTCTGTCAAGGAATCAATATTCACTCCTGGGTCTGACGGGTCAACTCCGCTGAACGGTCCCTGAGAAGAGGGACCAGCCGAAGGTGTGCCGCCCGACTTAAGAGGTGTTGTGCCCTCGAACAAATCGACGCCATTATAGGCACCTCGACCAATAGAGTCTAAAAGTTTTTTCTTTTGTTGTTTTAATTGTGTGCGCTTTTGTTCTGCTGCTAATTGTTTACTAGAATCAGTTTTTGGAGCAACAGACTTTCTTTGTGTGGGTTGTGTCTTTTCTTGCAAAACTTGCTGTCCCGACATAACACCCTGCACAACCTCAGAGATAATAGAAGATAATAAGCCGCTCTCATATAAAGTCTCTCTAACGCACTCTTCAATGATTGGCTTCAAAGTTTTCTTCAAGTCACTCTTGTTCATTCTCATTTAATCCTCAACAATCTCGTTCAGCAGACGATTAATTCTGTCAGCCTTAGTAAAAATATTAGGTTGTTTATTTTCCTTCATCATGTAAGCACCCTGAGTCGATGGCTCTGAAACAAAGTCAAAGCAGATAAGCTGAAAGTCATCTTCAACGACAACGGCACCCTGATTGTCTTCATGAACCGAGCCCAGCCCTCTTGAAGAGATGCCGAGCTTTACACCTGAATCAACAAGGGACCGCAGAATCTGACCTGAAGGAGTGTTAAGAACCTTAACTTTCCCCATCACATCATTCCCATTCCACCAGACCTTTGTGACCATGTGCGATGCATTCTTTAAATTAATAACAGAGTCTTCTGGGTGGTCAAGCTCACCGAGGGCACGATTTTCTTCTACGAGCTTTGCATAGTTCATCAATTCTCTGTCGAGAACTCGTTTAGGGTAAACACGACCGTTGCCATTCTGAGCGTCAGCGCGCTGCATAACACCCGTCAGGTACATCGCGCCGTTGGCAACTTCAACTTTTTCGGATTCTGTCAAAAAGTCTTGACAAATGCCACCCTCGCAAAGTTCAAAGTATTCTCTTAAAAGTAATTTATTTTCCATCATCAGCCCTCTTCTTTAACTGCTCCCTTATGTATGGAGCTTTCGCCATATCATTAAATAGACTCTTCTCTACCCAAACCACTCTAATAGGAGATTGATAAGCCTTGGCGTCCTCCACCGTTACCAGAACAGCCTCCCAATTATCTGAGCCGCGCCACATCATTCGCTCGCACATAAACGAAGAATCTGAGACGTACTCTTTCTCTTCGTGAGGATACCAATAATTGTAGTGCCCAATCTGAGAGGGCTTGATTCGAGCCCCAACTGGAACTCTATATTTTTCTGAAGGCATTACCTTTCCTTATAAGTGTTAGTTATTGATAAAGCGGGCGTTACCCGCCCGAGCTAAGACCCTTTGCAACAACGACGAACTGGCTGTAGCATCCACTTGCCCAGCACTGCATCCATCATCTCATTCATCATGTTCATTAACGACGACATTTTGGCGACCTCCTAAGATTTTGTGTTCAATTTTAAAACCACAATCTCCAAATACCATGCTCAACGCATAAGATGTGCCCGAACTTAGACACCCAAGCAAGAAACCAGTAACTGGATTGTAGTCATAATTAAATAGTTCGGTTTGATTATTTACAGCCCACAAAAACAGACCAACCCAAAACCCCAAGCACATGGGGCAGTGAAATAATTCACCTAACTTTCCCTTTGTAGGACGAATACGGTTAAAAATACTTCCGTATACCAAAATTTGAGTCATTCCGTAGGCTGATAACGCAAAAGTTAGTAACTCAGTCATTATTCCTCCGAGAATTCGATTCGTAAACTCTATAATATGATTTCATAGCGGGATACACGTCTACGCTGCCCTTTTTAACTGCGTGAGGCACATCACCAAGCTCTGTACTGTTGTCACCATCTGGATTAGTGAATGTATCAATCAGTTCAGCTTCCAGCGCGGCATCATGAGAGTAATAGGGCTCCTCTTCTTGCAAAAACTTGCCAATTGACAACAAAACAATCTGGTCAGGGTCACCACCAACCTTTGAATCAGGATATTTTGCTTGCATCGAGCCATACACGTTGCCTGAATGAACAGAGTCCTCTGAAATCACACCTTTTTTTCTTAAAAAAGAAAATAATCTATCCTGTGCGCCATAAACTTCGTCTGACATCTCATTTTTTGGCATCGCAAGAATTTTTTTCGCTGCTGGCATCACTACGATGTCTAAATCATAGTGGTCATTAATAGAATAATCACCGCTCATGGTTTTTCTGAGGTTCATCTCGACCTTCGGAGCAGGGCGGGCATTGGGCTTCTCATCTACGAGAGGTTCGCCTCTTCTAACCTTCTCTGCATCGCTACCAACAGCGATTTGAATACCATCAGCCATTGCTTGAGACCTCCCTGACCAACTCCTGAATCTTTAGAATCTTCTTTACTTCCTTTTCAGTTAATTTAATCTCATGTAAAGAGTCCAAAAAGACCACAACCTGCTCTGCGCGGGTGAGCATGTTTTTATCTGCGCTAATTTCCGCTGAAGTGTAAGAAGATTTCACTGCTGACCTCAGCCTGTCCACCTCTTCGTTTAAGTAAGAGCGCAAACTAATCCCGTTATCAGAAATAGAATATACAAAGCGAGTTAGAAGTGCGGTTTGCTCTTCTGAAAGCTTTCCTGAATATTGCTCGTTGAACTTATTAGCAAACGTTTTGTATACAAGGTTGTCAATTGGCTGCATTTTAGCTTCAGGCTTAACAGTTTTGATGACCATGCCTTCAACCAGACTATCTTCAAGCAGCACAACCTTTTTGACTGGTGTATTGTCCGCAAATAATTGTGAAATACTTGCTAAATTTTTATAATTTGGCACGAAATTTGAATATACATCCGAACCTAGCGCAATGTTAATCTGCCGAATCAAGTCAGACTGCTCATTAAAAATAACTTTAGTGTTTAACGATGCCGCTTTTCTCCTGGCTTCTAAGATAATTCGCCTTGCTGTGCTCTCGTCAATATCTTTTGTTTCGGTGATGGCTCTATACAGGCTTAATTCTTGATAAAGTGCTGTACTCTTAGCGAAATGATTTTTAATAATCTGCGCTGTGGTGGTCTGCCTATTGGCATCTTTATTCAACACTGCCTTTGCCATCTCTTTTACCAGCACTTCAAATAAAAAAGCTGTATTTCTTTT
>MDSY01013586.1_pt1 | contig 14999 bp, 18 predicted proteins | sample 811131 | NCBI WGS metagenome assembly MDSY01 (sample SAMN05326643, study PRJNA326480) | marine metagenome | isolation source: seawater | place: Atlantic Ocean: South West | collected 2010 | reverse complement strand
GCTATGATGGTAGCGGCCTGTCTAGATGCATCACCATAACGAATAGGTACTCTAGCCAATGAAGCTGATCCATCATCATTGCGACCGTATTCAACTTGGAAATTACTCATCATTCTTGTGAATTGCAACAAGAATCTCCTTATCTGGGCATCATAAAAAAACTGCTGTGTCATTATACTGTAAACTCTCGGTTACTTGTTTTAAAATCGCTTTTTCTTAGAATAGTTTTAGCAACTAAGTCAAGTTCGCCATTTGTATTTAAAACAATTTTAAAAGGCACATTTATATCAGTGTCCATGTCTTTCATTACTGCTTCTGCACCTGGTGATAAGTTTGATATTTTTTGACCATGCTTCTTATATTCTTGTTTGAACAATCTAATTAATTCAGCTGTGGTTATAGGACGATTGTTTCTTTCATCATTAGCTCTTTGCAAAAAGTGTTTAGTAAACTCTACATCAATGCCTAGTTTGGCAAAAATACGATCAGCATACTTTTCTACTTGGTCAAGATCCGATTGGCTGATACCTTTGAACTCAAACAATCTCATTAGTTGTCCTTCTTAGGTTTAAGTAAATCGCTGAGTGCCTGCCTTGCTGGAATATTGCCTCTGTCAGTAGTCTGTATGACTCCAGTATTATTAACAAACTTAGAATGTTGCGTTGTTTTACTAGCACCTGGTGTTAAGTTAGTTCTCACATTGTCCTCAATTTTTACCCACTTGTTACCGTTATATCTAAACAGCCTATTGGGTACAAAGTCTAATCTTAATGCAAAGTCTCCTATCGCTGGATTTAGAGGAAAACTAGTTCCTGGAGTAACATTAAGTCCATTAGGTGCAACTCCGTCACCTGTTAAGTAACCTACTAGGTATCCATTTGCCTTAGGTGCATTTGGTCCTGTGGTTGATGAATCTTCTTGTTGTACCAGTTCACTAGGTACTGGTTCGTCATTGATCGTTGGTGTAATATAAAATGCAGAATTATCATAACCTGACTTTGGCACTTCAATCTCTGCCTGTTGTATGATAGCATCATTGATTTCCAAGTTTTTGGCTTTGTGGCTAAGAAATTCTTCAATAGTACCACTATCTGGATTGTCTGGATCAAGTGGTCTGGTAAGTATGTCATTGTATTCTTGGCTAGCCTGTAACGGTGTGACCTTAACTCTCCATAGATGTGGTTGCCATGTTTGGCTGAATCCTTCAGCACCAAAGCCCCCATCTTGTACCACATAGTATCTGGGCAATGCTTTTGGACCTGATGTATCCAATGGATGATAATCTCTCAAGTTTGGAACTTCTATGACATCACCTGCCATTAACTTCCTGCCAAATGTGTCTATCATGTCGTTGTAATGGAAAGTAACAAACAGTGTGTCACCTGCTAAAAACAGCCCAAATTGTGTTAGATCAAAGTCAATGTCTTGCACATTGTAAACACCACGCATGGTATAAACATCATCTTCGTATTCTCTGTCTCTGTTTTCAAGAAAAAATAAATCTTCAATGTTCAAAGGATTTTGTTCGTCATACAAAGGTCTTGTTATATCTGCTCCCTCATGACCTTCTCTGTTGGCACTATCGCCTACTATTTTAGGCCCAACATATTTGTGAACAAATATATCAATACCACCTGCTGTGTACATTTCACGAATGGTATTGTCCAGAAACTTATAGTCTGAAGTTTTGTTAGGTCTGTATAGAGATAGTCGTGGCATTATTCATCCTTGTTGCAGTATTTATTGTTATAAATAATAGTGCAAGGAGATCCTATGGCCGATTTGACCACATTAAAACAAGAAGTATTTGATTATGTCGCAAACAGACTCGGCGACGGAATCATTGATCTGGAACTTGATCCCAAACATTTTGAAACAGGATATGACAGTTCCTTGACCACATATAGACAAAGAGCAACAAATAGTTTAGAAGAAAGTTATGCAGTGTTAACTTTGCAAAAAGATAAGGACACATATACTTTGCCTGATGAAGTAGACACAGTCAGACAACTATATAGAAGAACAATGGGAGATACATCTGCTGGTAGTGGTACCAGCTTTGATCCTTTCTCATCTGCGGCCTTAAATGTGTATCTCTTAAATTATTCATACTCAGGAGGATTAGCCACATATGATTTTTACACACAGTATGTAGAATTGGCTATGAGAATGTTCGGTGGACACATCAATTACACATTTAACAAATTTACTAAAGAACTAAGAATTATTAGATCTCCCAAAGCATCAGGAGAACAAATATTAATTTGGCAATATAATCAAAAACCAGAAGTGCATCTGTTAAGCAGACCAGAAACCAAAAACTGGATTAGAGAATACATGCATGCCGAATGTAAGATGATTATAGGTGAGTCCAGAGAAAAGTTTGCCAGTATTGCAGGCCCACAAGGTGGTACTGCCTTGAATGGTGCACAGATGAAGGCAGAAGCACAAGCTGAAAAGGATAGACTCATCGATGATCTAAAAACTTATACTGATCATTCACAACCTTTAACCTGGGTCATAGGATAATGAAGAAAGAAGATATATTAAAAAAAATTAAACAAGATATGAAAGAAAAAGGATACTTAAACAAATATTCAGGTTGTTTGAGTAAGAAAAGATAATGGGCAAAAAGAGATCAAGGCAAGCACGAACATCTAAAGGTAAACACGGAGTAGTCAATAGACAGATATTAAAACAGATGCGTAGAGACTACATGACATCACCTCATAGAACAGTTAATCAAATACTAGCTCACATGAAGGGTAGACGCACTGTGTTTGTCATTGAAAATCCAGATGCTAGTCAAACGAACAAAAGATTTATTCGTGTGACTGGTGATGAAGTACTCAAAATAAGAAGAAAGTAATGAAAGCAGAAGAATTTACAGAAGGCACAGTGTTTGCTAGATCACCTAAAGGGTTGTTCACTATGAAGTTTCGTTGCGACTCTGGTCCCAAAGCAGGCAGAATAGTCAAAGAACCTGCTGACTGTGGCAAGCCCAAAGATCCTGCTAAAATGGCTCAAATGAGAAAAACTAGAGCTAGAACCAAAATTAGACAAGCTCGTAAGGCCAAATTTGCTAAAAAAGTAAATGTAGGCTCTAGAATTATTGCTAGACTAAACAAGTTTCGCAAAAGAACTCCAAAGAAAAAATTGAAAAGAAAATTTTTTAGATAAAGGTTGACATTCTGTCTGTATTCTGTTAGAATACAATATGGACTTAATGATTGACATTGAAGCCTTGGCCACTGGCCCTGATGCTACTATCTTAACCATTGCCGCACAAACATTCAATCCTTTTGGCACAGGAATTACTTCTAAAGATAAAGACTTGTATCAAAGAATTAATGTAGAATCACAGCCAAATAGGGCAGTTGATGATAACACTATCAAATGGTGGGCAGAGCAACCTAGTCATGCTAAAGAAGAAGCATTTGGTGAAGCATGGCGAGTAGATATCAGAGAAGCATTAGAAAAGCTGAGTAAAATAGTATTTCACTGTGATCGTATATGGGCTAATGGTCCTACATTTGATATGAATATACTGGAACATGCCTACAAAGAACAGGCTTTGCACTTGCCGTGGCGTTTTTACAAAGTCAGAGATTGTAGAACAGTGTATTCATTATGGCCTGATTTGCCACAACCACCAACCACTCACCATGCACTAGAAGATTGTCGTAGACAGATTAAAATGCTACAAGATACACTAGAGCACTTACAGATAAGGAGTTTAAAATGATTATAGGATTATGTGGAGTAATGGGATCTGGAAAAGATACTGTTGCAGATTATCTAGTTAACTTTCATGGATGGAGAAGAGAATCATTTGCCAACTCTCTTAAAGATGGAGTGGCTAATATATTTGGTTGGGATAGACAGATGTTGGAAGGTAGAACTAAACAATCTAGAGAATGGCGTGAACAAGTAGATCCATGGTGGGCCACTAGACTGGGTATGAAAGATCTTACACCAAGATGGGTATTGCAGTATTTTGGCACAGAAGTTGTAAGATCAGGCTTTCATGATGATATGTGGATAGCATCATTAGAAAACAAACTAAGAAACTCCAAAGACAATGTAGTAATCACAGATGTTAGATTTAGAAATGAAATTAGAATGTTGCGAGGATTGGATGCACAAATAGTTGAAGTAGCAAGAGGTGATAAACCATCTTATTGGAACGAAGCACTAAAATATTGGGAGGGTGGCCCAGAACCTAAAGATATACATAGATCAGAATGGGATTGGATAGGCACAGAGTTTGATGTAATACTGGATAACAACAAAACTATTGAAGATTTGTATGCACAGGTCAATCATCTACTTCAAGATCCAAATCGCCCAGCTGAGACACAGAATCCTGTTTCTGAAGCAGTTCCGAACAGTTAAGGCATATTGATCTCAAATTTATTAAATTAGAATTATTTAGATTACCATCTTGGTGATATACTACTATCTGTGAATTTACTTTTGATCTAAAGCCACACATATCACACACTCTCTTTTTAGTGTAACCCTGTAACAACCATCGAGGCCTTGGTACTGCAATCTTTCTTTTGCGATTAATACATACTTGACATCTTGATCTGTAATGTTTTACATCATTATTAATATAATTTATAGCACAAGGTCTTTTGTGACAGGCTTTACATACGGGGCGTTGCATTGTGGTATTTATTATAGACCTTTGCAAAGGCTTCAGTAAACAGGACTTTTAAACACACCTTAATAAATATGTATATTACAAATTAGGAGAATCGAATTATGGCATTAGTATCACCAGGAGTTGAAGTCAGTGTAATTGACCAGAGCCAATATATACCTTCAGCGACAAATTCGGTGCCGTTTATTCTGTTAGCAACTGCCCAGGATAAAACATCTGGCACTGACAGCACTGCAACAGCCAGCGGGACAACCGCCGCGAATGCAAACAAAATTAATTTAATTACATCTCAAAGAGAGTTAGTTAGTACATATGGTAATCCAACTTTTTACAATTCAAGTTCAGGTACACCATTAAATGGTTTCGAATTAAATGAATACGGACTTTTAGCCGCATACTCAGTGTTGGGCATTTCCAACAGAGCTTATGTGCAGAGAATTGATTTAGATCTTGGAGCCTTGACAGCAAGATTGACCAGACCGTTGGGCAGTCCAGCAAATGCAAGTTATTGGTTAGACACAAGTGAAACTGCATATGGAATATTTCAATGGAGTGAAACTACACAAACATTTACGAACAAGATACCTACAGTGATCACATCAACAGATGATTTACAAGGTGGCGTTCCTAAAGCAAGTTTTGGAGCCATTGGTGATTATGCCGTAGTTGCAACAAATGCCTCGAATCCTATATATTTTAAAGGTGAATTAAATGGTTGGGTACTTGTAGGATCAGACGACTGGATGAACACATGGCCAACTGTGACAGGCACAGTTGCTAATCCAACATTAACTTCTTCACATTCGATTATTATAAACGGTACAACTGTAACCAATGGTGGTACAACTGTATCGACTCTAGTAACTGCAATCAACGATTCAAGTATCACTGGTGTTACTGCCGCAAGTGTTGATGGTAAGTTAGTAATTAGAGCAGACAGTGAGGTGTCCGTTGATGGATCATCTAATGCAGGTGATATATCAATTACAAATAATTCAGGTACAATCCTGACTGATGTGGGCATCACTGCAGGCACATATTTTAGACCACACTTATACATTCAAGAACACTACAGTGTTCCACAGGTCAAAACTGGCATGACTACGCCAAGACCAAGCGGTACTGTATGGCTCAAAACAACAAATGTTAACAATGGCATAAACATTGTGGTCAAACAGTTCAGTTCAACAACAAATGAATTTGGTTCTGCGATCGCGGCACCAGTGTATGAAAATGACAGAACTGCAATTAAAAACATAGACACTACAGGTGGTAAAGCCATAGTAGCAGGTTCATTGTATGTACAATTTGATGTAAGTGAAAATGACACTGCTACCTTAAAAGTCAAAAAAAGATTTTCGGCTGGTAGTACTAGTGTAACATCAGAGACTACATCTCCAACATTTTCAAATGGAAACACATTTACAATAAGAGCTTCACAGGCCAACTCTACTACACTGACCACGGCAGTAACAGCCACTGTGGCAGGAGCAGGAGCGGCCGCGTTTGTTGAAGGATTCAACAATGCCAATGTAGCAAATGTCAGAGCAACCTTGTTGTCGACAGGTGCTATTAAGATCGAACATGAGCTAGGTGGTGTAATATACTTGAAGGATACTTCAGGTACACCAGTGGCAAATGCTGGATTTACATCTTCATTAACAACAGGGCAGGTACAGAATGGTAACGATTCAGATGTGGTGTTATCCAATTGGATTCCATTGACTTATACTGCATCAGCCACTGCACCTACGGCAGATCCTACTAACAACACATATTGGTATTATTCAGATACTTCAGCAGTTGACATAATGATCAACGACAATGGTACATGGAAAGGATATCAAAATGTCACTAGTGATGCAAGAGGATTCAATCTTTCAAACACATAACCAGACGGTGTGATTATATCTGCCAGTGAACCTACACTACAATCAGATGACACAGCATTAGTGTTAGGTGATTTATGGTTAGATACATCAGACCTTGAAAATTATCCAAAACTATACAGATATGAAGCAGTGTCAGGCATTAATCAGTTTGTTTTAATTGATAACACAGATCAAACAACTGAAGACGGCATAGTATTTGCAGATATGAGATTCCATGATTCAGGAACAGATGACCCTGCTACTGATGATTTGACTCCAACAAAAACATTGTTAACTAGTAACTATGTAGACATTGATAGACCAGATCCGTCATTGTCTCCTTCAGGTATATTAGCATTTAATACCAGAAGATCAGGTTACAATGTAAAACAATTTAAAACAAATTACTTTAACGGCATTGACTTTCCAGATGATTCATTACCTACACAAACAGATGCATGGGTCACAGTGTCAGGCAACAGAGCTAATGGTTCACCTTACATGGGTAGAAAGGCTGTTAGACAAATTGTAGTTGGACAACTTAAATCAGGACTAGACGCTAACACAGAAATTAGAGAAGAGCAAAAAATATTTAATTTATTAGCGGCTCCTGGATATCCAGAACTTCTTCCAAACTTGATTACACTAAACAATGACAGAGATAACACTGGCTTCATACTAAGTGATGGACCTTTTAGATTATCTGACACTGGAGCGGACATAGAAGCATGGGCAACAAACTCAGGTAATTTTGCAACAGATGGCGAAGACGGGCTAGTTAGTTCAGATGAATACGCGGCTGTGTTTTATCCATCAGCACAAACTAATGACTTATCAGGCAACACAGTGGTTGTTCCGGCAACTCACGCCATGCTTAGAACAGTGATTAGATCTGATGATGTTAGCTTTCCATGGTTAGCACCTGCAGGTAACATTAGAGGTACTATAGACAATGTCAGCAAACTTGGTTATGTCAATGCGGCAGACGGAGAGTTTAAAAATATTAATGTTAGACAAGGAATCAGAGACACTTTATACACCAATAAGGTCAATCCTATTACATTTATACCTGGTACAGGTATTACAAACTTTGGTAATAAAACTATTGCGGCGGCTCCAACTGCCCTAGATAGAATTAATGTAGCAAGGTTAGTTGCTAATCTCAGAGAGAGACTAGAGGAAATAGGCAAAGGTTTCTTGTTTGAACCAAATGACGAAATTACTAGAAACGAAGTTAAAAACGCAGTCGAAGGTCTACTTAACGATGTGACTGCAAAAAGAGGTATCTTTGATTACTTGGTAGTGTGTGATGAAACTAATAACACACCATCGAGAATTGATGCCAACGAACTGTATGTTGATATAGCAATTGAGCCAATCAAAGCAGTGGAATTCATTTTCATTCCTTTGAGAATTAAAAATACTGGTGATATTGACGCTGGAAGATTATAAACTGCGTATATAATGGGGGTAAAACCCCATTGCAGGTATCTGTTAGCAAATAAATATAACATATAGAACAGGAGAATATACATGGCAGTATCAAGTTTAACAAGAATGACAGTTCCTTTAGCGTCTGATCAATCAGCGGCTAACCAGGGCTTGTTAATGCCTAAATTAAAATATCGTTTTAGATCGGTATTTGAAAATTTTGGTGTTTCAACTCCAAGGACTGAATTAACAAAACAGATCATCTCATTTACTAGACCATCAGTAAGTTTTGATGATATCACAATAGACCTATACAACTCAAGAATGAGAATGGCAGGCAAGCACACATGGGATGACACAACTGTTGAAATCAGAGATGATGCCACAGGTGCTGTTGCTAAACTAATTGGTGAACAATTACAGAAGCAAGTTGATTTCATGGAACAATCATCAGCGGCGGCTGGTATAGACTACAAGTTCTTAACCAGATGTGAAGTATTAGATGGTGGTAACGGTGCTAATGAACCAGTTGTTTTAGAGACTTGGGAACTATATGGTTGTTATCTAACAACAGTCAACTACAATGACTTAAACTATTCAACTAGTGAGCCAGCAACTGTGTCCATGACAATGCGTTATGACAATGCTGTTCAAACTCCACTAGGTACTGGTTTAGGCACAGCAGTAGGCAGAGCACTAGGTTCAGTAGTAACAGGTTAATCTGATGCCTTTTGCCGGAGGACTAGGTAATTTTGGGCAGAATTTGTTAAAGGGCTTCTTTGGAAGTGACTTTTTCAAAGACTACCGACACGCATCCAGAACTTTTAGATCAGCAGGATATGAAAATGCTCCACGGTTAAAATTTCTTTACCATGTATATTTTAACCTTAATACCGTGGAACTTCCTGGCTTAAGATCTGCATTCAGTGTGTCTGATGCCAGTACATTAGGTGTGCTGGTAAAAAATGTTCAATTACCTAATTACTCTTTTCAATTAGAAGAATTCAATCAGTACAACAGAAAAAGATTAGTTCAAAGTCGTATTAATTATGAACCTGTGAGAGTAGAATTTCATGATGATTCAGGAGACTTGATCAGAAATCTGTGGTACAAATACTTTGCATATTACTACAAGGATCCAAGCCAACCATACAACGGCGTATCAAGTAGTAACAATGTCAATTCACCAAATTTTGCACCAACACCTCCATCCGACTACAATGGTAGAGATCTTTACAATCCAAACAGAGGAGGCAATGACTGGGGGTATATAGGAGAAGATGAACGAGATGGTAGTAAACCATACTTCTTCAGAGATATCACAATATATGGATTCAATCAACATAACTTTGTAAGTTATACATTGGTCAATCCTATGATACAAAACTTTACTCATGACACTTATGATTATTCAGCTGGTGGAGAAACCATGTCCAACACCATGGAAATTAAATACGAAACTGTGAAATACGGTTCAGGCAAACTTGGATCAGGTAATGTTGTTCCTGGGTTTGCTAATCCTCAATATTATGATAATGAACCTTCATCATTGAGCAGACCAGGATCAACCACTTCAGTACTAGGCAAAGGTGGCTTAGTTGATGCTGGCATAGGTGTGTTTGAAGACTTATCTAGAGGTTCTATACTAGGAGTGCTAGGTGCGGCTCAGAAAGCAGGCAGAATCTACGAAAGTGTTAGGAGAGGCGACATAGGTGCGGCTGTGAGAGAAGAAGGTGTACAAGTTTTAAAAGATGTGTTGAGAGGCGGAGCCAACAGATCAGCACAAAACGATTTTACATTTAATAGACCTCCTAGTGTATTTCAAAAAATATCTAACAATCCAACACCGTATGGCACACTGGATCCGACTGGTTCTACTAACACAACTCAAAACAACGCCGGCAAAATCACATCAAATAATTCTGATATAGGCAATACAGTTTAGTTAAATAGTTATATGAGCTCTATTAATGTGACATTTAACTCAGAAGACAACACTGTGATTCTGTTTGACAGTTTTTACAAAAATGAAATAATAATCAGTGCTGATCAATATGATATAGCCAGAGCATTTTTTAGATCAGTGTTTACTGATAATGAAATAGCAGAACAATTCACAAATACATTTTTTCAGATAAAAGTTGCCTACAACAAAGACTTTGACGAATTGTTAAATGACTTTAAAAAACAAGGCAACAGTTTAGCACTGAATGAAGTTACAGCATACTATCTGAATGGGTTGAGATCAAAAACAACTTTATTGGGTGTAACTAATGTGCAGACTCCTAACACTGTAGTCAGTAGAAATATCAACTCATGAGAAGATTTAGAGGCAGAACTAGAACAGGCCAGTTTCATCAAGGGGACTTTCAGATACTGAGACCAGAAAAATATGTGGGCAAACACAAGCCCAGATATCGATCAGGATGGGAACATGCCTTCATGAGATTCTGTGATAACAATGATAACATCATTAAGTGGGCTTCAGAATGTGTTAAAATACCTTACCGAGATCCATTTACTGGTAAAGTTAGAAATTATGTTCCTGATTTTTTTGTGGTATATAAAACAAAGTTTAATAAGATGAGAGCAGAGATAGTTGAGATCAAACCCAAGAAGCAAAGCATAGTAGAAAGTAAGCAACGCAATGCCGAAAAGGAAGTGGTTGCATTGAATCATGCCAAATGGGAATCAGCTAGAGCTTGGTGCAAACAACAAGGTTTGATATTTAGAGTAGTAACAGAAGAGGATATATTTAGAAAGTGACTAAAAAACTTGAACAACTTTTTGACCTACCTAATTCGCAAGATACTGATTTAGACGAACCAGTGATAACAAGCGACTCATTGCCCAAAGAAACTATAGAAGCATTGGACAAGATAGATCAAGCACTGCCGGCAGTTAAAGACCTTACAGCATCTGATAATGAAATGGATCAGCTATCCAAAATGTCATTAGAATCGTATCAAAATCTTATGGATCTGGGTATGAATGTTGATTCAAGATTTGCCTCAGAAATATTTGGGGTGGCCAGTAACTTTATGAATCATGCTATTACGGCCAAAAACGCCAAGGTAAACAAAAAATTAAAAATGATTGACCTACAACTTAAAAAGATGAAACTGGATAAAATAGAAGGCAAAGATAGTGATGTGCAACATGGAGAGGGCATGGTACTAGATCGTAATGAAATTCTCAAAGTATTCACACAAAATAAAGATTCAAAAGACTCAAAAGCCTAATAAATAACTTATGTTATAACTTATTAGGTACCAAATGAAAAATTTTAAAACATATCTCGCGGAGAGTACACGACAATATGTGTACAAAGTAAAGCTCGCAGGCGAACTGCCTGAAGACTTTATGAAGAAAATCGAGGAAGAATTAGCAAGATTTGATGTTCAAAGTGTGACTTCACCTAAGAAAACACCTGTGATGCCAGATCCTGTAGACTTTCCAGATTTACACAATGAAGATGTAACTAGTTTTGAGATGACTCTGATGTATCCTGCTTCACAGGCTGTACTAACATCAATGATGAAAGAATGTGGCATGTGTGAAACTAGAATCAAAGTATTGACAAAAGACTTTGATGACGGTTGGTCAGATAATGAAGGCAAGATCATAGCTGAACCAGAAGAATCACCTATACTAGAAAAAGACTATCCTGAAAACACGGATACAACTAAAGAATCAAGCGAAGACTATGCTGGAAGCTATCAAAAACTAGTTCCCAAGAGCACAGCCGAGCATGATGTAGCAGGAGGTAAAACTCCACCTGCCAAAACCACAAATGATTTAGAAATGGGTGTTAAAAGCCCTGTAGGCTCCAACAAAGTTATGAAGCCTGAACCTAGGTCATTTGCCAATTAATTGGAGGTAAAATATGAGTGATCCAATGTACTCAGTGCTAGATGCACTTAAAAAAATTGAAAATCGATCTGACGATGTCAAAGCGGCAACGGATCAGGTAGAAAAAATGTCCCCAGCTGAAGGCACTACTGAAGAAGAAGCTAAAGTAGAAGCCACTGCTGAAGCACCTGTACAGGAGGCGCCAGCAACTGCTGAAGCACCTGCAGAAGTTCCTACAGAACAACCTGCAACACAGGAAGTTTCAAATGATGGTTTGGGTACGGACTTATACAAACCATATGATGTTGATAATTCAAAGGAAAGGATTCAGACACTAGCAGGTATTCAACCAGATCCTGTACCAGCTGAAGCACCTGCTGAAGCACCAGCATCAGTAGACACACAAGGAACAGAATAATGGCAAACAATATCGTTGAAGGCGGAAACGCCATGGACTTAGCAGTTACTGATGTATTAAGCATCATTGACGGAGCAGAATCACCTGAAGAAGCAATCAAAATGATGACTTCGCAAATGAAAGATGAAAGTGATCCTGGTGCTAAAAGTGTCTACAAAGACGGTATTGATAGAGTAAACAAAAGAGGGCTTGCCATGGATCCTGATGAAAGTGTTCAGTTGGATGTTTCGACAATAATGAATGAGGGCGTCGAACAAGAAATGTCCAACTATATGGTAGATCAAATGGGAATACATCACAATGATTTCTACTTTGATGATACGGTATTATATGTAGATCCAAAACATTATTTGGATGTATCAGACGAATTAGGCGATTACGCAGAAAAAAGATTTTACAGAATTAAAAAAATGGAAGCACCTGATCTGGAATCATTACAATACAATGAAGCAGTTGGTGTAGGTGACACAGTTAAGGTTAAAGGCCAAGACATCACAGGTAAAGTAGTAGCAGATCATGGCAACATGATTGTGATTAAAGATGATGATGCAGAAACAGATGATGACGAATTAGAATTTAAAAAATCAGATGTTGAACTTGCTGAAGCAGGTCATAAAAATGTAGGTGATGTAAGTTTCAAAGACAAAGATCCTTTGCCAGGCAAGTTTCAAGGCTTTGGTATTTCACAGTCACCACAATACAGAGCTAAAGCAAAAAAGATACTGAACAAGATGGGTATCAAACATTTTGATTCAGGCACCAAAGGTTTGATGATACATTCCAAGCCAGAAGATCAAGAGATGATCATGAGAGCCATCAAAACTGAACTAGGCACACCATCATACACAGCGACATTTTATGAAGATATAGAAAAAGTTATTGAGACTTATGAAGCTATGGGTCACAGCTATAACAAACAAGCAGTAGAAAAAGAATTACAAAAGGCAGGTATTGCACCAAGATCCAAACAGGCCAAGGCAGTACATGCTCTACTCAAAGGCAGACAACAAGATGAGTCAGGACACACAGCACAGTCACCTTATGCTATTGGTTTTGCTAAAGCCATGAAGATGTACAAAGACAAACCACCTTTGAGCAAAAGAACAATTAAAAAAGCTCACAGCATAGCCAAAGGTGTAATGGGAGAAGCGGCAAAACCGTTGAAAGTCAAAGCACTCAGTGACAATGCCAAAGAGATGTTAAAGAAGGCATTGAAATCAAAAGCGGCAAGATCTAGATTTAGCTTTGGTGATACAATTACACTAGAACCTGAGAATCCAGAAGATGTTCCAGATCAATTGATGCAGGCTATTCATGACACATTAGAAAAAGAAGCAATTCAAGGAGGAATGCTCAAAGCCAAGGACATGGGCAAATATCCAGATAGAATTGATAACATCAAAATAAGTGCTCGAGCAGAAGAAGATCCACAAGGACCTGGAGCCAAATTTCCAAAAGTTAATATCACGGGGGAGTATATGAAAGAGGAAAAAACAAACACAACAGAAGCAGGACACCAAGGCCCACACATGGCTGGTAAGAGTTCCTGGACACACTCCGCTAAAGGAGGCAAAGTCACTTCGGGTGCTGGTGGAAAAGAACTAACAGTAAACTCTATCGTGACCAGAAGATATAGAGATGACACCAATGTTATATCAGGTGAAGTAGAACTTGAAATGATGGGTGATCCTATGGACTCAGTAGATGTGACAGACAATCCCAATTTGCACAAAGAAGTAATGAACATAATCAAAAAATCATCAGATGTAGGTATGTCACCTGTGATCAAATCTTCAAGTGATGTCAGCGTAAAGCCCGACGGTAGTATCGTGTTAGGAGATATTGATATTGATTCATTGAACAAATACATGGACAAAGCAGGATCACCCATTATACCTTATCAAGCATTGGTCAAGAAGTATCCTAGTTTAAAAGGACACTTTATGAGCTTGCCAGGTGGTAAGGAAGCAGTAGGACATATGGATGTAGATAAATTTATGAAAAATGAAGCATTGCATGTCAAAGAAGGACCTACTTCCGACAAAGCCGCGGAAATAGTAGCAGATCTAGCCAATGGTCAAGAAATGGGATACTTTGAAACTCAAGATCAATTAGAAGATTTTTTGAGTGATAACTTACCATCATTCTCAGACAAGGATTATGATCATATGAAAGCAGTTGAGAAAGCTATGGACATGATTGATGATCATGTAAAAGGTTATGCCTATGAGAATACAAATACTATAAAATTTAATGAGGAGATTGCTAGAATGAAAAAATTAGCCAACATATCCGAAGGAGAGCAGGTTTCAGGTAGGTTTGCCAATGAGCCAAACGAACAAGTGCTAGATCATGACACCAAGTTAAACAAGATGAGTGGTGGAATCAACAAGCAAAAGAAAACTTATCCTAAAGTAGCCAAAGGCGACACTCCTATGCAAAAAGTTGAAGTTGCAGAAGATATGTCCAAACTAGAAAAGAGTTTACAAGAACAACTTGATGCTATGAAGGATGAATAATGTCTTTCTTCAAATACCTTCAAGAAGCAGAGCATAAGGCACATTTTCCTGTCACAGGCGATTCATTAAGTTTTGTGATTAATCAGGAATTGGCCATTGAATGTGATGTTATAGATCACAACAGTGATTCATGTCTAATTGAAGCAGATCAAGGTGCTCTAGATGAGCTGGCTCATTGCGGACACTCATTTTTAGGTATTTCAGAAGCAGAATATAAAGGTCGTAAGGTCAAATTAAAT
>MDSY01061965.1_pt1 | contig 15002 bp, 16 predicted proteins | sample 811131 | NCBI WGS metagenome assembly MDSY01 (sample SAMN05326643, study PRJNA326480) | marine metagenome | isolation source: seawater | place: Atlantic Ocean: South West | collected 2010 | reverse complement strand
GCTCTGGTGCATTGTGGGGAGGAGATGTGGGATATTGGCCATACCTGTCAATCTCCTTGCCCCACGTTGTTGAGAACTGTGGAGAACAATAACTGCACTTGAAATTACAAGCGTTGTTAAAGTTAACTTCCACGTACCTCGGTGTCCAACGAGTTGTCATTGGATTCTGTCTAATCTGCTCAAAGTCCTGCATGGCCCATGGCTCGCCCGATCGATAGTGCCTGTCTGACATCTGTCCGGTGTCCTCTAGTTTCCAGCAGTACGAACATCCTTCTGGTCGTTCGCCTTGAAGCATTTTAAATCTTTGATCTAGTTTTTCAACTGTGTTGTGTAAAGCCGCAGGATTCTTATCCAGTTGCCTTGCATCAATTTTATGAAGAGGTGGATGGTAGCATGAATTCGTAAGTCCAGTAGGTAGATGTAGTGAGGTTTGATTCCACTTGGCAAGGCACATAGTAGGAGAAACTTTTTCAAGTTTCTTTTTGGCCTCTAATGCGTCCTTTTTATAATCACTTGTACTCACGATCTTGAACTCCTCTGTTTATGTGTGGTGGCATAATGAATCGAAAAAATTTGCTATCTACTTCATTGTATTCGGCTATCGGTATGTCTAGCTGTTGCCTGAGGCTGTTTCCAAACGCTATCAGTTCTTCGTCAATGTTGTTAGGCGAAACCTCATCAAAATAATTTTGCATTTCATCTAAATCCCTTATCTTAAAGAATTCATTGTTAGGCTCAATTACTGTATAGAAACAACCCATTCTTGCACCTAACATGGCATATTTTCCATTTTCTACATCTGCCCCTATCGTGCACCATGTACTTAAAATATTAAGATTAGTCCTCCAGATAGCTTTGTTATAATTTTTTGCAGTGATCGGCTTACCTTTGTCTGTGCTCATCTTGACCCCTTCCCTATAACCCGCAATAAATGCCTGCCTAGCTGATGAATTGATCACTGTTGTCGAGTAACAGTTGTGTAAATTTTCATGAGGTACTGTCCAACAAAAATCAATCTCCGCTGTTTTTTCCTTGGCATTTTCATGAGTATTCATTTTGAGACAAGTGTCCCTGTCCCAGCCTACCAATCCTCCGTTACCATAAACAAGACCATTTATATTATTTTTTGCTCTCCAACGGTGTACTGACTTCGGATCTGTTTTTGACCAATCAAGTGTTTGTAACAAGAAACTTTCGTCAATTATGTTATCTCCGTCAACACTGATAAAAAAGTTGGTCTCAGCAATATTAGCCGCGGCCTTATGAGCGGCATCGAAACCTTTGACGCCGTCAACACGTTTTGCCCATGGAACTTTATTTTTCAAATCAGCCCAGTTTTGCTCCTTGTTTGGCTCAGCGTAACTGATATAAACAAAATCTAAATCACTTACTCTGATTCTGTCTGCCATGTAAAGCCTCCTTCGATTATTTTTTCTGGCCAGTGGATGTCTCCATCGAGGAAGACATGTCCTAGCTTATCTTTCTGTAAAGTTCTATAGGACGCTTTTAACTTTTTCTTTGGTTTCGAAACAATTTTATCACCAGCTAAGATATATGCGTCTTCACCATTTTGTAATATTTCAAGACTTTTCTGTAGGCTTACTTCGATTTTTTTCCCTTGAATAGATGCGTAGTGTTTTTTATTCTCTACAAACTGGAGATTTTCAAATGCTTTAAAAATTTCTGACATTTATCTCCTTATTATGATAGTGCCATAACCTACTGAGTCGTCTTTCACCAAGGTATAAAGCCTGCCCTGCATTATTTGGATAAAGGTACTGGTCCTGATTTTTTACATTTTTTAAATTGTGTATTGCTGGTTTATGATGTATGAACTTAAACCATTCGTAATCAATTAAATTTTTATTTGTAGGATCAATCATTCTATATGCCAAGGCAAATACAACATCTGTGCTAGGATATTTGTCATGACATCCAACTAGCATTTCTCGTCTAACAATATCCCATTGTTTTACCACCTGCTCTGCGGTATCGTAAAATTTTTTTGCTTGTTGGCTTTTCCTAAAATACATAAGCCCATTATAGATGTTAGGTAACTTGTTTCTTACAAAAAGTTGCCTGTAGGTTTGATCTACGATTATGTTGTCTCTGTAATCTCTACAATTAACACCAAACACCAAGTCGTGTTGCCATAAGTGATTCCACCACCAGTCAGTGTTTATGGTCCATAACATATCTGATTCCAATTTTATAGTGTGTGTAAAGGGTGTAAGATGAAAGGCTTTATATTCATTTGCCCACTTTATGCTGTGTTCCGCACTGTCGTCTTGCTTCAATATCCTGACGAAGTCAACATTTTTATTTGTAAATTTACTTTTTTCATCAGTCACCACACAAATTTTATTTTCTTTATTGTGTAGCTTAATGCTTTCGGCAAGTTTTATTGATAGCTCCACGTAATCTGTATCCGCATTGTTCTGTGCAAACCAGAGAAATCCTTTAGTCATAAGCTATCTCCTTATTCAGCACATGGACGTCCTGTTTCTTTATCCAATTTATTTGATCCGTGTGTTTCCAAGCTATGCCCTCGTCCGTCATTCGCACGATTTCGCAGTCTGGTGGGAGAGTGGATAGGGCAAAAGGAAACTTATCATATCCGATAAAACCATTCAGCTGTTGCAGTGCAATGGCGAAAGCGTAATCATTACGGAAGTTCTTCCCAAAAATCCTATAAAGCTGATTGAAGTAACCATAATTTTGTTTGACATATTTGACCATATCAAAAATTTGTCTGGACCTGGATGATTTTTTAAAAATGAAAACTGTCGCCCATACCATTGGGATCATGCTCCATACACGTTGATGAAAAGTATTTCTGTTAGTAAGATCATGGACCTTGTCTGGTATTAAGAAGTCATAGGATGTGTCCATAAACTGTAGTAGATTATCAGTGTAACAGAAATAGTCAATGTCCATTACAAGTGTTATATCGTAAGGCGAAAGTTCGTAAGCTCGATGCCTATCAACATTATTCCAGGCCTTTCCGTTTTTCCTATTGCCTAGTTCAGGCTCAATAAATTTGTAATTAATGAAGCCTAGAGGCTTTATTTTTTTAAATGTTTGAAAATTAGTGATTACAGTGATCTCTAGATTCAGATTTTTCTTTATCAGATGAACAGATTTCTCTAATATTTTGTGATATTTGGTCTGTTCTGTATCAAAGCAGAACAGCAATACGCCTTTAGTCATTAGTCACCCTTTTTTTCAAATGTTTTGTACATCTGATGGTATGAATTGAGGCTCTCTTGATTTCTTTCTATGAGTTTTGATAAAAAATGTGAAGGATCTTTTATCTCCACAGGATTATTGTTAGTGTCTAGCATAAAGAAAGTTTCTTTGGTTTCTTTCAATGTTCTAGCAATACAGATTGTTTGCGGATCAGCACGGAAAATATGTTCGTTATAAACTATTATCTGTCTGGTATGTGCCTTTTCTAAAGCGTTGCGTTTTGCAATCGCTATGTTATAGGAGAGATCCGATTGTTTTTTTAAAGAGCCAATATCCATAATCAAATTATACATTTAATTATCGGGAAAATCAACACTAAAAAAATTATTTGCCGTTCCTGACACCGTAAGCTAGTAGTACACCTCTCGGAGTCGAGCCTGTGTACACCAAGCTGTGAACAAATCTACGGTTGTTTATGAATATAGGCTTATCTACATCAATTAATCCTACATTTTTAAATTTAAATTTAATATCTTGTGAATCACCTGACAACAGAAAGTACAACTGGGTAGGACCGTCTATTATATCGTTACCATCTTCGTAGGTAAAATCATCTCTGTGTATAGGAAGGACCGAGTTTGGTTGTAATTCTACGTATTGCATTTGCAAAATGTCAACAAAACCAAACTGCTTCATACAATTTCTTAACTTTTTATTCTTAATGTCGTCAAGTTTGATGGTGGGCAACACTGGATTTGCCTTTAATGACTTGCATTTGCCTTGACCGTAGAATTTTGTGTCCACAAATTGTAAATCTTCATCTAGCTCAACATCGGTGTTAAACTGACCGTCATATTTTATGTATGGCAAATTGTTTGAATCATCTCTGTGGTACCAGAAAGGCCCTTCACCTATCGCAAAAAATTGCTTGACACTATGAGGTATGAAGTCACCTTCGACTTTTTCATTCCAACTTTCGGTCCGTAGATATAGTTTGTTTAAATTTTTAAAACGTAGTAAATCTTCTTGTGCAATGCATCTAGATATCCTTGAAAAATACTGAGCAGGATCCCCATGCAACCATATTTCGTAGCGGCCATCTGTGTTCGCACCTGAATTTAGACAGTGTTGGATGTTTTCATTTCCAATCAGTATACTTGTAATATTTCTCCTGTCCACATTAACAGTTACCTTGTGCCAGGAATCTTTCATGTCAAACACACTCCCGGTGACTGTGATCTTTCTTGATAGATCTTGCACCTGCACAACAATAGGTTCCTGTGAGTTTGTGTTTATTTTAACCTGCATGAACAATATTTAATTGTGCAAACAGTGGACTAAAATTATTATGATGTTGAGTTACTTACAGTTGCAGATGCTGATATACCGTATGCTGTTCCAAGTCCTTGATCTGTATTAGGAGTGATAGTGAACAGTTTTGTACGCATCTTAGGAGTTTCTTTGATGTCAGTTGCAACACTGGACAGGTTACTTCCTTGGAACACTGTGTCATTCGCCGCATCGTTTGCCACCATCTTGATAGTCATTGACGTTGCATCACCACTGTTTCCATTTCCACCAGTTGTTTTGGCAAAGATTTCTATGAAGTTTGAAGTGTAGTTACTGTTGTCTGAAGTCAATTTGATGATTGTTTGATAATCTGTTGTAAGATCTTGGAATCCACGTGCAAGTCCATCTGTTGTAAGAGTCTCACCTGATCCTGATCTTGTAGTTGCCAAAGATGCAATATCCAGGTTACCTATTGCAGTGCCTAAGTCTGCGAAAGCTGTGTCCTTGGGTGATGTTGCCGCCGCCACTGTGTCAACAGCTATCCTAACTTTGCCACCACCATTGAAAAAGAATCTCATATTGTTAGCATTGGCAAAAGTAACACTGACTTCTTGCGTAGCAGTAGAGTCCCAACCTTCTGCACTAGTTGTAACTGTTTGCAGTGCCGATGAAGTGTCAAGTGCTGTTGCGTTTGGACTACCTGCCGCTACCGATGCCGCCAGTGTTGCAAGGTCTGCCGCCACTGCTGATTTGATTGCGATGGTGTCACCTGTAGCAACTGCCGTTCGTGCTGTCAGTGAATCGTTGGTGTGATTGGCAATGTTTATCATTCCAGTCAATAATGAATTCCATTGTGCCGCTGTGATTGTTGTTGATCCTCCGCTTACTGCCGCGATCTCAGTTTGTCCTAGTCCATAAACCGTAGCACCTGTGCCTGCGAAGTGATTGTATCCAAATGGTGAACTGCTATTTGTTACGAATGCATTATATTCGTCATCTAAAATTGTATCACCTGCTGTATATGCCATAAATCTATTTTACTCCTATCACGCACTCTGTGAGTGCTGTGTCTTCATTATATTTATCTTTAATTAAACGGCCCAGGGTGTTGAAATTGGTAGCTTCGTCTGGCCCCGCAACACGTGCCAAGCCATTACCAGCAGATACTATACGATCTCCTGCTTTACCCTGCCCTGACAATTTGATTGGGACTCTCCCTTTTAGTGCTATTGCAGGGTGGGTGTCATTGTTTCCCGCTTCAGAATTCATCAAATATGCTGGGCGATCTGACACAACTCCAAAAACTGCATCCGATTTGTCATCCATACATTTAGTAATCTCTTCTTTACCACCCAGGATTACTACTTCTCCAGTTTCTAAAGGAGTATCTGTTGCATATCTTTCAGCTAAGTCAGCATATTGAGCTGATGTAGATGTTGCGTGTACTATGTTTGCTCTTATATCAACCAATGTTGCCGCACCTAGTTCTACCTGTCCACCACCTGACTTGAACGCTGTCCAGGCTCCGCCTGCATTTCCATGTATTGTGGTTCCATCATCTGCGAATGTTTCGTCCCATACCCAGTACAGATCCTGTTCAGTTGCAGTCGAGGTTTCACCTCGATTCACTTTCAACCCTGTGAAATTTGGCATGCCTGCGTTTGATGACACATTTCTGTTTAATTCTATAATATTATCTTCAATGGTAAGTGTTGTTACGTTTTGTGTTATTGAATCCCCATCTACGGTCAAATTTCCTTTTACCCTTAAATCACCAACGGACGGAAGTTCTAGCCTTCCAGTGTCACCGTCCAGTGTCATTAAGGTAGTGGTTGTGCCACCATCGTTAACTGTGAAAATTATATCCTTGTCCTGAGTTGTCTGTGCAATAGTTAAGTTATCACTTGACAGACTCATTGTTATATCTGATCCTGCACCTAAAATTAGTCCTGTATCATTTAATACACTGAAGGAGCTGTTTGTGCTGTCATTTTGATCTGACCTTAGATAGTTGGCCGCCGCTATTCCTCCTAATGCATCTGAGTCTGTAGCTGTGCCTCTAAATTTTGCATTTGATACAGACGATGACAACTGAATTCCTTGTGCTACCGCTGAGAATCCAGCGGCTATTAGTGCCGCGCCATTTGTTTCTGTACTTGACGGAGTAAATGCTTCTCCTGACACTGTGAAAACTACTGTGTCACTCTGTACGCCTTTCAATATTGATTTGTTTACACCAGCGTTGTCCTGCACTACTTCGGTTATCATTGATGTTACTCCCGATCCTGCTACGGAAGTTGGACCAATCAACGACCATACCGATCCTGTGTAAACATAAAGCTGAGTATTTGCGGTATCAAACCACATATCACCAAGTGCCGCATTTGTTGGCGCAGTGGTTGAGTTGGTAGTAGATCCTACAGGTTTGAATTTGTCCCCTGTGTATACGTTAAGTTGTTTGTTAGTCTGATCATACCAAAGCTGACCTGTAATTTTATTTGTTGGAGCTGATGTGTTATTAAAATTTTCTAATAATTTAACAAGGTTTTCATTTAATTTCTCACCAAAACCTGCGTATCCTTTTCCTATTAGTGCAAGGTCGGTTGTCGCTACGTCAATAGTTCCGTCAGCTAACGTGACGAGTAAGGTTCCGAATGTGTTATTAATTTTGTATGCCATACCTTAATTGTTTGATTTGTTGTCTCTGACTTCAGTCAAGAAACTAACATCTCCTACTAACTTGATCAATATGGTTGCAAGTTCAGGTGTCAACATTTGCTCAATCTTTGCCTGCTCTTCTGCTGTCCAAACTGTCTCATTATTGTCATTAATGTAGTCTGCTACTTCTTCTTTTGTTGCCATTTAAATGTACTCCTTATGCTTATTTATTATGCGTTTCTATCTGTTCATCGTCAGATATCCAGGTCAAATCATGTGAATATGCTCCGTCTAGATCTCGCAGAAACGTCTTGACATTGCTTTCTGTAAGCAACATATTATGGTATTTTGTGTATCTTCTGTGTAGAGCTTGTTCTTTTGTTGCTGTGTATACCAATTTGATATCCTTTTGCTTGGCAAGTTCCATTATTTTGTCTATGCACAATTTGAGACACTTGTGTACTGTCCTTTGATCAGCGTTCTTGTCTGTCACCACCCATTCCATAAATGCAAACTGTGTGCCTACGCCTATGTACAGTCCTGCGGCACAGATAGGCCTCCCTTTTTCTTCAACAATTATACCGTCAGGCGGCAGACACTCTTTGGGCACTACTCCAAACTCCCAGTCCTTCCACCATGCTACAAGTGTATCATAGTCAGTGTCCCTATTCCATAATCTATCTTGCATTTTTTTGTATAACAATCCTATTGATATTGAAAGTTGACTCAAAGCACAAACGCACTGCTTCCGCAACTTCATCAGCTTTCAGTTTTGGAAGATCTTTCCATAAATTTTTTATCATATCAGTGTCAACTACGTCTGGACAAACATCATAGACAGATAGAGGTCTTATAACAAGTTCTTCTTGTAGATCACTTATATATTGTATCAGTTCTTTTTTTAAATCACAGTACTCGATATATTCTTTCTGGTCTATATCATAATCCTTGCCTTGGTCGGTTCCTGATGTGCTAGTGATCACAGCTACTTTCATTTTATTAAAGATATGTCTACCGTATATCCTTTTCAGTAATGTAAGTTGTCCTCTTCCTGCATGTGCATTGACGACAACTAATGGACAGTCTTCAATTTTATCCATTATCTTATCCTGATCCTGTATGATGTCATATCCATTACTTCGACTCAATCCAATGACTTCGTAATTTTTTCGACTATAAAGATTAGCGATAGCTTTTCCGATACCTTTGGTATGGCCTATAACGGCGATTTTATTTTTGTTTTCTTGCTTCATACACATCAACCAAATTTTCCAAACCTTCAAAGCATTCTGAATAGTGTTGGTAATATTCTGTAAACTTATCTTTAGTGTATAATGATTCCTTAAAAAAGTCAATTAATAATGTAGTTCTTTGGCCTGGATTGTTGTTAAATCCATTGTGTAGTTGAATGTCAGGTTGAAATACAAAAGCTTCTCCTGTTTTCCATGTGTAAAGCTCTTGTCTATTTGTTTGCAGATTCATTACGTACATGCCACTTTGATTACCACCGCCGTCATCTAAACACATTTGATATCTCCATCCTCCCTCGTTATCTGTGTGATTACCAATTTTTGTGTTGGGTCCTACTGTCATTATAGCGACATTTGTTTTATAAGGGAACTTTCTTAAGATAGAATAAAGGATAGGGTAGTCATCAAATGATTGCCCTTCGTGATCACCTGACTGTATACCTAGTGCCTGCCACTCACCGTTCACATAATCTCCAGATTTATCATCAAAATCATCTGGTAGTCCTCTAACGCTATCTGAAAAATCTTCTGGATCTAAAAAAGTCTTGTTTGGTTGAGAATCAAATTCGTGTTTTATTTCATTGAAATACTTTTCTAATTTGAGAAAGCATTCGCCTTGCTGGCCGTGGTAAAAAGATTTATCAAGCATTCAGTATATTAACATTTTTATCATGTATTTGTCTATCATGATCCTGCCAATTACTAAAAATTTGTTCACCGTGATTTATAAGTTCTTGCTGTTCACTTAATTCAAAATAGTCAGTGAATTCAGTGTTGTTGATTATTATTCTTCTGTGTTGTGATCCGAATACGTAAACAATTACCTCATCGTCGCCTAAGGAGAAACCTAGTTTACTGTCCTCGACTCTAGTCCAAGCACCGTCTTCTTTGACCATGTGTGTGCCAGATACCTTAATACCATTGTAGTCATACAGGTTGTCTATTAAGAATTTACCAGTTGCAAACACTTTGCCACCAACAGACACTTCGTCTCCTATATCGACTTGCTCTACAGGTTTGAATGAACCATCCTGCATAGTGATCATTGTTCCTGCTATGAAACAACCTCCACCACCTCCAGAGCCACCTGTACCTGAAGTAGTGTTTCCGTTTGAATTTCCAAAACCAGCGGACGTAGAAGTAAATGCTATTCCTGAATTGAATAGTGCCTTCCAGTCTCCTGATATCTTAACAAAACCAGCCGTGATTTCTTTCCATTCTCCTGAAATTTTTGTGAATATATTTGTGATATCCGTCCAGACACCACCAATTTTTGTACTCGCCTGTACACCAACATTGAAAACTATTACAGCTAAACCATCACCACCGTTGCCAGATCCGTTACCTCCTACTGCAACTCCTGAGTCATAGTATTGCACACTGTCTATCACTAAAGTAGTAACACCAGGTGTCACGCCTGAACCATTAGAACTTGATCCACTAGATGGAACCGTGTTTGATCCTGCTGTACCACCGGTACCGCCATTGTCGCCTGATCCACCGTTTCCACCTGTGCCTCCGTCGGCTCCGCCGCCTCCAGCACCGCCACCGCCACCATCTCCAGAGTGGCCTGCTCCATCCTCTCCAAGTGTGCCTGGTGTTCTTGACGTTGCTGAATTAGTTGCTATTCCTGCTGTTCCATTTGATCCTTGGCCTGCTCCGCCACCGCCTCCACCGCCTCCGGCTACTGCGATCGCTGTAGAATCTACTAAGACAAGTGTGGCACCACCGCCGCCGCCACCTGAACCTGAATATGGTTGTGGTCCTGCAGATCCGCCTTGACCACCTGAAAAATCTGTCTTACTCTTTCCGTTTGTTCCTCCAGTGGCTCCTCCTCCAGAGCTACCCGCGGCTCCTCCACCGCCTACTGCTACTTCGAGAACATCACCAACATTGGATGTCAATGAGTAGCCAGTTTTAGATACATGGTGTCCAGCAGAACCTGAACCTCCAGGTCCTCCTGCGTCTGATCCACCACCTGCGCCGGCTCCTCCCCATAGGTACATGTCTATTGATGTTGTACCAGCTGGAATAGTAAGCTGTTGGAGTGTTCCTGAGTAAGTTAATTTTTTAATTATTGTAGGCATCTAGTTCTCCTACGCTGAATATTTAAACCAAAAGTCTCCATCACTGCCACCACTCGGATCAGATGTTGAAACTGTTTTTGCCGAACCGCCCCATAGGTCACCAAATGTTACTATGGCACCAATTGACGCAACGTTCTTGTTTGTAGTATCTCCCTCTGTGATCGACCCAACTGCGTTCAATGTTAATGAATCCAGCGTCAATCCACCTGCTGATGATGATTTTAAAGTAGTTGAATGGTTAGCCGCACCGTCATCTGTTGTGTCAGCCGCTCTAATTATCGGTGAATATGATTGATTCTCTCCTGCTGTCCATTTATTTTCAGACACATCATAGAAGAATCTTGCGTCGTCAGTGTCATCAGTCTCAACGATAAGACCAGAGTCTGCCTCTGAGCTATCACCTGCGTTTAGTTTTAAGAAGTTGTCTGAGTGCTGAACTATTTCTGATGACGTGTAGTTGTAAGCACCACTTACATTAAAGTTACCTGTGATTGTTACGTCACCAACTATGTCGACACCGCCGTCAGCACCAGTAAGTGTTAATGGAGTTTTTGTACTGCCACCATCATTTACTGTAAATTTTAAATCTTTGTCCTGTGAAGTCTGTGCAATCGTGACGTCGTTGCTTGAAACTGTAATTGTTAGCTCCTGTGAGTCACCTATAAGAACTCCTGAATCTGTATCTACAGTCAATGCACCTGTTGTAGTATCTGCCGTATCTGCTCTTAGGAAGTTACCACCTGCTATCAAAGTGCTTGATGAATTCGTTGTTGAAGCAGTGCTTACAAATGTAGCCTGTGTGTTTGTTCCTTCAAATACTGCTCCAAGTGTCGAATTAAGTGTGAATCCTGCTTTGATTGCGGAAAAACCTGACTGTGTCACAGTAGGTGTAAAGTCTTCTTTGGAAAGTATTGCTACTCTAGTGTTACCTGCATACATTGAAGAAACAACTTTGTTTCCGCCTGAACTAGCTAGTGTCTCAATTTTAAATCCAGATAATGTCTGTCCTGATGTATAAACTGGCCCAACAAGTTGAAATGCCGATCCTGTGTACACGTAAAGTTGATCATCATCAGAATCGTGCCAAAGGTCGCCAGCTGATGACGATGTTGGCTCTGCTGATTGAGATTTTGCACCACCTGATGGCTTGAAGTTTGAACCATCGTACACTTTTAATTGATTTGTAGATGCATCGAACCATAGTTCACCTTTGAGTGGCGATGATGGTGCCGATGTGCCTGCAGAATTTTCTAGTAGTTTTACAAGGTTCTCATTAAGTCCTTCACCAAAACCAGAAAAACTCTTACCAAAGAGCTGAACTGAAGTTGTGTTATCAACTGTGCCGTCTGTAATTGTTGTAACTACCGATCCGTCTGTTTTGTTAATTGTGTACGCCATTTCTTATATTTATAGTCTTCCAGCCACAATATTAATTGTGCCTATTTCTGTTGAATTATAATCTTCTAGTGCTTTTCCTATCACTGTTCCAATAGTAGGATTTGTGCCTTTTCTTGCTACACCAGGATGTTGTGAATGAGTAACTAACATGTCACCTTTGCTTATCTGTCCCATAACTTTACATGGCACTTTTCCTTGTAACGCTACCGCTTGACCTGCTGACTTATCATTCATTAAGTATGCAGGATTTTCACTTATTACTCCTGCTACCCTTGGATCTGAACCCATACTTGAAACTGTTATTTCTTTCTCTCCGCCGAATATCACAACTGTCCCAACTTCGTACTCCGAGTCTGATTCATACACCTCTGCCAAGTCAGCATATTGAGCTGATGTTGCTTTTGCGTGGATTGTATTATATCCTTTGCTTGATGTTCCAATATCGTAAGTAGCATCTGTGTCTGGCTCTATCTCTTGCGTTGTTAGTTTGTCTGACAGAACCAAAGTGCCCATTGTGTTTGCACCTGAACTGGTAACATTGCCAGCTAAATTTCCTGTTACATCACCTGTGACTGCTGATATTATCGTGGTCGATTTTATTGTGCCGCTAACCTCCAATGTTTGGCTTGGAGTTGCTGTGCCTATACCTACTCTCGCCGCTGAACCATCTAATGTCATTAATGTGGTTGTAACGCCACCATCATTAACCTTGAATGTAATATCAGTGTCAACAATAGTGTTTGAAATAATTGCACCACCAGAATCAACAGTTAGAGTTAAATCACTGTCTGTTCCAACTTTAACACCACCATCGTTGGCAACTGTCAATGTTCCTGATGTTGTGTCGTTGGCATCTGATCTTAAGAAGGAAGTAGAGGCTACTCCGCCGAGTGCATCGGCATCTGTTGCCGTGCCTTGAAACTTCAAATCTGATATTGCAGTTGACAAGGTGATACCTTTCTTGACTGTTGCAAAACCTGATATTGTCGCCCTTGGTGTAAATGTATCTTCTGATACTATAGCAATTAAGTTACCATCGTTAAACAACTTGGTTATATTTTGTGTAACATCAGATGAATCTGCTATAGAGTCGAATGTAAATCCGTTTGTGGTGCCTGTGGTTCCAGGAGGTCCCACAAGAACCGAAGATGTACCATTATAAAAGTAAAGCTGTCCTGTGTCTGAATCTATCCAAAGATCTCCCTGCGTAGGAGATGTGGGTTGGCTAGATTGATACGGTACGTTACCTCCTGATGGAGTGAACGATGATCCTGTGTACACTTTCAGTCTACCTGCTGTGCTGTCATACCATAACTGTCCTTCGATCGGTTTGCTAGGTGCTGTAGTATTAGAAAAATTTTCTAAAAGATGTAGGAAATTTTCTGCAATAAGTTCTCCATAACCTGCATAACCTTTTCCTATAAGAGAAAGATCTGTTTGAGTGTTAACAACACCATCCTGTACTGTGTAAGCATTTGGACTTGCTGAACTATTTGTCTTGTTTACCGTGTATGCCATTTATTAGTAACCTGTATTAGCACCTGATGTCGTTCCACTTACAGTGTTTGATGTAGAGACCGCAGTTGAACTTGTTTCAGTGAATGTAGTTAAACTTTGTATTCTTAAAGTGTAATCGATCTGTATTAATCTGTTCAAAGATTTTTGTACAGGATGGAAAATAACGTGTGTCAGTAATTTATTTGTTGATCCATTTTCTGTACCTTCCCAAGATTTCAATCCTAGCTCATCAAAAACATATTCGCCATTAAAATTTGTAGTGTTATCAAAAGCCGCCTGTCCAGTAGGCTCTCCATAATCAAGTGTGCAAGTTACAACGATATCTGTATATTTGTTACCTGCTGTATGTCTCACTTCCATTTTATTTCTTGTAGTATCTTTGTTAGTAGCTGAATTATCATCAACTACTTTATAATATGTTTGGTTGTATAAGGTTGCGTTAGTTCCTGTAGAATTTGGTGTTAGATATGTAATGATACCCGTGGGATCAACGCTTGTTCCGCCATTACCAAATGCCATCTCATGAACGAAACCTGTGGATTTATTAGATAAAGAATTTGCCAACGCTTGAGACATATTTTCATAGTGGATAGCATTTCTTTTATCCACAATGACTTCACCTGTTTCTGGGTCAAAAATTTTAATATGCCCTGTCATCATTACCCCTGTGTTGTCCTGAGGCTTTTTGTTGTCATCTTTTGATTCTGTTTGTTTAGTATCTTTTGTAGTATTCTGTGTCATCTAGTGTATTTATTCAGGTGCGTTTGTTGGCTCGTTAGCTATGAATTTAGCTGGTCCAGAGGTAGATGCCTGTAATCCTTTACCATCACTAGGATTACCGTCTAATGCTGTGTACCAAACCTGTCCTTTCTTATGTAATATTTTAACCTGTGTTCCGTCTGCTGGAGCCGTGCTTAATGTAACCGCTGTAGTAGAGCCATCCACAGAATAATTTATAGTTGATCCATCCTCGCTAGTAAGCAACAATCGTTGGCCACCAATGAATATGTCTAACTCACTAGCCGAAGATGGTGTTTGTGATAGGGCGAATATTACTGTGCTACCATCACCTGTGAAGGTGTTGGTGTATATAGTATCCGCATAAGGTATAGTTTGTGTTCCGCTGGCATCTACCACTAATGTGCCATCGCTATGGTCCTTAATTCCTGTTCCAAGTGTGCCACGTCTTAGTTGTCCTAACGTGTTTCCATTCTTGGTAAAATATTCAATTCTTTCTTTGTCTACAAATACTACGCCTGGCATATTATTTGATGCATTAGGCTCAGGTAACACTGTTCCGTCTTTTACTTGTAGTGTGTTGATTGTATCTGTAAGATCGTCAACAAGTTCAGTCGTAGCTGTCTTGCTAATACGTTTGTAGAAAGTTCTGTTCAACATATCTTTAAATATTCTAAAGCCTGTAGCACTTGCGGCAGATTCTGTTGCAAAGTACATGACGTCAAGCCTATCCGTTGACGTAATTGTTTTGCCAACAAAACTAATGGTGTTGCCACTTATTGTAAAATCAAACCCTTGAACCTGTTGATCACCATTGAGCCACACATAAGTGTAGGATCCGTTCAATGGTTCAAATCTTAATTTGAATATGTTG